>Ga0182746_1000024_pt1 | contig 323822 bp, 302 predicted proteins | sample eDN3rd30CBELigOP_FD_128881 | JGI IMG/M metagenome (GOLD analysis project Ga0182746, IMG submission 128881) | Enriched Organic Plus compost microbial communities from Emeryville, California, USA - eDNA 3rd pass 30_C BE-Lig OP (version 2) (version 2) ...
ATTGAACTGGGTGTTGGCCGCTACGTTGATGTCATTGGCTGCCACATAAACATCCGCTCCGTTGTTGATGAAGCCTACGCCTGTGTTGGGGTCGCCAGTGAACATCTGCTCACAGTCGCCGCCTACAGGACCGTCTCCTATTACCAATGTATAGTCTTCCGCCTGCCCGTAATTATAAGTACCACACGGATTCGTTGGAGAAACATTATAATTTTTAATCACCCGCATCAGTGTTGGGCCTGCCATTGCGTCTGCCGGTACCATTACACTTCCGGTGGCTTGCTGGCCATCTGTTCCTGTCGAGCTAGTGATAGAACCTATTTCATACATCTCTCCGTCGTCTGTTAAATCACCATCCTGATTCCAGTCTACAAAAATTGTAAAATAGGTAGTGAAGTCTCCTGCCGTATTTCCTTCTAATGCTACATCATAGCTATCTCCTGCTGCCACGTGACCTTCTACTGCAGTAAAATCTTCCAATGCCGGAGATCCGTTTACTGTTGGATCTGAACTATTGTCTATATCAGACATCATAACTCTTGTTATTGGTTCAATGTCTACTGCTATACCAAAAGTACATGGAGGAGTTGGAGGGTCTACATGCTCACAGTGTAATTTAAATACTCCGTCTGAACCATCTACGTCTGCTGTCCATGGGCCATCTAATTCACTTGTATGAATTGGAGCTCCTAATGTTCCTGCTGAACTGATTTCCCAGAACACACCACCTATTGCTCCGCCTGGTGCTGCTGCCAATGGCTGCATCCAGTATGAAGTTCCTGTTGCACCTCCTGCAAACTCTAAATCTACATCTACATAGATTGAGTATACATTATATCCAAATGCTGAACCTACCAATACCTGATCATAAGGTACCAAGCCTGTTACAGCATCTACTACTGTACTGCCCGGCGCTCCTGCTTCATCGTTATAGAATGTAAAGCCTATTGACTCAATTGGCTCTAATGCTAAAGCATTCAACTCTATGGTCATTACATGCAGGGTGTTATCTGCCGATACGTAGAAGTCATCTGCATTTTCATAGTCAGTACCTGTTCCTATCTGGAATCCGTTCTCAAATCCGTTGCTGTCATCTCCCTGATCACAGTCTTCGCCACCGCCAGTACCACCGCCGTCACATGTAACATCGCCAGGACCTGTTATCGTGTTGGTAAATGGTCCGAAATCATCCGATGCAAATGCTGTAGTAATGAAATAATATTCTGTTCCGGTTACAAGGCTTGCTGTAACAGCTGATTCACCTATACCTGCATCCGGGTCATCATCATTTCCTGCCAGATAATTTGTCAATGCATTCATGGGATCAAAGGCATTCTGATATACGAATATCATTCCGTCCCAACCAGTTTGCGTGCTATGGAATTCATAATCTCCGTCAACACTTACTGTAAATGGTCCATATACATGATATGATACACCAAGACCTACTGATGACATTCCTGATCCGTCTGCCAATGGCCTATCCCAAACAGGACCACCCAAAGCAGGATCTGCCAATTCTCCTGACAAATCACAACTTCCGCCACCTGTTCCGCCGCCATCTTCAACTTCTACGGAAACATCGTCAATTCCTATTCTGAACTGGTCAGTGGAATCATAATGTCTGAAAGCCACGTAAACAGTTTCGCCCGCGAAACTTGATAAATCAAGGGTTCTTTCTGTTAATGTAGCAGGCAATACATCTTCTGTGAACAACGCTCCTCCGGCTGTCAAGCCTGCCACAGTATTTGAGGTTCCGACATACACACTGTAATTCTCCAAATTCCAGTCCGGGTCAGATGCGAACACATACCATTTAAGGGTCACATCTCCTGTCGCTCCTGTTAAATCAATTGCAGGGGAAACAGCCCAGTTATCGGGTGTTAATGGAAATCCTGCCCATGAAACTGAAGTTAAAATAGGGGTTCCTACCGGATTCCCTCCTGTATCAGTTAATTGAATGGCATCCCATTCAAAACCGTCACCGTCTTCGTCATAAACTGACCAATCGGAAATGTCCTGATCATCAAAGTTGTCAGACCAGACAACAGTCTGTGCATTTATTGACGCAAAAGCAAAAATAAATGCAAAAAAGAATAAATACTTCCTCATAATTAAACATTAAGTGTTAAACTTTTTTAGAGATTAATAAAGTACTAAATTAATAAATCATTTTGAATGAATCTCAGTTTTTTTATCAATTGTCAAAAAATCGGACAGAAAGATTTTAAAATTGGGAAAACAGAACTTAAATTTCCAATAAAAAAGCCCCGTCAAATGACGAGGCTTACATTATTTACGCTTCACCCGGAGGGCCAAAATTTAATGGCACAGCAGGTGGCTGGTGGTCTTTGATCTCTCCGAATTGTTTTTCAAATCTTGCAACATTTTCGGAAATGGCATGCGCTAAACGTTTAGCATGTTGAGGTGTCAAAATTATTCTTGACTTCACACGAGCCTTGGGCACACCGGGCATCATCTGTATGAAATCTACCACAAACTCCGTAGGTGAGTGGTTGATCACTGCCAGATTGGAATAGATCCCTTCGGCAACCTGATCATTGATTTCAATGTCTATATTTTTTCTTTCTTCAGCCATTATAATACAGATTTTGCGCTAACCAATTCTTCATATTCCTTGTTGGAACCTACAATAATTCTCTGGTATTCTTTCAATCCTGTACCTGCAGGGATCAAGTGGCCAACTATAACGTTTTCTTTCAATCCGTTCAGTTCGTCTTCTTTTCCTGCAACCGCAGCTTCATTCAATACTTTGGTAGTTTCCTGGAATGAGGCAGCAGACATGAATGATTTCGTTTGAAGCGATGCTCTTGTAATACCCTGTAAGATTGGCTCAGCTGTCGCCGGCATTGCGTCTCTTGCAGAAACAAGATTTTTGTCTTCACGTTTCAGTCTTGAATTTTCATCGCGCAATTCTCTTGCAGAAATAATTTGCCCCGGCTTCAACGAATCGCTGTCTCCTGCATCTTCGACAACTTTCATTCCGAAGATTCTGTCATTTTCTTCCAGGAAATCGTCTTTGTGCTCCAGGCTGTCTTCCAGGAAGCGGGTATCGCCCGAATCAACAATCCGGACTTTACGCATCATCTGGCGAACGATGATTTCAAAATGTTTGTCATCAATTTTCACCCCTTGTAAACGGTAAACCTCCTGAATTTCATTTACCAGATATTCCTGAACCGCAGTCGGTCCTTTGATTCTCAGGATGTCTTCCGGAGTGATTGCCCCGTCTGAAAGCGGCATCCCTGCACGGATGAAGTCATTCTCCTGAACCAGAATCTGGTTGGAAAGCTTCACCAAATATTTGGTTACTTCACCTGTTTTGGATTCTACCACAATTTCACGGTTACCACGTTTGATTTTACCGAATGAAACTACTCCGTCAATTTCTGCCACAACAGCAGGGTTTGATGGATTACGTGCTTCAAACAACTCGGTTACACGCGGCAAACCACCTGTGATATCTCCTGCTTTTGCAGAGCGACGAGGAATTTTCACCAATACCTTACCGGCTTTTATTTTTTCACCGTCATTGACAATCAGGTGGGCACCAACAGGCAAGTTATAAACTTTCTCTTCGCCACCTGAAACAATTACTTTTAAAGTAGGTATTAGTTTTTTATTTCTTGATTCGGAAATTACTTTTTCCTGGAAACCGGTTTGTTCATCAATTTCCAATTGGAAAGTCGAACCTTGCTCGATATTCTCATACTCAATTTTACCAGCAGATTCCGCAATGATAACCCCGTTATATGGATCCCAGCTTGCAATTACATCTCCTTTTGAGACCTGCTGCCCTTCATTTACTTTCAATACAGATCCATAAGAGATGTTATTTGTCATTCTCACATTTCCATCTGCATCAAGCAGTTTCATTTCCGTTGAACGGGAAACAACAACGTCCGCCACATTTCCTAATTCATCTTCTCCCTTAACCGTTCTCAAATCTTCAAATTCAATTCTACCATTGGCTTTTGCAACCAATGAAGATTGTTCGGAAACGTTACCTGCAGTACCTCCAACGTGGAATGTACGAAGTGTCAACTGAGTTCCCGGTTCACCGATGGACTGAGCGGCAACTACACCCACCGCTTCTCCTTTCTGAACTTTTTTACCTGTTGAAAGATTACGTCCGTAACAAGAAGTACATATACCTGTTTTGGCTTCGCAGGTCAATGGTGAGCGAACCTCGACAATTTCAATACCGGCAGCTTCAATAGCGTCTGCAACTTCTTCTGTTATGATCTGGTCTGCAGAAACCAATTTTTCACCGGTATCATGGTTGTACACATCGTGAAGAGAAGTCCTACCCAAAATCCGTGAAGCAAGGCTCTCTACAATCTCTTCGTTTTTCTTCAAGGCAGAAGCTTCGATTCCTCTCAGCGTACCGCAATCTTCTTCCATTACGATTACATCTTGTGCGACGTCTACCAAACGACGGGTCAAATAACCTGCATCGGCTGTTTTCAAGGCAGTATCTGCCAGACCTTTACGTGCACCGTGCGTGGAGATAAAGTACTCCAAAATAGAAAGTCCTTCACGGAAGTTGGATACAATCGGGTTTTCGATGATCTCACCTCCTGACGAACCCGCTTTTTGAGGTTTTGCCATCAATCCACGCATACCGGATAACTGACGTATCTGTTCTTTCGAACCCCGTGCTCCGGAATCCAGCATCATATATACAGAATTAAATCCTTCCTGGTCTTCGGTCATACGTTTCATCACAATCTCGGTCAAAGTCGCATTGGTGTTTGTCCAAACATCAATTACCTGATTGTAACGCTCGTTGTTGGTGATAAGACCCATGTTATAATTCATCTTAATTCCTTCTACCTGTTCGATCGCGCTGGCAATCAAATCCTTCTTCTGATCGGGAATCAAGATGTCTCCTAAGCTGAATGACAATCCCCCTTCAAATGCATTTTTAAATCCAAGATCTTTCATCTTGTCAAGGAACGCCGCAGTGGTCGGGAAATCTGTAATTTTCAGGATATTGTTGATAATAGTTCTTAACGATTTTTTCGTCAGTACTTCGTTTACGAATCCTACCTCGATTGGAACAATCTGATTGAACAATACTCTCCCTACGGTCGTTTCTATCATTTTTTCCACTAATTCTTCTCCTTCGCGAACCGTCGCTTTTACCTTAATTACAGCATTTAAATCAACACTTTTTTCATTGTAAGCGATTTCAACTTCTTCGGCGGAATAGAACGAGATGCCTGAACCTTTTGCAGTTTTTCTGGCTTTGGTCATATAGTACAGCCCCAAAACCATGTCCTGAGAAGGTACGGTGATAGGCGAACCATTTGCCGGGTTCAAAATGTTCTGTGAGGCAAGCATCAACAATTGTGCTTCCAAAATCGCTTCCGGCCCGAGCGGTAAGTGAACAGCCATCTGGTCACCGTCGAAGTCGGCGTTGAATGCCGTACATACCAACGGGTGGAGCTGGATTGCTTTTCCTTCGATCAATTTTGGCTGGAATGCCTGGATTCCCAAACGGTGCAGTGTAGGGGCACGGTTCAGCAAGACAGGGTGTCCTTTCAGTACATTTTCCAGAATATCCCATACAACAGGTTCTTTTCTGTCTATAATTTTCTTTGCGGATTTTACCGTTTTCACAATTCCCCTTTCGATCAGTTTACGAACGATGAACGGTTTGTAAAGTTCGGCTGCCATGTCTTTTGGCAATCCGCATTCGTATAATTTCAAGCTTGGTCCTACGACAATTACGGAACGTGCAGAATAGTCAACACGTTTACCTAGTAAGTTCTGACGGAAACGACCTTGTTTTCCTTTCAATGAATCTGACAGTGATTTTAACGGACGGTTCCCGTCAGCTTTTACAGCAGATGCTTTACGGGTGTTGTCGAATAATGAATCTACCGATTCCTGCAACATACGTTTTTCATTTCGTAAGATTACTTCAGGAGCTTTAATCTCCATCAATCTTTTCAAACGGTTGTTACGGATAATTACACGACGGTAAAGATCATTTAAATCAGAAGTCGCAAAACGACCACCATCCAACGGTACCAAAGGACGCAATTCCGGTGGAATTACAGGGATCACACGCATTACCATCCATTCAGGACGGTTTACGTGGTGAATGTTGGATTCACGCAAGGATTCCACAACCTGCAATCTTTTCAAAGCCTCTGTTCTTCTTTGTTTAGAAGTCTCGTTGTGTGCTTTGTGGCGTAAGTCATATGACAATTCATCCAAATCGGTCCGCTTAAGCAAATCTTCCAATGCTTCGGCTCCCATTTTAGCAATGAATTTGTTCGGGTCTGTATCTTCCAAATACTGATTATCAGCAGGAAGTGTATCCAAAATATCCAAATATTCTTCTTCCGTAAGGAAATCTAATTTTTCCAAATCACCACCTTCAGGAGCTTTTGCAACCCCCGGCTGGATTACGATATATCTTTCATAATAGATAATCATATCCAGTTTTTTGGACGGAAGTCCTAAAACGTATCCGATTTTATTCGGCAATGAACGGAAATACCAGATGTGCGCAACAGGAACAACCAGATTGATATGCCCGATTCTCTCCCGGCGTACTTTTTTCTCTGTTACTTCCACACCACAACGGTCACAGACGATTCCTTTGTAGCGGATTCTTTTGTATTTTCCACAGGCACATTCGTAATCCTTTACAGGGCCGAAAATGCGCTCACAGAAAAGACCGTCCCGTTCCGGCTTATGGGTTCTGTAATTAATCGTTTCGGGCTTCAAGACCTCACCTCTTGATTCAGAAAGAATTGATTCAGGAGATGCTAACCCAATACGGATTTTTGAAAATTTACTTGTTTTATTTTTTGTTGACATAATTTTTTAGATTTTAGATTTTAGATTTTAAGCATTTGATGCCTTGGCTAAAATCAATTCATTTTAATTCGTTTAGAGTTACTTCAATTTGATGTCTTATGTCTAATGTCTGACATCTCATGTCTATTCCTCCAGATTTATGTCTAATCCAAGACCTTGTAATTCATGCAACAATACGTTGAACGATTCCGGTATTCCGGGTTCCGGCATAGGCTCTCCTTTTACGATTGACTCGTAAGTTTTCGCTCTACCGATCACATCGTCTGACTTCACAGTCAGGATCTCACGAAGGATGTTGGATGCACCAAATGCTTCCAATGCCCAAACCTCCATCTCTCCGAAACGCTGTCCACCGAATTGAGCTTTACCTCCAAGCGGCTGTTGAGTAATCAGTGAATAAGGACCGATGGAACGAGAGTGCATTTTGTCGTCAACCATATGGCCCAATTTCAACATATAAATTACTCCGACAGTTGCTTTTTGTGCAAATCTTTCTCCGGTTCCCCCATCATATAAATAAGTGGTTCCGAATTTCGGTAATCCTGCTTTTTCGGTCAATTCGTTGATCTGGTCAATTCCCGCACCGTCGAAAATCGGTGTAGCATAGGTCTGGCCTAATTTCAAGCCTGCCCAGCCTAATACGGTTTCGAAAATCTGACCGATGTTCATACGGGAAGGTACCCCAAGCGGATTCAACACAATGTCAACCGGTGTTCCGTCTTCTAGAAACGGCATATCTTCATCACGAACAATTCGGGAAACGATACCTTTATTACCGTGGCGTCCCGCCATCTTGTCGCCAACTTTCAACTTGCGTTTCTTAGCGATATAGATTTTGGCCAGCTTTACAATTCCGGCAGGCAATTCATCTCCGACAGAAATTGTAAATCTTTCACGGTTCAGGGCTCCCTGTAAATCATTGTACTTGATTTTATAATTATGAAGCAATTGTTTTACCTGGTCATTTTTATCTTCGTCAACTACCCAAACACTTTCTGCTCCCGTTAAGTTCAAATAATCTTCAACGCCTGACAATACTTTTTTAGAATATTTTGTTCCTTTCTTGATAACCTCTTCATTCAGATCATTGAATACCCCCTGAGAGGTTTTGCCATCTAAAAGAACAAATAATTTGTCTAACAGTTTATCACGCAATTCATCAAATTTCTTTTGGAATTCCGCTTCAATGCTATCGATGATCGCTTTGTCCTGAGATCTCCTTCTCTTATCTTTGATACTTCTTGAGAATAATTTCTTATCAATTACAACTCCTCTCAAAGACGGAGAAGCTTTCAAAGAAGCATCTTTTACATCGCCAGCTTTGTCACCGAAGATGGCACGGAGTAATTTTTCTTCCGGAGTCGGATCGGATTCTCCTTTTGGCGTGATTTTACCAATCAGAATATCGCCCGGTTTTACTTCAGCACCGATACGGATCATACCATTCTCGTCCAAATCTTTGGTCGCTTCTTCCGAAACGTTCGGGATATCGGCCGTCAGTTCTTCCATACCCAGTTTGGTATCACGGACATCTAACGAATATTCGTCAATATGAATGGAAGTAAACCAGTCTTCACGAACGACTTTCTCATTGATCACGATCGCATCCTCAAAATTGTATCCTTTCCAAGGCATGAACGCTACCACTAAGTTTCGTCCGATTGCCAGTTCCCCATTTTCGGTCGCATAACCCTCACAAAGTACCTGGCCTTTTTCCACCCTGTCACCAACCTTAACAATTGGTTTCAGCGTAATGGTCGTCCCCTGATTCGTTTTACGGAATTTGGTTAACTGATATGTTTTTTCAGAAGAGTCAAAACTTACCATTTCTTCATCTTCCGTTCTGTCATAATTAATCGAAATAATATCGGCATCTACATAGGTCACGGTTCCGTTACCCTCTGCATTGATCAAAATTCTTGAGTCTTTTGCCACTTGTTTTTCCAGACCGGTTCCTACGATTGGGGCCTGCGGCTTCAACAATGGAACTGCCTGACGCATCATGTTCGATCCCATCAGTGCACGGTTCGCGTCATCGTGCTCCAAAAACGGGATCAACGATGCGGAAATTGATGCAATCTGGTTGGGCGCAACGTCCATCAATTGAACTTCCTGCGGGGTCACAACCGGGAAATCTCCGTCTTCACGTGCGATTACACGTTCCGTAAGGAATTCACCCTTGTCGCTGATTTTCGCATTAGCCTGAGCAATTACTTTTTCTTCTTCCTCTTCTGCTGAAAGGAAAATCGGTTCTTCCGAAAGATTAACTTTACCATCATTTACCGTACGATAAGGTGTTTCGATAAAACCTAAATTGTTTACTTTCGCAAATACACAAAGTGAGGAGATCAAACCAATATTCGGTCCCTCCGGAGTTTCAATCGGACAAAGACGCCCATAGTGCGTATAGTGCACATCCCTTACCTCAAAACCGGCTCTTTCACGCGAAAGACCTCCGGGGCCTAAAGCTGATAAACGGCGTTTATGTGTTATCTCAGAGAGTGGATTGGTCTGATCCATGAATTGAGACAACTGATTGGTTCCGAAGAATGAATTGATAACAGACGAAAGCGTTTTTGCATTGATCAGGTCAATCGGAGTAAACACCTCATTGTCACGAACATTCATTCTCTCCCGTATGGTTCTTGCCATACGCGCCAAACCAACTCCGAATTGAGCTGCCATCTGCTCGCCAACAGTTCTTACACGACGGTTTGACAAGTGATCGATGTCGTCCACTTCTGCTTTTGAGTTCACCAGTTCGATTAGGTATTTAATGATGGAAATGATGTCTTCTTTTGTCAAAACCTGAACGCTTTCCGGAATATCCAATCCCAGTTTTTTGTTCAACCTGTAACGTCCTACTTCACCCAGTGAGTAACGTTGATCCGAGAAAAATAATTTATCGATGATCCCCCTCGCGGTTTCTTCATCGGGCGGTTCAGCATTACGCAGCTGACGGTAAATATATTCCACCGCTTCTTTCTCCGTATTGGTCGGATCCTTCTGAAGCGTGTTGTGGATGATAGCATAATCTGCCGATTTGTTGTCCTCTTTATGAACCAAAATTGATTTCACACCGGAGTCAACGATCTGATCCAAATGTTCTTTTTCAATAATGGTCTCACGGTCTAAAATGATTTCGTTCCGTTCGATTGATACTACTTCACCTGTATCTTCATCCACGAAGTCTTCATGCCATGTGTTCAAAACACGGGCAGCCAATTTTTTACCGATCGCCTTTTTGATAGATGCTTTGCTGACTTTGATCTCTTCTGCAAGATCGAATATTTCCAAAATATCTTTATCTTTTTCATACCCGATAGCACGAAGCAAAGTCGTCAAAGGCAGTTTCTTTTTACGGTCAATGTATGCATACATCACGCTGTTAATGTCCGTCGCAAATTCAATCCATGAACCTTTGAAAGGAATGATCCTGGATGAATATAATTTGGTTCCGTTCGCGTGGTATGACTGGCCGAAGAAAACACCCGGGGAACGGTGCAGCTGGGAAACAATTACACGTTCCGCTCCGTTAATGATGAAAGAACCGGAAGCGGTCATGTATGGGATTGTCCCTAAATAAACGTCCTGCACTACGGTTTCAAAGTCTTCATGTTCCGGGTCCGTACAAAATAATTTCATACGGGCTTTCAAAGGAACACTGTATGTTAATCCTCTTTCGATACATTCATCAATCGTATATCTTGGCGGATCTACGAAATAATCTAAGAATTCTAATACGAATTGATTTCTGGTGTCGGAAATCGGAAAGTTTTCTGCAAAAGTCCTGTACAATCCCTCATTCCCTCTTTGGTCGGGACGGGTTTCTAACTGGAAGAAGTCTTCGAATGACTTGATCTGGATGTCAAGAAAGTCCGGAAACTGGGACTGAACTTTGGTTGAAGAAAAACTGATTCTCTGATTTTCCTGAGCTTTGCTGTCTTTTTTACTCATAAAAATGTTAAGAAATGGGTTAAAAAAATATTTTGTTTTCCAAAAAAATATCAGACAATTGCTTACATTCGCCTTTGCCTAACTGCAACACTGGTATATCTTTTCACAGCGTAGTGCAAAATATTTCTAACTTCCTTCAAAAATCACTAATTAGATGGTGTAGGTATAAACAAAAATTCCCCTTCCATTTTGTGGAAGAGTTGATTTTCAGTATGTTACTCACATATAAGTAATTAATGCTCTCAAAAGGACAGCAAATGTACAAACTTATTTACAAATAACCTAAGTTTTGATTAAGAATTTGTGTAAATGAAAAAAGCCATTGCAGTTGCAACGGCTTTTAAATTCTTGTGATGAAATAAATTATTTTACCTCAACTTCAGCACCGGCTTCTTCAAGCTGTTTTTTCAAAGCTTCGGCTTCATCTTTAGAGATACCCTCTTTCAATGGCTGAGGCGCAGTATCAACTAAATCTTTTGCTTCTTTCAGACCTTTACCAGTCAAATCTTTTACCAATTTAACTACTGCAAGTTTGTTTGCTCCGCCTGCTTTCAGGATTACATCAAATTCAGTTTTTTCCTCTGCAGCAGCAGCGTCACCACCACCTGCAGCAACTACAACCGCAGCAGCAGCCGGTTCAATTCCGTATTCATCCTTCAGGATTGTTGATAAATCATTTACTTCCAATACTGTTAAGTTCACTAACTCTTCAGCTAATTTTTTTAAATCTGCCATTTTAATTTCTTTTTTGTTTTACAACTTTATTTTAATTTATGAGTGCGCTTACTCTGCAGCAGGTGTTTCGTCTGCTGGCTCAGAAGTTTCAGCCGGTGCTTCAGGTGTTGCTTCCTGTGCTGTTTCTTCAACAGCTGCCGGAGCTTCTTCTACTATCTCTGTCACCGTTTCCGCTTCTTTTTCTGATGCATTCTCCTTATTTCCCAACTGAGAAACCAAAGTCTGAATCGGAGATTTCAACAATGCAATGATGTCGGCAATCATCTCTTCACGAGATTTCAACGCCGAAAGTGTACTTAACTTATCATCACCAATGTAAACATTTTCTTCAATCCATGCACCTTTCAGAACCGGTTTGTCTGATTTCTTTCTGAATGTTTCTATCACTTTTGCCGGTGCATTTCCTTTTTCAGCAATCATCAAAGCGGTATTGCCTGCCATTGCCTCAAAAAGACCGGAAAAATCCTTATCTGTACTACGTTCCATTGCTTTTTTCAACAATGTATTCTTCACTACACGCAAAGAAATATCACTTTTGAAACAAGCCCTTCTTAATTCGGTTGTATTTGTCGCGTCTAAACCAGCTATATCAGCAAGGTAAACTATGTTCGACTCTGCCAACACCGCAGATAAATCATCGATCATTTGCGCTTTTTGTTCTTTTGTCATTGCCATAATTACCTGTTTTATGCGTTTAAACTTTTAGGATCTACATGCACGCCCGGGCTCATTGTGCTCGAAATGGTGATGCTTTTCATATACGTACCTTTTGCTGCAGTTGGTTTTAATTTCACCAGAGTGGAAACCAGTTCAGCTGCATTTTCCTTTATTTTTTCCGGAGTGAAAGAAACCTTTCCGATGGCCGCATGGATAATTCCGTAACGGTCAACTTTGAAGTCAATTTTACCTGCTTTCACATCTGAAACCGCTTTACCAACTTCTACTGTAACGGTTCCTGCTTTAGGATTGGGCATTAAACCTCTTGGGCCTAATATACGACCCAATGGGCCTAATTTCCCCATAACAGCAGGCATGGTCACGATTACATCAACATCAGTCCAGCCGTTTTTGATCTTCTCAAGGTATTCATCCAGACCTACATAATCCGCTCCTGCTTCTTTTGCTTCCGCTTCCTTGTCCGGAGTCACCAAAGCTAAGACAGTAACATCTTTACCGGTCCCATGAGGCAGAGAAACTACACCACGTACCATCTGATTTGCTTTTTTCGGGTCTACGCCCAAACGCACAGCGATATCAACAGATGCGTCAAATTTTGCTGTGTTCACGTCTTTTACTAAAGCGGCCGCTTCGTCAATCGTATATAATTTGGTTTTATCTACTTTAGCGTGTGCTTCCTTTTGCTTTTTTGTTAATTGAGCCATTTTCTGTTTTTTAAAATGTTTTACTCCGGAGCCTGCCCTCCTTTTACGGTTATACCCATAGAACGAGCCGTACCGGCTACCATTTTCATCGCGGACTCTACAGTAAAGCAGTTCATGTCTGATAGTTTATCTTCTGCTATCGTTCTGATCTGATCCCATGAAACAGTGGCTACTTTTACACGATTGGGTTCTCCTGAAGCTTTTTTCAGCTTCGCAGCCTCCATTAACTGGATTGCTGCAGGAGGAGTCTTTATCACGAAATCAAAAGATTTATCCTGATAAACTGTAATCACAACCGGGCAAACCTGACCTTGTTTTTCCTGTGTACGTCCGTTAAACTGTTTACAAAACTCCATAATGTTGACCCCTGCGGCACCCAACGCCGGTCCTACCGGTGGTGATGGATTTGCCTGGCCTCCTTTTACCTGAAGTTTTACAACTTTCTCAACTTTCTTTGCCATTTTTTGTTTTTAATAATTTGAATACTAAATGAATTTGGAAGCATTTATTATTCAGTAAATTAGGCTGCTCACAATAGCCTATTTTACTTTTAGGACTGCAAAAGTATAAAATAATTTGAATTCAGCAAAAGTAAATTGCTGATTTTTAATTAAAAATGTATTGTTCCAGGCAAAAATCATAAATGCGGAGAATACTAATTTTTAATTTTTCCTAAATAAAAAAAGCCACTCACTTCTGAATGGCCTTTGTATTTTAATAAAAGAATTAAACCTTTTCAACTTGCATGAACGATAATTCGAGTGGAGTCTTACGTCCGAAGATCAGCACCATTACTTCCAGCTTACGCTTGTCTTCATTTATTTTTTCAATTGTACCGTTGAATCCGTTGAATGGCCCGTCGATTACTTTTACAGTTTCTCCTACCAGATAAGGGATGTTCACTAAATTGTCATCTGACTCCGCCAACTCATCTACCCTGCCCAGCATACGATTTACTTCCGCCTGTCTCATGGGCAGAGGGTCTCCTCCTTTTGTGGCGCTTAGAAAGCTGATCACTCCCGGTATGTTTTTAATCAGATGAGGGATTTCGCCCTGCAATTCGGCTTCAATCATTACATACCCCGGATAGTGAACTTTTTCTTTTTGTATTTTCTTTCCGTTTCTAATCTGAATTACCTTTTCCATCGGGACTACGATCTGCCCGACAAAATCCTGTAATTTATGGTACTGAATTTCATTTTCAATATAAGTTTTGACCTTCATTTCCTGGCCACTTACAGTTTTTAATACGTACCATTTTCTGTTGCTCATGACTTATTTATTATCAGATTACGGAATATTATCTAAGTAATTCAAAAAGATGTTTGATAACCAGGTTACCAAATAATGAATCTACCGCATACAGGAACAAGGCTAAAATTACCGTGGCAACCGCAACAATAATGGTGTCTTGCTGGAGAGATGCCCAAGACGGCCAAGTTACATGATCCCTAAATTCGTAATATGATTCTTTTATATAGTTTATTACTTTCATATCTTTCTTTCGTATGCACGGGCACAAGGATTCGAACCCTGACCAGCGGTTTTGGAGACCGCGATACTAACCATTATACTATGCCCGTATGTGAATTAAGGTGCTTTCGAATCCGAAAACCGAAAACACCTTTTTTCAAATTTTATTTTAATCTAAATGATTAATCAAGGATTTCAGTTACCTGACCAGCTCCTACGGTTCTACCTCCTTCACGGATAGCAAAACGCAAACCTTCGTTCAATGCGATTGGCTGGATCAAATCAACAGTGATTGTCAAGTTATCACCAGGCAATACCATCTCAACACCATCCGGCAATTGGATTTCTCCTGTTACGTCAGTTGTACGTACGTAGAACTGAGGACGGTATCTGTTGTGGAATGGAGTGTGACGGCCACCTTCTTCTTTTGTCAGGATATAAACTTCGGCTTTGAATTTTTTGTGAGGTTTCACTGAACCTGATTTAGCGATAACCATACCACGACGGATATCTCCTTTTTCAATACCTCTTAACAATAAACCTACGTTATCTCCCGCTTCACCTCTGTCAAGGATTTTACGGAACATCTCAACTCCTGTTACGGTTGAAGTCAATTTTTCTTCACCCATACCTACGATATCCACTGCGTCACCTGTATTGATAACCCCTGCTTCGATACGACCTGTAGCTACAGTACCACGACCTGTGATAGAGAAAACGTCCTCAATCGGCATCAAGAATGGTTTATCTTGCTCACGAACCGGTTGTTCAATCCATTCGTCAACTGCATTCATCAATTGCATTACAGTTTCTGACCATTTTGGCTCACCGTTCAATGCTCCTAATGCAGAACCTTGAATTACAGGAGTATTGTCTCCGTCATATTCATAAGAAGACAACAAATCTCTAACTTCCATTTCTACAAGTTCCAATAACTCAGCATCATCTACCATGTCAACTTTGTTAAGGAAAACAACGATACGGGGAACGTTTACCTGACGACAAAGCAGGATATGTTCACGAGTTTGAGGCATAGGGCCGTCAGTTGCGGCAACCACTAAGATGGCTCCGTCCATCTGAGCAGCACCCGTAACCATGTTTTTTACATAGTCGGCGTGACCCGGACAGTCAACGTGCGCATAGTGACGGTTAGCTGTTTCATATTCAACGTGTGAAGTATTGATCGTAATACCTCTTTCTTTTTCTTCCGGTGCATTGTCAATCTGATCAAATGCTTTTGCTTCAGACAATCCTGCGTCTGCTAATACTTTGGTAATAGCTGCAGTTAAGGTGGTTTTACCATGGTCAACGTGACCGATAGTTCCGATATTCAAGTGCGGCTTATTACGCTGAAAGGTTTCCTTTGCCATTTTTAAAAATAATTTCTATTGTTATACTTAATTCAAATTTGTTTCAATACAAAAAGTGGTGAGCTTCCCTGCCCAACACCTGATAAATCCTCCTTCATTCATCTATCTTCTTTCTCCGGGTTTTGCAACCCTTACCCTGAGCCAATGACGGGATTTGAACCCGTGACCTCGTCCTTACCAAGGAAGCGCTCTACCCCTGAGCTACATCGGCCAAAAGTTGAGCGGGAGACGGGACTCGAACCCGCAACATTCAGCTTGGAAGGCTGAAGCTCTACCAATTGAGCTACTCCCGCTTGTACTTACAACCAACCTGATTGGTTTGCTCTTTTAAATGAAAATAAAATTGTGGGGAGAGCAGGATTCGAACCTGCGAAGACATAGTCAGCAGATTTACAGTCTGCCCTCGTTGGCCGCTTGAGTATCTCCCCGCCTTTATATTCAGAGCCGGCAGAGGGATTCGAACCCACGACCCCGAGATTACAAATCACGTGCTCTGGCCAACTGAGCTATGCCGGCATCAAAATCTTCATTTTTATGTAAAAGAACAGTCCGTTTTTCTTTAACGGACTGCAAATGTACGAAGTTTTACGAATTCTCCAAATTTTTGGAAAAAATATTTTTTCAGATTATCTGTCTGTAATTTTTTCTTTTTTTCTGATGATTAATTTCTTTAATGTATCTACTGACAAATCAATACATTCTTCAAATGACTGGCCTGATTTTTTAACCACAATGTCATCTCCCGGCACTTCCAATTTTATGTCTACAAATTTATTTTCTTTTTCCGGAATATTTTCAACTCTCAAATTTACCTGCACTGCGATAATCTTATCATAGTATTGTTCTAGCTTGCTTAATTTTCTTTCAACGTACTCTTCTAATCCGTTTTTTGCGTTGAAATTAACTGTCTGAAGATTAATTGTCATAATTGCTTGGTTTTTTTGCTCCCTTGGGTGAGCCTGGTTAAACACTTTTTTTAATTGCTCGATACTCCCATGTGTATAAACCTGTGTAGCCGACAGACTGGAATGCCCTAAAAGCTCTTTAACCGCATTCAACTCTGCGCCGTGGTTGAGCATGTGAGTAGCGAAACTGTGCCTCAAAATGTGAGGGCTTTTTTTCTTCTTCGTACTAACATGACTAAGGTAGGAATTTACTAAATTATAAACAAGCTTATCGTAAAAAGGTTTTCCCTTTTGAGTCAAAAAAAGATGTGGGTCCTCATTACCATACTGATTTTGACGCAGTTCAATATATTGCTTTAATTGTTTCAGCAAATTATCGTTCAGAGGTATTATCCTTTGCTTATTTCTTTTTCCTGTTACCTTTATATTCTTTTCATGAAAATCCATATCGGTTATTTTAAGACCGATGAGTTCGCTTCTCCGCATACCTGTCTGGTAAAATAATTCCAAAATCAAACGATCTCGAAATCCTTCAAAATTGTCAGGAAAAAGTTCTTTCTTTTCAAAGAGATTTTTCAATTCATCTTCCGAAAAGGGAATTTGCGGCTCATTATAATGTTTAATAGTTTTGATACCGGCTGCGGGAGATGCCTTCATTTCTCCAATTTTCAGAAGGTATTTGTAGTAGCTTTTGAGCGAACTGATCTTTCTGTTAATGCTTCTTTCGGAAAATGAGGATTTTGATAAACTCATCAGGTAAGACCGAAGGTGAATTTTTTGAGAATTGGAGATATCTTCCTCTGCAGATTCGGAAAGGTAGAATTTTTGAAATTCCTCCAAATCGGCACCATAACTTTCAATCGTTTTCGGAGAATAGTTTTTCTCGTATTGCAGGTATTGTAAAAATTTGGGTATGGACATAAAAAAACCTGTTCATCAAAGTTATGAAAACTTCAATAAACAGGCATATATTATAGAAATTAATCTTATGCTTCTTCTTTGCTCAGCAATTGCTGTTTGTAGGCGGCTCTAAGACGTTGCTGCCTTTCAACCACAGATGGCTTTGTAAACTGCTGACGGCTTCTCAATTCGCGAACAACTCCTGTTCTGTCAAATTTACGTTTGTATTTTTTCAACGCTTTGTCGATTGATTCTCCGTCTTTTACTGGTATAATTAACATACTTACTCTTATTTTTGAGGTTGCAAAGATATAAAAGATTACAATTTGTGCAAACTTTTTATTAATCTTTCAAAATATTTCTCCCGATAACCAATTTCTGGATTTCAGTCGTTCCTTCTCCAATCGTGCACAATTTTGAATCACGGTAGAACTTTTCTGCCGGGAAATCTTTTGTATAACCATATCCGCCAAAGATTTGCACTGCTTCATTTGCAATTTTAACACAAGCCTCTGAAGCATAATATTTTGCCATTGCTCCTTCGGTTGCCATAGGCTTATGATTGTTTTTCAGGTGAGATGCTTTTTGAATCAGCAATTCGGAAGCGGCGATTTCGGTCGCCATTTCCGCCAATTTAAAATTAATCGCCTGGAAATCTGCTATCCTCTGGCCGAACTGATGGCGTTCCATCGCATATTTTTTGGCAGCTTTGTAAGCGCCTTTTGCAATACCTAAACTCAATGCTGCAATAGAAATCCTTCCTCCATCCAGAATTTTTAACGCCTGCTTAAAACCGTCTCCCACTTCGCCTAAACGATTTTCATCAGACACACGGCAATTGTCAAAAATCAATTCCGCTGTTTCAGAAGCACGCATGCCCAATTTGTTTTCCTTTTTTCCGGATGAAAATCCCGGGGTGCCTTTTTCCACAACAAAAGCAGTTGCGTTATTTTTCGCTCCTTTTTCGCCTGTACGTGTCATTACTACGGCAATATCTCCGCTTATGGCATGCGTGATAAAATTCTTTGCTCCGTTAATTATCCAGTGATCTCCCTCCTTTTTGGCAGTTGTACTCATTCCCCCTGCATCAGAACCTGTATTATGTTCCGTCAGGCCCCAGGCGCCAATCCACTCACCTGTCGCCAGTCTCGGAATCCATTTTTTCTTTTGTTCATCATTACCAAAAGTCAGTATATGATTGGTACAAAGAGAATTATGTGCAGCAACTGATAACCCGATGGATGGATCCACCTGGGAAATTTCATCAATAATCGCAACGTATTCATGATAAGAAAGCCCACTTCCGCCCAATTCTTCAGGAACCAAAATTCCCATGAATCCCATTTCTCCGGCTTTTTTAAATACTTCAACCGGAAAAGTCTGGGCTTCGTCCCATTCCATTATATGAGGCGCAATGTGTTGTTTTGCAAATTCACGAGCCGAATCGGCTATAATTTGTTGGCTTTCTGTAATATCGTAATTCATAAAAATAATTTATCTCATTTTGCGTGCGTCCAAAATTAATAAATTTTTGACTAATTCATATCAAAATCAAGGTAAGGCTCAATTTCAGCAAATTTCTCGGGGCTGATGGAATAACACTTTCTGAGCGTTTCGGCATCTCGGAATTTTCCACCCAGTGAGTTCTTATAATTAAAGATAGTATTGATTTGCCTTTCCGAAAATTCCAGAGTCTTCCAATCTTCTCTTGTTAGATTATTCGGATTAAACTTTGTGATGCGCGGCACAGAAACTTCGGGTTCGATTATATTCTCCTTTAACTTTCCGGAAGAAGCCAAAATCATATATGGCTTCATTTCATCAAACTTTTCTTCAGAAATCACATAGCATTTTTTGATTTCTTCCAGTGAACTGAATTTCCCACCAAGGCTTCTTTTATATTTAAGAATCGTTTGTGCCTGTTTTGCAGAAAAACCGATGTTTTCCCAATCTTTCTGCAAATAATCATTCGGATTAAATTCCCGGTAATCAATCCTTGGTTTTTGTCTACCACCATATTTTTCAGGTTCTTTAAACTTATTCTCTGAAAAAACAATATAAGGTTCAAGCTCTGCAAACTTTTCTGCGCTAATAACATAACATTTTTTAATTTGTTCTTTCGAATCAAATCTGCCGCCTAATGATTTTTTATACTTAAAAATTGTCTTAACTTGTTTGGGTGAAAACCCAAGTTCCTGCCATTGCTGTGAATTTAGTTCGTTAGGGTTGAATTTTTCAATTTCACTTGACCTATGACTGGAAACCAGATTTTCCGATTTTTCTATTTCAGATTGTACCGCAAGGACTTCAGAAGGGATTTCAATCGGATCTGTTTTGTCTTCATCATTAATAATAACGTATCCAAAAATTTCGACACCAATAATCATTGCCAGCAAAATAAGTATTGCTAAGCGTTGTGACCGAGTGTAGCGGATCAGGTTTGGTCGGGGCAGGTTCATTTGAAGAGATTGATAGGGAGCTATAGATCAAAAACAGACTTTCTTCTTACAACAAATCCGTCTTTGACCCACAGAAAAAAAGCCATAATCAGGTAAAATGCAAAAGTAACCCCAAGTGTAACAAATGAAAGATATATGTACAGCAAACGAAGTTTGGATGCCCGTACACCAAAGCGGTCCGCGATTCTGGAAATCACATTGAATCCGTTGAATTCGAGAAAATTCCTGAGTTTGTCAAACATTTTTCAGAATTTGTAGTCCGATAGCGCAATTTAAGCATTTTTTCTCATCACAATAATATTTCTTCAGTTCCAGATATGCCTGAGACTGTATGGCATTTTCAGCTTCAAATCCCATCCGGGAAAAATTTTCCAGCACTGAATTTTCTTCGGCAGGTAAAGAACCGAGCAAATCCAGCAATTCATCTGAAACTTCTTTGCCTATTGATTTTGCATACACAAATTTCATTGGGATCAGCACATTTATTATGATTCTCTCAATCACGTCTTTTGTTATATTCTTTGTGGTTTTTCTCTTACTTGTTTTATTTAGTACATAATGGTCCTCCCAAAAAGGAGGATACGTCAAATCCAGGAAAACCGGATAAATCTTTTCCGCCGATTTTGTTCCGATTAAAAAGGTGAAAAGATTCTGATAATGGACATAAATTGTTGCAAGCTGCATCAGCCGGATCGTCGGGAAGCTTGCGGGACGCAAACGGAAAAATTTAAATAACGCCGGGTTGAGTGGCGACAAGCCGTATTTATTTTGCAGAAACTCATAATCGGTTTTTAATTTTTGCGTATAGTCACCCGTGATGGATTCCGTTAAAAATCCGGCTTGGCCTAAAAAGAGCGCGTAAACCAAATCTTTGTCTTTCTGGATTTTCTGAAGAGTCTTAAAATCAAATGAATCCGCCCAAATAGAAAAAGCTTCGGCATTTATTTTCAATCCGAAAGTATAGGCCAGCTTTTTGAATAAGAGCTGTTCCCAATTTTTGCCGTTTTGAAGAAACTCATTTTCTATTTCTCTGCTTCTCCGCTCCAGCCTTTCAATCACAATTCGTTCAAGCCATAAGTCAGTCAGTTCCTTGTTGACCGTAAAGATATTTTTTTCACAGGCAATGAAATTTTCTGCATTGGTTATCAATTGCTTATAATTAAACAGTACTTCTTTGGGGATGAAATCCCGCAATTCCAAAGTGGGAATTTTCCTGTCTCTCAGAAATCCAACTTCCAGATCATGTTCAAAAACTACATGAAGGATAACGTTTGAGTATGCTTTATCTGCCGAATGCTTATGATGATTCCAATCGGAAGAACGCACATGGATTTCTATGTTCCCTATCCAGATTTCACTTCCGATTTTGATTTTGGAGAAATTAAAATCCGGGCCTGAGTCCCTGTCATTCCATAAGCCGCGGTCAAAAACCTCTATAATTTCTCCGTCTGTGGTGTGTAATGGAAAATTGTTCAGCAACTGGAATTTCCAGACGAAATGCAGAAATTTCTCTTTCATGGTTTAACTGGTTGGTACGTGAAAAGTACAAATAATTTTAAAAATAAGCAGAATATTTTTTGGAAATCAATTAAACGTTTGTTTAAATTTGCCGAGATTTTTTAACCCTATGGAATTTAATCAAAAACAAATCGAAATCCTGGAAATTGTAGAAAAGTTGATTTCCGAAAAAGGAATCAATGCCACCAGTGTCCGCGAAATAGCAAAAGAAGCAGGCATTAATGTCGCCATGATCAGCTATTATTTTGGCTCAAAAGAAAAAATGATCGAATCGCTTTTTCAATATAAAATCGGGAGAATGTATCAATATCTTTCCAAATTAAAAGATGATTACAAATTCAAAACAAAAGAAAGGTTGAGCGCTTTTTTGAGGATTTATCTCGAAACTATTTTAAACAACACGAATTTCTATAGGATAATGACACGCGAATTTTCGCTCAAAACGGTAGCAGATCCCATTTACGTGAAAATTACAGAATTGAAGATGCAAAACTTAAAAATGATAGATCTGATTCTGGAAGACGGATACAACAAAAAGGAATTTTCCAATAAAGTTTCTGGTGAATTCATTCTGGCCATGGTAATCGGCAGCTCTTCCTATTTCATAATGAACCAGAATATGTATATGGAACACTGGAAATGCAAAAATCAAAAGGAATATGTAAGTATCATTCTCAAAAAGCATTTGCCCAACGTAATTAACTCTATAGATTCAATTTTACATTTTAATGATGAAAAATAAAACACTCATATCCATTTTCACTTTACTTCTATTTTCACTTTCCATTGCCCAGGAAGTGAAAAGAATAAGTCTGGAGGAAGCCGTTCGTTTAGGCATTGAAAGCAGCAAAACCATAAAAGCAGCAGAGTCACAGGTCATAGCTTCCGAAAAGAAATTAAAATCGACAAAAGCATTACAGTATCCTGATTTGAGCGTAACCGGGCAATATCTCCATTTGTTTGATACCACCAAGGTAGATTTGAAAATGGGAAATAATTCCGGAGAAAACGGAGAAGCTTCAGAATCTTCTTCAAGCGAAAGCCCTAAGCCCACTTATATGATGTTTGGAATGGCAAGCATTTCGGTTCCTGTTTTTAACGGATTTAAACTAAGGAATTCCATCAAAGAAAGCGAATATGCAGTTGAGCTTTCAAAAATTCAATCAGATAATCAGAAAGAAAATGTTGTTTATCAGATTCTTCAGCTTTATTTTTCTCTTTATAAAACTCAGAAATCTATTGAAGTTTTGAAAGAAAACGAAGCCCGTGCCATACAAAGGACAAATGATTTCAAAAATTTTATGGACAACGGCCTGCTTGCACGGAATGATTATCTGCGCTCTCAATTACAGATTTCCAATGTCAGATTATCTTTGGAAGAAGCCTATACAACTTATGAGAATCTGAATTATCAGCTAAACATATTACTGGGATTACCCGAAAATTTAAAAATCGAGCCCGAAAGTACAGAAGATTTAGGGGTGCTTCCGATGGAAAATGGCGATTACTCCAACCGGAAAGATATACAGTCGCTGGAGCAGCAAACCAAAATCGCCGATGCGGAAATTAAGGTTGCCAAAGCCGGATACTATCCTTCCATTTCATTATCAGGTGGTTATGCCGCGCTGGAAATTGATGATGTTGCAACAGTGACAAATGCCACCAATGCAGGCATCGGTCTTTCATATAACCTTGCTTCCATTTTCAAAAACAAATCAAAAGTCGAGGAGGCAAAGGCTGCGAAGTATGCAGAGGAAGCCAACCTGGAAGTACAAAAAGACAAAGCGAAAGTAGAAATAAAAGAAGCTTATAATGCTTACCAGCTTGCCCTCAAAAAAAATGAAGTTTATATGGAAACGCTGGAACAGGCGAATGAAAATTACCGGATTGTAAAAGATAAATATGACAATGGCCTTACCGATACAGATCAGCTTCTGGAAGCCGATGTAGAACAGCTTCAGGCACAAATCAATCAGGTAATAAGTGAGGCTGACATTCAGCTCGCACTTTATAAATATGCATTTACACAGGGAACTTTAATTAAAACTTTACAACTTCAATAACATACAATATGTCAAAGTCAGCTAATAAATCAAAAAGAAAAATCAATAAAAAATTCATCATCATCCTTTTTGCTGTTGTTATTCTGGGCGGCGGATTCGGATTATACAAATACATCCGTTCCCTGTCTCATGAAGTAACTGATGATGCCCAGATTGAATCAAATATAAGTCCCGTTATCCCGAAAGTTTCAGGTTACATCAAGAAAATTTATGTACAGGATAATCAAACGGTAAAAAAAGGCGATACGCTTTTGGTTATAGATAATTCCGACTATAAAATAAAGGTCGAAGAGGCTGAAGCTTCATTGCTTGCCGCAAAAGGGCAGCTCAAGGTAGCCGATGCAGGAATTTTGACAAGCAATACCAATATAGTCACAAGCCAGGCCGGAGCTAATACAGCTTTGGCCAGCGTCTCAACCGCAGAGGCAAATATCGAGGCCGCTAAAGTTCAGGTTTGGAGAACTCAAAATGATTATGAACGTTATGCTGCTCTTTACAAAAATCAGTCAATTACCAAGCAGCAATATGAACAGGCACTCGCCGCCAAAGAAACAGCCGAAAAACAATTGAAAATCCTGGAGGAACAGAAAAATGTAGCCGAAAAGCAGGCTGCACAGGTTGCACAACAGGTAAATTCAACCCGTACCCAAACCAAGGTTTCAGAATCTCAAAAAGATGTTGCCAATGCTAATATGCAACAAGCACAGGCGGCTCTCGACAATGCGAGATTAAATCTTTCTTATACTGTTATTACGGCTGCAGAAAACGGAAAAGTTTCAAAAATTGATTTACAGGCAGGACAGTTGGTGCAGGCAGGACAAGCACTTTTCAGCCTAATTCCCGAAAATAATACATGGATTGTCGCAAATTTTAAGGAAACACAGATGGAGGATATCCGCCCCGGACAAAAGGTCGAAATAGATGTAGATGCATTTTCACATCATAAGTTTGAAGGAAAAATAGAGTCTATTTCCCCGGCAACCGGTGCAAAATTTGCACTTCTCCCACCGGACAATGCTTCAGGAAATTTCGTGAAAACCGTTCAGAGAATACCTGTAAAAATAACTTTTTCAAATACCGATGATAAATTGATGAAGCTGCTGCGTCCGGGGATGAATGTAGAAGTGGATGTTCACCTGAAAGAATTCTTAAAATAAAAAATCCTTAAAAAGGATAGCGATGGGAGAAAGTTTAGTTGAGTATGGCTCACGAAGGGTCATTATAACCATTACCGCCATAATGTGCGCATTGCTTGAAATCGTAGATACAACGATCGTCAATGTTGCCATGAATGATATGAAGGGAAGCATGGGCGTTTCACTCACCGAAATCGCCTGGGTGGTAACCGCTTACGCAATTGCCAACGTCATCATTGTTCCTATGACCGGCTGGCTTTCACAGCAATTCGGAAGGAGAAATTATTTCGCGGCATCTATCATTCTTTTTACCGTCGCCTCTTTTCTATGCGGAAATGCATCTGCTATGTGGGAACTGATTTTGTTCCGATTCATTCAGGGGATGGGTGGTGGCGCATTATTGGTGACCTCACAAACGATTATAACGGAAAGTTATCCACCCGAAAAACGAGGGATGGCACAGGCTATTTATGGAATGGGCGTTATTGTAGGGCCGACTTTGGGCCCCCCATTAGGCGGTTACATCGTAGATCATTTTTCATGGCCTTATATATTTTACATCAATATCCCTATCGGGATCATTGCTACGCTGTTAACTTTAAGTTTTGTCAGAAGCCCGAAATATTCCGAAAAGCAACGCGCAAAAGAAATTGATTTTCTGGGGATTATATTACTGGCCATTTCCGTAGGATCGCTTCAATACGTGCTGGAACACGGACAGCAGGATGACTGGTTTGAAAACAGCCTGATTTTAATTCTCACTGTAATTGCTGCTTTTGGATTTTTCTTCTTCATTTGGCGGGAGCTTATAGTCGAGAAGCCCATTGTGAATTTAAGGGTATTGAAAAATCCAAACCTTGCTGTGGGTACAATGCTTTCATTCATTATGGGATTCGGGTTATATGGTTCAACCTTTATCATTCCGATTTATACACAATCCATTCTTGGCTGGACGGCTACTGACGCCGGATTGTTACTGATCCCAAGCTCTCTCATGACCGCCTTTATGATGCCTATTATCGGGAAATTATTACAAAAGGGATTTGAGCCGAAATATCTCGTAGCCGGAGGATTTTTATTATTCTTTGGCTATAGTTTGTGGGCGCATAATATTTTGACGCCCGACACCGGCTCGGAAGCATTCTTTTGGCCATTGGTTGTGAGAGGTATCGGGCTTGGATTATTATTTGTTCCGGTAACAACTTTGTCTTTGTCAACACTGCATGGGAAGGAAATTGGGGAAGGTGCTGCATTTACCGGAATGATGCGTCAATTAGGCGGCTCATTTGGAATCGCTATCATTACGACCATGATTTCAAGATGGGGTATTTTCCACCGGTCCGATTTGGTAAGCCATTTGGATAGATTCTCTCCCGAAATTCAAAACAAGGTTTTGATGTACCAGCAAAGCTTTATCCAGAAAGGGTTCGCGCCAAATGAAGCACTGGAAAAGGCTTATACCATTTTAGATTTGTCTGTGACCAAACAAGCTGCGGTCTTAACTTATATGGATGCATTTTTGTATTTAGGCGTTCTTTTCCTGGTATTTATTCCATTTATATTGGTCTTCATCAAAAAGGGAGCAGGAAAAGTAATTTCGGCAGGTCATTAAATGTCATCCGAACCTTTCAATTTTTCCGCATTTTCTGCCAGTTTCAAAGCGTCAATCATTTCCTGAATGTCTCCATTCATAAAATTGTCCAGGTTATAAATGGATTTATTGATTCTGTGGTCAGTTACACGCCCCTGCGGATAATTATAAGTACGGATTTTAGCCGAACGGTCTCCTGTTGACACCAATGATTTTCGCTGTGCCGAACGTTCCGATTGCTTTTTCTCGTATTCTATTTCATATAATTTGGTACGCAGCAATTGCAATGCTTTTTCCCTATTGGCATGTTGAGAGCGCGCTTCCTGGCAGACAATCACAATCCCTGAAGGTTTATGTGTCAACTGAACTTTGGTTTCCACCTTGTTTACGTTCTGCCCTCCTGCCCCGCTTGAACGTGCCGTCTGGTATTCCAAATCTGCGGGATTAATTTCAATATCGACCTCTTCCGCTTCAGGCAAAACCGCTACAGTAATGGCAGATGTATGGACACGGCCCTGTGATTCTGTTTCAGGCACACGCTGAACACGGTGGACGCCGCTTTCATATTTCATGGTTCCGAATACGGTCGAACCTTGAACTTCCATGATCAATTCTTTATAACCTTTTACAGCACCCTCGCTGGTATTGAGTATTTCGTATTTCCAGCCCCGGTTTTTAAAATACATCGTGTACATGCGGAAAACGTCTTCTACAAAAATTGCAGCCTCGTCTCCGCCTGTTCCGGCGCGAAGCTCTACAATGATGTTCTTTTCATCTTCCGGATCTTTGGGAATCAGCATGAATTTTACTTCTTCTTCAATTACAGGGATCTTATGAATGGCTTCGTCTTTTTCCAGTTTGGCTAGTTCGATCATTTCGGGGTCAGAACCCTCTGCAATGATTTCGTCAGCTTCATTAATGATATTGATCAAGGATTCATATTCCTGCTGCTTGGCTACAATGTCCTTTAAATCCGAATACTCTTTGTTCAATCTGGCATAGCGGTTTTGGTCGGAAATCACATCTGGCTGGATGATTAAATCCGAAACCTCATCAAATCTTTGTTTGATCGCTCTTAATTTTTCCAATAATCCGGTATCTGCCATAATGAAAACTTGTGGGTGCAAAGATAATCCTACCTGTACAAAGTACAAAGTGCATACATAGAAAAACCTCACAGGTTTTAAAAACCTGTGAGGTTGACTGGTAAATAATTTTAAAATTTATTTTTTAACGATTTTTTTCGTTTCTGTATTTTTACCGTCTGTAATTTTTACAACATAAATACCTTTTGGCAATTCAGATACGTTATAAGAATCTGCAATACCAAAAGTTCTAACTGTTTTTCCTGTCAAATCCGTAACGGTTACGGTTACATTTGCCGTATTGAATTTAGATGAAAGGTCTACATTGAATGAATCTGTGACTGGGTTTGGATATATAGCAATTGCCTGCCTGTTAACATCGGTTACTCCCATTTCTCCAACGGTCACCATATAGTCTTCATATTCTCCATACATAGCCGGATCATTTATGCATGGATCCTCCATAGCCGGATTACTAGATCCTGTGGCGTAAACCAATATTCTCATTCTATATGTCCCATTTGCAACAGTAGCCGGAATTTCGATGTCGCTCAATAAGACACCTCCAATATCGGATCCTTCACCAATTTCACCCAGAAATTCATCTGTATCGAACTGCCCGTTATCATTAAAATCAATCCATGCAGATACTCTTTCAAACCATCCGTCGCCTACTTCTACAGACAATGTATAGGTTTCCCCGGCCACTACCTCTGCAGGTGTTAAGGATGTATAATCTCCATAACCATTTGGACTACAGTCTGAACTATTGTCTATTCCTGCAAATTCTACATTATAAATCACATCGAAATCACTACAATTTAATGATACTTCACAATAATCAGAAGGCTCGCCACCACCCTCAGCCGTTACCGAAATATCATCTAACCCCAAAATCCAATTATCGTAGGAATCGGTATGATAAAATGAAATATAGATATCCTGTCCGGCATAATCGTCTAAGTTAACCGTTCTGTTAAACCCTCCCTGCGAAGGCAACGTTTCAGAAAAGACGGGTGTTGCCGCAAGTATAGCAGCCTGGGAATTTTCAGTCGTTACAATTACGTCATAAGTTTCGGCAAAATAAGATGTATCCGTTCCTGAACCTATATAGTAATTAAGTGTAATATTTGTAGCACCTGCCGGTACAGAAATTACTGGCAACACTAAAATATTGTCAGCATTTATAGACTCTCCAGACTGTAGATATGTTGCTGAAATCATATAGTTTCCTGTATAAATATCTCCCATCGGCTGCGTCCAAAAATCAGGATTGGATAGGCCCCAATTATATCCGTTTCCATCTACATCATATGAAGTATATCCTCCCGGAATCTGTGTTCCATCTCCGGTATTAGGCACATCTATGGTGTAGGACTCAAAATCATCTTCAAACAATATTGTTTGAGCATTTAATGAAATAAATACGACCGCCAAGGTCAAAGAAAATAAAAGTTTTTTCATAATAATTGTTTTAAATTATTTATATCAAAAATACTACTCAATTTTATGGTAAAAAAATTAAAATCAATTTTTAACAAAAAAACTTATCTGATTATCAGGCATTTAATCATCATTTCGTAAACAACAGTTCCCTGTATTTGGTCAAAGGCCAGATTTCATCATCAATCATCATTTCCAGCTCATCTACATCTTCCCGGATTATATCAAAGAATGGTTTGACCTTGCCTGCATAGGATTCTGCCCGTTTATAAGAATCTTCAATATGGTGTGATTTTTCTTTTTCAACAAGAACCTTTTCAACCGAAATTTTAATGTTCGCGATTTTTTCCGAAATCGTTTTTATAATATCTATCTGCTCTTTTGCCAACGTCTTAAACTCAGTTGCAGAAAAAATATCTTTCAAACCCTGTACATTTTCAATTAACCTGTTTTGATAATTGATAGCGGTCGGGATGATGTGGTTTCTCGCCAGGTCTGCCAGAACCTGGGCTTCGATGTCAATCAATGTTGAATATTTTTCCAGTTTGATTTCATTTCTTGCTTCAATTTCACGTTTGGTCAAAACACCATTCTTTACAAAAATATCAATGAATTGTGGTTCCAGTTCAATCTTTAACGCTTCGGGAGTCGTCTTTAGATTTCTCAGCTTACGTTTAGCCGCCTCCTTCTCCCAGTCACCGCTATATCCGTCGCCTTCAAACAAAATATTTCGTGAGGTTTTGATATAATCTCTCAAAACATTGAAGATAGCCTCATCTTTTTTGAGTCCTTTCTCAATCAATTTATCAACTTCCGTTTTGAATTTTTTAAGCTGATGAGCCACAATCGTATTCAAAACCATCATCGGTTCAGCACAATTGGCGGAAGAACCTACTGCACGGAATTCAAATTTATTTCCCGTAAAAGCAAAAGGAGATGTACGATTTCTGTCAGTGTTGTCCAATAAAATTTCGGGAATTTTCCCAACGACATTTAGTTTCAATTCCGTTTTTTCGTCAGCAGACATTTTTCCTTTTTTCACTTTTTCCAACTCATCCAAAACCGAAGAAAGCTGTGACCCGATGAAAATAGAAATAATGGCCGGAGGAGCCTCATTTGCACCCAGCCTGTGATCATTGCTCGCCGATGCAATGGCACTTCTCAACGCATCACCATAATCATGCACTGCCTTAATCGTATTGATGAAAAATGTGAGGAACTGAAGATTCTTTTTAGGATTTTTACCCGGGCTTAAAAGATTTTCGCCGGTATCGGTTCCCAAAGACCAGTTATTGTGTTTTCCTGAGCCATTTACACCGGCAAACGGTTTTTCATGGAATAATACTTTAAAATTATGTCTTCTTGAAACACGCGCCATTAAATCCATCAAAAGCGAATTATGGTCGACTGCCTGATTAGCTTCCGCAAATACCGGTGCACATTCAAACTGATTAGGCGCCACTTCATTGTGCCGTGTTTTAACCGGGATCCCCAATTTCATGCACTCGACCTCTAACTCCTGCATAAAGCTCATCGCACGTAGGGGGATTGATCCGAAATAATGATCATCCAGCTGTTGTCCTTTTGCAGGCGAGTGTCCTAAAAGCGTTCTCCCTGTCAGCTGAAGATCCGGGCGGGTATTAAATAATGCTGAATCGACAAGGAAATATTCCTGTTCCCAACCCAGGGTTGAATGTACTTTATTTACATTCCTGTCAAAATACCTCGCTACTTCCGTAGCTGCCTCGTCAATAGCCTGCAATGCGCGTAAAAGAGGTGTTTTATAATCAAGCGTTTCTCCCGTGTAAGAAATAAAAACGGAAGGAATACAAAGTGTGGTGTCAATTACAAATGCAGAAGAAGTTGGATCCCATGCCGTATAACCCCTTGCTTCAAAGGTATTTCTGATACCTCCGTTCGGGAAGCTTGAAGCGTCTGGTTCCTGCTGAACGAGCATGGAGCCATTGAATTGCTCAATGGCTTTTCCGCCGTCAACCGGCGAAAAGAAGGCATCGTGCTTTTCGGCGGTTGAGCCTGTCAAAGGCTGAAACCAATGCGTATAGTGTGTTGCTCCTTTTGACAAAGCCCATTCTTTCATGGCCGATGCTACCTGATCCGCTATTTCACGGGGGATTTTTTCTCCTTTTTCGCGGGCCGCTATAATATAATTATAAGCACTTTTGGTAAGATACTCTTTCATCGCTTCCTCAGAAAATACATTCTGATTATAAATTCTTGATAATCTTTCCGGAACATCTACATGCTCGGGATTTCTACGAAAAACTTCTTCTAAAGCCGAAAAACGTAATTTTGACATATTTAATCTTGTTAATTAAGTCACAAAAATATGAAATATTAAAATATACCCCATATTTTTTAGGGTTATTTTTATTTTTTTTTATAAATAATTAATTTTAACCCCTAAAAATCAATCACAGTATCTCATTTATAAAAAATTTTCAAAAATAGAATGCAAAAAAAGCAGCCCAAACGGACTGCTTTCGCGCTCATATAAAAAGTTGTTAAGCTTACCTGAACCTGTCTACCGATTTTACAAGCTTTTCGTCCTTTTGAATATATCGATTTGCAATGAAAAGCAATACAATCGACAGGAAAGGAACCAAAAGCCCAATACCCTTCTCAGAGTTGCTAAACCCTCCGGGTAAGTTTGATAAACCATAGGCCAGATAACCAATTAACAAAATGTTCAATATAATATTTACAATATTTAATTTCACTTGCAGCTTTCTGTTTTTAAAGAGAAAAACCGTTGACAGGGAAATGAATGCAGATAAAAGAAATAAAACAAATGCCGTTATATTATCATCGGGTTGAATCCATTGGGTTGCTGTCTTCCACAAATTGGCAAACCAAATGGAAATAATGGAAATAATCCCCGAAAAAAATAAAAAAACACTTTGTTTTCTCTGAATCATGTTTACAATTGTGCTACAAAATTAAAAATAATTTTTTTCTTGGTTTTTAAAATTTATTCGTAACATTGCAGAAGTATTTCTAATGCCAGATACTTCACAATACCTTTATTTTATTATTCTACATTCATGACTTAACGTTAGGAATAACCTCATTTTTAATCCTTTACCTAATTATTTACAAAAAAATAACACCATTGTATGTTTGATATTAATGAATTGAAAAGCAAAAAACTTGATGAATTGCAGGAAATTGCTACTGGTCTAAAAGTTAAAAAGGCCAAACAACAAAAGAAAATGGATTTGATCTATAGCATCCTTGATCATCAGGCTGACCACTCCGCACAAAAGAAAAATGAAAACAAGACAGACGGGGAGCCAGAGTCGGATAAAAAACAACGAAAAAGAATCTCTTCCCCCAAACAAACCCAACCCACTGCTGTGGAGGTTTTGACAGAAGAAGCTCCTGATCCTAAGACAGAAACCACACCGGAAATACCTCAAGCAAATCAGCCACAACAAGTCCGAAACCAAAACCCTAATCAAAACAACCAACGCCAAAACCAAAATCAACCGCAAAATCAAAACAATCAGCGCCAAAATAACAACCACAAAAAAAAACACAACGGGAACTTCCCTCAGAAACAATACAATCCTAATCCGCAAAACAATGCTCAGCCTGCCGAAACTACGGAAAAAAACAAATACAGGGCTGCGAATTATGAATTCGAAGGGATTATAGACACCGAAGGCGTTTTGGAAATCATGCCCGACAATTATGGCTTTCTTCGCTCTTCTGACTTTAATTATCTTTCATCTCCCGATGATGTGTATGTTTCCCAATCACAAATTCGTTTGTTCGGATTGAAAACAGGAGATACAATTACGGGAGAAGTACGTCCGCCAAAAGAAGGGGAGAAATACTTTCCATTGATTAAAATCAAAGAAATCAACGGAAGGACTCCGGATTTTGTACGTGACCGTGTAGCATTCGAACATTTAACTCCTTTGTTTCCAGATGAAAAATTCAGATTGGCCGGAAATAACGCCACACTTTCCTCACGTATATTGGATTTGTTTGCTCCGATTGGAAAAGGCCAGCGTGGGATGATTGTCGCACAACCCAAAACCGGAAAAACGGTTTTATTAAAAGATGTCGCGAATGCTATTGCAGCCAATCACCCTGAAGTTTATCTTATTGTTTTACTGATTGATGAAAGGCCCGAAGAGGTCACCGACATGAAAAGGAGTGTGAACGGTGAGGTTGTCGCCTCTACGTTTGATAAAGAAGCTTCTGAGCACGTAAAAGTCGCCAACCTGGTTTTGTCAAAAGCAAAACGAATGGTTGAATGCGGACATGATGTGGTAATTCTTCTCGATTCCATTACCCGTCTGGCAAGAGCTTACAATACGGTTGCGCCTGCCTCAGGAAAAGTACTTTCGGGTGGTGTGGATGCCAACGCACTCCATAAACCCAAAAGATTTTTTGGGGCTGCCAGAAACATCGAAAATGGTGGTTCACTTACTATTATCGCAACAGCTTTGATCGATACCGGCTCCAAAATGGATGAGGTGATCTTTGAAGAGTTCAAAGGTACCGGCAATATGGAATTACAGTTAGACAGAAAAATTGCCAATAAACGTATTTTCCCTGCAATTGATCTGGTTTCTTCAAGCACACGCCGTGACGATTTATTATTAGATGAGCCGACCATGCAGCGTATGTGGATCATGAGAAATCATTTGGCCGATATGAATCCGCTGGAAGCAATGGAATTCCTTCGCAGCCGAATCAAAGATACCCGCTCCAATGAGGAATTTTTAATTTCAATGAATAAATAAAAGTACAGCTGTACAATAAACTCCCCATAAAAAAAGCCGCTTCAGTTGTGAAGCGGCTTTTTTTATTTATTATAATCCGGGAATTAATGTCCTTGTTGTTTTTGCATTTGCTCCTGGATTTGTTTCATCTGTTCCGGGGTCAATTGCTGTTGTTGCTGAGGCTGAGCAGGTGCATCTTCTGCAGAAACCAGTTCAACGTCAAATATCAAAGTTTCGTTAGGCCCAATTTTTCCATCAGGACTTCCGTATTCACCATAGGCCAGGTTGCCTGGGATATAGAATTTGTATTTTGACCCCACTTTCATTAATTGCAAACCTTCTTTCCAGCCGGCAATAACATTCTTCAACGGAAATTTAGCAGGTTCTCCTTTTTTAGATTCATCAAAAGGCTGTTTTCCATCAACTGTATTTCCCACATAATTCACTTCTACAATGCTGTTTTCATTTGGCTGCACACCTGTTCCTTCTTTCACAACCTCATACATAAGCCCGCTTGCAGTAGTTTTTATTTTACTGTCTTTCTTTTTTGTTTCAAGAAATTTATTTCCTTTTTCAGTATTCTCATTTTTGATCCGGTCATTATTGGCCATCATGTATTTCTGCATAAAACTGTTGATTGAATCTTTAGAAAATAGTAAAGAATCTTTTTTCAACACATCCATAATGCCCTGAACAATATACTTTTCATCAACTTTCCCTTCAAGTTTCTGGGTTTTAAGGAAATTCTGGATAGACATTCCTATACTTTGTCCGTTTGCATAGGAATCCCTGTTTTTCTTATCGGCATTCAGATAATCAAAAATACCTCTCTGCAATTCATCATAGTTCAGGCTGTCCTCTTTTAAAGATTCTGAATAACGTTCTACCTGTTGGCCTAAATTCAGCCCGTACGCATACCCGGCCTTTTGGTCATCATTTTCCAATTTATCTGTCACATGAGCATTTCCTCCTGATTTATTACAAGAGAAAACAACCGCTCCTAAAATTACAGTTGTAATTAATTTTTTCATTTCTATTAAATTTTCGGCAAGTTTACGAAATAAATTGATTTCTATTCATTAGAATTATAATCTAAACCCATTTCATCTTTCATTTTAAGTAAAATTGGGTTTTTCTTAACCATTTCGTTAAAAATATCGGCTTTGGTTTTGACATAATTTTCTGAATGGCTGTGATTTATTCTGGTCTGAAATTCAATCAGATGATTGTTCAGTTTTTCACGCATCAGGCGCATTAAATTATCTTTTTCCAAATCAAACTCATTAACAAGCGATGCGGAATTAAATTCAAATAAGATCCGGAAATTGTCGTCCAGCTTAACCTTTCCCGTGTGGAGCGCATTGTAGGCCGGTACTTTGTGCTGTGTTTGTAACTGCTGTAGAAATTTACCCCAGCAATTTAGCACATCCTGTTCTGAAAATTCTTGTTTAGGCAAATCCTGCGCTTTTTCAACAACGGGTTTTTCTTCTTCTACTTTGTCGAAAATGGTTTTGAGGTTGAATGATGTCTTTCTCTCCGATAAACTCTGTAAAGGTTTTTCGGTACGTTTTACCACTGTATTCAATTCCTTTTCATCAGAAGAATGAATTTGTTTCACAGAAAAAGTATCTGTTTTCACTTCATTCCGTACCTGATTTTGTGGGATTTGAGCTTTGGTCTTTCCAGCAGAATTATTCTCTGTTGGTGGTGGAATTATCCTAAACTTTTTTTTTTATCTGATGGACTTTCGGCAGTCAGCGAACCGATCTGCATCAACGCAATTTCAACCGTTAATCTTGCATTTCTGCTTGACTTGTAATTGATGTCTGCCGTATTGCAGATTTCAATGGCTTCTGTCAGGAATTTCACGTCACAATGCTGTGCCTGATCTAAATATTTTATTTTGGTTTTCTCACCAACCTCAAGAAGATCAATCGTTTGTGGTATTTTCGCTACAAGCAGATCTCTGAAATGGCTTCCTAATCCATTGATGAAAATATGCGCGTCGAATCCTTTGTTCAGTATCTCATTAAATTGAAGAAGCAACTCGGGAATTTGGTTCTTAAGCGCGCTATCGGTAATCCTGAAATAATATTCATAATCCAGAACATTCAGGTTTTCGGCTACTTTTTCCAGTGTCAGTTTGCCTGAAGTGAAAGTCACCATACGGTCAAAGGTAGACAGCGCGTCCCGCAAGGCTCCATCCGCTTTCTGCGCAATCAAATGCAAAGCATCTGGCTCAAATTCTATGTTTTCTTCTTTGGCAATTTTTTCCAGGTGCTGCTGAATGTCAGAAATAGAAATCCGTTTAAAATCATAAATCTGGCAGCGCGATAAAATCGTCGGGATAATTTTGTGCTTTTCGGTAGTTGCCAAAATAAATATGGCATGAGCAGGCGGTTCTTCCAGTGTTTTCAAAAATGCGTTGAATGCTGCTGTGGAAAGCATATGAACTTCGTCTATGATATAAACTTTGTACTTGCCTACCTGCGGCGCAAATCTTACCTGGTCAATTAAATTCCTTATATCATCGACCGAATTATTGGAAGCGGCATCCAGTTCAAATATATTGAATGCAAAATCCTGATCTTCTTCATTTATTTCCGGATTTCCTTCATTGATTTTTCTTGCCAGAATTCTTGCGCAGGTCGTTTTGCCGACTCCGCGCGGTCCGCAAAAAAGCAATGCCTGAGCTAATTTATTATCGGCAATCGCATGATTTAAAGTTTCCGTAATGGCTAACTGCCCTACAACATCTTCAAACTGAAGCGGACGGTATTTTCTGGCCGATACAACGAAATTTTCCATACTGCCTGACAAAGGTAATTGATTTTTTAAGATGTGGAAATGCTAAGTCAATTATTGGAACTGAAAAATTTCTCTGAACTGGTAGAAAACTCTTTCGATCAGCCTTAAATCTTCGGTGATGATTTCCGCCGAGCCGCGCATTTCTTTATCAAAAATTAATTCTCTATTGTAAGAAGTTTTTAATCCATTCGGCAAGTGGGGCCACAGTCTTTGGTGTCGGGTTGGCGGTAGTGGGGAAACTTTTTCAAATTACGAATTACGATTTTTCTACCAACTTCCTCATTCCGTAAAAATCAATCGCTTTCTGTTTCAATGGATTTGTACTCCATTCTTCCCATTCGGCTGTGTAGGGATTGTAACCGCATTTTAAAGGTTTAGAAATATCCAACCCTTCTTCGTTAGTATGTGTTCTCTCGGTATAAGCGCGGCAGTCTGTGCAGATGTAGCGGAATTCACAGTCTTTGCAAACTTCTATTTGATTTTTGGTGATGTTCCAGTACTTCTTGAAACCGGACTTGCTGAGGGCTTCTTCTAAAGTTGTGTCTTTTATGTTTCCAAAGCTTTCAGGCATGGATGGGCAGTTGCGGATGTTACCGTTTTTGTCTATGGATATTTTCCGATTGAGACAGGAATTGTGGTGAAGGGATTCTGCGAATAATTTATTATTACATCTGAAGAATTTTGAGGAAATTGAACCACAGTTTTTGAATCCAAAATACTTACCATAATTATATTCAATAGTTACTTCCTCATAGGCTTTCGTTTCTGTTTTTGGAGACGAGTATAAATACAAACATCCCAATATAGGATATTTATAACCTAAGATTTTCATATCCTCTACTGCTATATTTTCATTATAATCAGCACAAATAGAAACAAAATTTAAAGAATCATTTTGTATTAGCTTATCTAAAATCTGTGAGGTTTCTTCTATATTTATTTTTTTGTCTATTCTTAAGTGGATAGCGAAAATATTGAGATTTTCAAGTAAATTATCATTTAGGATAAACTCGTGATTCTCACATATTAAATTGTATTCTTGAATATTTGAATCTTTATATCTAAAATAAGTATAGTGTTCAGGAGTATTAGTAACAAAACCAAATTCATGTTCCAACATAAAATCAATGTAGGAATCAAAATGAGTTTTACTATCTTTATCTATCTCAATTCGAACATCATCGATTGACTGTTATTCTAACTTCTTTAGTATGACTGATAATGTTTTAGGTACTACTACATATTTTCCTCTTTGAAAATCAATAACAAGAGAATTCAAATATCCATCTACAATAGTACAATCCGAATACAATTTTAGAAAATTCATGATAATTTGACAATTGATTTAAAAAAACTCCCAACGTATCTCTCCGTCTTTCCAGTCTTAATTTTTTTCACTATTAATACTGGTGCTTTCTTTGCCTTTTTCTGCACAATAGTGTCTTTAAAATTCATCATTTTGTATTAAGTAGTTAGCAATATCCTCTTCAATATTCAACCCATAGTCTTCAAGTCCTCCAAACATACCCTGAGGATTAACTTCTAAAAATATATACCTTTCGTTCGATTTAATCATATCTATTGAGCCCGTATGTAAATCCAAATCCTTCATCAAATTATTTATTTTCATCTTAATTTCACTTGGCAGCTCATATTTCATCCTCCTATTAGGCTTTTTATAATCATATACTCTAAAATCTACCGAAGTCTGTTCATTCATTGAAGAAAAAATCGCATAGCTGTAAAAATTACCTAAAAGATAAAATACCCTTAATTCTATTGACTTTGGAACATTTTCCTGAAAAATAGAGGGGAAAAATTCATCACTCTGTAATTCTATATCTTCAAAAGACACAGTTGAAGTATAAGTCGCAAAATGTTCATTCTTTCTCTGAAAAGTAAGCGGGTCGCTTAAATTTTTTGTTATTATATTCTTATTGTTCTTAGTGAAGAAATCAGATAAACTTTCCTTATTGTTCGTAATGATGGTATTCGGTATATCTAATCCATACTCTTTTGCTTTTTTTAATTGTAATGATTTGGAAGGATATGGTCGTACGTACGGCGGATAGTTTAACCATTTTTTTGTTGGCAGGTAATTCATAAAGTTTGATGAATATTCATCAAATTCATTTTTTAGATAGTAATTATCATTTACATTATCATCAAACTTAAATTTTCTATTAAACCATCTTCTGTACCAGGTAATGTTTATATTTTTTAGCTCCTTACCATTAATAGTTATGGTCTTGTTCGTCACATCAATTCCTATTTTTTTATCTAAGAAATCCGAACCATATATAATCGTAAAATCTGCTCCTTTTTCTTTCAGCTTTGAAACAACTCTTTGTGCTGGAGGGTCAAACTCTTGCGATAAAACTACAATCATAGCATTTTAAATTCTATAATTTGGTTGTTTATAGTTTTAAATGACATATAAACAAAACCATATTCCTCGTTATAATAGAAAATTGATTTGGTTTTCCCCAATCCTTCAATTTTGGTATGCGCGATAATTTTAGAACATTTTATTTTTTCCTTTCCAAGATCATAATCTACTTTAGTATTTCCCAGTTTATATGTGCTGTATGATGTTCTTCTTCCTTCCCAGGTTATCCATCTTTCATCTCCCCAATGCTCTCCAAAATTTAAATCATAACTCCACTCTTTTTTATTTTTAACAAAATAGGGATAGGCGTTGAGTTCCAGAATTCTAAAATATTCAGATCTGGGCGGATGCATCCAATGTGAATCTGGTTTAACAATCTGACCTGTTATCTCAGCATTAGGAAATTTTATGATCCTGTCTTTATTCATCTTTGGTGATACAATAGAATTACATTCCTCTTTAGAATTACAGTAATTATATGAAATCAAAGTCTGATCATCTTCTATGAACGCTTGTCTATCAAAAAGTTGGAGCCGTAAAAACTTTCTTTCAGACAGAAGGGTATCCATTTTTATTTCATAAATTCTTACAGAATCGTTAGGTTCTATTTTAAAACCTTCATTACTGCTTATCTTATCACTTGATGCAGATATAAAAAAGATGGATATACAAACAAATGAGACTAAAAAAAATAATTGTGTAGTCTCATTTTTGTTATTATTCATAGAATAATTCCTTAGTCTTCATGCCAAGTTCCTGATACAGGCATAATTGTCCCATTTGGCCATGTATACCACCCACAGTTATCTCCCGGGTCACACACACAAGTTCCTTCAAATTCATTCATTCCCATTCCACCAGAACCTCCTAAGATTTCATTTAGATTTTCAATCTCTTTGCTTTTTAGGCTTTCTAATTTCATAATTTAAAATTTAATAATTGCTCCTACTCATTGGCTTTTCGGAGTCCGCCTTTTTGTTTTTTCAAACTTAAGAAACAATCCGCCAGGTCCTTATACAAAAAATTGTATAACCTTATATAAATTTTTATATAAAGAAGTTTATAGAATTCTTGTTTTTTTATTTAATTTTATCATTAACCAAAATCTATACTCAATGAAAATAGCAGACAAGCTCAGAAAATTCCGGGAAGAAAAAGGCTATTCACAGGAGGCCATGGCATATAATATAGGGGTCAGCTATGGAACTTACCACAATATCGAAAAAGGAAAAGCAGACATCCGGTTTTCTGTATTAGAGAAATGTGCGGAAACATTAGAAGTACCTTTATTGGAACTGTTACCGCAAGAATCTACAGAAGACACAAACGGGCCCGGAAGTCAATTTGACGAAAAAGTCTCAAATAAATAACAAAAATCCCCTCAAAACTTCACTCAAACATTCTAAATGATTTTTCATACTTTTGTTTGTTGAAATTTGCATCAGTTTAGCATGGACGAACCCACACTTGTTTCTAAGAAATCATCGCGGAAAAAGGTATTTAAAACCATCTTCGGCGTATTGTTTCTTGCAGTAGGATTATTTTTGTTGATCTCCTTTATTTCCTATGTATTCAATTACCAGGACGACCAAAGCCAGTTATCTGATTTTTGGAACCGCGAAGCAATAGCGGAAAATATGATGGGGAAAATCGGAGCCTACCTTGGTGAATTGTTCATTTATCACGGAGTAGGGATTACTGCATTTTTTCTTCCTGTATTTTCCATTCTCCTCGGAATTAAAACCCTGTTCAGGTTCAAGAAAGTAAAGCCTTTCAAACTATTTTACAATTGCCTGTTCTTTCTTATATGGTTCCCCATATTTTTAGGATTCGTTTCCAAAATCGGGATATTACACGGCGTAATGGGTTTTGAAGTAAATGACTACCTGAATATGCTCATAGGCAAAATCGGGACCGGGATTCTTTTGGGCGTGAGCCTGATTATTTACGTTGTTGTCAATTGGCGCATTACACCCGAGCATCTTGCAACTGCGATTGAAAGAAAATCCAAAGGCCTTGATGATGGCAATGATGAATTTGAATTAAAAGACGAGTCTTTACCCGTAGAAGATTCTCTTCCAACAGAAGAAAAAACAGTTCAGAATGATATAATTGACGAAGCTTTCATGCCCATTCCCAAAAAGGAAGCGGATGAAAAAAAAACTCCGGAAGTCAAATCTGAGACAATCATTGAAAAAATTCCTGCAAAAGATGAAAATGATGTCGAACTAACCATCGAACACAAGGAAGAAGATACAGTTGAAAAAATTTCTGCCCAGCTGGTAGAAAAACATGGCGAATATGATCCGACACTTGATTTGCCGGGCTACAAATTTCCTCCGCTCGATTTATTGAGAAAATATGATTCGGGCGAAAATGTTACCATCAACCAGCAGGAATTAGAGCGGAATAAAAATAAGATCATTGAAACGCTTGCCAATTACGGGATTGGGATTTCTCAGATCAGGGCGACCATCGGCCCGACTGTTACCTTATATGAAATTGTTCCTGAAGCAGGCATCCGGATTTCAAAAATCAAAAACCTGGAAGATGACATTGCATTGAGCTTAAGCGCACTCGGAATCCGTATCATTGCGCCGATCCCGGGAAAAGGAACCATCGGGATTGAAGTTCCCAACAGCAATCCGACCATGGTTTCCATGCGTTCGGTCATTGCCTCCCAAAAATTCCAGAATGCCAAAATGGACTTGCCTATCGCATTTGGAAAAACGATTGAAAATGAAACTTTTGTTGCCGACCTGGCCAAAATGCCGCACTTATTGATGGCCGGTGCTACCGGACAGGGGAAATCGGTTGGGCTGAATGCCATTGTGGCTTCGCTTCTTTATAAAAAACACCCGTCCGAGCTTAAGTTTGTCATGGTCGACCCGAAGAAGGTAGAACTTACGCTTTATTCAAAGATCGAACGTCACTATCTTGCAAAGCTGCCTGACAGCGAGGAAGCCATTATAACAGATAACAACAAAGTAATCAATACTTTGAACTCTCTTTGTATTGAGATGGATGAGCGTTATGATTTGCTCAAAAATGCCTACGTCCGAAATCTGAAAGAATACAATGAAAAATTCAGGCAGAGAAAACTGAATCCTGAACACGGACATCGTTTTCTACCCTATATTGTTTTGATTGTGGATGAGTTTGCCGATCTCATTATGACCGCCGGAAAAGAAGTCGAAACACCGATTGCCCGGCTGGCCCAGTTGGCCCGGGCTGTGGGAATCCACCTGATCATTGCCACCCAGCGCCCTTCTGTTAATGTAATTACTGGTATCATTAAAGCAAACTTCCCTGCAAGAGTTGCCTTTAGAGTAACTTCCAAAATTGATTCAAGAACAATCCTGGATTCTGCGGGTGCAGACCAGCTGATCGGAAAAGGCGACATGCTTTTTACAACCGGAAATGAGCTCGTCCGTTTACAATGTGCTTTTGTCGACACGCCTGAAGTCGATGAGATCACGGAATACATCGGCTCTCAAAAAGGTTATCCTGATGCATTTTTGCTCCCGGAATATGTAGGGGAAGAAGGTGGTTTGCTTGACATTGACCTGAGCGAAAGGGATAGCTTATTTGAAGATGCCGCCCGGATTGTCGTAATGGCTCAGCAAGGCTCCGCCTCATTGCTGCAAAGGAAATTAAAGTTAGGCTATAACCGTGCCGGAAGGCTGATAGACCAGTTGGAAGCAGCCGGCGTCGTAGGGCCTTTTGAAGGCAGTAAAGCCAGACAGGTACTGATTATGGATGAGATGAGTTTGGAACAGTTGTTGAATAATCTGAACCAAAATTAAACCCAAAATGAAAAGCTTATTTTTCTTCATATCCGTTTTTCTGATTTCCAACCTTTTAAATGCACAGACAGCACAGGAATGGCTGGATAAGGTAAGTAATAATTATCACTCCGTTCCTACTTATTACATCAAGTTTGAAATTAAGGAAAGCGATAATGCCAAGTTAGAAACGGGAGAATTATACGCTGCAAAAGACAAATTCAGCCTTGATGTAATGGGCATCAGCCAGATGTACGATGGTAAAAAACTCTATACTGTTTCTAGAGAAGACAAGGAGGTAACAATTTCAAATCCCGCTGCCGATAGTGATGATCTGCTTACACCGACAAAGGTTTTGAAAATGTATAAATCAGGTTACACAATCTCACTGGAAAAATCAGCGACCGTTTCGGGGAAAAAAATCCAGTATATAAAACTGAAACCGGTGAATAATTCAGAAGTCGATTATATAACGGTAGGAATAAATAAAGACAGCTCTACGCTTTATGAATACAAAGAATCCTATAAAAATGGTTTTTCAAGGACAATTACCGTAAAAGATTATCTTGAAAATTTAATTATTCCTCACACATTGTTTAAATTTGACCAGTCAAAATATGAAAATGACGGCTACATTGTAACCCGCATCTAAAATGTTCAGAAAACTTGATTGGTACACGGTTAAAACATTTTTAGGCCCTTTTTTCTTTATTTTCAGCATTTTGTTTTTTATTTTCATCGTCCAGTTTGCCTGGCAGGAAATGGAAAAGTTTGCAGGAAAGGGATTGAGCTGGTTTACCATTGGCGAACTTTTGGTTTATTTGGGCATAAATGTCATTCAGCTTGTATTGCCGCTTTCCATTCTACTCGGCTCCATCATGACTTTTGGCGGATTGGGCGAACGTTATGAGCTGGCAGCCATGAAGGCTTCGGGAATTTCACTGGCAAGAATTCTGCTGCCGCTTTTTACGGTCGTTTCCGTCATGTCCATCGGGTTATACTTCTTTGGCGATCATGTGATGCCTTTTTCGCAGCGCAAAGCAAAAAATTTAGCCTATAACATTGTAAAAGCAAATCCCACACTGCAATTAGTAGAAGGTGCCTTTATTGAGAACATTCCCGGATTCAGCATGAAAATCAGTGAAGTTTCGGGAGAGGATCAGGATGTTTTGGGCGATGTTTTCATACGTCGCGATGGAAAATACAATGAGGACAAACAGACGATTATTGCCAAAAGCGGAACATTGAGACGTGACAAAGATGATATCAGGCTATTGAAAATGGAATTGTTTGAGGGAAATATCTACGTTGATGAAATAGAAAACAAGAGTTCTCAGGAAAGAAGAAACCAACCCAATCAGTCCATTAAGTTTGATACGATGACCTTATTCATTGACATTTCGGAAATTCTTCAAAAGGCCATGGACGAGGAAAATATTCAAGACCACTATAAATTCCTCAATTCGTCAAAGCTCAGCCACAGGATTGATTCTATGGAAATAGCCAATAAAGATTATTTCGAGAAAGCTTACAAATCCAGTATTACTCAAAATATTTACGGATTTAACGGATTTAAAAAATTAAAAACAGAAAAAAGATATTCGCTTCCCAAACCATTTGAAAAATTATCCAGGGCCAAACAAAATCAAATTCTAAAAGAAGCGCTTGTTAGCCTTGACAGGGAAATAGACAATTATAAATGGAAAGGAGATGAAATCCTGGGAAAAGTAAAATTACAGGCCAAACAAAAGCTTCATTACCACAGGAACTTTTCCTATGCGTTTACCTGTATCGTCTTCTTTTTAATTGGAGCACCGCTCGGCGCAATTGTAAAAAAGGGTGGAATAGGAATGCCTGTTGTAATTTCAATTGTGATATTTGTTTTGTATTATATCATCAATTTTTCTTCTGAAAACATGACCAAAAATGGGATTTTACATCCTACCTTTGCCGCATGGTCGGCAAACTTGATATTCTTTTCAATTGCCATAGTGTTGTTTTATAAGGCTAACAATGATTCAGCTTTATTTAATATCGGTAATTATATTGACCCGATTGTGAAGTTTTTCTCAAGATTCCGTCCGCAAAAAAATTCAGAACATAGCCGTTACCAATAATGGAAACACTTGAAAGCATACGACTCAATACAATCAGCGAAGCACTGAAAGATATAAAAGACGGGAAAGTAATCGTTGTCGTTGATGATGAAGACCGTGAAAATGAAGGCGATTTCATTGCAGCTGCAGAAAAGGTTACGCCGGAAATGATTAATTTCATGGCTACACACGGGCGCGGGCTGATTTGTGCTCCGCTAACGATTGACCGTTGTAAAGAGCTCGACCTGCACCTGATGGTAACCAATAATACAGTTCTCCACGAAACCCAGTTTACTGTTTCCGTGGACTTCAAAGGAAAAGGCAATACAACCGGGATTTCTGTCGGGGACAGAGCTAATACCATTGAAGCTTTGGTTGACAAAGAAACCAGGCCGTCGGACCTGGGAAGGCCCGGCCATATTTTTCCGTTACAGGCTAAAAATGGAGGCGTCCTGAGACGCGCCGGCCATACCGAAGCCGCTGTTGACCTGGCACGTTTAGCCGGCTTAAAACCCGCCGGTATCCTCGTAGAGATACTGAACGAAGACGGCAGCATGGCACGTTTGCCGCAGCTTTTAAAAATTGCCGAAAGATTTGACCTGAAGATCATTTCCATACAGGATCTCATTGCCTACAGGCTGCAACATGATTCTTTGATTGAGAAAATGGAAGAATTTCCTGTGAAAACAGTTTTTGGAGATTTCAAAATGACCTCATACAAACAAACTACCAACAACCAAATCCATTTTGCTTTGACAAAAGGCGAATGGACTGAAAATGAAACTATCCCGTTACGGGTAATTTCTTCCAATAGTTATTATGATTTATTTTCAGCTTTGGAGTTTGGTGAAAACCCATTGCTGGATAAGACCAGCAGAATTATTAACGAAAACGGAAAAGGCGCGATTATTTTTATCAATAATGTTTCTGATTCTGATTTGTTATTGACCAAGATGAATCAATTCCGTCAGTGGGTTGAAGGAAAAGCTGAAACGGGAATCATTCCGAATGATATGAAAGATTACGGAATCGGGGCACAGATCATCAAGGATTTAGGCATTAAAAACATCAACCTGATTACCCGGAACCCTCATGCGAAACAATCCGTAGGTGGTTTTGGGATTGAGATTGTTGAACGGACAGCCTTAGAATAAAGACAACTGCTCTCCTTTTTTCCCGTTGAAATGGTGCGTGGCTAACTTTTCTCTTTTGGGTTTGTGGCTGAAATATTTCTGTTGCCCTATTTTAAAGGTTTGGTGAATCATATCGGCGATGTTGCCCTCTCCTTTGTTTCTTTTTATGGCCATCTTCTCACCCAGTTTCCCGCCATGCATAGATTTGATCTGATTTAAAACCTTCTCTGCCCTGTCTGGAAAATGTTCATAGACCCATCTTGAAAAAACAGACTCTACGGTGTCATTTAGCCTTACCAATGTATAACCGAAACCATCTGCGCCTTTTTCAGAAATAGTTTTCAGCACATTCAAAATTTCCATGCTGTTCAGACCGGGAATGATGGGGGCTACCATTACTATATTGGGAACGCCATTTTTGGAAAGTGCCTCAATTATCTTTAATTTATTATGAACAGTCGAAGTTCTGGGTTCCAGTTTTTTCCTCAGGTCCTCATTGATAGTCGGAATGCTGACCGCTACATTGACTAGATTTTTTTCGGCTAATTTGATAAGAATATCCAAATCCCGAAGGATCAAAGCATTTTTCGTAATAACTCCTACAGGATGCCTGTAATCTAAGCAAACCTGCAAAATTTTCCTGGTTATCTGTAACTTTCGCTCTATAGGCTGATAACAATCCGTATTGCCGGAAAGCATAAAAGTAGAGGGTTTATATCCCCTTTTCCGAAATAATTTTTCGAGCAGTTCGGGTGCGCTTTTTTTGATTAAGATCTTTCTCTCGAAATCAATTCCGGCACTGTAACCCCAGTATTCGTGGGTTGGTCGGGCATAACAATATGCACAGCCATGTTCGCAGCCCTGGTAAGGATTCATAGAAAATTCCAACGGCATTCCTTTTCTCCTTACATCATTCATAATCGTTTTCGGGAAAACTTCAAAATATTCCGTCTTGGTTGCTGATTCCTCAATTTCATCTTCATAAACCGTTCTTTCATAAACATTTTTTTCAAAGTGATCATGTACATTTTCTATTGCTCCCTGTCCTTTTACGATTTTCGAATCCATCCTTTAAAATTACAAAATCAGAAAGTCAAAATATGTCATTGTTGAAATGTAATTCTGTTAAAACTTTCTATCCCGCTCCCATCAAGAATTTCAGTCATTAAATAAAAAACCCCGTCATTTCTGATGGGGTTTTTATTATAGAATAAAATAAATTTCTAATACTGCCACATATCGGCCTCGGACTGAAGAATGCTTTCCTTGATGCGGTCACTTTCTTCCAACTGTCCCTTGGAGTTTTTCGGAATGTATTCTTCGATCGGCGTTATACCGTACATGGTCTGGGCCTTGTAAAGTACCGAAGTAAACCTCCGGGCATTGAGCAGATCGTCAAACGTTATACTCGATGAAGAATTATTGGGATTGAAGACCGTATAGTTATTGAGCACTTTACGTGCATCGGGATACCAAATCCAAAATAGCTCCACATACTGATGGTCATCGAATTCAGTTCCTATGGTTTGGGCATCAGGTCCCATTACACACAATCCTAATAAACGGTATTTCATTTCTCCTAATCTACGATCTATGTACCACATTCCTTTAACTTTCAGCATTTTAATATCCTGGGAATCCATTTCGAATTTGAAAATAGCTGCAGGATCCGGTTCTTCACCGGCATCAATCATATCATAATAGTATTGTTGTGTATCAACACGATTTGTACGATCAATAATTTGCTGATAAGTCATTTTATTTTCAAAGTATTCATCATCATAAACCTGAGAGATTTCACCGGATTCGACTCCTGTGACTAAAGCGTCGAATAAAGATGCAGATTCAGTCAGCAAGCCATCAGAAGCCCGGAAATAGGGTTGATTCAAACGTTCGTTCATATCAATTACTTCCCAGACCACTTTGGACCAGATGATGTCTTTGTCCTCAATATAGCCATATTCAAGCGGCTCAGCCAAAGTGCTGACTGTATCACCTGCTTCGGTAACTTTTGTTTTGTTGGCTCTTTGCTCCCTTAATTCCTCTGGAGAAATCGCGTTCAAAACATTCTGAGCATAGCCCAGGGATGCTACCAAACTAATAATTCCGAAAAAAAGACATTTCATGATGATTGAATTTTATTTATTTTATCTTACTTCTATTGTGATTGGTGATGCTTCACCTGTAATTCCTGTTGTGCTCTTATACTTGATTTCGAATACAAATACTGCATCTCCTTTTCTGGCTTTGCTAAGAACACCTGCTGCACCGCTCATGCTGGTTCCTGTTACAGAAGCCGTAGGCTGGCCGGCAACCTTCACCTTGAATGAAGTTACCGTTGCAGACATATCGAACAAGAAATCAGGCCAGTCAACTTTTACGGTTTGAGCTGCCATACCATTGGCAGGAACTGTAATGTTTGTTTTTCCTAAAATTACACCACGTGCTGGCGGAACCGGTTTGATACGGAATTCTTTAGAACCTGAAACCGTTTTCCCTGTTGATGTTTTAGCAGAAGCCGTGAATTTAACCGTACCGCTACCAGCTGTTGGCTTGAAGCTCCATTTACCGTTTCCTCCACTTAAGCCACCCATAGAAGCTGTTAAGCTTACTGGTCCGTCTGCACCGTTAACGGTAGCTGAAATCGGGTTATCCAGGTAACGATAAACTACGTTCATTTTCTCAGCTGAAATAACTGCTCCTTCAGGTAATTTCTGAAGAGTTTCGGCAACTACTTCATACTCTTGAGAGTAATCAATTGCCACGTCTTTTCCGTCAGCATCCTTATAGGTCATAGTACCTGAAACGGTGCGTTTACCAGGGGAACCTGAATCCAGGTTAAACTGTGCAACACCATCTTTTAAAGGAACTGATTGCCCGTTTACAGTTACAGACCCCTGCAAAGTATTGTCAAATGCTCCAAAAGCAATTTTCCCTTCAATAACTTCACCTGCTCTAACAAATGGTGGGACCATAACAATAGGCTGGAATGCTTTCAATTCTATGTCTTCCATCAATTTGCTTGCAAATAGCTTTCTAACCAAGTTCCCCTCTTCAGTAACAGCATCAGCCTGAATCTTTGAAAAATTTGTCATAGCTGCAACCATAGGCTGCTCATAATAATTTTCTTCTACCCATGTTTGAGTTCCTTTCGGTTTTGAAGTATCAAATAATTTATTAATACGGTCTTGATCTACTGCTTCTTTAGAAAACGATAATAAGAGTTTTTTAAATTCTTCAATTTTCTTTGCAAATTCTTGAGCCTTTTTATTTCCGCTTTCTCCACCTTCGCCCTTAAAGAATAGTTCTACAATAGGTTCAGTATCTTGAAGTGCATTGTAATTGGTTTCTTCACCTTCTTTTAATACTTTAGAGTATTCGCCATGCTTCGCTAATTCATTTTTCAATCCCTGAATATAGCTTACAAATTCAGCAGTTGTTGCCTTTACTTTGTCTGCATTCTGTTTTACAGACACATAGTCAGGGTCATCTTTTGCTTTTCTGTCAATGTTTTGATAAAACGTTATATTATTTTGCGTAGTCAGCGTGGTTGTGGTTTCGAGTGTATTGTTAATTTTCTCGAAAGACCTCAACACCTCACGATCGACGTTCAACGCGAGCATCGCGATGAAAATCAGATACATCAGGTTGATCATCTTCTGACGTGCATTCTGTTTTCCTTGTGCCATCTTTATTTAATAAGTAGAATGTTAAACATTAATTTTAATTTTTGTTAATTTGATTTATTCAAAAAATTAACTTCCTTTCATTGCAGACAACATTCCGCCATAAACCTTGTTCAGGCTGTTGATGCTTTGAGTCAAAGACTCTAATTCCTGTTGGAATTTTTGAGAACCTCCGGCAGAAGCCTCCATTTCAGCAATGAATTGTTTGTTTAAATCTACTTGTTTTTGTCCGTTTTCCAATTGAACCTGATAAAGTGCATTTAAAGACTCCATGTGGTTTGCGGCCAAAGCCAATTGGTCACCATATTGTTGTGTTGCAGCGGCTGCACTGGTTGTTTTGTTGATTTCGTTTACTGCGGAGCCGAAGTTTTCAATACCCGAACGCAGTCTCTCCATCAAAGAAACATCTAATTTAGCATCTGACAACATTTTATCTAATTTTTGAGATAGAGACATATTGTCTGACTCCTGAACAACTTTTGCTTTTCTGGCTACAGGCGTTCCATCTGCTAATTCGGGATAAACTCTTTCCCATTCGTATTCTTCTGTTGGTGCATCAAATGCCGAAACTGCGAAAATAATAGCCTCCGTAATCAAACCGATAGCCAACATCAAGTTACCTCCGATAGGGCCTAACGAAAAGTGGGTAATTTTAAATAAAGCCCCGATGATTACAATTGACGCTCCGATACCGTATGCAAAATTAATCCAATACGCTTTGCCTTTTGCTGTCTTTGCCATAATTTAAATTGAATTTGTGTTAATTAATGAATTTTAATAATTGTTTTGATTTATTTTTAGTTTCTTTTCTTTTTGAATTTGATTTTGGATCCTTCAGGAAATGACTGCACAGTTCGAAATCCTATATAACTTCTTGCTGAGTCTTTATTTTCCCAGTCACGTGCACTCACCATCAGCAGGTACCCTATGTCCTTCCATGAACCTCCTCTTACCGCCTTGTTATCGCTTCGGTTTCTTGCAATGCTCGGGTTCAGGGTAGAAGTCATCTGGTAAAATGCTTTGTCATAAGGAGAGCTTGTCCATTCGGCTACGTTTCCTGCCATATCATATAATCCGTAACCGTTGGCATGAAATGTTTTTACAGGGGCCGTGTACATATAACCCTTACCCTGATCTTCTACATAATCACCTCTCTTTGGTTTGAAGTTAGCCAAATAACAACCTCTGTCGTCTGTCAAATAAGGTCCTCCCCAAGGATATGGTGCGTCTTGCAATCCTCCGCGCGCTGCATATTCCCATTCAATTTCAGTAGGAAGGCGGTAATCAATTACTTTATTGGAAACCCCTCTTTTCTTTTTCTTGGTAGAAAGGTAATCGTTCTGTTTTTTCGTTTTAAATGCACAGTAAGCCATTGCCTGATCCCAGGTAACCCCTACCACAGGGTAATCCGAATAGGCTTCATGCCAGAAATAATTTTCGTGCATAGGGTCATTGTGCGAATAATTGAAGTCACGAACCCAGACTGTGGTATCAGGGTATACGCTTACTTCTTCTTCATGACGGAAGTCTATTCTGAATGACTGCCCGTCACTACCTTCTTTTGCAGCTCCTTCCTGGTCAACCCAAACGTATTTGAATTTTAATTTTCTGACATCTATCAAACGTTCGCCGTTGAATCTTTCTTCAGGTGGATAATATAATTGATCCATAGTCGCTGCATAATCAATATCGGGGTACTCGTATTTATCCCACGCTAATTCAATATCCCAATTCAGCTTTCTCTGATCAATCGGAAGATCTCCATCTCTGCCCGTAGAATTCTGCTCCACATACTCATCCCATGGAGTTTTTTCACCATCTTCAGAACCTGAAATATAACGATAAGCAGCTATCCCGGTAGCATCACCTGAGCCTCCATTAGTAGGATCGAAGCCCAATTCGGCTGCTTTTTCAGCCAACATGGTTCTGGCGATGGAATCACGTACGTAATCAACAAATACATGGTATTCAGAATTTGTGGTTTCTGTATCGTCCATATAAAACCCTGAAACTGAAACTGTCCTTACGGGAGCATCATTTTCGAAAGTGAAATCATAGTCGGTTTGTCCCAGCACAAATGAACCGCTTGGAATGGGTACCATTCCTTTGGGCCTTTGCGGGGTCCATGTAGATGATTTCTGGCCGACTATCTGGCCATCGTCCTTCCCCTTTCTCCCGCTTCTCAGCATATTACAGGAAGAGAGTGTGAACGATAAAATGATTACTGCTACCAATGCTTTATTCATCCTCTATTTTTTTAAGCGTGTAAATCTATTATAATTTTACGATTCTCCAAAAATAATTTAATTCGGCAATTAGCTAAACGAACAAAAAAAGATATTATTGTAATTAATATAATTTTTTATACGATTTCCACCACCTTTCGGGGATTTTACCTTCCAGCGAATTTCTATAATCTCTTTCCGAACATGGAACAATATGTTTCTCCGCTTCGCTCATTTCTTTCAGCTCCAGCCACCATTGCTCGGTCTTTACATTGTGATAAAAAGTTAAATCCTGTTCAGGTATCTGTACATAAAACTTTTCGTAAGTGTTTTCTTCAAAGTTTACAGTTTCCGGCGCATGATTTTTACCTTCTATGAAATACCAAAGAATTTCAGACAACAACAGATCGTCTGTAATTATGTTTTTCGCTTTGTAGTTATAAACGCCAAATGACTTTATTTTATTGTTTATACCCGCATATCTTGAAAGCGAACAAATTTCCCTTGAATTGAACCCGTTGGGAGAAAGTTCTATTGATGACTGAAAATCAGAGGATTGAATTGCCTCCAGATTTAGCACAACCGTATCTGAATTTCTTAATTCAGGTTCTGCTTCAGCAATGGTTTCCGTTAATTTACCCAGTCTTTTAATATCAAAGTTCAATTCCTCCATCAAATCAAGTTCTTCCTGCGCAACGAAATAGGTTTGATAGCCTAAATGAGTATACTCAAACAGATTATGGGGTTTTTCTGATATAATTTTACTAAGGTAATTCTGAGAATTCAGTTCAAAGGAATCATTCCCCAGACGAAAACGGTTGTCTATACAGCTTAAATTAATGTTATGTTTTGATTTGTCAAAAGCCCTGTACTGATAATAAGCCAGATTGGCCGTTCCGCCCAAAATAATAACAATGCATTTTTTTCGAAGCAATTCTTCCTGGATTTTCTGAAAGGCAAAATAAGTATCTTCTCTGACCGCCCCGGCGTGGAGATCACCCAGATCATAAATCGGCAAATGCCAGTTTCCTCTTTTTAACTGATAAAACTGTTTTCTTATTGAGTTGAATTCCAATTCGGAATTAAAATTCACCGAACTACCCCGGGTTTCTTTAACACTGATTAAAACAATAGCAGATTCGGTGATTTCCTCATCAAAAATCATATTGTTTCCGATCGAAAAAATATCAAGCCCGGAAGCGAATTCTCTTAATTCATCATTTACAGGTGTAAGAAATTCGTACAACATTATTTTTTCTTAGTGGATTTTTTCTCGTCAATTATTTTTTTTACCAGCTCAAGTGTAAGCTTCTTTACGTCAACTTCTTTGGCCAGCTCTATTTTGGTTTTTCCTTTGATGATGTTGTGTCTTCCCCAGCGCGCCTTTTCAATCCTGATTCCCTCCGATTCCCAGTTCTGAACTACCTTTTCAGCTTCTTTCTTGAGTTTATCTTCAATTAATTCCTCAACGTCGGATTGAGAAAGATTGTCAAAATCATATTTTTTATTCACATTGATGAATAAATCATTCCATTTAATGAATGGGCCGAAACGCCCCTTTCCTTTCGAAACTTCATATCCTTTATATATGGCAATCGGCGCATCGGCTTTTAATTTCTGTTCGATTAATTCCACAGCTCTTTCCAGTGAAATTCCCATAATATCTTCCTCTTTCGGGATTGACACAAACATATCTTTGAATTTTACATAAGGCCCGAAACGCCCGACATTGGCTTCAACTGTTTCACTCTGATATTCACCTAATTTTTTAGGCAGATCAAATAAAGCCAAAGCCTCTTCCAGTGTAATGTTATGAATGGATTGCGTATTGAGCAGACTCGCAAATTTCGGTTTCTCCTCATCTTCCGCATCACCGATCTGGATCATAGGCCCGAATCGTCCGATCTTCGCAAGAACGGGCTTTCCTGATTTCGGGTCAACTCCCAGCTCTCTTTCTCCGGTAGCACGCTCCGCAGTTTCTCCGACTTTTTCTACATTGGAATGGAACTTATTGTAAAACCCGTCAATCATAGAAGTCCATTTCTCTTTACCTTCGGCAATGTCGTCAAAGCTTTCCTCAACTTTTGCCGTAAAATCATAATCAAGAATATTTTCGAAATAGTCCACTAAAAAGTCATTTACAACGATTCCAATATCGGTTGGCATCAATTTTCTGCGGTCAGCACCAAAAGTTTCGCTCTCAACCTTTTCCGTAATTTTCCCGGCTTTTAACTTAACGGTTTGCAAGCTTCGTATCTCACCGTCCAGATTTCCAACAATTACATATTCTCTGTTCTGAATTGTGGAAATTGTCGGCGCGTAAGTCGACGGACGGCCAATTCCTAATTCCTCCAATTTCTTTACCAGTGAAGCTTCCGTATACCTTGGCGGCGATTTGGTAAATTTCTGTGTACCGAAAATTTCTTCGGCAGACAATTTTTCATTGATCGAAACAGCCGGCAACAAAGCTTTGTCGTCTTCCACATCTTCATCGGCAACAGAATCCTGATAAACTTTCAAAAATCCGTCAAACACAATAATTTCCCCTTTTGCCTGAAAAATTTCTTTATTTTTTGAATTGTCAATGTCTATGATAGTTCGTTCCAAATCAGCATTGGACATCTGACTTGCAATCGCTCTTTTCCAGATCAATTCATATAATTTTCGCTGACCGTCATCTCCTCCGGCAGATTTCACTTCAAAACTTGTAGGACGTATAGCTTCATGTGCTTCCTGGGCTGATTTATTTTTATTGGTATAACTCTTTGGTGAACTATATTTTGTTCCGAATTCAGATTTAATTGCAGATTCCGCTGCATGGATCGCCTCTTGCGATAAATTCACGCTGTCGGTTCTCATATAAGTAATCAATCCGGATTCATACAATTGCTGCGCAACACGCATGGTTCGGGAAACCGGAAAGCCCAGCTTCAGCGAAGCTTCCTGTTGCAAAGTAGAAGTAGTAAATGGTGCAGAAGGCGAACGTTTTGCCGGTTTTTTCTGTAAATCCTTTACTTTGAATTCTGCATCGGCACATGATTCAATAAATGATTTTGCTTCGTTATAGGTTTTGAATTCTTTGGTCAGAACGGCTTTGAATGTTTTATTTTCCTTCGTTCCGAACTGAGCCGTAAATTTAAAAGACGAAACCGGTGTGAAGTTCTGGATTTCTTTTTCTCTTTCTGCAATTAATCTTACCGCAACCGACTGAACCCGACCTGCAGAAAGGCCCGGTTTAATTTTTTTCCACAAAATAGGAGAAACTTCAAATCCTACCAATCGGTCTAAGACGCGTCTTGCCTGCTGGGCATCAACTAAATTTTCATCTATTTCCCGTGGATTTTCAACGGCCTTCTGAATAGCTCTTTTTGTAATTTCATTAAAAACGATACGGTGTGTATCTTTCTTTTTTAGATCCAGAACATTGTACAAATGCCAGGCAATAGCCTCTCCCTCACGGTCTTCATCGGAAGCCAGCCAAACGGTTTGCGCTTTTTGGGTCAGGCCTTTTAGCTTTTTGACCACTTCTTTCTTGTCATCGGAAACTTCATAGACGGGTTTGAAATTATTTTCGATTTCAATTCCCATTCCTTTTTTGGGCAAATCCACTATATGTCCATAGCTGGATTCCACTGTGAAATCATCTCCGAGGTACTTTTGAATGGTTTTGGCTTTTGCAGGTGATTCAACTATAACGAGGTTTTTGGGCATTTGTCAATTTTTCGCAAAAATAGAAACAAATTTTTTAAGCCACCAAAAACTGTTATTCTTCCCCGATTTGAGAAATTTCATCTTCCTGAAATCCTACAATATGTTTGTAAAGCATATAAACCGTTACCAAAACAAATGGATAAGAAACAATTCTTCCGATGAAACACAAAAGGTACCCGGCCAGTCCAATAAGTGAAGCAACAAATAAAATCCGGAAAACGGTAACCCAGTTTTTATTGACCAGCTTAAAACTTGCTTTTATAGATTCTAACCCCGATAAATTAGTAAACATCACCAACGGACAAGCCAAAACAGCTGCCACCCAAACATAAATTCCGGGAAAGAAAAACAATGCAAACGCTATTTTGGAAATAAAGAAATATAAGATTGCCACCACCATCAGCCTGGTCCAGTACTGAGGTTTAAACCCGTTGAATAATGTTCCGATGTTTACCACACCTGTTTTATCTGTCTCACGGCACACCAACATAAAACCTCCGGCTAACGGAAAAGCCAGCAACATTATAATTTCACTTAATACTGAAGTTGTAATTATAGCCCCAAGGTTTTCTGTATAAAATTCTTTTAATTCATAAAAAACATCATTGGGGTTCTGCAATCCCTTAATCTCAGCGACAAACTCATTGGATAGTGCACCAAATCCCGTAATGGTTTCAATTACCATACTAATAGCTCCCGAGGAAAACCCATAGATGGCAACAGCCAAAATCCCGACACCTATGACCTTGGAAAATAAATTCCAGGATTCATTAAAAACATTGCTGTAATTCAATGCATAACTTTTATTGCTGATTGATTCAAATTCTGAATTCATAATCCGATTAATTTAGATTTCAAAAGTAGTCAAAAGTTAAAAATTTGCAAAGACCAAAAAAACTGCCATATTGTCAGTGAAAATTGTACCTTTGCAAACTATTTTGATTTCAACAAAGATGCATTCAGAAGTTAAAGAAATAAACGAAAGCAGGCAGGGAGAATCTCTTGTTCTGGAAAATAGAAAGGTCAATTCCAAAAAACTGTTCCTGGAAAGTTATGGTTGCCAGATGAATTTTTCTGATTCCGAAATCGTAGCGTCTATCCTTTCTGAAAACGGATACAATACGACCAACCGATTGGAAGAAGCCGATTTGATTTTGGTCAATACCTGTTCCATTCGTGATAAAGCTGAACAAACTGTACGAAAAAGACTGACTGAATTCAATGCTTTGAAAAAAAACAATCCGGCGATGAAAGTCGGAGTTCTGGGGTGTATGGCAGAACGTTTGAAATCAAAATTCCTGGAAGAGGAAAAAATCGTAGATTTGGTTGTGGGCCCGGATGCTTACCGTGATTTACCCAATCTTTTAGAAGACGTAGACGACGGCCGTCAAGCCATCAATGTCATCCTTTCCAAAGATGAAACCTATGCCGATTTAAGTCCGGTTCGTCTGGGCGGAAACGGCGTTACCGCTTTTGTTACCATCACACGCGGTTGCGACAATATGTGTACGTTTTGTGTGGTTCCGTTTACACGCGGCCGCGAACGAAGCCGCGACCCGCTTTCCATTATTGAAGAATGTAAAAACCTTTGGATTGACGGATATAAAGAAGTAACGCTTCTAGGACAAAATGTGGACTCCTATTTGTGGTTTGGCGGCGGACTGAAAAAGGATTTCAAAAATGCATCCGAAATGCAAAAAGCAACGGCAGTCGATTTCGCACAGCTTTTAAGCATGGTAGCAGAAGCCGTTCCGGGAATGAGGATTCGTTTTTCAACTTCCAATCCTCAGGATATGGATGAAAAAGTACTTCGTGCAATTGCCAGATACAACAATATCTGCAAATACATTCATTTACCTGTTCAGTCCGGAAGTACGAGCGTTTTGGAACGGATGAATCGCCAGCATACGAGAGAAGAATACTTTGAATTGATTGATAAAATTCGTGAAATCGTTCCGGAAATGGCACTTTCACACGATATGATTGCCGGATTCTGCGGCGAAACGGAGGAAGAACATCAGGACACGCTGAGTTTGATGGAGTATGTGAAATACGATTTCGGATTTATGTTTGCTTATTCGGATAGACCTGGAACGCCAGCCCATAAGAAGATGGAAGATAATGTTCCGGAAGAAATCAAGAAAAGACGGTTGACCGAAATTATCAATTTGCAACAACAACACGGCAAAATGCGTATGGAAAGCTATGTGGGAAAAGTCCACGAAGTTTTAATCGAAGGAAATAGCAAACGCGATGAAAATTATTGGTACGGACGAATTTCCCAAAATGCCGTGATGGTCTTCCCGAAGTTGAACGGAACCAAAGTCGGCGATTTTGTCATGGTCAAAGCACATGATTGCACTTCGGCAACGTTATTGGGAGAGATGGTTTTGTAACAGAATAAAATGAGACTAAATACCAATTTTTCTGAATTTCCTGTTTTGACTACTGCCAGTCTAATTTTAAGAGAAGTAGATGAAAAAGATGTAGATGAAGTTTTTTTTCTGCGTTCCGATAAGGAAATTATGAAATACATCCCACGGCCTTTGGCTCAAACGAAACAAGATGCACTTGACAGGATTCAGATGTTTCGGGATGCGCGGGAAAAAGAAGAAGGGATTCACTGGACAATAACGCAGAAAGGAAGCGATAAATTGATAGGAATTATCAGCATTTTTAAAATTGACAAAGAAAATCTCAGATCTGAAATTGGTTACATCCTACATCCTGATTATCAAGGAAAAGGAATCATCAGTGAAGCCCTTCAAAAAATAATCGAATTTGGATTTGAAAAAATCAATCTGCATTCGTTGACTGCGATCATTGATCCACGAAACATAGCATCTGAAAAGGTTTTGCAAAAAGCCAATTTTGAAAAAGAAGCGTATTTTAAGGAAGATTGTTTTTACGAAGGCGAATTTTTAGACTCTGTTCATTATTCAATCCTAAAAAAGACTTGATATGGAAATCATTTTTGCTACAAAAGAAGAAAATAACAGACGCCGAGAAGAAGAATTTTTGGCTTTAAGTTATGCAGAGAGGTTAGAATTATTTTTTACAATGCTGGGTGAAAACGAATTTGTGGGAGAAGACACCTCTCATCCAAATGATAAAAAAGGAAATTTCGTGGTGGAATGAGTTATATTTTTAATAAAAGGGTAAAAGAATTTGTTTCGACCGCCAACAAACATAATGTAAAAATGTTAATGGTTGGGGGTGGAGCAGTTAATTTCCACGGTTATCAAAGACATTCCGCAGATGTTGATTTTTGGATTGATATTGATGAACTAAATTTAAAAAAATTAATTTCCGCTCTAAATGATATGGGGTATCAATTAAGTGATTTCAATGAAAATATCAAACAAGGAAAACAAAATATTTCGATTAAAATAAGTCCGGTAGCTGAAATTGAACTTATTACCAATTTTAACCCCAATAAATCATTTGACGAAGCATATCAAAACAAATTAGAAATAATTGTTAATGATGAAAAAATTTTGAGATATGACATTTTATCATTGGATGACCTTATAATAAGTAAAGTAAAAGCAGGAAGACAAAAAGATTTAATGGACGTTTACGAACTAAAAAGAATCAACCATTTACCTTAATCTGAATTAAAAAATGGATAACTTACAAACGATAAAACAAAGATTCTCCATCATAGGAAATGATCCTGGGCTGAACCGTGCTTTGGAAAAAGCCATACAGGTTGCGCCGACTGATATTTCGGTGCTTGTAAGTGGCGAGAGTGGTGTGGGAAAGGAATTCATCCCGAAAATCATCCATTCTCAATCTGCACGTAAACACAATAATTACATCGTTGTTAACTGCGGTGCAATTCCCGAAGGAACCATCGATTCCGAACTGTTCGGACATGAAAAAGGCGCATTTACCGGGGCAACCAATACGAGGAAAGGTTATTTTGAAGTAGCTGACAAAGGAACGATTTTCCTGGATGAAGTTGGGGAATTACCGTTGCCTACGCAGGTTCGCTTATTGCGTGTGCTGGAAAGCGGTGAATTTATGAAAGTCGGTTCGTCTGAAATCCAGAAAACCGATGTGCGTGTAGTCGCCGCGACCAACGTCAATATGATGAAGGCTATAGAAAAAGGGAAATTCCGGGAAGATCTGTATTACCGCCTGAACACAGTACAAATTGATATGCCTGCACTCCGCGACCGCAAAAATGATATACCTTTATTATTCCGGAAATTTGCTGCCGATTTTGCTGCCAAATACAGGATGCCTCCCCTGGAACTTACCCCGGAAGCAACGCATTACATTGTAAATTATCCGTGGCCGGGAAATATTCGCCAGTTGCGGAATTTTGCCGAAGAAATTTCGGTAGTGGAAAAAGACAGAATCATTTCATCTGAAAAGATCCAGTCTTATCTTCCGAGCATCAATACACTGCCGGCAGTTATTCATTCCAATGAAAAAGCAGGCGGAGCAGATCATCTGGAAAGAGAGATCCTGTTCAAATTCTTATTGGAAATGAAACAGGACCTGAACGATTTACGTTCGTTGACACTGGATTTAATTCACAATAAAGAAAATATTTCCAGCAATAATATGGATGTGCTGCAAAGAGTGATTCGTGAAAATAATTCTTCAGAACCTGATTTTTCCCAGTTGAAAATCTATCCGAAAGATGACGTACAAACTTCCATCATACAGGATTACGACTATGACGACCATGATTATGAAGAAGTCGATGAATCTGTCGAATCCTTATCTTTACAAAATAAAGAAAGAGAGCTTATCAAAAAAGCATTGGAAAAATACAAAGGGAAAAGACGTTCTGCCGCCGATGAATTAGGGATTTCGGAACGAACGCTTTACAGAAAAATCAAACAATACGATTTAGAATAACAAGAAAATGAATAGTTTCAAATTTCAGGTTTCAGGTTTCAGGTCGATAAAATATGTCTTTATTCTATTTGGATTTTTCATTCTAAACGGCTGCTATACGCTTTCGGGCTCATCCATTGATCCAAACTGGGAAACGATAAAAATTTCAACTTTTCCCAATTATGCACCCTATCAGAATCCGAATTTAAGCCAGGACTTTACAAACAAGCTTCAGGACATCTTTAACAACCGAACAAAATTATCTCTGACAACCGATGACAATGCTGATCTGTTGATCGATGGAGAAATTACCGGTTACCAGCAAACCTCTGTTGCCATTCAGGCAAATGAAATTGCAGGGAAAAACCGTTTGACAATGACTGTAAGGGTGCGTTACCAGAATAACAAAGACGAATCGAAAAGCTTTGATAAATCCTTTTCGGCTTATGAAGATTTTGAAGCGAACCAGACTTTACAACAGGCCGAAGGAGCTTTGCTCGACAGTATACTGGAGCAACTGACCACGCAGATTTTTAATGCGATCGCGATGGATTGGTAGATTTTAAACGGAAGTTTGGATTTGGATTTTAATAAGTAGTTCATTTTAACTATTTTCGCAAAACGCTTAATAAATAACTCAAAACGTGAATTCCAGAATCCGGCATCTCATCAATCACCCGTTTGAAGTACAGCTTTCCGATGTGGCTTTACTGCAGGACGAAATTGAAAAATATCCTTATTTTTCAACGCTCCGGGTGCTGCTATTGTTTGGATTGAAAGAATATGATCATTCTTCTTACCGGGAAGAACTGAAAAAAACCAGCATTCACTGTCCAAGCCGTGTTGCGCTTTATTATTATCTGCAAAAAGAAAGGCAGGAATCAACAGAGGCGAGGAAGCCTGAAGAAATTGTTGCAGAGCCGATTACCGAAATTCCCGCAGAAGAAAAAGTTTTGATGGCAGATGAGCCTCAAGCGAACCCTTTGCTTGCGGAAGAAACCACCACACAGGCTGCCAACCCGGAAACAACAGAAAAATTAGATCTTGCCCATTCTGAATTCACTTTTTCTGAATGGCTTTCGATTTCCAGATCCAAATCCGGACAATCCATTCAGACGCCGAGTGAAAAGGATATCAAATTCCAGCTGATTGACGAGTTCATTGAAAAATCACCAAAAATTTCACCTGTAAACAAATCCCAGGAATCAAATATTTCGTTTACAAAATCTGGTAATTCTTCTGAATATTCTGATCTGATGACCGAAACCCTCGCACAGATTTATACCGAACAGAAGAAATATGAAAAAGCTATCCGCGCTTATAAAATTCTGAGCTTGAAATATCCTGAAAAAAGCGATTTTTTTGAAGATAAGATTAAGGAAATGGAACACTTAAGAGACTCAAAGTAAGTTTCTTATTTATTTAATGCTTAATTTTATCATACAAAATTAAGCTCCATGAAAAAAAATTTACTTTTTGTTACTGTATTAGCCTTTCAGTCAATCCTCGTACATTCCCAGGAATGGTTCTTATATAAAGACTTTCCCCTTAATGTTATCCCTAAAGATATTGAAGCCGGCAACGACGGCACCTTGTTTATGCTGACAACAGATTTTAATTATTATTATAAAACGCTGAATGGAGAATGGACATTGATGAATCAGCCAATATTATCTAACGGAAACAGCATTCTGGTAGATAAAAATTCAAACCGGATGTACATTGCAACAGGTTATTTAGGAATTTACTACACTTCGAACTTTGGCAATACATGGGGCAATACCTATCTGACTACCAATCCTGTAAGCGGGCATCACGAAGGGTATTTATGCTTTGCCGGAACGGAAAATCCGAATTTATTTTTTGCAGGACTTATTTCTTTTTCTCCTCAAATAACCAAATTCACCAATCAGGGAACATCGGGGGAATTCAAAGTTGTAGATCCTTCCATGGATCCAAATTCCTCTGCACAATCTATGTACTATACCGCCAATCAGAAGCTTTTGATCGGGACAATAAACAACGGTATTTGGGTTTCTGAAAATAATGCGAATTCTTTTACACAAACCGGCCTTACATCTGGTAATGTTTTCAAATTTACGGAAGACAGTAATGGAAGAGCGTATGCATTAAGAAAGGATTTGGAAACCAATGAAATTACGCTTGTCAGCTCAGACGATTATATAAACTGGAACACACTTGAATTACCTGATAATGAATCTTATACTACACTGTTTTACGATAATCAATCAGCCAGCTTATGGGTGGGAAATAATTCAGAAGTCTTTAAAACACCGGTTTCAGCCATTACATGGCAGAATCAGAATTTAAATAACCCGGACCCTAATGCTGTTGAAATTATAAATGATCATAACGGCGGACTTTACCTCTTTACCGTAAACGAAGCTGCACAAAGATTAAATGAAGATGGAAACCAATGGGAAAATCAAAATAATGGTCTGACAGGAGAAACCAATGCAATTTCCATAGATTCTGACAACCGGCTATTTACCTATATCAATTTTTTTTCAAACCGGATTTCAAGCGCTATGTCTCCTGTGGAAAGCTGGAGTTATGTTGATCTTGACCCGGGTGGAACCGCCAGCGGAGTCCGTAATTTTTCAATTAATCCCGAAAATGAAATATTGAGCACTACTTTTAATAAAATATATAAATCCAATGATAACGGTGCTACTTATACAGAATTGAACAATCCGGGCATAACAAGCATCGGAATTGCCAAAACCGGAATAAATAATAATCTTTTTTTAAGCGGATATTTTGGAAACAAGCTCTATAGATCAACCGATGAAGGGCAATCATGGCAGGAAGTTTTCGATGGTGCTCCGATATTTAACAGTGCTTCAATCACTGATTTTACTCAAAATGAAAACGGAGAATTATTCCTCTTGCTTTTTGATGCTTCCAACGGTTTTGTAAATCATTTGTATGGCTCGACCGACAGTGGGGAAACCTGGAATCTGCTATATGAAAATGATTCCTTTACCGATGGGTTTACAATAGAAGGAAAACTGATGTCGTTTGGATCGAAAAATTATATCATAACAAATTACAGTGTCTTTGAGATCAATACGTCTCCCGGTCCTCCGGCCGAAATCAATCTGCCTGTTTCACCCGTTGACCAGATCCCGATACTTAGTTTTAAAAGAACAGGGTCCGGCGAACTGCTTATCAATTATTATCTGGATGAATTTTATAAATCATCTGATAACGGTACTTCCTGGACAAGCTTCGGACGGCCTGTGAGCAGCACTTCTGCAAATCCCAACCCTCTTAATCCTGCAATTAATCTAAATGACCTGCCTTTTTGGATCATTTCTCTCAATAATCAATGGAACGTTCCTCCCGGTATTTATTATTATCTGGAAGATAGCTTAAATTCAGAAGATGTTTTGAAAGATGCTGACATTATTTATCCTAACCCTGCATCAGACATTATTCATATTAAAACTGGTTACAGGGGGAATTGTAAGATACTCGACTTTTCCGGCAGGTTATTAATGGAAAAAATTATAATGGATGAATTAACACAAATCAATATCAAAGATTTATCGGCTGGAATCTATATTTTACGATTTGAAAATGGTAAATCATATAAGATAATTAAACGTTAGTGATTAAATTTTTGAATTTTCTGTAAAAATTTAGTTTCTTTGCAGACTAATTTCAAGAAAAGAACATAAAAAATGCAGACGTTTATATTTTTAATGGTAGTCATCATTGCAGTTTGTGTCATTATCACATTGGTAATTTTATCTCAAAATCCAAAAGGAGGAGGGCTTTCTTCGACCTTTGGAGGCTCAGGTGGCGGGCAAATGTTCGGCGTACAGCGCACCAATGAATTTCTGGACAAAGCAACCTGGACTCTGGCTGCTATTATTGCAATATTGATTATCACGGCCAACGTTTTGATAGATAATCCTTATGCTTCCAAAACCAATGTGCCAGATGTTCCTGTTGAACTGCCACAGCAAAATCCGGCTCAGGATCAGCCAGGTCAAAGCCAGGCTCCGGCAACTCCACAGCAAACAGGAAATTAATAACGAATTAAATTCAGCTATATAAAAAAAACCTTGCGGTTACCCGCAAGGTTTTTTGTTATTTTCTTTAGCTGGTAAACCTATCGTTCAGGCTTATTGAGTTTGTAGCCGCAAGTTTTACAATACTTTGCTCCATCCATGTGATTACTGTCATGGCAGTGCTGGCAAACCTGCGTATTTTTGGGCAGATCGTGTTTATGCCGGACGATTTCTGCCGAAACAATTCCGGTTGGAACTGCAATAACCCCATAACCCAAAATCATTACCACAGAGGCCAGAAATTTACCAAAACCCGTCACAGGCGCTATGTCGCCATATCCGACTGTTGTCAGGGTCACCACCGCCCAATAAATGCTGGTGGGGATGCTCGTAAAACCCGATTCAGGATGCTTCCCCTCCACGACGTACATCATAGAACCGATGACCACAACAGTTAAAGTAATAAATGAAAGAAAAACAATTATTTTAGCACGGCTGTTCCGCAGGGCAATCAGCAGCATATTTCCGCCACGCAAAAACTGGGTCAGCCCGAAAATCCTAAAAATCCTGAACAAGCGCAGGATTCTGATATTGGAAAGGTATTTCGTGGAAGGATAAATGATGCCTAAGTAAGTCGGAAAGATGCTTAACAGGTCTATGATCCCGTAAAAACTAAGGAAATAACGCCATGGTCTTCTCACACAATATATCCTCAGTGCATATTCAATAGTAAAAAGCCCCGTTACAATCCACTCCAATACAACTAAAATATGATGATGCTTTGCGTTTATAGAAGGTACGGACTCCAGCATAACGAGTGCCACACTGAATAGAATAGTAACCAGCAATCCGACGTCAAACAGTTTTCCATAAAAGGTATCTGCTTCAAAAATAATTTCAAATATCCTTTCTTTTCGCTGATTAAGTTTTGACTTTTCCATTTTGGGAAAAATCAGTTTATCTACCCAATTCATTTCTCGTAACTTTGTTATAAACGAATTTACACAATTTTCATGAAAACTATCTTAATCAGCGGTGCGACCGGAATGATTGGAAAAAAACTCACAGAAAAATTAATTTCTAAGAATTATGAGGTGAGAATTCTTTCCAGACAAAATAATTCCGGAGGTTACTTGTGGAATCCTTCTGAAAATTATATTGATAAGAGCGCTTTTGAAAATCTGGACGCCATTATTCATCTTGCGGGCTCTCCCATTTCAAAAAGATGGACAAAGAACTATAAAAATGAACTGCGCGACAGCCGTATAAAAACTGCCGGATTACTTTTTAAAACCGCACGGGAAACTCAATCAAACATTAAAACCTTTATCACAGCTTCGGGAAGCAATTATTATGGTGCTTCCACATCTGAAAAAATATTTGTTGAAACAAATCATCATGCCCATGATTTCCTGGGAAAACTTTGTTTTGACCTGGAAAACACAGCTCAAAATTTTGAATCCACCGGAAGCAGGGTTTGTGCGGTAAGAACTCCTGCAGTTCTTTGTACCGACGGAGGAATGCTGAAAGAACTCATTTCTCTGGCTAATAAAAGACTGCTCTCTCCACTCGGTTCCGGAAAACAGATCATCTCCTGGATTCATATAGATGATATTGTCAACCTATATATTTATTTACTTGAGAATGAAAATCTTTCAGGTGCCTTTAATGCTGCTGCCTCACAATTTGTCAGCAACCGGGAATTCACCTATGCATTGGCCGGATGTCTGGGTAAAAAAATCATCTTACCGCCTGTTCCGGGGTTTGTACTGAAAATCGCTTTAGGTGAAATGTCTTCTATTTTGCTGAAAGGAAATGCTGTTTCTTCTGAAAAAATCAAGAATTCCGGATTTGAATTTAAGTTTGAAAATTTAGAATCTGCGCTGGAAAATTTACTGACATAAGAAACCGCCGGCCCAATGAGGATTCCAGCGGTCTCATCCTCAAGTGTGCTATCTGTAATTAAATTTCTGCTTCATCTTTTTGTAACAGGAACTTGTAAATCAATCCTCCCATAATTCCACCCACAATCGGGGCGATCCAGAAAACCGGAAGCTGTACCAGGTATTCTCCACCGGCAAACAATGCCTGGGAAGTGGACCGGGCCGGGTTGACCGAAGTATTGGAAACCGGAATAGAAATCAAATGAATTAACGTAAGCGCTAGCCCAATTGCAATTCCGGCAAATTTACCATTGGCAAGCTTATCTGTAGAACCCATGATGACGATCAAAAAGAATGCAGTCAATGTTATTTCAGCCGTAATCACTGAACAAAGCGGATATTTACCCGGTGATAAATCTCCATAACCATTTGATGCAAATCCATTAGAAAGGCTAAAGCCGTCAGATCCGCAAACAATTATATACAAAACTAACGCAGCCGCAACTGCTCCTAATAGTTGAGAAACGATATAGGGTATCAATTCTCTGCCGGAAAACCTTCCTCCGGCCCATAAACCAAACGAAACCGCAGGATTAAAATGCCCACCTGAAATATGACCGACAGCATAAGCCATTGTCAAAACCGTCAAGCCAAAAGCAAGCGCAACTCCCACAAAACCAATTCCTAATTCCGGAAAAGCGGCAGAAAAGACCGCACTTCCGCAACCGCCAAACACAAGCCAGAAAGTCCCGAAGAACTCAGCAAAATACTTTTTCATTATTTAAAAATTAAAGTTAGTTCAGTAAATTTAAGAAAATTTATTCATCATTTCACTAAACGGATAAATTGTATTGTAGCCTTTTGACCGGAAATACTCCTCAAACCCTTTCCGTGCTGTAGCCAAAATAAAGTCTCCGCCCCAGGCTCCCAGACTCTTTATGCTTCCCGGGTAATCAGAAAAATATATGTCTTTTACTTTTGGTACTTCCATGTGGGCAGACAACAAATCTTCATGCAGATCAATGAATGATTCAAATTTTTCCAGTGTTTTCGAGCTCACGATTTTTTGTGTAAGGATCGAAATTTCCTCTACCAGCTCCCCATTCTTTGGTTTCGATCTGTACTGATGAGAAACTGATTTTTGCGTATCTTGTTTCTGGTTGAGGTAAATAAAATATAATTTGTCCATAAAATCCGGATGGAACTCTACCGGTTCTATTTTTCTTTTCCCATCCCGGATCTGATATAAAATCGGATGATCAATTCCCGCACAGGCAATATCATATCCACTTGTATTAAAAGTCAGTTTATTCAACTCAAAGGCATCTGTATCTGTAAATTGCGCCAACAGGTAAATCAGGGTGGAACTACTTCCCAAACCCCAGTCTTTAGGAAACTCCAATCGGGTTTTGCAGCAAATATTCCGGGTTTGGTTTTCAAAAAATCCGGGATTCAATTGTTGAACGGCTTTAAAGATTTCCAGTAATCTCGAAGCGAGTTTTGCATCGGTGCTTTTCAAAAGTGACAGGTGCCTCAAATCAAATTCTGCAGAAAACCAAAGCGATCTATCTTCCAGGAATGCTTTCCAAACTAATACTGGATTCTGAGATTCTTCCAGATAATCAATTTCTAAAGTCTGCCCCAGTTTTGTAGGAATCGCAAACGAAAGTCCCCCGTCAAGAACCGTATATTCTCCCGATATGTATAACTTGCCATTGGCGCGGAATCTTTGGTTTAACGTTTCGGGTCTCAATGTTAAAATCTAAGGTTTAATAACCCTGAAAGGCTTGAATTATTCTGGGTTTTATTATTTTTAAGACACTGCAGATGCCGAACTCGTCACAGTATTTGCATCAATTTTACGGATCAATCCTTGTAGGGTATTTCCTGGACCGACTTCTAGAAATTCAACAGCACCGTCCTTTATCATATTCTGTATAGATTGCGTCCATTTTACAGGAGCCGTCAGCTGTGCAATTAAATTTTTCTTGATCTCTTCCGGATCGGTTACAGCAGTCGTCGTCATATTCTGATAAACCGGACAAATCGGCGTTTTGAATTCTGTCTGACGGATGGCTTCTGCCAGTTCTTCCTCTGCAGGCTTCATAAGGGGTGAGTGAAATGCACCGCCCACAGGCAAGATCAAAGCGCGTTTCGCTCCGGCTTCCTTCAGTTTTTCGCAAGCATTTTCCACTGCAGGAACTTCACCTGAAATTACCAGCTGTCCAGGACAGTTATAATTGGCCGCCACTACAACCCCCTCTATCCCGGCACAAATTTGTTCTACAATGGCATCATCCAGTCCCAAAATCGCCGCCATGGTCGAGGGATTCATCTCACAGGCTTTCTGCATTGCCAAAGCACGTTTGTAGACAAGATTCAATCCGGATTCGAAATCCAGCGTTTTGTTGGCTACGAGCGCGGAAATTTCTCCCAAAGAATGTCCGGCAACCATATCCGGCTTAAAGTTTTCAAGTGTTTGCGATAAAATAACCGAATGCAAAAAGACCGCCGGCTGGGTAACTTTGGTTTGTTTCAATTCGTCTGCTGTTCCTTCAAACATGATTCTGGAAATTTCAAATCCTAACTGCTTATCTGCTTTTTGAAACAACTCTCTGGCCAGTGAGGAAATATCATAAAGGTTTTTTCCCATACCTGTGAATTGTGCGCCCTGTCCGGGAAATACATATGCTCTCATTGTCGAATTTCTTTGTTATATTAAATGTAATAATTATTTCGATTCCTTTTCATTTTCCCACATTTTCGAGAGGAATAAATAACGTTTAAAAACGTGATGTGCATGAAGCTTGGAAATGATGTATCCTTCCGCTCCATCCAGAACGCCTAATCTCAGAACATAATGGTGTACAAACCTGAACCACGGCTTTACCCAAAAATGAAATGCATTGGGTTTCAACCGTCTGACAAACAGCTCCTTAGCTCTCAAAATGGAATACTGTGTAAGTTTCCGGTCATATTCTTCTACCGAAAAATAAGAGTAATGATCCAGCCGGTTGTTCAGGAATTTCACTTTTCCTTTGCTGTCAATCAGTTCATGCACAAGACGACCCTCCCCATAGCGGTTTTTGGACTTTTTAAATAACCGGATTGCTTTATCATTCTGCCAACCGGAACGCCTGATGTATTTTTCCATGAAATAAAAACGACGGTAAACAAAGAAAGCGTCAGCCTCGTCTTTTCTGATCTGGTCAATCATTTCATAGATCAATGCTTTGGAAATCCGTTCATCGGCATCAAAAAAGGTTACCCACTCATTTCTTGCCTGATCTATGGCAAAGTTCTTTTGTGAAGTAAAGTTGTCAAATTTACGGGTAATGAAAGTTACTTTCGGATGCTTTTTAGCTATTTCAGCAGTTCGGTCCGTACTTTCAGAGTCCACGATGATGATCTCATCTGCATACCAGGCTTCATCCAAAAATTTCTGAATGTTTCTTTCCTCATTATACGTAATCAGCAAAGCTGAAATTTGGGGTAAGTCCGGGACAAAAGCTTCCGGCAATTCAACTTTTCCGAAGTTGTCCTGCAAAAATTTGTCGGCTTCTGTCCTAACGTAAGAATAGTTCAATTTTTTATATAATTTGCGTGTTAGTCTGAATAATCTTTTGACCGAAGAATTGTCTACTGTCCTTTTGTCCAAATCCTGGAAATGTACACTTACATGCCTGTGTCCGTCTTCAAAGCACCCCCAGTCTGCCGGAAATTTATGCGGGGAATAAATACTGAATGTAGCAACGTTCATTGCTTTGGCCATATTGATCCCTCCTCCTTCATTTCCTAAAAAAGCATTGCAATGATAAAGTATTTTCAAAAATTGACGGACACTTTTACCCATTACCTCGGGGTAAATTTTTTCTGTAGAAGCCAATCCATCCATGATTTTATCTACCGTTGATTGCTGGCTTGGAATATAGTTGAAGAGCAAATTAAAATCATAGTAAACCTGGATATGATTAATTAACCGAATCATATAATCTATCGGCCATGACTTATCTTCACTGCTTCCCAGGATGCCCAGCATTATCGTATTTTTCAACAGATCCAGGCCGGCTCCCTCAAGAATTCTTCTTCCCTCCAGTATTTCTTCTTCCGTCAGATAAATTTTGGGCTGTAACGCCAGCGGCCTGGCTGCGTCCATTAACGGAGTAACCAGCGAAACACGATTATCAATAGCAGTACAGGATGTTGCGGGTGAGGGCTTTTCGGTTTTTTCCACAACATCTGTATAAATATGCTTGAAAAACGGCTTATCGTAGCTGATCCTTCTTGATGCACCGGATTTCAACGTCATAAAACGGCTTTGCAGCTTGGCATAAGGATCAATGACGATGTCGTATTTTTCATTTTTAATCTGATTGGCATACTGGTTCAGGATTGAAATCTTTTTCAGTTTTTTTTCTTTGAACGAAATGACCTTATCTACAAATGGATTATTTTCTAAAACTGCCGTTGCGGGTTCATAACAAAAAAAATGCACTTCGATTTCAGGAAAAATCTGCTTCAGGTTTTCTCCGATCACCGATGAGGTCAATACATCTCCAATGTATTTATTTTGTATGATGAGCGCCTTTTTCAATTTGATCTAAACTCGTTTGATTCCTTATAATCCGGTTATTGTACTGTTGTATATAAGCTTTAATCTTATTTTCAAAATTCTTTTTCAGGTAATCCTCTAAATTATGCTTGAGCAATTTATCTTTTTCAAGATCGCAAACTTTTATAATAGATGTTCCGTCAAAACAAACATAATAATTATCAATGATGAAATGGTAAATCCCTTCATTGAAATTTGCTACCATTCTTCCCGTACTTTTCAAAGGGTTATTTCCAAAACTGAAGATCTCTCCCGAATAACCCAGGTAGTTTAACACCTCCGGAAGTAAATCTATCTGTTCAATCAATTTAGGGTTTTGTGAATTTATTTTTGAAGTTGAAGGATCAATTATCATCATTGGGATTTTATAATTTCCGGTAGCGCTCGTGTAGTATGCATCCGTCTTATCATCTCCGGAAGTATGATCGGGCGTAATGATAAAAATTGAATTCTTATACCAATCCTTTTTTTGCGCGGTTTTGAAAAATTCTTTCAAAGCATAATCAGTGTAGGCTACAGATTCATGGATCATCCGGTTTCCTTTTGGAAATTTCCCTTTGTATTTTTCAGGAATTGTGTACGGCACGTGTGAAGAAATGGTAAAAATAGCTGCAAAAAACGGCTCTTTGAAATCCGAGATTCTGCGGGTTGTAAATTGCAGGAATTCTTCATCAAAGATCCCCCACACACCATCCTCTCCGTCCTGACGGTCATATTGCTCTTTCCCGTAATAATCATCAAACCCTGCAATGGTTGAAAACTGGTAAAAATTCTGGCTTCCGTTAAACGCTCCATGAAAAAATGCGGTATGATAGCCTTCTTTTTTAAGGATTTTATTAAATCCGTCAATCTCATTAAAAGAATATGGGGAAGAAATATAAGAAATATCCATCAGGCAGGGAATCGAAGTGATGGTAGACGGAACTGCATCAATTGATTTGCGCCCATTCGCATATGCATGGGTAAAATATAAACTGTTTTGTGTAAGGGAATCTATAAAAGGAGTCAGCTTCTGCCCTTCAAATTCTAAAAATACATTTTCTTCTCCAAAGCTTTCCAGGATGATCAGCACAATGTTTTTCTTTTGCATTTCTCCTTCATTTCTAAGCTCAATTATAGGCTGATACTGTTTTGTCACTTCCTCTTCTGAAAAAAAATGGATCTCTTTCAAATTTTCCTTTTTAGACATTGTCTTCAAGATCGAAAAGGGTGTATTTAAAACCAATGCTGTATTTTCAGAACTATCTGTATATTGAATAGCGTGAACGATCTTAAGTGGAACCCTTTGCAGCCCCCCCCTTCCTACAACCATGATAAGCCCTGCCGATAATAGGAAGACCGTATAAGGAATCCAGCTTTTGTATTCCGTTTTAAACTTTTTATCCGGTTGTTCTTTTTTATCGTCCGGAATTAATTTCCAGAAGACGATCATCAGCAATATAAATCCAAAAAAGAGAATCCAGTAATCCTTGAAAAAGACGGGAATCAGTCTCAGCAGGTCCTGTTGCATCCCCGAAGCGGTAATGAGTGAAAAAGTACTTCTTCTTGATGTAAAGTTAAAATATTCTGCATCCACAAAATTACTTGCCAGAAAAATACCGTTGACTGTAAAAAAAGAAATCTTTAAGATTTTCCGGTATAATTTTCCGTACTTGAAATTCCCGGGGATCGTATGTGCCAAAATAAAAAGTGCATTTGTATAAAATATCGCAGAAAGATCAAAACGGACTCCTCCGAGAAATTCACGCAATCCTGCCGAATGAAAAACATCCCGATTGTAAAAGAAAAAAATAATCCTGCACAGCTGGTACATAAGTAAAACCAATCCCAGCCTTTTTAAAAGAACAATTATGTTTTCCCGATAATTGTTCATAAGCTAAACAGCTACATTATGCTCTCTCAAAGCATCGTTGAGAGAAGTCTTTAAATCTGTGCTTTCTTTTCTTTTACCTATGATGAGTGCACAGGGAACCTGAAATTCGCCTGCCGGAAATTTTTTGGTATAACTTCCCGGAATCACTACTGAACGCGGCGGAACCTTTCCTTTTATTTCAACCGGATTTTCACCTGTAACATCTATAATTTTGGTCGAAGCGGTTAAAACAACATTAGCACCCAAAACGGCTTCTTTTCCTACTTTCACTCCTTCCACCACAATACAGCGTGAGCCGATGAAAGCATTGTCTTCAATAATTACCGGCGCAGCCTGTAAAGGTTCCAAAACACCGCCAATTCCGACTCCACCGCTTAAATGCACATTTCTACCGATCTGGGCACAGCTTCCGACAGTTGCCCATGTATCGACCATTGTTCCTTCGTCTACATAAGCACCAATGTTTACGTAACTCGGCATCATAATTACGCCTTTGGAAACATAGGAACCGTAACGTGCAATCGCATGAGGAACTACCCGGACGCCTTTTTCAGCATAATTCCGTTTTAAAGGAATTTTATCGTGAAATTCAAAAATCCCGACTTCTGTGGTTTCCATTTTCTGAATCGGAAAGTACATCACCACCGCTTTTTTTACCCATTCATTTACCTGCCACCCGCCTTCAAAAGGTTCTGCAACACGCAGCCTCCCTTCATCCAGTAAATTAATCACTTCCCGAATTGCAACCTGTGTTTCGGTCTGATTGAGCTGTTCACGGTCATCCCAGGCCGACTCTATAATTAATTTTAAATTTTCCATAGTTAATTCAGATGGTTACAAATCTACATTTTTCATTGCGAAATGCGAAATGCGTTTTGCACCGTTCATTCAACAAGTTCTAAAATTAGGCTTAATTTCAATAAAAGCTGATTTTTCTTTGCCTGATTTCTTATTTCTTATTCTAACTTTGTAAAATATGCCACGTATTATCGCCATAGATTACGGAATAAAGCGTACCGGAATTGCGGTTACCGATGAACTGCAGATCATTGCGACAGCTTTGGATACCATTGAAACACAAAATTTATTTGTGTTTCTGGATAAATATATTTCGGAAAACAATATTCAGGAAATAGTGGTGGGGTTGCCCATGCGAATGCATGGCGAAGTGGGTCAATTAGAAACGGAGATTCAGAAATTCATTACAAAACTCAAAGAGAAACATTCCGGAATTCCCGTTTTAAGGCAGGACGAATCCTTTACTTCCAAGATGGCTTCACGAGCAATTCTGGAATCAGGAGCAAAAAAGAAAAAACGGCAAGATAAGGCGTTGATCGATAAAGTGAGCGCAACCATCATTTTACAATCTTATATGGAAGCTAACAGACTTTAAAATTGGGCATGAGAAGATTTGGAAATTGTCTAAAATTTCATTTTCAAATTTTCAAATCAGGACATTTTCAAATTCAAATTTTATCTTTGCATCAAATTCAGAAAAATTAATAATGATTTTACCTATTCGTGCTTACGGCGATCCGGTTTTAAGACAAAAAGCAACCGCTATCGACAAAGATTACAAAAATCTGAGCCAGCTAATCACAAATATGTTTGAAACCATGGAAGATGCTTATGGTGTCGGACTGGCCGCACCGCAGGTCGGGCTTCCCATCCGGTTATTCGTAATTGATCTTACGCCTTTTGCGGAAGATGAAGATTATGAGGATATTGCAGAAGAGCTGAAATCTTTCAAAAAAGTATTCATCAATGCCAAAATCATCGAGAAAAAAGGTGAAGAATGGCGATTCAACGAAGGTTGTCTGAGCATACCGGGCATCCGAGAAGACGTTTCCAGGCCAGAAACCATCGTAATCGAATATTTTGATGAAAACTGGCAGAAGCACAAAGAAGAAATTTCCGATATTCGTGCCCGCGTTATTCAGCACGAGTACGATCATATTGAGGGAATTATGTTTACCGATTATTTATCGTCATTCAAAAAAAAATTAGTTCAGAATAAATTAAAAAATATTTCAAAAGGGAATGTAAAAGCAGATTATAAGATGCAGTTTCCTCATTAAAAAATGAAAAAAAGATTATGGATTTAACGAAAATTATTGCGATTTCAGGAAAACCGGGATTATTCAAACTGGTATCACAAGCCAAAGGAAGTTTCATTGTAGAAGATCTGGATAAAGGAAAAAAGACTTCCATTTCGGCGCATAATAACGTGAGCTTATTGGAGAATGTTGCAATCTACGGTGTATCTGAAGAATATCCGCTGAAAGATGTTTTTACAAAAATATACGAAAAAGAAAATGGCGGAACCTGTATCAGCCATAAAGAATCGGGCGCTAATTTGAGAAAATATATTGAAGAAATTTTGCCCGAATATGATGAATCAAGAGTGTATGACTCCGATTTGAAAAAATTGTTCCAGTGGTACAATATCCTTCAGTCAAAAGATTTGGTAACACCTGAACCGGAAGCTGAAAATGCTACGGAAGAAATCACAACCAAGGAAAAACCTAAGAAAGCAAAAAAAGCAGCTGCATCAAAAGAAGGAGAAGAAAAGCCAAAGAAAGCCGCTAAAGCGAAAAAAGAAGAATAATCTTCTTTTTTTAAATGATAAATGTTGAATTCTAATGATTCTGATTCACATTTAAAATTTAGAATTTAAATTCAGACAAATGAACTCACGCGAAGAACAGTTAAAAGCCTTTAACCGTTTGTTGGACATTATGGACGACCTGCGTGAGAAATGTCCATGGGATAAAAAACAAACGCTGGAATCGCTACGTTACCTGACGATTGAGGAAATGTACGAACTTTCCGACGCGATCCTCGAAAACGATAAACTAGAAGTCAGGAAGGAACTGGGTGACCTCTTCCTTCATCTGGTTTTCTATTCCAAGATTGCTTCCGAAACTGGGGATTTTGACGTCGCCGATGTCCTGAATGGAATTTCGGAAAAGCTAATTTACCGGCATCCACACATTTATGGCGATATCAAGGTTGCAGACGAAGAAGACGTCAAGAAGAACTGGGAAAAGTTAAAACTCAAAGAAGGCAAAAAATCCGTCCTGGAAGGAGTTCCGAAATCGCTTCCGGCAATGGTCAAGGCTTTCCGTATACAGGAAAAGGTGAAAGGTGTAGGATTTGAATTTGAAAATTCTGACGATACCTGGGCAAAAGTGCAGGAAGAAATTAACGAATTTAAAGCTGAAACGGACAAAAACAAACGTGAACAAGAATTTGGTGATGTTTTATTTTCTTTAATTAATTATGCCCGTTTTACCGGGATCAACCCCGAAGATGCTCTGGAACGAACCAATAAAAAGTTTATTTCAAGGTTTCAGAAAATCGAAGAATTAGCCAATGCTCAGGGCAAAAACATTTCGGAGCTTTCGCTGAAAGAGCAGGATGAATTGTGGGAGAAAGCGAAATTAATTTGAATGCTTAGGAAATTATTTTCCTTACTTATATTCTTCACATATATTATCTTTTCGGGATGATTATCATATATTTATAGAAAAGAAAATACACATACACACTGTGGCCTCAAAGAGATTATATCTATTGTCCATTAAAACTCAATTAGGTAAATACACACAACTCGGAAACCCGTAACTCCCAACTAATCCTTAACTTTGCATTTCCAATTCCTTATACATCATGCAATTCAAAATTCATTCGGAATTTCAGCCAACCGGAGACCAGCCGCAAGCAATAAATTCTTTGGTCAGCGGAATCGAATCCGGTGACAAATACCAGACACTTTTGGGTGTTACGGGTTCGGGGAAAACTTTTACGGTTGCCAATGTGGTACAGGAGATACAACGCCCGACCTTGGTGCTTGCACACAACAAGACTTTAGCGGCTCAGCTTTACATGGAATTCAGGGAATTCTTTCCCGAAAATGCAGTGGAGTATTTTGTTTCATATTATGACTACTATCAACCGGAAGCCTATATTCCTTCTACGGGATTGTATATAGAAAAAGACCTGTCCATCAACCAGGAAATTGAGAAGCTGCGTTTGAGCACTTCCTCTGCCCTGCTTTCGGGACGGCGCGATGTGCTGGTAGTGGCATCGGTTTCATGTTTGTACGGAATTGGGAATCCGACGGAATTTCATAAAAATGTTGTGGAAGTGGAAACAGGCAAAACAGTCGCCAGGACAAAACTGCTTCAGAAATTTGTGAGCTCTCTTTACTCAAGAACTGAGGCAGATTTCCAACGGGGAAATTTCCGTGTAAAAGGCGATACGCTCGATGTTTTCCCTGCTTATTCAGACCAGGCTGTCCGGATTCATTTTTTTGGGGATGAGATTGAGGAAATTGAAACATTTGACCCTGCAAACGGAAGGAAAATCAATTCATTGGACAGAATTAATATTTATCCGGCGAATTTATTTGTTACTTCACCCGAAACATTGAACGGCGCTATCAGGAATATACAAATTGATTTGGGAAAACAGGTTTCTTATTTTCAGGAAATCGGGAAGCATCTGGAAGGAAAGCGATTACAGGAACGTACCGAATTTGACATGGAAATGATGAAGGAACTGGGTTACTGTTCGGGTATTGAGAATTATTCGCGATATTTAGACGGAAGGCAGCCCGGAACCCGTCCCTTCTGCCTGTTGGATTATTTTCCGGAAGATTACCTGATGGTGGTGGATGAATCTCATGCCACCATTCCGCAAGTGCATGCCATGTATGGCGGTGACCGAAGCCGGAAGGAAAACCTGGTCGAATACGGTTTCCGATTGCCTGCTGCTATGGATAACCGCCCGCTCAAGTTTGAGGAATTCGAAGCAATGCAAAACCAGGTCATTTATGTTTCGGCTACCCCGGCCAATTATGAACTGGAGAAATCGGAGGGCGTAGTAGTGGAGCAGATCATCCGCCCAACCGGACTGCTTGACCCCATCATTGAAGTTCGTCCGTCATTAAACCAAATGGATGATTTGATGGAAGAAATTCAAAAACGGGCGGAAGAAGATGAACGTGTTCTGGTTACTACCCTGACAAAAAGAATGGCGGAAGAACTGACCAAATACCTGACAAGATTCGGAGTAAGAACAAGATATATTCATTCCGATGTTGATACGTTGGAACGGGTCCAGATTATGCAGGACCTGCGTCTCGGATTGTTTGATGTCCTGGTTGGTGTAAACCTTCTACGGGAGGGACTGGATTTACCGGAAGTTTCTTTGGTAGCGATTCTGGATGCCGACAAGGAAGGTTTTCTACGGAATCACCGTTCGCTCACGCAGACTTCGGGCCGGGCCGCGCGAAATGTGAATGGCCGTGTAATTATGTATGCCGATAAAATTACGGACAGTATGCAGAAAACGATCGATGAAACGAATCGGAGAAGAGATATTCAGATGAGGTACAATTCCGACCATCATAAAACCCCGCAACCGCTCAACAAGAAAATCAATAAGCTGAATTCGGCAGCCGAGCAGTTTGAGCTGAACCCGTACGAAAGAAAACCAATTGAAGTTATTGCTGCTGAAGATAAAGAAAAATACGGAAAAATGTCTTCGGGGGAGCTCCGGAAAAAGATAGACGAGCTTCAGAAAAAAATGGAAAAGGCCGCACAAAATCTTGACTTCATAGAAGCAGCGAAATTCAGGGATATCATCAGGGAATTAAAAGAAACAAATAATTGATAATTAATTTTTTAGCAACCTGTTAATCGTATTCATTTAGATGCTACATTTGCATTCTTGAATATCAACCCTTTGAAAAGATTATTACTTTTATTGCTTTGTAGCACCTGTTATTTGGCCTTTGCCCAAACGTTGGATAAAGGAGATGTAATGGTCCTGGGAGTAAATTCAAATAATAATTGTGAGTCATTAGTTCCTGAGGATTACATTTGCTTAGTCTTCTTCAAACCTATCTTAAATAACACTGAATTCTATATAACAGACAACCGCTTTACGGGCTCTAATTTCACTACTACTGAAGGAACACTTTTGGTTAAAAGAACCGGAGGAACATTGGCCGCGGGAACAGTTGTAAAAATAGGCGTACTTTCAAATGGCACAGGAACAAGTTCCGGGTGGTCAATTACAAAAGCTCCGTCCGGGGCAAATTTCAACTTAAATACAAATGGTGATCAATTTTTAATATGGCAAGGAACTTGGAATGGGGCTAATGGAAATTATACGGGGAATTTCCTTCTGGGATTTAATACTAAAAGAATTTGGAATGGAGGCCTCACCCCCGCCTCTGAAAATGGAAATCTACCTTCAGTTTTAACCTGTCATCATCAATCATTTAATTTAAATGAAAATAGGAGATACCGGTTTTATGATGGACCGACAAATTCAATCTCACATGGTGAATGGTTGGTGAGGATATTAAATAATGACAGGTGGAAAAATGATATACCAAACGACGTCAATGGTTGTAATTTGTTTAATTCCAGTTTCATCCTTACAAATATACCGATTCAAACAAGTATTCCTCAACAAGAAATATGTGAGGGAGAGCTACTCACTGATTTAGAAGTAGTGGATGAAACCAATGTAGTTCAATATCAATGGTTCAGTAATAATACAGCAAGTAATAGCGGGGGTACTTTAATTCCCGGTGCTATGAGCCATACTTACACTCCTTCCAACACAACTGTTGGAGTGACTTATTATTACTGTGAAATGAGAATCAATTTACCTTTAAACGGAACTTCAAATACTACTGATTGCACATTTACTTCCAATGTATTTGAAGTAACTGTACACCCCAACCCTATCACATCACCTGTAACACCTTTATAACCAAATATTAAAATAAAAATAAAACAATATGAAAAATTCTACTTTAAAATTATTTTCATTTCTGGCATTAGTGTTAGCCCTATACACTGCCAATGCACAAGACCAAACGATTTGTGAGGGCGCAGTTAAAAATTATACTGTCGATACTCAGGCGCCTGACGGAGCAAGCCCCGATGGTACACCAGGATCATGGTATACCTGGTCTGTATCAACACCAGGGTTTGCAGGAACGATAACTGCAGGTAATGATGCGGATGGGCCTGGTACAAATGATTCAAACCAAGCTACAATAGATTGGGATACTACACCAATCGGTATATATACTGTTGAAGTCGTAGAAACCAATGGAACCTGTGTGGGCGACCCTAGAACATTTACCGTTGAAATTGTAGCCGGGCCTACTGCTCCTACCGTAGATACCAACTCCCCGATTTGTTCGGGTGATGACGCTGTGTTTACAATTACCGGAACTCCTGGAAATGTGGTTACCTATACGATCAATGGAGGTGCTCCGCTAACAACTACAATTTTAGGTACAGGCGAAGTTGATGTCGTTATAGTTGGTGCAACCGCCAACCAAACCATAGTAATAACATCTGTTGCAACTGACAGTGCTTCGGATGCTTGTACTACAACTGTAACTGGTGTTACTGCCACAATTACAGTAAATGCCGCGCCGACAACATCACCAATTATTGCGTTGTAATTGATTTGAATTTCAAATTATAAAATTTGATTCAAAAGCTGAACATACAAGCTATTTATAAAACTATCCTGACTGTGCTGCTCTTCGGAGCAGCCACAGCCTGGGGACAGGAAATACTGTGCGTTGGCTCAATCAAGCATTTTGCAGTGGATATATCTGAAAATAACGGGAACGGCTCTACAGGATCAACTTATACCTGGCAGGTAACAACCGGACCATTTGCTGGAACCATTACACCTATGACGGCTTCAGGAAACCGAGTCGAGATAAACTGGGGCGCTTCTCCTACGGGAGATTACCTGCTGATGGTAACCGAAACCAATAATAGCTGCACAAACACACAGGAAATAGAGATTACCCTGCGCAATGAAGTAGATTTAAATGAACTTGAAGATTTGCTCATATGCCCTGAAGGTGGCTCCGTAACTTTTAATGCAGGGTTCGGATATGATAGTTATGCATGGTTTGACCAAAGCGGTGAATTACTTTCCGGGACACGTCTCTTAACCGTTGAAGAAGCCGGAACTTACATTCTTGAAGTTACCCAAAACGGGTGCACCGCTACACAATCAGTTGAAGCTACCCCAATGGACTTTCCCGTATTTACTATAAACACAGATGTATATAATACTATCATTGTAGAACACTTGGGGGGAAATGTAGAGCAGTTGGAATACCAGCTTGAAGATTTGACCGGAAATATTATCAAATCATGGCAGGTCGGCAATATTTTCTATAATGTACCACAGGGAATTTATATTGTAAAAATCCGGACATGGGATGCAACCTGTTATACCTACATCACAGCCAGTACCTTAAGTATTCCAAATGTCATCACTCCCAACAGCGATGGGCATAATGATATCTGGGATCTGAGCCGTCTGCAAAGCTATGCGCCGGATGCCCGTATAGAAGTTTATGACCGATATGGTAAATTATTGAAGCGGATTACATCTGCCGACCAGTTCAAATGGGATGGAAAATACCTTGGCAAACCGTTGCCTTCGACTTCATATATTTATATCCTGTATTTGGGAGACGAGAAAATTACAGGTTATTTATTAATAAAAAATCAGTAGCTGAATTTTTCATAATTGTACAAGGGCTTAGATCTGAACAGATTTGAGCCCTTTTTACAAATTAAATCAAATCATAAGCAAATATTATTGAAAGTAAATTCTGAATCAGGAATAGTATTCGGAAATTTGCCCTCTGCTGGATTAAAATAAACAAAATTATTTCAGATGAACAAAGGATTGATAGCCCTCGCATTTGGGGGTATGGCGATAGGTATGACTGAATTTACAATGATGGGAATCCTCCCTGATATTGCAAAAGATCTCAACATAGAAATTCCAAAAGCAGCCCATTTAATTGCGTTATATGCATTGGGTGTTGTAGTAGGCGCACCCACGTTGGTTTTAATTTCGGGGAAATACCCACCTAAAAGTGTTCTGATGGTCCTGATGCTTATGTTTTTTATCTTTAACGGATTATTTGCCATTGCACCAGGATTGGCCCTGCTGGAAATTTCCAGATTTTCAGCGGGATTACCGCACGGAGCCTTTTTTGGAGTGGGATCGGTCGTTGCGACAAATCTGGCAAAAAAAGGAAAAGAAGCGCAGGCAATTGCCACAATGTTTACCGGGATGACCTTGGCGAACCTGATTGGTGTTCCGGCCGGAACCTATATCGGACACTATTTTTCGTGGCGCTTGACCTATGGAATCATTGCTTTTCTTGGATTGGTAACCTTCCTCGCTTTGTGGGTCTGGATGCCGAAAATCCATCAAAATAAAAACAGTAATTTGTTCGGGCAACTGAAGTATTTTAACAAATGGCGCTCCTGGCTGCTGATTGCCATCATTTCCATCGGAACAGGAGGCTTGTTTGCATGGATCAGCTACATCGCTCCAATGGTGACCAAAGTTTCAGGATTGCCGGAAGGCCGTGTCCCTGCCATTATGGTTTTGGTCGGACTAGGGATGGTCGCAGGAAATATTTTGGGCGGAAGATTAGCCGATGCCGTAAACGCCACCAAAGCAACGATCATTTGTTTTTCATCTATGGTGGTTTGCTTATTGGCCGTACATTTCACGGCCCATATTGAATGGATGGCATATGTAATGGCGTTTGTTACAGGTGTGATTTCTTTTTCGGTGGGCTCTCCTATCCAGATGATGCTCATTCGTGATGCGAAAGGAGCCGAAACCTTTGCTGCTTCGGCAGGGCAGGCAAGCTTCAATATGGGAAATACACTTGGTGCCTATTTGGGAGGACTTCCTATTGTAATGGGATTCGCCTATGATACCCCGGTTTTGGTAGGCGCCGGAATGGCATCAATCGGGGTTTTGCTGACGTATGCCTTTTTGAAAAGTAAAAATGAAATTCAAGAAGAGCCCAAAACAGACCGTGCATAATCTTTATAATTCCTCCCGATTGGGATCTGCTTTCCTCTGATTTCCACATCATGGGCATCAAAAAAATCAATTTTTGACTTGGAAACGATGAACGAACGATGAATTCGGATGAACTCTTCAGGCAACTCTCTTTCCAACTCGCTGATGGCATACCGGGTAATAATGATTTTATCTTCCATTACAATTTTAATGTTCTCTTTCTGGCTTTCAATATATAAAACGGATTTTAACGGAACCCGCGCTTTCTTTTTATTCACCGTAAAAAACCAATCTTTGTCTTCAGCAACCGGAACGGGGCAGGACGAAGGAGTTTGCGGCAGGGCTTTTTGGACAGCCAGCATAAACCGGCTGAATTCCATTGGTTTTAACAGATAATCCAGCACGCTGAACTCGTAGCTTTTTATAGCAAATTCATGATATGCCGTAATAATGATAACTTTTGGCGGATTCTTTAAAGTACTCAAAAAATCAAGCCCTTTCAATTTAGGTAAATGAATATCGAGAAACATCAAATCAATTTGTTTTTCCTTCAAAGCCTGCATTGCACAAATGGCATCGTTGCAAACCGACGCCAACTGCAAAAAAGGAACCTGGGAGATGAAGTCCTCCAGAATTTCAACGGCCAACGGCTCGTCTTCCACGATCATACAACGAATATTCATCATACTTGGTTTAAAAGAATAAATAATTCAGCTCTAAATTGGTTAGGCCCGGGTTCTGTTTTCATATTAAATTCATCATAACAAAGTTCCAGCTGGCGGTGCAGGTTCTTCAATCCGATTCCGTCTGGCTCCGGCTCTAATAGAGTTTCAAATGAATTCAAAACGGTTAAGTTTAACTCCCGGTTTTTCACTTTCAAACTGATTTCAATGAAAGACTCTTTCGTGCTTTGACCGGCGCCATGTTTAAATGCGTTTTCCACAAACGGAATCAAGGTCAAGGGCATAATCTGCGTTTGCAAATCATCTGCTTCATATTTAAAACTTACTGCAAGCCTTTTATCGAAACGAATTTTCTGCAGGTCAATGTAATCATTCAAAAATTCGATTTCACGTGACACCGTAATAAATTTGTCCTTGGTTTCATACAGTACGAACCGGAGGAGCTTGGATAGCTTCAGGACCACATCGGGCGTTTCATCTGATTTTTTCCTGGCAAGCGCATAAATATTGTTCAGGGTATTGAATAAAAAATGAGGATTGATCTGAGATTTCAGAAAGTTCAGCTCCGTTTCTGTTTTTTCTTTCAGCAATGCCCGCTCTCTTTCTCGCAGCCTTTGGCTGTTTATATATTCATTTAATGCGATGGCAACACAGGCAACAAAAATTTTATCCATAAATGAGTTGACCATCGTCCCAAAACCACCGAGCCCTACAATTTCCAAGTGGGAATAAATATACGGGATCACAAAATCCATTAAATATAAATATCCAAAACATGAAAATAAGATAAGGACGGAAATGAGTGAGAGGATCAGCTTCCACAAATTTTTCGACTGATGGGCAAACCTGGTAATAAAATGAAGCATAAGATAGACCATCGGCACTTTGATAATGGCAATCTGTAAAAATTCTTCCCAGAAAACATGAATAAATGTTGACCAGACCGGCTGTTGATACTGAACTTTCATCCAATAGAATTCGGTGTAAACTTCCAGTATCAGATAAGGGATCCAGAATAAAAGGTGCCGTAACCATCTTTTTTGCATACTGCAAAATTAATCGTTTCAACTATTTGAGAACGCTTTTGTTACCAACAACCATTTTTCATCAACCAATGTGGTAAATTCTGTTTCAATTCCCCGGCTAAATCAAATTACCATGAAATTTATGTTGTTTGTATTTAATCATCTGTATTCTGAACACATACGGTTTTTTGAATGAACCCAAACATTAATTTTAACCAAAAATCAATTATGACACGAATTTTATTTTTTTTCATTTTAAGTTCATTTGCAATACAGGCAACTGCACAATGGACAACCGGCACTGACATTCCCGAAGGAATCCGTGCAGGAAATGCCATCAGCCATATTCAAAATGGCAAAGCCTACATGTATCTGTTCGGAGGAAGAAATGATCAGGACATCATTTCACTTAAAAGCTACCGTTACAATCTTAGTGATAGTGTCTGGGAAACGATGGCAGATCTTCCTACTGAAACGCTGGGGTCTTCCGGTGCAAGGATCGGCGACAATATTTATATAGTGGGTGGAGGAGTTCCCGGCGCAGCAACAAAAAAAGTTCACAAATATAGTATAAGCAATGATTCATGGAGCCAGGTTGCAGATTTTCCAAGACTTTATGGAGATGGCGACGCCGTTACCTATCAGGATAGTTTAATTTATGTAATTGGCAGCTACAATACAGAAAGAACTTATGTTTACAACATCAATACAGATAAATGGAGAGAAGGAACAGCAGTTCCTTCCCCCGGGTTTGCGCTTTCGTACGGAGCGCTTTCTGTCTATGGAGATAAATTGATTTATGTAGGCGGTTCCAACGGTACTTTTTCGACTACTTACTGGAACACCACCTGGGTCGGAGAAATTGACCAAAATGACAGAAGTCAAATCAATTGGACACAGGGAGCACCTTACCCTGGAGGAACCCGGACTTTTTTTGAGCTTCAGCCGTGGGGAAACGGTTTAATTCTTATTGGAGGAACAACCGATAATACTTTTGACACTTTTACCGATGAAAATTATTTTTATGATCCAATAGCCGATAGCTGGACAGAATTGACTCCAAAACCCACCGCATGGAATACCGGAAACGCAGCTTCAGTTTTCATTGATGGTACATGGAAATTAATCTGCACAGGCGGTTTTGCAATTGAGTATTTATTGAATACGGAAATTTATACAAAAGAAAATTTAAGCACTTCTAATGCTGACGAAACGGACTTGTGCCATCTCGAGCATATGCAGACCATTGGCGGGAAAAATCCCATGATAAGTTTATGTACAAATGAAAACGGGGTGATCGGGCTGACTATTTGGGATGCGCAAGGCCGTCTTTTGAAAGAAAAGAATCAGATCGCAAAAGATGCGGGCAGACATTTGATTTCTTTAAATAACCTGAACCTTGCAACAGGGATCTATTTCTGTAATATTACCCAAAACGGCATTTCTGCAACAAAAAAAATACAGATCATGAAATAAATATTAGAGCAACGGATTAAACCAAACCCAAGCCGAAAAACTTTGTACTCTGTTTTCGGCTTGGGTTTTATCTTAAAGAGATTAGTCATTACGAAAAACCTCCCAAGCTTTGGGCCTGTGAAGTTTGTGCTAAATATATTTTATACTCATCACAACATTGTAGTCGGGCAGACAAATTCCGTTTTTGGAAAAACGCCTGATTGCTTTATTTTCCCAAATCCACCTTCTACATTTACCAGATCATTGTACCCTTTTGATTTAGCAATAGATGCAAAAATCACCGAACGGTATCCGCCTGCACAATGCACGTAATATTTTTTGTTTTTTGATGCTTCATCTAAATTCTTGTGGATATAGTCTACCGGTAAGTTCCGGGCAGATTTCACATGCTCGCTGTCAAATTCTCCTGCACGACGGACGTCTAAAATGTCCATTTCGGGATCCAGTAAATACCGGTTCTCAAATTCCGAAATATCTATGCTTTCTATGGAGTCAGTTTCTCTGCCTGCATTTTTCCAAGTATCAAATCCGCCTTCCAGGTATCCTAAAACATTATCATAACCAATTCTTGAAAGTCTTGTAATTACTTCTTCCTCTTTTCCGGGTTCGGAAATGAAAATGATTTTCTGACTGATGTCTTCAATTACTGTTCCCACCCACGGTGCAAAATCACCTTGAATTCCAATGAAATATGAGCCCGGAATAAATCCTTTCACGAAATCATTTTGATGGCGTGTATCCAGAACCAGAACATCTGACTGATTTGCCAATCTTTCGAATTCTTCCAGAGACAGTGGTTTTTCATTTTTCTTCAGAACATTATCAAACAATTCGTAGCCTCTGCGGTTAATGACAGCATTGTTCGGGAAATAAGCCGGTGAAGGAGTCAATCCTGTGGTCAATTCTTTGACGAATTCTTCTTTGGTCAACTCAGGATTTAAAGCGTAATTCACTTTTTTCTGATTACCCAGGGTGTCAAATGTTTCTTTGCTCATATTTTTTCCGCAGGCAGAGCCCGCTCCGTGGCCCGGGTAAACAATGATCTCATCTGATAGCGGCATGATTTTATTGCGAAGAGATTCAAACATATGACCTGCCAGTTTATCTTGTGTCAAATCGGAAAATACGCGCTGTGCCAGATCCGGGCGGCCTACGTCTCCGATAAACAAAGTATCTCCCGAGAACAAAGCAATTTCTTTTCCGCTTTCATCACGCAACAAAAAACATGAAGATTCCATGGTGTGTCCCGGCGTATGAAGCAATTCAAAAGTTACGTTTCCTACTTTCAGAATATCGCCGTCATTCATTAACTCAAAATCAAAATCAGCTTCTGCCGTAGGGCCGTAAACGATTTTTGCCCCGGTTTTCTTTGCCAGATCCAAATGTCCGGATACAAAGTCCGCATGAAAATGTGTTTCAATTACATATTTGATTTTAGCTCCGTCCTTTTCCGCCAAATCCAGATAAGGCTGAACTTCTCTCAATGGATCTATCACAAGAGCTTCTCCCTCACTTTCAATATAATAAGCTGCATGAGCCAGACATTTTGTATAAATTTGTTCAATCTTCATTCTAATGAATTTAGGCCTCAAATTTAGTGATTTTCATCGGGATCTAATTCTAAATTTGATAAGTTTCATTTATTTAATGATGCATATTCAGATATGGGCAGATGATCAGCTCCATTATAAAAATATAGAGCGCCATTATAAGAATGAAATAACCAAAATATTTTTTCAGTTTTTCACTTTTGATAGATTTAGAGAAATAGCTCCCCAACAAGATCCCCACAATAGAGATTATCATAAAAGTAGATAGAAATTCCCAATTTACTTCCAAATGCCGGAAATCTCCTATAAAAAAACCTGTCAACGAATTCAATGCTATAATGATCAATGACGTTGCTATTGCTCTTTTTATAGGCAGCTTGGCAATAATCATAAGAGCCGGGACAATCAAAAATCCGCCCCCGGCCCCGACCAACCCCATGAACACGCCGGTAAAAAAACCTTCGGTTATGATAAGCGGATGAAATTCGGGTTTTGCTTTTCGCTGCGGGGGGATTTTATATTTTGTTTTATGAAGAGTAGAATATGCCGACATCAGCATTAAAATGGCAAACAAGCCGAAAATCAACATCCGGCGGGTAAAACCAAATCCATTGATGTGAAATAACACTTCCGGTAACGCCGGAATAACAAATCTTCTGATGACAGTTACTCCAATAACAGCCGGCAAGCCAAACATCAGCACCAATCTACCGCTGACCATACCTTGAAATAATTGTTTTACTCCTCCAGCCAATGCCGTTATCCCCACAATAAAAAGTGAATAAGCAGTAGCCGTTTTTTCATCATAATGAAACAAATACGCCAAAATCGGGACGGATAAGATGGAGCCGCCACCCCCCATCACGCCTAAGGTAAGTCCGATGAGTAGTGCCCCTAAATATCCTATAATTTCATATATGCTCATAATTCTTCGTTTAGGAGAGAGAGTTCCAGCCATCTCAATTCCAGGTTTTCCAATTCCTGAATTGTTTGTTCAAGCTGTAAGCTTATTTTTCGAATTTCTTCATATTCAATATCAGGCTCCGACAGCTTTTGTGTCAATTCCTCTTTCAAAACCTGCAAGTTTGGAAGTTGGTCTTCCAACTGCTTCAATTCCCTTTTTTCTTTAAATCCTAATTTCCTTGTATTTTGCTTAGGGTTTTCATTCGGGTTTTCCTGGCTTTTTATAACTGACCTCTTTTCGGATTCTTTTTCTTTCTGAATCATGAAATATTCAGTGTAATTGCCATTGAACCATGAAATTTTTCCATCTCCTTCAAAAATCATCATTTCGTCAATTACTTTATCCATGAAATAACGGTCATGGCTCACAATCAACAGGCAGCCCTGATAATCATTCAGAAAATCTTCCAAAACTGTCAGTGTCGGCAGGTCCAAATCATTGGTCGGCTCGTCCAAAATCAGGAAATTCGGGTTTTCAAACAAAACGGAAAGAAGCTGAAGGCGTTTTTTTTCTCCACCACTTAATTTTTCGATAAGTGTATATTGCTGGTCAGGTGTAAAAAGAAACTTTTCCATAAACTGAGAAGCCGAAATCTGCTTCCCGCTCGATAAAGGAAAATAATCAGCGATTTCTTTTACAAAATCTATGGCTCTTTGATCGGGTTTAAAATTAATTCCATCTTGTCTAAAATGTCCGATTTTGAGCGTTTCGCCAATTTCGATCTCGCCGGAATCTGCTTGTTCCATTCCTTCGATAATTTTCAGAAAAGTAGTCTTCCCAACACCATTTTTACCAGTAATCCCAATCTTATTTCCGCGTCCGAACATGTGTGAAAATTCATCCAAAATGATTTTACCGTCAAAGCGTTTAGAAACATTTTTCATTTCGATGATTTTCTTGCCGAGGCGCGTCATCTGCATATCGAGCTTCACTTCATTCTTGTCTATTTTTTTATGCGCAGCTTCTTTGGTTTTGTAAAAATCATCTATCCTGCTTTTAGATTTGGTAGTCCGTGCTTTAGGCTGGCGGCGCATCCATTCAATTTCTTTCCTGTAAAGATTTTGGGCTTTGTCTATTTGCGCTTCCCGGTTTTCAATCCGTAAGGCTTTGTTGGTCACGTAGGTTTCATAATCACCGTTATGGACAAAGGTTTCGCCGTTGTCTATTTCTATGATTTTCGTGCAAATCGCATCCAGAAAATAGCGGTCATGCGTAACAAGAATCATTGTTTTATTTTCTTTGTTCAGGTAGTACTCAAGCCATTCGACCATTTCGATATCGAGATGGTTGGTGGGCTCATCCAGGATCAAAAGTAAATGTCCCGATTCTAAATTTGTGTCAATCAGAAATTTAGCAAGTGAAATTCTTTTTCTTTGTCCGCCCGAAAGGTTTTTAATTTTCTGGTTCAGAAAATCAATTTTCAATTTTGAGAGGATTTCCTGAATGGTTGATTCAACCTTCCATGCATCCAGCTGGTTCATTTTTTCCATCAAATCCAGCAATTTAGAATCAGACGAATCTGATTTTGTCAATTCCTCGTATTGATGGATGACCCGCAAAACCGAATTGGAATGATTAAAAATAAGGTCTCCTGCACTTAATTCTTCATCAAAATTATCGGATTGTTCAAACAAAAGAACCTTTACATCCTTGTTATAGAGGACTTCACCATTATCGGCAGGTTCTTTGCCTGCCAGAATTTTGAGCAAAGTTGTTTTTCCGCTTCCATTCCTGGCTACCAATGCAATCTGATCTCCTTCATTTACATGAAAACCTACGTCAGTGAAAAGCGTACGGATTCCATAGGATTTCGATAATTGGTTGACCGAGAGAAAATTCATGTATTAGTTCGTCTGACAAATATAGGTTATGTAAAAATGATTCGTTGCAAATTATTAAATCAAAATGACTAATTTAGAGTTTATTTAATTAATACTTATGGAAGCATTTAAAGGTTTCGGATTGTTATTGTTTCGCATTTTTATGGGAACAAGAATTTTTTTGGGTGTTTGGGACAATGTAATTAATAAAGAAAAAATGGCTGAGTTTGCTGCTTTTCTTGCACAATACAAAGTTCCCGCTCCTGACTTTTCTGCTCCGCTTTCCGTCTATGCGCAAATGATTTGCGGATTACTGATCATTGTCGGTTTACAGACAAGATTTGTTGCATTTATTATGATGGTCAATTTTCTTGTGGCATTTTTTGTGGTGGATATCCACCTGACTCTGGAACAAATGACACCTGCGTTAGCAATGCTTTTCGGAAGTTTTCTTTTACTTTTCGAAGGAAGCGGGAAATATAGTCTGGATGATTTATTTGAGAGCAAGAATAAATAAAAATGCCCTAATAACAAATGTTCTTAAGGCATTTCCAGTAGTATTAATCAGAAAATAAATTACACGTCTATTTTTGCATAAATTGCATTTTTCTCAATGAACTCCCTTCTCGGCGGCACATCATCTCCCATCAGCATTGAGAAAATCCTGTCGGCTTCAGCCGCGTTATCGATCGTCACCTGCCTGAGCGTCCTATGTTCAGGATTCATTGTTGTTTCCCACAATTGTTCGGCATTCATTTCTCCTAGACCTTTGTAACGCTGAATAGTTACTCCTTTTCCTGTTCCGTCAGACCATTCATAAACCAATCGCTCGCGGTCGGCATCACCCCAGGCATATTGCTGCCTGGCCCCTTTTTTCACCAAATACAATGGCGGTGCTGCGATATAAATGTAACCGCTTTCAATCAATTCTTTCATATACCGGAAAAAGAAGGTCAGGATTAAGGTGGAAATATGGCTGCCATCAACATCGGCATCGGTCATGATGATAACTTTATGATAACGCAGTTTTTCCAGATTTAGTGCCTTGCTGTCTTCTTCTGTTCCGATTGAAACACCCAAAGCAGTAAAAATATTTCTAATTTCCTCATTTTCAAATACTTTATGAGCCATTGCTTTTTCCACATTCAGGATTTTCCCTCTTAATGGAAGTATCGCCTGAAAATGACGGTCACGCCCTTGTTTTGCAGTTCCGCCTGCAGAATCTCCCTCTACCAGATAAATTTCACTTTCAGCAGCATCTTTTGATGAACAATCTGCAAGTTTTCCGGGTAAGCCGCTTCCACCCATCGGGTTTTTGCGCTGAACCATTTCGCGGGCTTTTTTTGCCGCCTGTCTCGCCTTTGCGGCAAGGATTACTTTTTCTACAATTGTTTTGGCTTCATTGGGATGCTCTTCCAGGTAATTGGATAACATTTCTCCCACTATTTTATCAACTGCACCACTAACTTCGGAGTTCCCCAATTTGGTTTTGGTTTGTCCTTCAAACTGGGGCTCCATTACCTTAACGGAAATAATGGCAGTTAAACCTTCACGGAAGTCATCTCCAACGATTTCGACTTTTTCTTTTGCCAGGTTAAAATTTTCATCGGCATATTTTTTCAAAGTCCTTGTGAGCGCTCGGCGGAAGCCTGCCAGATGCGTTCCTCCTTCGTGCGTATTGATGTTATTTACATAGGAATGTAAATTTTCATTGTATGAAGTATTGTAGCGCATGGCAACCTCAACAGGAATTTCATCGCGTTCGCCCTCCATGTAAATCACATCCTGCATCAAGGCTTCGCGGTTTCCATCAATATATTCAACAAATTCTTTTAATCCTCCTTCCGAATAAAAGATTTCGGACTTGGCATTTCCTTCTGCATCTTTTTGTCTTTCATCGGTAAGGGTAATGGTAATTCTCTTATTAAGAAAAGCCAGTTCCCGCATACGGCTGGCTAAAGTTTCATAATTGTAAATCAATTCGTTAAAAATGGTATTGTCCGGCTGGAAAAACTGCTCGGTTCCTTTTTCATCGCTATCTCCAATTATTTCAACATCTGAAAGCGCACGGCCTTTTTGATAGTGTTGCCGGTAAATATGGCCGTTTCGGTAAACTTTGGTAATCATATCCGTCGAAAGTGCATTCACACATGAAACACCTACTCCGTGAAGACCGCCGGAAACTTTGTAGCTGTCTTTGTCAAATTTACCACCCGCACCGATCTTTGTCATAACGACCTCCAACGCAGACTTGCCTTCTTTTTTATGCATATCGACCGGAATTCCACGGCCATTGTCTCTGACCGTTATCGAATTTCCTTCGTGAATAATCACTGAAATCGTATCACAATAACCGGCAAGCGCCTCGTCAATCGAGTTGTCTACGACTTCATAAACCAAATGATGCAATCCTCTTGCTCCAACATCTCCGATGTACATGGACGGACGCATCCTCACATGTTCAATACCTTCCAACGCCTGAATGCTATCAGCCGTATAAGTGTTCTGACTCATAAATCTTTTCTTACTTCTTTTATAACCTAACAAAGGTACGGAATTTTAACCTTTTTTGGGCATAAATCATTAACAAACAAGGAGAGTTTTCAACAATTTAAATGTCTTTAGCAGATAAATAAACCGCTTTCTTGGTTTCAAAAAATTCATTATCAAAAAAATCCGAAATGTTATAAATTCCAGCCCTTGGAAAGTCCTTCAGTTCTTCCGACAAATCACCGCCTTTGAGATAAAGAATTCCATTGGGAATTGAATTCAGGCCTTCCTTTTTAAATTTATGCTTGACCCAAACAATGAATTTAGGCATCTGTGTCACAGCACGGCTCACAACGAAATCAAATTTTTCACTGATTGTTTCAGCTCTTACAGCCCTGGCTTTTAAATTCTTTAATTCCAGCACTTCGGAAATTTCAGTTACAACCTTGATTTTTTTCTGAATTGAATCTACCAGATAAAAATTGCTTTCGGGAAATAAAATTGCCAGCGGAACCCCGGGAAAACCGCCTCCGGTACCAACATCAAGAATCTGGGTTCCGGGCTTGAAATGAATAATTTTCGCAATCGCCAACGAATGTAAAACATGCTTGGTATAAAGCTCATCAATATCCTTTCTGGAAATGACATTGATTTTTTCATTCCAGTTTTTGTAAAGTTCTTCAAGCAATGAAAACTGTTTAACCTGGATTTCGGTTAAGTCGGGAAAATATTTGAGGATTTCGTTCACTAATTTAAATCAATAAATCTCCGAAACTTTTTCGCAAACATAATTCAACAATTTTTCATCCTCTTCCGTAAACGGATTAATAACATGGCTGTCAATGTCAATCTGACCAATGTTTTTCCCGTTTTTGAAAACCGGCATTACGATCTCTGATTTTGTTTCAATGCTGCATGACAAATAATTGTCCTGCTCCGAAACATCGGGAACAACAAAAGTTTCATTGGAAACTGCGACCTGCCCGCAAATCCCTTTGCCGAACGGAATAATTGTGTGATCCGTTTCAGCACCAACATAAGGTCCCAGTTTCAGCTCTTCCTTATCTCCGTTTCGGAAATAAAAACCGACCCAGTTGTAATGCGAAACTTCATCATGCAGCAACTGACAAACTTTTTGCAGCTTTTCTGCAGCAGATGCTTCCGAAGAAAAAATAACATCTATCCGTTTTTGTAAGGTTTCCATTTTGAATAATTGAACTGCAAATTTAATCGTTTTGAATTGAATAATTTTCCATTACTTTTGTTTTCAGTCTTTTCTTATGAAAGAATTCAAACCTATCCTGATTTTTTTACTCAAGTTCCTCCTTACATGGGGTGCATTGGTCATTGTATATAATTTTTATCTTTCTCATTACCACAGCCATAACAAACCCGATCCGTATAGTCAGACAGTTGCGAAATGGACTGTGAGCTGCCTGAATACTGCCGGTTTTGATTCTAAGCAGGAAGATGACCTGACAAGACCCTGGACCTGGGTATATATTAATGGTGAAACAACTTCTTACATCAATGAAGGCTGCAATGCTATTTCCATTATGATGATTTTTATAGCCTTTATTGTAGCCTTTTCAACAACCTGGAAACAAACATTTCTTTATATTTTGGGAGGCCTGATCATCATTCAGGTCATGAATGTGATACGGATTGCGCTTTTGAATTATATTTTTGCTTATCATCACCAATACGGGAAAACGGCACATGATTATCTGTTTCCTGCAATTATTTACGGAACAATTGTCATTTTATGGATTGTCTGGGTAAAATATTTCGCTTTGAAACCAAAAACAAAATCGGATGAATAAATGGCTGAGGTACTTGTTAGTTATTATCCTGATTTTTTGCCTGATCCTGGTAAGAAAATTTGAAACGGAGATTTTTTACGATCCTTTTCTGGCTTATTTTCAGGGAGATTTTTATAATGTGCAATTCCCGGAATATGATTTGAAGAAAGTGGTTTTGAACATTTCTTTCCGGTATTTTTTGAATTCGATGATTTCACTCGGAATCATTTGGTGTTTGTTTTGGAATACAAAGTATCTAAAATTTTCGGCTATCGTTCTTTTGGGCTTGCTAATTGTTTTACTGCCTGTTTACATATATTTCATAAAAAACGAATTCCACTTAGGTGAAAATATAGGATTTTATGTAAGGAGATTCTTAATACAGCCCATGTTATTATTGATCTTAATTCCGGCGTTTTTCTATCAGCAACAGAAGTCGAAAGCAATAAATTAAACATTGTGGCTTCCGGTTGGCGGAACAGAATTTTCGATTTTGGATTTGGGTGATTTATAAGGTTTTTTATAAAGCCAGCCAAGAAAACCGCCTAAAAGCATGCCGATTCCTGCTCCAAATAAAAGCCCGATCAGAAATTCTTTAGAGCCAAATAATTCACCTATTTCCGAATTACCGAAAAAATATGCCGTGACCCCTAAAGCGACCAGCAATAAACCAATAATTGTTGTATATTTCATTTGACTTAAATTTAAAATCTATCTCAAAGTTATGGTTTTCAAAACAAAAACGAGAAAAACCCCGAAAGTTTTAAAAACTTTCCGAGTTAGAACCTAAACACAGAACCAAAATGAACTCCGAAGGCTCAAATATTTACATCTGAATGATCCGGTGTAGCCGGTTCGTCTATATCACGGCTATTTCCCATAAATATTTGACCTCTCCGAAATCAATAAAAAAACGACAGCTTCTTTATGACTATCGTTTTTTTATGTTGATCTAAATTAAGAGCCCCGTCTGAAAACTTCTAAAAATCTATATCCAATCCGATATAAAAATTTGCCGGCATTACGGGAGCATAGACCATTCCGCCATCAAAATAACTGCTGAACGGATTTTGCGCATCAATAATCGCTTGGTGCTGCGTATAACTTGTAAGGTTTTCACCTCCCAAATAAATCCTGATATTTTTATTGAAATTCCGGGAAATCTGCGCATTTAACAAGAAATAAGATTCTCCGTACCCGGGCGAGTGAAATTCATGAGGGTTGGATGAAGTATCAGGCAAACGCTGCTCCCCAACCCATTGCAAAGTCGTATCAAAGCCCCACTGTCTTCCATTTGCTTTTCGGATGGTTCCGTAAGCCAGATTCAGGAATCCCCTGTGCCGTGCCGTAAAAGGTAATTCTTTGGATCCAGAAATATAATCGGTCTTTGTGTCATAGAATTTATAAGCCAGTCTTGCTTCAAGCCTTTTTACCGGTTGAAAATCCCATTGGATCTGCAGGCTGTTTGCATAAGATTCCCCATCCAGGTTATAAAATAGAATTTTTTGAGGAGAATTGTCTAAATCCAACACTACCTGATCCTGAAAATCAGTTCGGAAAAAATCGGCTACAACCGAACTTTTCCGTCCGAACAATTTGAATTCCTGCTGCAGGCTAATCCCATAATTCCATGCAACTTCAGGCTTTAGACCATAAATCTCACCATCGTTTCCAAGGATTTCAATCTGCCGGTTTGATGCCAGGTATGCCTGGCTTTCAGCAAAAATATTGGCTGTTCTGAAACCTCTTCCAGCCGAAGCACGCAAAATGGTTTTAGGTGTAATATCATATTTTATGTTCAATCTGGGCGTAAATTGTGTCCCAGCCAGGTTATGAAAATCAACCCTCGCTCCTGCTACCACAGTCAGTTTGTTTCCTAAATAAGTATATTCAAAAAATGCTCCCGGCACGGTTTCATTCCGGTAATAAGGATTTGACAAATACAGCTCGTCATATACATCATACAGAAAGCTCAGCCCGGTTTTATACTTGTGTCCTGTGTGCCCGAAAATACTTTCAAAAATCAAATTGGAATAATAAGTCTTTTGTTCGGCATCATAAGTCCGCAAACCAAAATAGCTGTCCTGCTCATGGTAGGTGAACTGGTTCATCCAACCGATACTCTGATAAGGTCTTCCTTTAAATATATAACCAGTCTTATTCCAGACCTGAAAACGCTGGATATCAATTCCAATTCCATAATGATTTGTGGTTAACCTATCTTCTTTCTCCTGAAAATCTACCTGCCCGCCCAAACGATGATCATTTACATAATTAATCCCGAAATGAGTGGCTAAACCAGAATGTTCCAAATCTTCATAATTCAATAAATAACTCACATTGATTCCTCTCCCTATGGGTTGATCCATAAAACCATCATCGTTATGATCCTGGCGGTCAAGCGTTCCATTCCCATGAAGTAAAACTGATTGTGTCCAATGCTCATTGATTTTGTCATTGTGAACGAAATTCCCCTCAAACCGTGTATTGGTATCTCCAAAAAAATTGATTGAAGTTTTCGCTTTATCGTGTGACTTGTATAATTCGGTATTGATGTGACCTCCAATGGATTCATATCCGTTCGTTACCGAACCTGCGCCTTTCACCAGCTGAATGCTTTGAATCCACCTCCCGGGAACAAACTGCAATCCGTAAGCATTGGAAATACCTCTAATTTCCGGCAATAATTCTTTGGTCAGCAATACATATCTCTGGTCAAGTCCGAGCATTTTTAATTGTTTGGTTCCCGAAACCGCATTAGAATAAGAAACATCTACTGTCGCGTTGGTTTCAAAACTTTCCGACAAATTACAGCAAGCGGCTTTCAGTAATTCTTTGTCCGAAATATTTATTTCCAGCCCGGCTGCATTTTTATCCAGCGCCGTCGCTGCTGTAGCGGAGGTGATTGTCGCAGCATTTAAATCTATGGCATCTGTATTTTCATTTCCCGGTTCATCCATACCAATTTCAACTTCATTTCCATGCTTATGGCCATGCTCATCTTCATCATGAGAATCCCTATCGGAATGAGTCCCCGCACTGTTTTCAATTTCATTCCACTTCGTTTCACGGTCATACAGGCAGCAGCCGGGAAGCGTATTATAAACCTCATCATCGGTCATATATAATTCATTATCATGTCCTGCTTTAGCTACATTTTTCATGATTGCGTCCAATGAAGTGGATTCCGGCGAATAAGTAACTATCAGAATTTTTGTTTTGCTGTCCCAGCTTCCGCTTGCCGATGGCAGTTCTTTTACAGCAGTCTCAATCCGGGATTTACACATATCACAATTTCCCCTGACTTTTACTTGTTCGGTTTTTTCCTGAGCCGTGGCAATTGAACCTATGGCAATCAGGAATATATAAATGATTTTTTTATACATTTCATTTGATTAAATTTATACTAAATTTTGAATGAACTACAAGACAGTAGCTCAAAACCCATTTATGAAATGTATTTAGGCGGATGCCAGAAAGAATAAGATAAATCTTTAAATGTCAATGATATATAGAATTCATTCAAAGATCTGACAGTGAATATTTTGGGCACTTCCAATTCCTGAAAATTAGATTCGGAAATCAATTTAAAGTTTACAGTTTGAAAATGACAGTCTTTGGATGGACAACTATGGTCTGTGCATCCTTTGTCTTTTTTATTTTCAGGCGGATTCTCATGGCAGGCAGATTTGCCGGAGCAACAGCTCATCTTTGTTTCGGATTTAACCGGGGGAGCCATGACGGAATTAAAAGCCATTACCGGTGAAACCAAAACCATGCAGCAAAGCAAGAATACATATATTTTCGAAAATCCTTTCACTCAGGCAAATATACAAAAATCAATCAGAATTCAGCTCTCTGCCGGATAACCTCATACAAAAATACTCCACAGGCCACTGAAACATTGAGCGAAGATGTTTTCCCGGCCATTGGTAATTTCACAATTTTATCGGAGATTTTCAGCAAATCATTTGAAATCCCATCTTCTTCACTTCCCATCACCACTGCTGTAGGAAGCGAAAAATCGGCGTCATAAATAAAATCAGAGGCTTTTTCCGTCGCGCTTACAATCTGGATTCCTGATTGTTGCAGGTAATTAAAAATATTCCGCAAGCTCGCTTCCTTGCAAACCGGAATGTTGTACAAAGCACCGGTTGAGGTCTTGACCGCATCTGCATTGACAGAAGCCGATCCTTTTTGCGGAACGATAATCGCATCGACACCTGCACATTCGGCTGTTCTTGCTATTGCCCCAAAATTCCTGACATCACTCACTCTGTCCAAGATCAACAAAAACGGATTTTTCCCTTGTTCATAAATCTGCGGCAAAATATTTTCGATGGAATCGAATTCAATCGGGGAAAGAAAAGCAAAAACACCTTGATGGTTCTTTCGGGTCAGGCGGTTCAATTTTTCGATCGGGACATAATGCGCGGGGATTTCATATTCGGAAATCAGTTTTCGTAATTCCGAATGGACTTCACCCTGCAGTCCCTTCTGCACAAATAATTTATCGATCGTTTTTCCGGCTTCAATCGCTTCAATTACCGGGCGAAGCCCAAAAATCCCTGATTCCTTTTCTTTCATAAGGCAAACTTACGAATTTCGAGCTTCACATTTCATTTTAAAAGTTGTGGATATTTTAATTCGGTTGCTAACTGAATTTAACCGAAATTTGTAGCTTAATTAAGAATAATGCAACAATATCTCAATTTAGCCCGGCATATTTTAGAGAATGGAACTGAAAAAGAGGATCGTACCGGAACCGGAACAAAAAGTGTTTTTGGCTACCAGATACGTTTCAATATGCAGGACGGATTCCCATTGATCACCACAAAAAAACTGCATTTAAAATCCATCATCTACGAATTATTATGGTTTCTGAACGGCGATACCAATATCAAATATTTACAAGACAACGGTGTGAGGATTTGGAACGAATGGGCTGATGAGAATGGTGACTTAGGGCCGGTTTACGGACACCAATGGCGCAGCTGGGGAAAGCCAAACGGAGAAACAGTTGACCAGATAAAAGAAGTCATTCATCAAATCAAAACCAGCCCTGACTCAAGAAGGATGATTGTTTCGGCATGGAATGTAGGCGAACTGGATCAAATGGCTTTGGCACCCTGTCATGCATTTTTCCAGTTTTATGTTGCCAATGGAAGGCTTTCTTTACAACTTTATCAAAGAAGCGCCGATGTATTTCTGGGTGTTCCGTTCAATATAGCATCGTATGCATTGTTGTTGCAAATGATTGCGCAGGTTTGCGGACTTGAGGCCGGCGATTTCATACATACATTTGGTGATGCGCATATTTACAATAATCATTTCGAACAAATCGACCTGCAGCTTTCACGCGAACCAAGAAAATTGCCAACAATGAAAATCAATCCGGATGTGAAGGACATTTTCAGTTTCAAATTGGAAGATTTCAAATTGGAAGATTACGATCCGCACCCGCATATCAAAGGAGAGGTTGCCGTTTAATTTTGATGTTTTAAATTTAAGTTTAAATGAAATTTTTTGTTTTCATTCCAATCGCATTTATAAGCATTTTAATTTCCTGTTCTCAACAAAATTCACCAAATCGGAAAAAGGAGACCATCATTTATCAAAGCACAGATCTTATTGTAACTAAACTCTCGGAAAGTGTTTACGAGCATACCTCTTTTTTACAAACCGAAACTTTCGGAAAGGTTCCATGTAATGGAATGATTGTCACAGACAACCACGAAGCTATCATTCTGGATACACCTGCCAATGTGGAAAGTACAAAAGAATTAATCCGGTTTATTTCTAATGGATTAAATGCAAAGATTAATTCCGTTGTGGCAACGCATTTCCATGAGGATTGTGTTGCCGGGCTGAACGAATTCCGTAAACTCAATATTCCGTCTTATGCCAATCAGGCGACAATTGAATTACTGAAAAATGAACCAGAAAAACTTCCTCAGACCGGATTTAAAGATGAATTGATTTTAGAAGCCGGAAATAAGAAAGTGTTTCTGGAGTATTTTGGTGAAGGACATACGAAAGACAATATTATCGCTTATTTCCCCGATGAAAATGTAATGTTCGGCGGGTGCTTAATTAAAGAAGTCGGTGCCGGAAAAGGGAATCTGGAAGATGCTAACGAACAAGAGTGGCCTGAAACCGTCAGCAGGATCAAGCAAAAATATCCGGATGTAAAAATTGTCATTCCCGGTCACGGAGAACGTGGCGGAAAAGAATTATTGGATTATACGATTCGGTTATTTAAAAAATAATTTAGAATACTTTTAACATCAAAAAAGTAACAAATTCAATTTGGTTTCGACAAATTTGATTCAAGTTTTAGTAATTCAAAGCAGGTTCTATTAAATTATATTTCAGATGAAAAAACAGATATTCAGCATCATACTCGCCGTTTTTATTTCCATCAATTCCTATGCCCAGGTAAAAGATGCTTTACCTCCGAGTTATAGAGAAAACCAATCCAATGTAATGGATATTTACCGTGCCGAATCGGAAAAGATCAATGATCTGGTTCACACGAAGTTGGATTTGAAATTTGATTATCAGAAAGAGCAGGTCAATGGTGAAGCCTGGATTACACTAAAACCTCATTTCTACGAAACAAATAAACTTACACTTGATGCAAAAGCGATGCTCATCCACGATGTAGAATTAATTAAAGGAACTTCTAAAAAGAAACTGAATTTCACAAACAACGACCAGCAGCTTTTCATTGATTTAGACAAAACTTATAAGAAAAATGAAGAATATACCGTTTACATCAAATATACGGCACGCCCCAATGAAGTAAAGCAACAGGGAAGCGCGGCTATTACCGACGCCAAAGGGATCTACTTCATCAATCCGAGAGGCGAAGATCCCAGCAAACCTACCCAAATCTGGACACAGGGAGAAACGGTGGCGTCTTCCTGCTGGTTTCCAACCATAGACAGTCCGAACCAAAAAACTTCGGAAGAAATTTACCTCACTGTTCCCGATAAATATGTGACGCTCTCCAACGGAAAATTGGAAAAGCAAACCAAAAATTCGGACGGGACAAGAACCGATTACTGGAATTTCACTCAAAAGCATGCTCCCTATTTGTTTTTCGTAGGAGTTGGTGATTTTGCCATTGTAAAGGACAAATGGAAAGACAAAGAGGTCAATTATTATGTGGAACATGAATATGAGCCATACGCAAAAGAAATTTTCGGTGATACACCCGCAATGATCCAGTTCTTTTCTGATTTACTGAAGTATGATTATCCTTGGAATAAATACTCCCAGATTGTCGGACGCGATTACGTGAGCGGCGCGATGGAAAACACCACCGCAACCCTTCACCAGGAAAAGGCCCAGCAAAAACCCGGTCAGCTCATAGATGAAAATATCTGGGAAGGAACCATTGCGCATGAATTATTTCATCAATGGTTTGGTGACCTTGTTACCATGGAAAGTTTCGGAAACCTGACTGTAAATGAGTCTTTGGCCAATTATTCCGAATATCTCTGGTTTGAACACAAATACGGTAAAGACAAAGCCGAGGAAGATCGTTACAACGACCTGGAAGGTTACAAAACAGATTCTGAAAATTTCGGTAAAAATTTAGTCCGTATACACTATGACTCGCAGGAAGATATGTTCGACGGTGTTTCCTACAACAAAGGCGGAAAAGGTGTCCTGCATATGTTGAGGAGCTATTTGGGAGATGAGGCGTTTTTTGGCGGATTGAGTAAATACCTGCACGACTACCAATACGGAACAGCCGAAGCAGTTCAGTTAAGACTGGCTTTTGAAGCCGTAAGCGGACGTGATTTGAACTGGTTCTTCAACCAATGGTATTTCGGGAATGGACAACCGAAGCTCAATATCGTTTATGATTACAATCTGTCCACAAAAAAAATAAAAGTTACCGTTGTACAGACACAATCCAACTTGTTTGAATTCCCCTTTGCATTTGATGTAGTGATCGACGGCAAAGTGACACGCAATAATGTTTGGATAGCCAAAAAGAAAGAAAATTCATTTGAATTTGATGCTTCCAAAGCACCAGATGTTGTAATCCCAAATGCCGACCAGGATATTTTATGTGACATAAATGAAACCAAGCCGCTTGAAGCGTACATTGCTCAGTATAATGTTGCGAAAGATGAATTTACAACAAGACTGCTGGCCCTTGAAAAATTAGCCGATGCGCAATCAACCAATGAAGATGCACTCAATACCCTGATATCTGCTTTGAATGACCCGTACTATGGATTAAGGATTCACGCCATCTATAAGCTGGATGCCCAAAATTCAAAAGTGAAGGAAAAAGCAGCCTCTGTTCTGAAAAAACTTGCGGCCTCCGATACCAAAACGCTGGTTCAGGCAGCAGCTTTGAATGTCCTTAATCAAATGGGCGAAAAAGACATTACGCTTTTTCAGAATGCATTGAAAAGCAAATCATTCAGTGTTCAGGCAGCAGCAGCATCCGGCATTATGCGGATTGATGCTTCAAAAGCTTCCGAACTGGCACAGCTGGATAATGAGGTTTTGGAAAACAGCCCGGAATTAATTGCCGAGCTGCTCCCTTCATGGATTCAGAACAATGATAAAAGCAAACTGTCTCTGATAGCGGAATCAGTTGCATTATATACCTTTACCCAATACCAGGATCCTGTACTGGGGGGGAAATTAGAAAAAGGATTTACCTGGATGATGGGTTCAGACGATTTGGATTCAACCAAAAAAGCAGCTTCTCTCTACAAGCATGTTTACAACTATGTGAAAGAAAATCCCGGAGCGCTTGGCGTCATGAAGTCTACAATCCAGCAGGCAATTTCTCTGAAAAACCAGGCCAATGCTTCAAATCCTTCTAAAAGCCTGGAAGAACAAGTTACGGTTTTGAATGGAGCATTGGAAAGTATAAAATAAAATGCCTTGATAATACCTATGGCTGAAAAACAGATGATTACGATACTTGTTGCAAAATCGGACAATAACATTATTGGAAATGATAATGAATTGATCTGGCATCTGCCTGATGACCTGAAACGGTTCAAGCAGCTAACGTCCGGGCATCCTATTATTATGGGACGCAAAACATTCGAATCCATCGGAAAACCGCTTCCCAACCGCATAAATATTGTCATTACAAGAAATAAGGACTGGAAATCCGAAGGAATTTTGGTCGTAAATTCTTTGGAAGAAGCCATAGAAAAAGGAAAAGAAACGGATTCGGAAATATTCATCATCGGAGGTGGAAATATCTACGATCAGGCTATGTGGATGGCTGACTCCATAGAAGTTACGGAAGTCCATCATATATTTAAGGGTGACACAAAATTCCCCGAAATTGATTTAAAAGTCTGGAAAGAAACTGCAAGAGAAAATTTCACAAAAGATGAAAAGAATCCATTTGACTATTCGTTTGTTCGCTATGAAAGAATTTAGTCCGGCGATGCCAATAAAGTAAATGGGTAAAAAGGAAGATTTCGGAGAATTCCGAACACCAGTAATGAGATTAAAAAAATCCACAGCATTTTGTTGGAAGTAAAAAAATTCCGGGGTTTGGGTATGTCAAAAAAAATTCTTCTTACCTCATAGTAAAATAATAACAGCAGATAAGGAATCAGCAAAACGAATAATGCATTATAGCGTAATGCCCGGATAAACTCCAAATGCAAAAGATGATGAAATGAGCGTTGTCCGCCACAACCCGGGCAGTCTAATCCAGTTAATGTCTTGAATGTACAGCTAACATAAAGGTTTTCTTTGTCAGAGGGATCCCTTGAATAGAAATAATAAATCAAAACTGCCACAAGAATCAAAATTCCTGTGGCAGTGAAAAATAATTTATTCTTGTTTTCCTTCTTCAATTATTGACCAATTTGGCTTTTATATTGTTCAATCATCATCATATAGCTGTCTTTGTTCGCAAGATACCAGACAACATTAATGATTATTCCTAAAACGCCTAACCCGATTGCGACATAAGATAATATTTTTGCATTTTTCGAAGCAGACATAGCACCTGTATAATCTCTGGCATTGAATTTTGTATTTACCTGCGTTGCAAAAACAATTGCCACAATTCCCGCAATCAGTCCAATACAACATGGAGAACATAGTCCTGCTACTGTTCCTATAATTGCCAGTGTCATATTATTTTCAGGCGGGGTTTGAGATGTGTCAAAGCTTGAGAAATTTTCCTGATTTTCCATATAGATTTGTTTTAGGTTTTATAAAGCTAATATAAGCTTTTTTATAAATGCTCCCAAAAAGAAAGATATTAGTGTATTGCATCTATTTCCTCTGGCCTGTGCTTATGTTTAAACATAATGGCAAATAAAACAGCGACGATCAAAGCATAAACTGCAAACACAATCCATATTTCCTGCCACATTTTATCTCCTGCCGCATTTGTATAAAATTCCTGAATCAGCCATCCGCTGACAAGGCTTCCGAGCATTGCCCCAAATCCGTTGGTCATCATCATAAACAGACCCTGAGCCGAAGAACGGATTTTTGCACTTGTACTCGTTTCCACAAATAAGGACCCCGATATATTGAAAAAATCAAAAGCCATCCCATAAACGATACAGGAAATGACAATCAACACCAAACCTAAGCCTTCCGGCTCTCCAAAGGCAAAAAGGCCGAACCTTAACACCCAGGCAAACATACTGATAAGCATTACTTTCTTAATTCCGAATTTTTTTAGGAAGAATGGAATCGCCAGAATAAACAAAGTTTCCGAGATCTGGGAAATCGACATGATGATCGTTGAATATTTCACAACAAAAGAGTCGGCATATTGCGGGATTTTTTGAAAATCAGAAAGAAACGTATCTCCGTACATATTGGTTAACTGCAGTGCAGCCCCTAAAAACATTGAAAACACAAAAAACAATGCCATTTTGTAATTAGCAAATAATTTGAAGGCATCTAATCCGAGCATTTCTGTCCAGCTCGAATTGGGTGAGATATCTTTTGGCGGTGGGCATTTCGGAAGTGTAAAAGAATAAATCCCTAATAGCAACGCAAAAACCCCTCCTATGTAAAATTGGCCTTCTGTCGCTTTATTCCCGGTAAGATTGGTAATCCACATGGCAACAATAAAGCCAATTGTTCCCCAGACACGAATTGGCGGGAAGTCTTTCACAACATCATAATTATGTTTCTTTAACAACGTATACGAGATGGAATTAGACAGTGAAATAGTCGGCATATAAAAGAACATCGCGGCAAGCATTACCCAGAAAAACGTATGCGGGTCCTGAACCTGTGCCAGATAAAACAAGATCAGTCCGTACAAAATATGCATAATTCCATACAGGCGCTCGAGATTGATCCAACGGTCTGCAATGATACCCGTCAAGGCCGGCATTACGATTGAGGCAATCCCCAACGTTGAAAAAACTGCTCCGAATTCAGCACCTCCCCAGCCTTTATTCTGGAACCAATAAACACCAATGGTAATCAACCATGCTCCCCAGACGAATAATTGAAAAAAGCTGAGAATGGTAAGCCTTAATTTTATCGACATAATATTTCTGTAGTTAAGTTTATCTTTTATCTAATTCATCACGAAGACGTGCGGCCAGCTCATAATCTTCATTTTTGACCGCCTCCTTCATCTCCCGCTGCAGCTCTTCTTTGGTTTTGGAAGAAAAATCATAGCGTTTTTCCTGACGCGCCACCTCTTCTTCAATCTCTTTGATGGTACTTGCGATGCTCTTTTCGTCTTTTTCCTGGACTTCCAGATGGATCCCGGCTTTTTCCATTACCGATTCCAATGCATAAATAGGCGCATCAAACCTGATAGCCAGCGCAATGGCGTCTGAAGTTCGTGAGTCGATCTCTTCTTCATTTCCATCTTTGTCCTGAAACAATATATTGGAATAGAAAACGCCGTCTTCCAGTTTATGAATAAAAACGCCTTTTACAAAAAAAGAAAACGCCCTCCCGATCGACACAAACAAGTCATGCGTCAAAGGGCGCGGCGTTCGTATATCTTTCTCCAAAGCCAATGCAATGGACTGGGCCTCAAAACTTCCTATAATGATGGGTAACTTTCTCTGTCCCAGTTCCTCTTCCAAAATCAAGGCATACGCTCCCGTCTGTGTCTGGCTGTACGAAATGCCTTTTATATTTAATTTGACCAAATTATCCATTCGGTTGTAAATCTAATAAAAACTCCAATTTAGGGAAATTTTTTCTTTGCGAAAAATTAAAATCCCGCTTCTCATTCATCTTTTTTATCGTTTGAATTAGAATGCTCAATCGGGCTATCTCCAAGGCTCATACTCGCTACTAATTTCATCAGCTCCTTTATGGCACAGGATTCGTTATTCAAGTAAAGACATTAAAAAACATAGAGCCGCAAATATTTGCGGCTCTATAAATTTATATAAATTAAAATCTTACCCTTTGAATTTCCTCAATTCTTCATTCAGTTTCGGAACTACCTCAAAAGCATCGCCAACGATTCCGTAATCTGCCGATTTGAAGAATGGTGCTTCAGGGTCGGAATTGATCACCACAATGGTTTTGGAAGAGTTCACTCCTGCCAGGTGCTGGATCGCACCGGAGATTCCCACCGCGATGTACAATTTCGGGGAAATTGCCTTCCCGGTTTGCCCTACGTGCTCGCTGTGAGGCCGCCAGCCAATATCCGCTACCGGCTTAGAGCAAGCTGTTGCTGCTCCTAAAATACCTGCCAGCTCTTCGATCATTCCCCAGTTTTCAGGGCCTTTCAATCCACGGCCGGCAGAAACAACAATTTCAGCCTCTTTCAAATCAATTTTATCGGTCGAAGCATGCTCAACTTTTACCACTTTTACTTTTGTGTCTGCATCGCTTATGGAAACATTAGCTGTTTCTTCTGTTCCCGCAACCGGATTTTCTTTCAACCCGAAAGCATTCTGCAGAACTGTAAGCACTTTTACCCCGTCGGTCACTTCAATTGTCTCAATTCCTTTCCCCGAAAATGCTTTTCTTTCGGCCGTAAAAGGAGAAACACTAGAAGGGGCCGACATCAAATTCGTAACCAAAGTAGCATTGGTTTTCAATGCCAAAAGCGGTGCAAACGAAGAAGCGTCATTAGTTGCAGGCAATACAATCGTATCGCCGTCTTTCAAATCCGCCAAAACTTTTGCATAAGCATTGGGTGAGAAATTTTTCAAGACATCGCTTGAAACCTTCAAGACTTTGTTTGCTCCATATTTATATAATGAATCAGAAGATTCTGTTGCGTTGATGGCTACTGCCGTAACCGTGTCGCCTGCTTTGTCTGCAATTGACTTTGCGTAGGAAACTGCTTCCAATGCTGCTTTTTTATAGTGTCCGTCGTAGGATTCCGCATATACTAAAACTGCCATTTTCTTTGATTTTTTAGGTTAATTAAATAACTTTTGCTTCTTCATGTAACAATCTTACCAATTCAGCCACATTGTCTTTGTCGATCAGTGTAACATTTCCTCTGGACGGTGGTTTCACGTATCCTACAACTTTCAGTTTGGAAGAAGTTTGTTCTGCTTCAACAACATTCAACGGTTTTGTACGGGCGGCCATGATCCCACGCATATTGGGAATCCTCAATTCGGTTTCTTCAACCAATCCTTTTTGTCCGGCAATTACAACCGGGAACTGTGCCGAAATGGTTTCTTTTCCTCCGTCAATTTCACGAACTGCTTCAACCGAGCTTCCGTTCACAGTCAATCCTACACAACCGTTTACAAATCCATAATCCAGAATTCCGGCAACCAGCCCGGGAACTTCTCCTCCATTGTAATCAATGGATTCACGTCCGGTCAGGATTAAATCATAGCTTCCGTCTTTCGCCACTTTGGCAATTTGCGTAGCCACAAAAAGACCGTCCCTGGCGTCTGCATTTACACGAATCGCGTCATCTGCTCCGATTGCCAACGCTTTTCGCATCACAGGTTCGACAGAGGCATCTCCTACTGTAATAACTGTAATTTTAGCTCCTTGCGTTTCCTGTAACTGAACTGCTCTTGTGAGGCTGAATTCATCATGAGGGTTGATCACAAACTGAATACCGTTTTTATCAAACTCTTTTCCGTCGCCAGTAAAATTTATTTTCGCAGTAGTATCGGGAACACTACTGATACATACTAATATTTTCATCTGTTTGTATTTAATTGTTATTTAATTTGTCAGCACAATGCCTGAGGCATTTCATGTTGATTTATTTATGATTTTTAAAGTCCGTAAATTTAACAAAAATTATTTATTATGCATGCATAATATCTATAAGATTTTTATCATTTTTTGATCAATTCCCTTTTTTCTGCCTGAATCTGTTTTTTGAAAACATAATGGGTAATCCATATGCTCACTTCATACAAAACAACAAGCGGAATTGCTGCAATCATCATACTCATAACATCGGACGGTGTGATAATGGCAGCGATTACCAAAATAACAACCAAAGCATGCTTTCGGTAAGTTCTTAGGAAATGCGGTGTCAGAATTCCGACCTTTGCAAGAAAATAGGCAAAGACGGGAAACAGGAAAACCAGCCCCATCCCTAAAAGCGTCTGAACAAATAAAGATGTGTAGCTTGACAAGGTCCACTCATTGGAGATCCCAAAAGGGTTATAGGAAAATAAAAACTGAACAGAAAAAGGAAGCATAAAGAAATAGCTGAAAAGTATCCCTACCAAAAAGAAAAAAGTGATGGAAAACACAATCCCGTTAGCATACCTTCTTTCACTTTCTTTCAACCCGGGTTTTATAAATTTCCAGATTTCCCATACCACATAAGGAATGGCTATGATTAATCCGCAAATTAAAATAGCGTAAATCTGTGAGGTGATCTGTCCCGAAGGAACCAGATTTTTTAATTCTTTGGCATAATTAAAGCTCTCTGAATAAACGGGATCCATTCCTATCCTGGCGGCCATTGAATTTAATAATTCATAGGTGAAAAATTCCGAATGGAGCGGTGCCATAATAAAGTTATCATTGATATAACCCCAAAAAACCGCACAAATCACAGCACCAATCAAAATCGCAATAAATGAACGGATCAGGTGGCCTCTTAATTCAAAAATGTGCCCCAGAAAAGACATCTCTCTTTCTCCGCTATTTTCTTCCATCATTCTTCAATCCCGTGTTTAATGAGCGCATGTAAATCCAAAATCCCAAAATAATGTTCATTTTGGTCAATTACCACCAGCTGCCCGATGTTATAATCTCTTAATTTATGAAATGCATCAACAGCTTTTTCGTCTTTACTGATGATTTTCGGGTTGGAAGTCAGAATGTCTTTTGCCAAAAGATGCCGGTAATCTTTATGTTTCTGAAGCATTCTTCGTAAATCTCCATCGGTAATCACACCTGAAATCTTCTCTCCGTCCATGACCACCGTAATACCATTTCTGCCTGACGTCAGCGAATCAATCACCTCATATATAGATGAATCGGGCTGCACCAAAGGTCGCTGAAAAGTATCCATCACATCTTCCACACTCCAGAGCAACCGTTTTCCCAATGCGCCTCCCGGGTGAAATTTCGCAAAATCTTCACCTGTGAAATTGCTCATTTTCATTAACGAAACAGCAAGAGCATCGCCTATTACCAATTGTGCCGTTGTACTTGAAGTCGGAGCAAGGTTATTAGGACAGGCTTCTTTTGAAATGGTTACATTTAAAACGACATCTGCATATTTCGCTAAATCTGATTGCAGATTCCCCGTTATAGCAATCAATGCCGAGGAATTTTTTTTCAAAATAGGGGCTAAATCTTTAATCTCCTGGCTATTTCCGCTTTTGGAAATACAAATCACAACATCTTTTTTATCCAGAAGACCCAGATCACCATGAATAGCTTCCGACGCATGAAGAAACTGACTCTTTGTTCCGGTGGAATTAAAGGTCGCTACAATTTTATTTCCTATATGTGCACTTTTTCCAATACCCACAACAACTACTTTTCCCTTGGTTGCGTTCAATAATTTAGAAGCCTGAGCAAATTCATCTCCCAAATTATCAGCAATTTCCAAAAGTTCTTTAACTTCGTCCTGGAAAACAGATCGGGCTATTTCGATTATATCTTGGTTTTTCAAATCCAAAAAGTTTTGCCTATATAAATTTTTGTTGTATTTTTATGTCTTTCGACATTTCCCGGTTTTCAATCCTGTTGATTGAATGTCCAAATATAGGAACTTTGAAAAGTAGAAAAAATTAAATTAAGTCTTTTTAAAAAGATGAGCAATCAAACTGAACTATCTTCTTATCTGAAAAAATATTTCGGTTTTGACCAATTCAAAGGCCAACAAGAAGAAATTATAACCAGTCTTCTCAATAAGGAAGATGTATTTGTATTAATGCCGACCGGCGGAGGAAAATCACTCTGCTACCAATTACCTGCACTGATTTCAGAAGGTGTAGCTATAATTGTCTCTCCGCTGATCGCCCTGATGAAAAACCAGGTAGATGCTGTCAGAGGTATTTCATCCGACAACGATGTAGCTCACGTGTTAAATTCATCACTCAATAAAACACAGACAAAAAAGGTGATGGATGACATACGCAACGGAACAACAAAAATGCTTTATGTTGCACCGGAATCACTTACAAAAGATGAATATACTGATTTCTTTAAAACCGTAAAGATCTCATTTTTTGCCATAGATGAAGCACACTGCATCTCGGAATGGGGGCATGATTTCCGCCCGGAATACAGAAATCTGAAACATATCATTAATAAGATCGGCGATGCACCTGTAATTGCACTGACGGCTACCGCAACTCCAAAAGTACAGGAAGACATCCAGAAAACCCTGGGAATGCAAAATGCGAAAGTCTATAAAGCATCTTTTAACCGTCCGAATTTATTTTACGAGGTACGACCCAAAGTCAATCAGGATAAAGAAATCGTAAAATTCATTCACCAGCATACAGGCAAATCGGGAGTAATCTACTGTCTGAGCCGCAAAAAAGTAGAAGATTTCGCCCATTTACTACAGGTAAACGGAATTAAAGCCATTCCTTACCATGCAGGGCTTGATACCAAAACAAGAACCAAACACCAGGACATGTTCCTGATGGAGGAAGTAGACGTTGTAGTGGCCACCATCGCATTCGGGATGGGGATTGACAAGCCTGATGTACGATTTGTAATCCATTATGATATGCCCAAAAGCCTGGAAAGCTATTACCAGGAAACCGGGCGCGGCGGACGGGATGGCGGCGAAGGACACTGCATTGCGTTTTATGATTACAAAGACATAGAGAAGCTGGAAAAATTCCTTGCCGGGAAACCCGTTGCCGAACGGGAAGTCGGTCTGCAGCTGCTTGGTGAGGTTGTGGCTTATGCAGAAACCTCTATGTCCCGGAGAAAATTCCTGCTTCATTATTTCGGAGAAGAATTTGATGAAATTAACGGATTGGGTGCCAAAATGGACGACAATATGCGCAACCCTAAAAAAATGATTGACGTGCAGGGTAACGCGCAGCTGGCACTTGAAACAGTCCAGAAGACCAATCAAAGACTCAGGTTAAACGATGTGGTGAATGTCCTGGTTGGAAAAGAAAGTTCAATCACCAAGTCATACAACATCCAGCTGGAAGATTTCTTCGGAAAAGGAAAAGATCATGAAGATTATTACTGGAAAAGCATACTGAGGCAGTTGATCGTGAGAGATTATCTGGTTAAGGAAATTGAAACATATGGGATTTTGAAGCTAAATGAAAAGGGTAGAGATTTCATCAAATCTCCTGAAGAATTCCTTATTGCAGAAGATGTGGACTTTAAAAAGCTGCTCACCGAAGGCTCTTCTGAGTTAATTCAACAGGCTCCTGCTGCATTTGATGACACACTTCTCAAACATCTGAAAGACTTAAGAAAGAAAATTGCCAGACAGCATAATATCCCGCCATTTGCAGTTTTCCAGGACCCGAGCCTGGATGATATGACCATGCAATACCCTACCACAATTAAAGAGCTGACCAATGTTTTCGGGGTCGGTGAAGGAAAGGCAAACAAATTCGGGAAACCATTTGTCGATTTCATTGCAAAATATGTCGAGGAAAATGAAATCATCCGTCCAGATGAAATGGTTGTAAAAGGCGTTGCCGACAAGTCAAGCTACAAAGTTTTCATTATACAAAGTGTCGACCGCAAATTAGATCTGGAAGATATGGCCGAAGCCAAAAGCCTTTCTATGGAAGAGCTTCTTTCGGAAATGGAAAGCATTGTATACCAAGGCACTAAGCTGGACATTTCTTATTATATTGATGACATACTGGATGACGACCAGCAGGAAGAAATCCACGATTTTCTTATGGACGCCGAGAACGATTCCATGTCAACATTACTGAAAGAATTCGGAGATGATTATGAAGAAGAAGAATTGCGCCTGATGAGAATCAAATTCATTAATGATATTGCGAATTGATTTTTGAGGATTTGAAAATGAAAAAAATATCGGAAGTTATAACCTTAAAAACAATCAACAGACCTTACAGGGATTCAAAAGGCGAACAAGCTTACGAAGAACTTGAATTTGAGCTACCCTACAATCCCAACCTTCCCGACAAAGATATTTTTATCAGGGTCTTTGCAAGAGTAACTGACCTGATTTTATACGGAATATTGGCTTTTATGATTGATATAATATTAATGGTATCGTTCAAGAATTTGAAGTTTGATTTGTTGGATTGCTTTGCCGAAGCGTTGATTATCTCACTCATTCTTAATCCATTTCTTGAACATAAAACCGGAAAAACATTAGGAAAACTAATTTTTAAAATACAAGTTATTGACGAATATTGCCATCATCCCTCACTACTGATTTCATACAAAAGAAACTTCCTGTCATTGGCCAATGTTGTGTTAATGTTTAGGATGTTGCCTGCGCATAGCGGTATGAAACACAATCAACACAACGAGATGTGCAATACATATACAGTTTACGACAAAGACATAACACAAATCGTCAATTTGATAAACTCCTAAACCTATTTTCAAATCTTTAAATTAATTTTTAAATTAAAACGATGAATAAAAAAGCCCTTTTGATGATTCTCGACGGATGGGGCATCAACCCCGATCCAAATGTATCGGCAATCGCAAAAGCAAACACACCCTTTATTGATTCCTGTTTTACAAAATATCCAAATGCCACGCTTATTACTTATGGGCTGGATGTGGGACTTCCCGAAGGACAAATGGGAAATTCGGAAGTCGGGCACATGAATCTTGGCGCCGGAAGAGTTGTCTACCAGAATCTGGTCAGGATTAACCTTGCAGTTCGTGACAAATCCTTTTTAAAGGAAAATGTTCTGAACTCACAATTTCAGTTTGCCCGCGATAACAACAAGAAAGTCCATTTCATAGGATTGACCTCCAACGGGGGTGTCCATTCACACATTAATCATTTGTTCGGATTACTGGAAGCTGCCCATGCCTACGGATTGACAGATAATGTTTATGTACACGCATTTACAGACGGTCGTGATTGTGACCCGCACAGCGGGAAGGGATTTATCGCCGATTTACAGGAACATCTGACCCACACAACCGGCAAGCTGGCCTCCATCATTGGGCGATATTATGCAATGGACAGGGATAAACGCTGGGAACGTGTAAAGCTGGCTTACGATTTAATGGTAAAAGGGATGGGGAAAAAGGCAAATGACCCTGTTAAAGCCATGGAGGAATCATATGAAGACGAAATCACCGATGAATTTTTGAAACCTATTATTATTGATAAGGCCGGTTTAATTGAAGAGGGCGATGTGGTTATCAACTTCAATTTCCGGACCGACCGCGGCCGTGAAATTACTGAAGTCCTTACACAGGAGGATTTTCCTGAATTCGGAATGAAGAAGCTTTCCCTCCGTTACATCACTCTGACCAATTATGACAAAACGTTCAAAGGCGTTCAGGTCGTTTACGACGAAAATGAAATCCCGAATACTATAGGGGAAGTGCTGGAAAAAGCCGGGAAAACCCAGATCAGGATTGCGGAAACTGAAAAATATCCGCACGTTACCTTCTTCTTTTCGGGTGGTCGTGAGAAAAAATTCGAAGGCGAAAAAAGAATCCTTTGTCCGTCACCGAAAGATGTTCCGACCTATGATTTGAAACCTGAAATGTCGGCTTATGAAATCACGAAAAATATCATCCCGGAAATCCAAAACCAATCGGCGGATTTTATCTGCCTGAATTTTGCAAATACCGACATGGTGGGTCATACCGGTGTTTTCCAAGCAGCTGTAAAAGCTGCTGAAACGGTTGACCAATGTGCAGAATCCATCGTGAAAACCGCTTTGGAGAATAGTTATTCGGTAATCATTCTGGCCGACCACGGAAACGCCGATGTTATGATAAATCCGGATGGTTCTCCCAACACGCAGCATAGTACCAATTTAGTTCCTGTAATTCTGATTCAAAATGAAAGAGAACATGAAATAGTAAATGGAAAACTCGGAGACATTGCGCCTACTATTTTAAAGCTGATGAATATTCCCATCCCGAAAGAAATGACCGGAAATATTTTGCTAAAAAATTAATCACTAATTTTGCAAAAATTTAATTTTTTAACTTCATTCATCCTCAAATGAAAAGTTACATTATTGCAGTAGATTTTGATGGTACAATTGTAGAAGACGCTTATCCTAAAATCGGAAAGCCCATGCTCTTTGCTTTTGAATCTCTTAAGCAATTGCTTTCTGATGGGCACAGACTGGTTCTCTGGACTTACAGGCATGGAAAATCTTTGGAAGAGGCAATCGAATTCTGCAAAGAAAACGGTGTGGTTTTCTACGCAGTAAATTCGAGTTTTGATGGAGAAGTTTTTGATTTTAATACACAAAGCAGGAAAATTCATGCCGATTATTTTATTGATGACAGGAATCTCGGAGGTTTTCCAGGTTGGGGAGAAACATTGCAAATCCTCAATAAAAAGATCGAATTTACACTTGGCGAGCACGGAAAAGTAAAAGAAAATAAGAAGAAACGAGGATTTTTTGGAAGATGATTCACTTAAAGAACAAAGAGGAATTAGAATTGATGTACCAAAGTGCCCAGCTGGTTTCCAAAACGCTGGGTATGGTGGCAAAGGAAATTAAACCCGGGATTACTACAATTTACCTGGACAAACTTGCACATGATTTTATTAAGGATCATGGTGGCGAGCCGGCATTTCTGGGCTATGGAGGTTTTCCTTATTCGCTTTGCATGTCGCCAAACGAACAGGTTGTTCATGGTTTTCCCAGCAATGAAGAGCTGAAAGATGGTGATATCATTTCTGTTGACTGTGGTGTCTTCATGAACGGATTCGTTGGTGACCACGCTTATACATTTGAAATTGGCGAAGTAGCTCCGGAAATTAAAAAATTACTTCAAGTCACCAAAGAATCACTTTATATAGGGATTTCGCAAATGCTGCCCGGGAACCGTGTAGGAGATATTGGAAACGCCATCCAAACTTACTGCGAAAAAGAAGGCTACGGTGTCGTAAAAGAGCTGGTGGGGCACGGACTGGGAAAAGTAATGCATGAAGATCCGCAGGTTCCCAACTATGGCCGCAAAGGAACCGGAAAAGTCCTCAAAGAAGGTATTGTTCTGGCTATTGAACCCATGATCAACCTGGGAACTGACAAAGTCCGGTTTCATAAAGACGGATGGACGATAACGACACGCGATAATCAACCTTCGGCTCACTTTGAACACGATGTAGCAATTATTGACGGAAAACCTACATTGCTTTCCACTTTTCAATATATATATGATGCTTTGGGAATCGAAAGTAATGAGGAAGAACCTTATTTATATAAAGTAAATACTTAAAATGTTCCGGTATCTCCGTTCGATGAAGTTTGCCTTAAACGGCCTTTTCTACGCTCTGCGCAACGAGCGGAATGTGCAGATTTGGCTCGGTGTCATGTTGATAGCTCTTGCCGTTGCTGTATGGCTGCAGGTTTCCCAAATAGAATTTATTGTGATTGCTTTGTGGATGTGCGGGATTGGGACATCGGAGTATCTGAATACAGCCATTGAGAAACTTTCCGACAGGGTTACGGTCGAATATGACGAACAAATAAAACGGGTAAAAGATATCGCGGCAGGAGCGACTTTCATTATTTCAACCGGAGCGTTTATCTGCTGCCTGATTATCTTTGTTCCGAAAATTCTGGAAAAATTTGAAATCAGTCTTTAAAAAAATCATCAACATTGTTCCGCGTCCCTGGCTCATCAGGCTGAGCATCTGGGCACGCCCGGTTTTGGTCCGGATGTACAAAGGCGACCGATTTACCGACCCGATTGACGGCAAAAGTTACAAATCATTTTTACCTTACGGCTATGAAAGGCAGCGCCAGAACGTACTTTCGCCCGGAACACTTTCACTGGAGCGCCACCGACTGATGTGGCTGTACCTTCAAACCGAAACTGATTTCTTTTCCAAATCTTTAAAGGTATTGCATATGGCTCCAGAACAGTCTTTTTATAAACGGTTCAGGAAAATGAAAAACCTGGATTATAAGACTTGTGATCTGGCTTCGCCAATTGCCGATGTGCAAGCCGACATTCAGGATTTGCCGTTTGAAAATAATTGCTTTGACGTGATTTTTTGCAACCACGTTTTGGAACATGTGGACGACGACAAAAAAGCGTTATCGGAATTGTACCGCGTGATGAAACCCGGTGGATGGGGCATCTTTCAGGTTCCGATCCGCTATCAATTAATAGAAACTTTCGAGGATTCAGCCATTACCGACCGGAAGGAAAGAATCGAAAAGTTCGGACAGTATGACCACGTCCGCGTTTATGGAATGGATTATTATGAAACTTTGAAAAAATCCGGATTTGAAGTGGAAAAAGTAAATCTTTCCGAAAAATTATCCGATGAAGAAATCAAACGGTTCGCACTGGAAAAAAATGAGATATTGCCGTTGGTGAGAAAACCTAGCCAATAGATTTCAGCTTAGTAATCAGGATTTCATTTTGATACAAACTAAACAGAGAGAGAAGCCAAACCGCGCCTTTTATTTTTACAGCTCTCTCTTTAAAATATCTTAGCTATACATTTCCGCTTTCAGCTCTTTGACCCTTTTATCTTCAAGGAATTCATCATAGGTCATGTAACGGTCGATGATTCCTTTTGGTGTCAACTCAATGATCCGGTTACAAGTCGTTTCAATCAATTCATGATCATGCGAAGCCATCAGAATTGTTCCTTTGAAATTTTGCAATGAATTGTTCAACGCTGTAATGGATTCCAGATCCAGGTGTCCTGTTGGCTCATCCATTAACAAAACGTTCGCCCTTAAAAGCATCATCCGCGAAAACATACAACGCATTTTCTCACCCCCGGAAAGAACGGAAGATTTCTTCAAAGCCTCATCGCCGGAAAATAACATTTTACCCAAAAATCCCCTCATATACTCCTCGTGGCGTTCTTCGTCATTTTCGGTATATTGCCGTAACCAGTCTACCAGATTGATGTCTTCTTTGAAGAATTCGGTATTGTCCAGCGGCAAATAGGCCTGTGTGGTTGTTATCCCCCAATTAAAACTACCGGAATCTGGTTGTTTGTTTCCTGAAATGATTTCAAAGAATTGAGAAACCGCTTTTGAGTTTTTAGAAAACACACCGATCTTATCCCCTTTTTTCAAATTCAGGTTGACATCTTTGAATAAAATTTCACCGTCAACTGAAGCCGACAAATCATTTATTTCCAGAATCTGGTCGCCGGCCTCACGGGATTGTTCCCAAATTAGTGCCGGATAACGACGCGACGAAGGTTTGATTTCTTCAATATTTAATTTATCAATCATCTTTTTACGTGCGGTTGCCTGCTTGGCTTTTGCTACGTTGGAAGAGAATCGGGCAATAAATTCCTGTAATTCTTTCTTCTTCTCCTCGGCTTTTTTGTTTTGCTGGGCGCGTTGCTTGGCGGCTAATTGGGAAGATTGATACCAAAAAGTATAGTTCCCTGAATACAGATTCATTTTCCCGAAATCCAGATCACAGATATTTGTACAAACTGCATCAAGGAAGTGACGATCATGCGAAACGACAATTACGGTATTTTCATAATCGGCAAGGAAATCCTCGAGCCAGGAAATAGTATAAACATCCAGTTCGTTGGTAGGCTCATCGAGAATCAGCACATCGGGATTACCGAATAAAGCTTGCGCAAGCAAGATCCGGACTTTGGCTTTGTTATCCAAATCGCCCATTAAGGTATAGTGCAAGTCAGGTTCAATTCCTACATTTGACAACAAAGTAGATGCATCGGACTCAGCATTCCACCCACCCATTTCTTCATAATGAACACCTAATTCACCTGCTTTTATACCATCTTCCTCAGAGAAATTGGGTTTTGCATAGAGCGCATCCATTTCTTCTTTGATGTTATATAAAACCTTGTTTCCCCTCAGTACTGTATCAAGCACGGTAAATTCATCATATTTAAAGTGGTTCTGTTCCAGGACAGACATACGTTTGCCTTTTTCAAGTGAGACATGGCCTGAGGTCGGGTCAATTTCTCCTGATAAAATTTTCAGAAAAGTAGATTTTCCGGCTCCGTTTGCACCAATTATACCATAGCAGTTGCCGTTTGTAAATTTTATATTAACTTCGTCGAATAAAACCCGTTTTCCGAATTGTAACGAAAGATTTGAAACTGTTAACATTTTTTGGAACTATTTTTGAAAATTCGGTTGCAAAGGTACGAAGATTTAATTGATTTTGAAGTGCACGGAGAAGTAAATATAAAGAATAAGAAGGCCCGATTCGAATATGAATTAATGGAGAGCTATGATGCAGGGATACAATTATTCGGAACTGAAATAAAATCGATCCGGATGGGCAAGGCCAGCATAACGGAAAGTTTCTGTCAGTTTAAGGAAAATGAACTCTACATAATCAATATGTTTATAGACGAATATGATTGGGGAACTTATTTTAATCATAAAACAAGACGTGACAGAAAATTATTATTAAAAAAAAATGAGCTTAAAAAACTCCAGAGAAAGACAAAGGAAACAGGCCTGACAATTGTAGCTACAAACCTGTATATCAACGATAAAGGGTTAGCAAAACTTAAAATATACCTGGCAAAAGGGAAAAAATTATATGACAAGCGGGAAACCATAAAAGGAAAAGATTTGAAAAGAGATTTGGAAAGAATCATAAAGAATTCTTAAATTTGCCGTTAGATTGTGTTCAAATTAAACAAAGTAAAACACTAAATATTTGATAATGAAAAAGTTTAATCTATTATTAACCGCTCTAATGGTGCTGTTTTTAAGCAGTACTGTTTTAAATGCCCAAAACAAAAGAGACCCTTGGGCTGTAACGGTAGGTACTCATGCAGTTGACTATACGTCAGTTCGTGGGTTTGCAAATGAGTTTTTTAACTACAACAACTACAGCATTGTACCACCATTGTCTAAATTATCCATCATCAGAAACTTAAACAATTCTTTTGACATTGATTTAACTGCTTCTGTTGGTGAAATTGACAATGACAGGTTGCGTATTTCTGATGAATTTTTCATCAATGCAGGTTTAGGTGTCCGTTATAAATTGGCCAACGGATATATTTTGGGTGAGAACTCATGGTTTGATCCATACATTCGTTTAGGTGTTAACTACAACCGTTATGACTTCACAAGCATAGGAGATGCTGACGGGAATTTACCGGAAGGCTACCCTGTGTACGAAAATGACGGAGGTGATCCTGTAATGGATGCTGACGGAAACCCAGTAGTTGTAGACCAATTATATGGCCAGCCGGAATTAGGAAAAGACCATTTAGGTGTTTCCGGAGGTTTAGGTATCAACCTTTGGTTTACTAAAAACTTCGGTTTGAACATTGCTTCAGACTATAACTGGATTCCAGAATCTAAATCAGATTACTTTGACTTTTTCCAACATACAGTTGGTGTTACATTCCGTTTCGGAAATAAAGACCGCGATGGTGATGGTATTGAGGATGATGTTGATGCTTGTCCTGACACTCCTGGTGTACCTTCAGACAATCCTGAATGTAATGGATGTCCTGACACTGACGGTGACGGTATTTGTGACAATAACGATGCTTGTCCTGAAGAAGCAGGTCCGGCTGAAAACAATGGTTGTCCTATCTTAGACAGAGACGGTGATGGTATCCTTGATGCCGATGATGATTGTCCTGACACTCCTGGTGTAACTTCTTCAATCGACGGATGTAACGGTTGTCCTGACTCTGACGGTGACGGTGTTTGTGACAGCAAAGATCAGTGTCCTAATGAATTCGGAACTGTTGCCAACAATGGTTGTCCTGAAATAGTAGATAACTGTACAGATATCCAGGCTATTAAAGATGCATTGAAAAATGTATTGTTCGAGTATAACTCAGATAAATTGACTGCTCAGTCTATGGCAACATTGGATCAAATCGCTCCAATCTTAACTTCAGACAAAATCAAAAATGCACATTGGTTAGTTGAAGGTCATACAGACTCTAAAGGTAGCGACAAATACAATATGGATCTTTCTAAGAGACGTGCTGCTTCTGTTGAGACTTATTTAGCAAGCAAAGGAGTTCCGGCTTCTATCCTTAAATCTGTAGGATTCGGTGAATCATTGCCAATCACTACTAATGATACAGATGAAGGTAGAGCAAGAAACAGACGTGTTGAATTGAAATTTGCTGATGCTAATTTCCAACCTGCTGCAATTGAAGTAACAGGAGATTGTGCAAACGTTCAGATTGCTGACCTTGCAAAAATGATTTACTTCCAAACTGGTAAAGACGTATTAGTTGAAGCTTCTAAACAAAGTTTGGATGTAATCGCTCAATACCTGAATGCTACTGAAGGAAATTATGAAATCCAAGGACATACTGATGACGTAGGAACTGACGCCAATAACCTGACTTTATCTCAAAAACGTGCTCAGGCGGTTCTTGATTACTTAGTAGGTAAAGGTGTTTCCGGAAGCAGACTGAAAGCTGTTGGTTATGGTGAAAGCCAACCTAAGTTTGATAACAAAACTGCTGATGGTAGAGCTCAAAACAGAAGAATTGAAATTGTAAAACAATAATTTCATATTCAAATATTTAATTAGAAAAGCCGCTCAATTTTGAGCGGCTTTTTTATTCATTATTCTTTTTTTTCTCTCATTAATTTATCAATTATTTTTCTTTTCTTTCCAGCATAGGAACAAACTGGCAATCTCCAAATTCCACTTTTTCAAAATCCTTCTCACTCAACCTTAAAAAAACAGTCATCATTTGCTGATTCTTTCCAATCGGAATGACCATCATTCCTCCAATCTTCAGTTGTTTCAATAATGCTTTGGGAATGGTTGGGCTTCCCGCTGTTACAATGATCCTGTCAAAAGGAGCGAACGCCGGCATACCCTGGTAACCGTCTCCAAAAGTTGCAAACATAGGTTTAATCCTGATTTTTTTAAAAATCCTATGTGAGAAATCAAACAACTCTTTTTGTCTTTCAATGGTATAAACCTCTGCTCCCATTAAAACCAAAACGGCTGTCTGGTATCCGCTGCCCGTACCAATTTCTAAAACCTTCTCTCCTTTTGAAAGCTGCAGCAAAGAAGTTTGGGTCGCCACTGTGAACGGGTGGGAGATCGTCTGCCCGGCGGCAATCGGAAATGCCTTGTCCTGATACGCAAATTCCTCAAACGCACTGTCCATAAACAAATGTCTGGGAACTTTATTCATTGCCTCCAGCACTGAGTTATCTTCAATTCCTTTTTCTCTTAACATCCTTATTAACTGCTCTCTTTTGCCTTTGTGCTTAAAATCATCTATCACGCTGCATATTTTTTCACAAATTTGCAGAATTTTAAAGGTATTCTCTTTATTTTTAAACTCAAATTTTAACGTATGTTGAAAATTGGCATTTTAGGGGCCGGGCATTTAGGGAAAATTCATTTAAAACTCGCCAATCAATCTGAAAAGCTGGATTTATCTGGTTTCTATGACCCTAATGAGGATAATGCAAAAAAAATAGAACAGGAACTGGGGTATAAATCTTTTTCTTCAATTTCCGAGTTAATTCAAAATTCAGACATAATAGATATTGTTACCCCTACACTTTCTCATTATGAATGTGCAAAACAGGCAATTTTGGCCGGGAAACATATTTTCTTAGAAAAACCGATTGCAAATTCCGTAGCCGAAGCCGAAGAAATAATTGAATTAGCGAAACAATATAATGTTAAAGGACAGGTGGGACACGTGGAAAGATTTAACCCGGCATTTATGGCTGTAAAAGACAGGATCGAAAACCCCATGTTCATTGAAACACACAGGCTTGCCGAATTCAATCCGAGGGGAACAGATGTGCCGGTAGTTTTGGATTTAATGATTCATGACATAGATGCAATTCTGAGTGTTGTCAGTTCTCCGGTAAAAGAAATCCATGCCAGCGGAGTAGCCGTTATAAGTGATTCTCCGGACATTGCAAATGCCCGGATCGAATTTGAAAATGGTTGTGTAGCCAACATTACTTCAAGCAGGATTTCATTGAAAAACATGAGAAAGTCGAGATTTTTTCAACGCGATGCCTATATTTCGGTGGATTATCTTGAGAAAAACTGTGAAGTCGTCAAAATGAAAGACGCTCCCGAAACTCCCGGCGAATGGGATATGATCTTGCAAAATGCCGAGGGCGTGAAAAAACAAATTTATTTCGACAACCCGGAAATAAAACCCAATAATGCTATTTTAGATGAGTTAGAAAGCTTTGCGGATGCAATACAAAATAATACGGAGCCTCTTGTAACATTGGAAGATGGCACAAATGCACTTCGGGTTGCTTATAGAATCATAGATGCTTTTAACAAATAATACCAAAACTCAAAATATATAACAAAAAAATGAAGAACATAGCAGTAATTGGAGCAGGAACTATGGGCAATGGAATTGCGCATACTTTTGCCCAAAACGGATTTCATGTCAATTTAATTGACATCTCTGACAAAGCCATCGAAAAAGGCATGGCAACCATCGCTGCCAACTTGGGAAGAATGGTTGAAAAAGGTACTCTTTCCGAACAAGATAAAGACAACACATTGACCAATATTCAAACCTTTACAGTTATTGAAGAAGGTGTAAAAAATACTCAGTTAATAGTAGAGGCCGCTACCGAAAATGTTGATCTGAAGCTAAAAATATTTAAACAGCTTGATGATGTCTCTTCTCCGGAAACAATTTTGGCAACAAATACTTCTTCCATTTCCATTACACAGATTGCAGCAGCCACAAACCGGCCTACTAAAGTGATAGGAATGCATTTTATGAATCCTGTTCCCATTATGAAACTTGTGGAGATCATCCGCGGCTATAATACCTCTGATGAAGTGACAAGCGTCATCATGGATCTGTCAAAAAAATTAAACAAAATACCGGTTGAGGTAAATGATTATCCGGGATTCGTAGCAAATCGTATACTTATGCCTATGATCAACGAGTCTATTGAGACCTTGTATAATGGGGTTGCAGGTGTGCAGGAAATAGATACAGTAATGAAACTGGGCATGGCACACCCTATGGGGCCCTTACAGCTGGCCGACTTTATCGGGTTAGATGTCTGCCTTTCCATTTTGAATGTAATGCATGAGGGATTCAAAAACCCTAAATATGCTCCATGCCCTCTGTTGGTTAACATGGTCAGAGCCGGAAAACTGGGGGTGAAATCAGGAGAAGGGTTTTATGACTATTCAGAAAGCAAAAAAGCAGAAAAAATTTCGGCCTCATTCAGATAAAAGTCATTTTATTGAAGTTAAATTTCTTTATTAAATAAAAATGTTTATATATTAGTACGTTCATAATTTTCTAAAATTCATTTATGAAAAAACTTTCTATCTTATTTACAACAATACTATTGCTTATATCGGCTGAATCCTATTCACAGAATATGTTGAAAAAATGGTATATCAGCGGTGGTGTACATGCCGTTAATCATCCGAGTGTCAGAGGCTTGGGTGAAGGTTTATTTGAAACAGATAACTGGTCATTTGTGCCTCCTTTATCGCAAATATCGGTTGCAAGAACATTAAATCATTCATTTGCTGTTGATTTACAGGCATCAGTAGGTGAAATAGACAACAAGCGTTTGTCTAACTTAGGTGTGGAAAATGAATATATGGTTTTAATCGGAATGGGATTAAGATACCGGTTTGCCAATGACTATATTTTGAAAGAAACTTCCTGGTTTGATCCTTATCTGAGGTTCGGTGCCAATTATTACCGGATGCCTTACAGAGGTATGGAATTTAACGGAGTTGTTGACAACAGCGGAGATGCGCTTGAAAACGGAGCAGTTGTAGATAATGACCATTTTGCCCTTTCCGGAGGTTTAGGTATGAACTTTTGGATCTGGCCTAAAATAGGATTAAACATTGAGGCTCAATATGTGGCAATTCCTGCTACTAAATCAGATTATATTGATTTTATCCAGGCAAAAGCCGGACTGGCATTTAGGTTTGGTAAAAATGACCGCGATAAAGACGGGATTGTTGACGAAGAAGATGAATGTCCGGACACTCCTGGTTTAAAAGAATACAAAGGTTGTCCTGATACAGATGGCGACAAAATCGAAGACCGTTTAGACGAATGTCCGCTTGAACCATGCCCTAATGGTGAAGATACCGATGAATACTATTGTGTAAACGGATGTAAAATCATGAAAGAAAAAGTGGAAGAGCCGCCTGTTGCCCCGGAACCGCCGGTAGTAACTCCGGAGCCACCGAAGGAAATTTCTTTCGAAGATGTATTGTTTGAATTTGACAGGTATGATTTAACTGCAGACGGAGCTCAAAAAATTAAAGAAGCCGCCGAACTTATTAAACAACAAGGAGGCAACTATTTTGTTGACGGATTTGCGGATAGTAAAGGTACAGATGCGTACAATATGAACTTGTCAAGAAAACGTGCCCAGGCAGTAAAAGATTCATTGGTTAAAGAAGGGATTGAAGCCAACAGGCTTGAAGTCCGTGCATTTGGTGAGCAATATCCTAAATGTACTAATGATACTGAAGAAGGCCGCGCTTGCAACAGACGAGTAGTTGTACTTGAGAGATATTAAAACTTTATTATAGGTAAATGAATAAAGGCGGGAAAATTCCCGCCTTTATTTTTGATCCCATTTCAGGGAATCAAATACACACTGAGAGTACAAAATTATTTTACAATCAATTTTTTAGTAATGATTGATTCTTCCAATTGGATTTTTAAAATATACACCCCTTTCGGTAAATGTGAAACCTTTATGGAATTATTGGTATCTGATTGAACATTTAATCTTTTTCCTTCCAATGAATAAAGCTCAATCCGCTTAACTTCATTTCCTTTTATATAAACTGTTTCAGAAGCAGGATTCGGATAAATCATAATTTCATTCCGACCATAATCCGTCACAGAAAGCTGTCCTTCTTCAGACGGATCGGAGTATACTTTTGCCGCATCAATTGACTTTACACTCCAATACAGATTTTCCGGAATTTCGGCCAATTCCAAAAACCAAAAAGGCGTAGTGACAATATATTTAGCAATATCCTGCCCTCCGGAAGTTGTACCTACTTTAATTTCATATTGCAAAGCATTTACCGGCGTCCTGTCATCTGCTGCTCCGCTCCATGTAAAAATTAATTTATTTTCATCCTGTTCAAGATTTAATTCCGTTGGCGATTCCGGTTTTTGATTTTCTTCAATCGAATTATTTTGGAATAATTTGGTTAACGAAGGCATATCATCATTAGACCAGTCAAATCCGGACATCAAAACATCTAAATGACGGTCATTATTCAAATCAAACAATTTAACCGTTCCCTGGCTTCCCAAATTGTAAAGACCTGCTCCTTCTGCTTTGGAAAAATTTCCTTCGACAGGATTGTACAGAAAAATATTGACCCATCCGTTGTAATCGGCATCATCCCCGATAACTATAAAATCATAATACCCATCATTATTCAAATCTCCCGTGTCTACTGTAGAACCCGAAAGTCCTTCATTTTCCAAAACCGTAGTGGTGAAATGACCCGTTGCATCATTTGTCAATACCGCTAAATATTCATTATACTCCGTATCCTGTCCTGCAACAACCAAATCCAGAAATCCGTCCGCATTGAAATCGGCATAAGCCATTTTCCCGTCATTGACAGGAGCCAAATCCTGCAAGAATTCCAATGTTTCTCCATTATTCAGATAAACTTTGAAAATCGGCTCCGAATCAATATCAAAACCAAAAACAATAGCATCAAGCAAATTGTCATTGTTCAGATCAATTACCTTAAAGCTTCCGTTTTGGGTTCCGGGAAGCCATGCCGAGGTTTTGTCAAATCCGTTTCCGGTATTCTGATAAAGATCCAAGTCATAAACGAATCCAGTTCCTTCTACATATTGAGTCCCGTTCAAAGCATAATCCTGCAAACCATCGTGGTTAAAATCAAACACTTCAAGGGAACCATAAATTTTTCCGGGAATATTTTCAATTTGCTCAAAGCCGCTTCCGGTATTTTTAAAACGGTATTGCTGATAATTCGTAATATCATTATAGCTCAACCCGGTGGAAATCAGGTCAAGTAAGCCGTCATTATCAAAATCAATAAATTTTATATCACCTAAATGAGTTGAGCTCAGACCTAAATCACCATAAAATGCCAGCGTCCCGTTACTATTCCTGTAGATCTCATTCAATGTTTCACTTACATTTCCATCGCCATTGTTATCAATTGCCCCGTTCATCACCACGTCCTGAAAGCCATCTCCGTCAAAATCTGCAGCATCGCCGGAAGAATAATAAAATCCCTTCATCACTGTTTCCACTTCCTCAAAACTTTGCGCCTGGACAAACAAGGACAGGAAAAGTCCTAAAATTGTAATTTTTTTCATATTATTTTTATTTAGTCTAAATTAATTACAAAAATAGAAGAACAAATTTATCCCGCCCGACAAAAAGACCTAACGTTTATCAGTATTAACAAAAAATCCCGTCAGTCAGACTGCGGGATTTTCTGTAAAATTTAATAATTTTTACCTCAAACTTGCAAGTGCCTGATCATAATCAGGTTCATCAACAATTTCCGGAACCTGTTCAGTATAAATAACATTTCCGTCTTCATTTACAACCACAACAGCACGGCTCATCAAGCCTGCCAGAGGACCATCTGTAATTTTCAACTGATAAGCATCTGAAAAATTACCGTCACGAAATTCCGAAAGTGTTTCCACATTCGTCAGGCCTTCCGCAGCACAAAAACGGTTTTGCGCAAAGGGCAAGTCTCTTGAGATACAAAGTACAACCGTATTGTCAAGGCCCGAAGCCTCCTGGTTAAACCTCCTTACAGAAGCTGCGCAGGTTCCGGTATCGACACTGGGAAAAATATTTAAAACAATCTTCTTTCCCTTATAATCACTCAAATATTTTTCAGAAAGATCATTGCCGGTCAATTTAAAATCAGGGGCTTTTGAACCTACCGAAGGTAAATTTCCCTTTGTATGGATTGGGTTTCCTTTTAATGTTATATCAGCCATAATTTTTCTTTGCAATTTACGCCTATTACCAAAAAAGCACTCATAAAAATTCATTAAATTCGCTCATATTTTTTAAATGAATGAGTTACAAAAAATTCGAAACGGGAAGATTGACCCTTAAGCCTGCAAATGAAAATGATGCCGAATTTATTTTCGAATTGCTCAACTCACCTTCATGGATTCAGTATATAGGTGACCGGAATGTTAGAAGTGTAGAAGAAGCAAAAGATTATATCAACAAAAGGATGAAACCTCAACTGGAAAGGTTGGGATTTTCAAACTATATCGTTTCCAAAAAAGAAGATAATGTGAAAATAGGAACCTGCGGACTTTATGACCGCGAAGGAATTGACGGAGTAGATATCGGTTTTGCTTTTCTTCCTCAGTATGAAAAAAAGGGTTATGCATACGAGGCCGCCCAAAAGCTGATGAAAGAAGCAAAAGATTCTTTCGGACTAAAATCTGTCAGCGGTTTTACAACAAAAGATAATTATTCTTCACAAAAACTTTTGGAAAAATTAGGTTTAAAAGCAGAAGGAAAGATCAGAATTCCCAATGATGATGAAGAATTGCTGCTTTATAAAATTGAATTATAGCATGCATAAATATATCTATAATGAATCTTAATGCTTCATTCCAATTTAGCTATCTTCGCACCAAATTTTAGCAAAACAAAAATGTTACTTTCTTCAAGACTACAAAAGCTGGAACAGCCGCCGACCATTGCTATGACGCAGAAAGCCCGTGAATATAAACAGCAGGGCAAAAATGTCATCAGCCTGAGTATAGGCGAACCCGATTTTGACACTCCTGAATTTATTAAAAAAGCCGCCATTCAGGCAATACACGATAATTATTCTCATTATCCGCCCATTGCCGGATTTCCAGAACTAAAAGAAGCCATTATCGGCAAATTCAAAAGAGAAAATAATTTAGAGTACAAGCCTTCACAGGTTGTTGTTTCAACAGGAGCGAAACAATCCATATACAATACTTTTCAGTGTATCTTGAATGAAGGTGATGAAGTGGTTATTCCTATTCCGTATTGGGTAACTTACGGAGACATTGTAAGCCTGTCGGGAGGAAAGCCCGTGTTGGTCGAAACTTCCATCGAAAACGATTTTAAGGCAACTCCCGAAATGCTCGAAAAAGCAATTACGTCCAGAACCAAAGCCATCATATTCAGCTCACCTTGTAATCCGAGCGGAAGCGTTTATAATTATGATGAATTAAAAGCGATTGCACAATTAGCGGAGAAACATGATCTGATTATCATTTCAGATGAAATCTACGAACACATTGTTTACGGCGAAAAGGCCGTCAGTATAGCAAGTTTCCCTGAAGCCTATAACCGAACGGTTACCGTTAACGGCCTTTCCAAAGCTTATGCGATGACAGGCTGGAGGATCGGTTACATCGGTGCACCGGAATGGATTGCCAAAGCATGTGAAATACTTCAAAGCCAAATCACTTCAGGTGCGAATTCCATTGCCCAGAGAGCTGCTATTACAGCATTGAATGCCGATTTATCTGAGACAAAATATATGATCGACGCTTTCGCGCAACGCAGGGAGAAAATGGTACAATGGGTCAATGAAATTCCGGGTTTTAAGGTTTCCGAACCAAAAGGAGCTTTTTATATGTTCCCGGATGTTTCATCTCTATTTGGCAAAACATTCAAAGGAAAGCAGATCAATAATTCAGACGACCTGGCAATGTTTCTTCTGGATGAAGTTTATGTTTCTACCGTTGCAGGAAGCGCATTCGGAATGGACAACTGTCTACGGATTTCCTATGCCGCTTCAGAAGAGCAGCTGGAAGATGCAATGAGAAGAATCAAAGACGTTCTGAGCTGAAGGTAATTTTGTTGCTGATACATATCACGGATTTGATTACTGATTCATTTGTATTTTTGTACTGTGGATTTGAAAATTAATTCACTAACATTCAAATTATTAAGTCAAAATGATCCAAACAGATATATTAATCATCGGAGCCGGCCCTACCGGCTTATTTACCGTTTTCGAAGCCGGATTGCTTAAAATGCGTTGCCATATTATTGACGCTTTGCCTCAACCCGGCGGACAATTGGCAGAACTTTATCCCAAAAAACCAATCTTCGACATTCCCGGTTATCCGAGTGTAAATGCGGGAGAACTGGTCGACAATCTAATGGAGCAGATCAAACAGTTCGAGCCGGGATTTACCTTGAATGAAGTTGCCGAAACCATCGAAAAACAAGACGACGGTAGCTTCATCGTCACAACAAATAAAGGAACTCAGCATCAGGCAAAAGCTATTGCGATCGCAGGAGGTTTGGGAAGCTTTGAACCGAGAAAACCGGAACTGGAAAACATTGATCAATTTGAAGAAAACGGTGTGGAATATTTTGTAAGAAATCCTGAAATGTTCCGTGACAAACGAATTGTCATTGCCGGCGGTGGCGATTCTGCGCTTGACTGGAGCGTTTTCCTGGCAGACGTTGCTTCTGAAGTCACACTGGTTCACAGGAGAAATGAGTTCCGCGGCGCATTAGATTCCGTTGAAAAAGTCCAGCATCTGAAAAGTTTGGGGAAAATCAATCTAATCACACCTGCTGAAATAATTGAGATCCATGGAAATGAAAAGCTGACCGCAGTTACACTTGAAAAAGAAGGTGAAAAGCGAACCATAGAAACGGATTATTTCATCCCGCTTTTCGGGCTTTCCCCCAAATTAGGTCCGATTGCCAACTGGGGATTGGAGATCGAGAAAAATGCTATCAAAGTAAACAATGCTCTGGACTATCAAACCAACATTGAAGGAATTTATGCGATTGGCGACATAAATACTTATCCGGGAAAATTAAAATTAATCCTTTGTGGATTCCACGAAGCTACTTTAATGTGTCAAAGTGTTTACCAACGGTTAAATCCCGGTAAAAAATACGTATTGAAATATACAACCGTTTCCGGTGTTGACGGATTTGATGGCTCACGTAAAGAAGCTGAAAAGGCGGTTGTGAAATCGATTGATTAAATTAAAGTCAAAAAAATTATACTAAAAGAAAATCCCCTCTGTTGAGGGGATTTTGAGTTATAATAATTTACGAACGGAGCTTATTCCGCTGGTTTATTATTTTCAATTGGTTTCTCAATTTTTTCCGGTTTTGGTAACAAAGCCTTGATGGAAAGTTTCATTTTCTTTCTGTCGTCATAACCTAAGAATTTCACTTTCACTTTATCACCTAGGTTCAATGCTTCCTCAACTGTATTCAGTCTTTTGTGTTCTATTTCAGAAATATGAACCAATCCTTCAACGCCTTTGGAAATTTCAACAAATGCTCCAAATGGTTTGATGGATTTCACTACTGCGTTGTAAGTTTCACCTATTTCAGGAACAAAAGCAATTTGTTTGATTCTCGCAATCGCCGCATCAATTTTTGCCTGATCAACGCCCGCAATTTCCACACGCCCGAATTCCTCTGTTTCTTCAATCGCAATAACAGTATCGGTTTCTTTCTGTAATTCCTGAATAATTTTTCCACCAGGGCCGATCACAGCTCCGATAAATTCTTTCGGGATTGTTACGACTACTAATTTCGGCGCATTTGGCTTCAGCTCAGGGCGAGGTTCAGAAATGGTTTTCATCATTTCACCTAAGATATGCAAGCGGCCTTCTTTTGCCTGTTGCAATGCTTTTTCCATGATGTCCATGGTCAATCCCTGGATTTTGATGTCCATCTGGCAAGCCGTAATCCCGTCTTTGGTTCCGGTTACTTTGAAATCCATATCGCCTAAATGATCTTCGTCTCCCAAAATATCTGAAAGAACCGTCCATTTTCCTGATTTTTCATCAGTAATCAATCCCATAGCAATTCCTGAAACCGGTTTTTTGATCGGCACACCACCGTCCATCAATGCCAGTGTACCGGCACAAACCGTTGCCATAGAAGACGAACCGTTTGATTCCAGGATATCGGAAACAATACGGACGGTATATCCGTAGTCTTCCGGTAAAATATAAGTCAATGCTCTCTGCGCTAAATTCCCATGCCCTACTTCACGTCTTGAAGTCCCGCGTAACGGACGTGCTTCACCGGTAGAAAACGGCGGGAAATTATAATGTAAAAAGAATTTTTCGTCGTGCTGTGAAGCTACGCTGTCCACCATATTGGCATCTTTGGACGAGCCTAAGGTCAATGCTGTCAATGACTGGGTTTCACCGCGTGTAAATACGGCTGAGCCATGTGTTCCCGGCAGATAATCCACTTCACACCAGATCGGCCGGATAGTTTTCGGGTCGCGGCCGTCCAAACGGACTCCTTCATTCAGGATCATCTGGCGCATGGATTCTTTTTCCACATCGTGGTAATATACTTTGGCAAATGGTTTTACCTCTTCCAATTCTTCTTCTGAATATTGGGAAAGGAATTCTTCCAGAACGGCAGCAAATTTTTCACCTCTTTCTTCTTTTGCAGAAGGAGATTTTGCTACTTCATATACTTTATTGTAACACTCAGCCCATACCTTCTCACGAATTTCTTCATTGTGAACCTCGTGTGAATACTCTCTTTTAGGCAAAGATTTCGCAACTTTTGCCGCTAATCTTTCCTGTGCTTCGATTTGTTTTTTGATCTCTTCATGTGCAAATGAAATAGCTTCAAGCATTTCTGCTTCGGAAATTTCTTTCATTTCCCCCTCTACCATTACAATGGAAGTTTTGGTAGCCCCAACCATGATGTCCAGATCGGATTTTCGTAATTGTTCCAGACTTGGGTTGATCATCAGCTTTCCATCCAAACGGATTACTCGGGCCTCTGACATAGGGCCGTTGAAAGGGATATCTGTAATAGCGATTGCAGCAGAAGCTGCCAATCCGGCTAAAGCTTCAGGCAATACATTTTTATCATAAGAGATCAGGGAAATCATTACCTGGACTTCCGCATGGAAATCATCGGGGAAAAGCGGTCGCAAAACACGGTCCACCAGTCTCATTGTTAGGATTTCTTCATCTGAAGGTCTCGCCTCTCTGCGGAAAAAATTCCCGGGGATACGTCCTCCCGCATAAAATTTTTCTCTGTAATCTACGGTCAACGGAAGGAAGTCAACTCCTTCGTTTGCTTCTTTGTTTGCAACTACTGTTGCGAGCAACATAGTGTCGCCCATTCTGACAACAACGGAACCATCGGCCTGTTTGGCTAATTTTCCCGTTTCAATCGTAATTTCCCTACCGTCTGCAAGGACAATTGTTTCTTTGATTGCTTGTGGAATCATTCGTCTAATTAATTTTAATTCGTCTTGGTGAAACCGTTTGTCTCACCGGGTATTTATAGTCTTTCTATAATTTCAATATTTTTTAGTCCTTCCTCACTTAGACTTCGAGAGCCTCAGTCTTCGCTCGGAAAAAGGACAAATAGGAAACAAAAAAAGGCAATCTTGCAATTGCCCTTTATTCTGAATGTTTGAATGATTATTTACGAAGACCAAGCTCGGCGATGATCGCACGATATCTTTCGATGTCTTTGTTTTTCAAATAATCCAACAAACTTTTTCTTTTACCTACCAATGCAACCAACGCTTTTTCTGTGTTAAAATCTTTACGATTTTGTTTCAAATGTTCAGTCAAATGATTGATCCTGAAAGTAAATAAGGCAATCTGCCCTTCTGCCGAACCGGTATCTGCATTAGATTTCCCGTGTTTTGCAAAAATTTCCTGTTTTTTTTCTGTTGTCAAATACATTCCAATATTATTTTAATGATTATTATGTATGCGGGTGCAAATGTACAACTATTTCATTAAGTAGAAAAACTTTGTGGCATTTCTATGACCTCTCCTCTATGAGCTTTCTTAAAAAAGCTATTTCTTCTTGCAGATGTTTAATCTGGTCACGATAAGAACTGCGTTCATTTTCGAAGTCGTCAGTTATAATCTTATCGGCAAAATAGCCATGAGAGGTATCATTAAAAACATTGTTGAATATTTTCTTTTCATCAAAAGTCAATAAATCAACCGGAGCAATCTCAAAAGTAGCGGCCAAAAGCTCTAAACGTTCCAAGTCTATTTTGGTTTTATCGTTTTCGATGTCGGAATAAGCACGCTGGGAAATATGCAGCTTTTCTGCAACTTCTGCTTGGGAAAGACCTTTTAGCTCCCGTATCCGCTTGATTTTGTTACCGATTTGCATAACGTCGATTTTAAAAGCAAATATAACAGAATACTTCTGAAAAAAGATGAAATCCTGCTAATTCCAGAAGAAAAATTGCTATAATTTGCTTGGAGAAGCAAAACGTATTTTTTACTTTTGGTATTGAAGAAAAATTAACGGCGCCAACTTAGTTTACTTCAAAAACCTAATATTAATTTAAATTTTTAAAAAACATGAAACAAGTGATTTTGCTATGTAGCTTTGGGCTACTCGGAAGTTTTGCTATGGCAAATAATGAAATTATTCATAATAATGAAACAACAAATTCTTCTGAAACAACAAACAGTCTAATCGATACGAAAAAGGAGGATCATATTAGAGCCTGTGCTCGTTGGACAGTACTTGAAATTTATACTTACGAAGATGGTGAAGACGTTGTAGTATCAACCTGGTATTGTGCTGAATGGGCTATTTAATATTTTTTTTAAGACGAATTAATCTACAAAAGAAAGAATACTGTGTATTCTTTCTTTTGTGCTCAAGTATATCCTACCCACAGTTATTAAATAATAATTATATAGCGGAGTACAATTATATTGGAAATTTAAAGTCCGGAAAAAAAGAACACACAGCTACAGTCTACATCAAAGACTCTATTGCACTTTATTCTTTCTTTAATAATCCTATTGAGAGTAGGATAGACACGATTAAAACAAATCACGATTCTTTAACAACTATTAAATATATAATTGGAAATAAAAATAAATCAATTGACCGTATATATAAAAATCTAAATAGTCATAAAATATTTGAAACTGTGGCAGATAAAAACTATGTTATTGAAGATACGTTAAATACAATTCATTGGGAGATCATTTCTGAAATAAAAGAATTAGACTCATTACAATGTCAAAAAGCAGTCTCAACATTTCGGGGTCGGAAATATATTGCCTGGTTTTCTATAAAATATCCAATATTTGTTGGCCCTTGGAAATTAGATGGCCTACCTGGGCTGATAATAGAGGCATATACCGATGACGAAAGATACTATTGGAAACTGGTTAAATTACACAAAGGATCTGATATGGATTTAAATGATATTTTCAGAAATGAAATAATCAAAAATAAAACAATTGTTGACCCAAAATCATATTATTTCATAAAAAAAGAAAGGCACGAGAAAAAATTTAAAGACCAGCTAAAATATTTCGAAACGATATACGGAGAATATCAAAATACCAAAATGGAGTTTAACAGTAGAGAATATTTTGAATAAGATTGCAATAGTACTATTTCTACTTTATACCCAAAATTCATTTTCCCAAACAATTCATGGAAAGATAAATTCAGAATATCCAAGCTCTTTAGTAAATGTAAATATCCTCATCAAAAACACAGAAACCCCGGATTTGATTTCAGAGTTTACAACATCCAAGCAGGACGGAACTTATTCAATCCAATTAAAATCGAATTTTGAAAACGTAATTGTAGAGTTCACAAGATTTGGTTATGAAACCCAGTCGTTTCAATTCAAACATTCGGAATTAGGCAAAGAATTCAGGCTCGATGTGGTGATGAAAGAATCCAAAGTCGAGCTAGAGGAAATCATCATCCGTGAAAAGCCCAAAATAGAAGTCAAGGAAGATACGGTCAGCTACAAAGCTTCTGCATTTCTGGATGGCTCGGAACGCAAAGTAGAAGATTTGTTGAAAAAGCTTCCCGGCATACAGGTTGACGGTGAAGGCAAAATCAAATACAAAGGAAAAGCTGTTGAGAAAGTCTTGCTCGAAGGCGATGATCTGTTTGATTACAACTACACCATTGGTACAAAAAATATGAATGTAGACGTTGTAGAGCAGGTTCAGGCAATAGAGAACTTTACCGAAAATCCGCTGTTACGTGGAATTCAGGATTCCAACAAAGTTGCACTCAATTTAAAGTTGAAAAAAAATGTAATTGATTTTTCCGGCGAAGGCTCGTTTGGTTATGGTATTGAAAACCGGAACTACACTGACCTCAACGCATTAACTATAACGAAACGGATCAAGAATTTTTCAACAATCACTTATAACAATATCGGTGAAAACCATTCTCCCTATGATTATTTTTCATTCAGACCTTCTTTGGAAGACAGCCAAAACGAAAGCCTGAAATCTCCAAAATTCATCAAAGAAAGAATTTTTTCAAGCGTACTGGATGATGCTCGCGCAAATATCAATAACAATTGGTTTATCAATATTAACAATATTTATAAATTCTCAAACAGGGTAAATGCAAGAATCAATCTCTCCTATTACCGGGATGAACTCAATTTTTATAGTTCAGATGATTCCAATTTCACATTTGAAAACGGGACAAATTTAATTACTTCTCAGGAAGAAAATATAACAAAAAAACCCAAGCAGTACGATGTAAATACGAAGTTGACATGGAATTCATCCAAAAATTCATTGGTGGAATTTACTTCCAAATGGAACAATGAAAACATCATCACGCAAACCAATCTTTTTACCAACAATCAAAACGATTTATTTTCAAGGCTGAAATCCGAAAGCTTCTTTACCAAACAAGAATTATTGTTTACCCAAAAGTTAAACGAGCTCAATGTATTACAAATAAAAGGACTCTTTTCCATAGATAATGCACCGCAGGATTTTTACCTCAATCCTGGATTAGATTTTTATACAGGGGAAATCATTGGACAAAGCCAAAATCGTCAGTTAAGTAGTTTTTCTAAAAATCATTATGAATTAAATGCAACATTATTAGGCGTGAGAAAAAGAGATAAATTTCAGATAAATGCGGCCCTTAAATACAGCCAAAATTGTTTGAACTCTAAACTTTATCAAAATCAGGAATTGCTTGATTCTGATTTTCAGAATGATTTAAGTTTTGATATTTTAGAAGCGAATATTCAAAGTTTCTATAATATCAGGTTCGGAAAGCTTTCTATCAAACCAAGTATTCAGCTCAAGACATTTTCTTTTGACAGAAAAGAAGATTTAAGATCAACTGATGATAAAATTTTCAGAATGGTTTTTGCTCCTTCTCTTTTACTGAATTACAAAATCAACGATGTGATGCGTCTGTTTGCGAATTATAATTATGATGAATCTCCGCTTCCTGAAAACAATTTGTACCATGGTTATATATTGAATTCAAGTCGAACGATAAGTCGAAATTTGTTTACGGAGGAATTCCAAAAAAATCATTCGGCAGTTTTGGGATATGGTATTTATGATATATACAACCAGTTTAGTTTCAATGCGAGCTTCAATTATTCCGCACAAAAAAATAACTTTTTTGCAAGGACGAACGTGACGGAAAATTTGACAACTATAGAATATTTTTTCCTGCCGGAAGGAAATAAAAATTTCGGCACAAACCTGAATGTAGAGAAATACCTTCCTTTTATACAGACAACTTTTAGATTAGGCGGTACTTATTCTCGTTCTGAATATAAGAACATTGTTAATAATTCGGATTTGAGAACAAATTTCTCAGATTTTTATTTGTTTAATTTTTACGGAAAGACAGCCTTCGACATTCCTATAAACTTTCAAAACGAATTGAAACTAGCATACTCAATTTCTAAATCAGAAAACACACAGGAATCATTTAAAAATACATTGATTACCAATTCATTCAAAATTTTGATAAAACCCAATCGTTTTTGGTTTGGCTCTGTTTCATTTGATTACTTTCAACCAAGCACTCAAAATCGAAACGAATACTATTTCCTTGATACAATGATTCGTTACCAAAGCCCTAATAAAACCTGGGAATTTACCCTCACCGGAAAAAATCTTACAAACAATAAATTCTTTGAAGAAACCTACATCTCCGATTATTATAAATCCACTTCTACCCAAAGCCTGAACAAAGCATATATCATTCTTGGCTTTAGCTTTAATTTTTAATCATTTCGTAGATTTGTAAAATGAAAAAGAACCCAAGCTTAATCGGATTCCTGGCAACGTTGGGGATCATCATTATTTGTTACCTTGTATATATATTCTTCCTTGAGAAAAAAGACAGCTACCTCATTGCCAATCCATCGCCGGAATCGCTTCAAATTAAGGTTGATGAACAAAACTATGTGATCGCTCCCAATCAAACTACGGAAATTCAGCTGACTCCGGGAGAACACAAATTAAATTTCGACTATAACGGAAAAACTACTGATACTGTATTCGATGTGAAAAACTACAATGGACTGATCAACCCTACCAAAGCCGATTATTATATTTTCGTAAGACCTTACGGAGCCGGCCGGAACCGTGATTCACTTTTTACCTCACAAACTTTGACCATAGACAAGAAAGTTTATTACGGAAACATCAGGCATTCAAATGACCTCTACATTCAGGGATTTTATTATAATTTAAATACGAATTACCCTAAATTCTTCCTTAAAAAAGGTGAGCCGACCGACATTTCCAAAATTTTCTCCAAAGAAGATTTCAAGCAATTTTATTTTGAGAATTATGAATAGCATTGTGAGTCAAAGTTACGAGACAAATTTTAACTTACACTCAAAGCAAAACTTACAACATCAAATCCCCATCAAAACAAAATAAATTACCTTTGCAGACTTATGAGTACAGTGAAACCATATTCCGATTCGGATTTAAGCAAAAAGCAACAGGTCGAGCAGATGTTTGACAATATTTCGGAAAAGTATGATTTGCTGAACCGGATCTTATCCATGGGAATTGATGTGAGCTGGCGCAGGAAAGTTGTAAAATCTGTCAAAAATTCAAACCCGAAAACGATCCTGGATATTGCTACCGGAACCGGAGATCTGGCTATCGAAATGGCAAAAGCCACAAATGCTAAAATTACCGGATTTGATTTATCGGCCGGAATGCTCGAAGTCGGAAGAAGAAAGGTAACCGAAGAAAACCTGGCTGAAAGGATTGAGATGATCCAGGGCGATGCGGAAAATATGCCGTTTGAAGACAATTCTTTTGACTGTATTACTGTGGCATTTGGTGTCAGGAACTTTGAAACTCTTCAAAAAGGATTAAATGAAATTTACCGGGTACTGAAACCGGGCGGAAAATTTATCATCCTGGAATTTTCTCAACCCGAATCGTTCCCGATGAAGCAGCTTTATTCGTTTTATTCTAAAAATATCTTACCCAAAATCGGGAAAAAAATATCAAAAGACCAAAGCGCATACACTTATCTTCCTGACTCTGTAAAAGCATTCCCTTATGGAGAGGAAATGAAAAAAATCCTAAAAAGTTCAAATTTTGCCCAAACTTTCGATAAAAAACTTACTTTTGGAATCGCAAGCATTTATGAAAGCTTAAAATAAAACACACAAAATTTCGTTAAGGAAAGGTATATGAAAAATTTTCTGGCATTTTTACTGTTCACAATGATGATTTCATCATTTGGTCAATTTCGTCCAAATTCTGAAAAAACCTGGTATAGAGAGGACTTTGATGATAAGCGTTTCAGTTGGGGTTATTTCCTGGGAACTAACCTTATGTCGTTTAAAGTCATTCCAAATGAAGATGGAGTAAGCGACCAGGGAATGATTTATCTGCGCCAGGAAAACAAAATGGGATTTTCTGTAGGGTTGATGGGTAAACTAAAATTACACGAATATTTTGACCTGAAGCTGGAACCCGGCGTACATTTTGCCGAAAGAACTCTTTATTTCGGAAACATCGAAAGCAGTGAAACCGACAGTGCCCGAGCCGTAAAAACAACTTATATAGATATTCCATTAATCTTAAAGATTCATGGCGACCGCTGGGTCAATACACGCCCGTATTTACAAGGCGGTGTTGGTTACACAATGAACCTTCAGTCCAATGAGAAAAAAGAGGAAGATAACCAGGATGGAATTTTCAGGATGAAGACCCATAACTTTAACTGGCAGGTTGAAGCGGGAGTTGAAATTTATTTTAAGAAATTTAAATTAACTCCATCTGTAAAAGGATTATTCTTCTTTAACAATGAGCTGGTGCAGGATAATCCGGACACAAACCCTCAGTGGGCAGGCTCATTAAAATCCTTATCGACAAGAGGTGTCTTCTTTTCATTAAAATTCGAATAGAAACAAATCTGATAAAATTTTTGAAGCCGCATTCTTATTGCGGCTTTTTTATTTTCACCAGACAAGAAAAATATGAAATTAAAACATATATGCAAATTACAGCGTAAATTTGCAAAGTATGAATACAAAACAATCCTGGCTCAATAAGTTCGACAAGCCGCTTGCCATTGCCGGTCCCTGCAGTGCCGAAAGCGAAAAACAAATGCTGGAGATTGCCGGGCGGCTCAGCAAAGATTATGTTCAGGTTTTCCGTGCCGGAATCTGGAAACCAAGAACAAAGCCTAATTCTTTTGAAGGTGTGGGTGCAATCGGTTTAAAGTGGCTGAAAAAAGTAAGGGAAGAATTCGGATTTAAAACCATAACTGAAGTCGCAACCGCCAATCATGTTAAACTGGCAATAGAAAATGATGTGGACTGGCTTTGGATTGGCGCCCGTTCCACCGCAAACCCTTTTACCGTCCAGGAAATTGCGGAAGCGCTGCGTGACACCGACAAAGTTGTTCTGGTAAAAAACCCTGTTAATTCGGATCTGGAATTGTGGATTGGAGCAATCGAACGTCTACAGGCACAAAATATTCAAAACCTCGGAGCCATTCACCGTGGTTTTTCCACCTACAAAAAAACAAAATACAGAAACAATCCGCAATGGCAGATTGCTCTGGATTTTATAGATAAAATGCCGGAAATTCCCATAATTTGTGACCCGTCTCATATTTGCGGAAACCGGGAAGGCATTTTTGACGTGGCACAGCAGGCTTTCAACTTTGAATACGACGGATTAATGATTGAAACACACAATAGTCCCGATGAAGCATGGAGCGATGCCAAACAACAAATCACACCGGAAAGGTTATTGGAAATCCTTCAAAAAATTGAGCTTAGAAAAAGTGATGATCCAGATGCTATTTATCATTCAAAGCTAAGCTTGCTACGGAGCGAAATTGACGATACCGATCAGAACATACTCGAAACCATTGCACAAAGGATGGCCGTTTCGGTTCAGATCGGAGAATTGAAAAAACAGCATAATGTTGCAGTTTATCAGCCGGAAAGATGGAAATCCATCTGGGAAAATGCAGTTAAGCAGGGAGAAAAATTAGGGCTCTCGGAGGAATTCATTGACAAATTACTGAAAGCCATCCACCAGGAATCCATACACCATCAGAACCAGATCATGAACAAAGAAAATTCTTTCAATCCCTGATGGAAGGAACCGTAATTAAATCCACGGGAAGCTGGTATTTTGTTCAGGATGAGTCCGGGCAAATGTTCAAAGCACGCATTCGCGGTAAATTCCGTTTGGACAATATCCGGCACACAAATCCTGTAGCAGTAGGAGATTGGGTGGACTTCGAGATCGACAAAGAAGGATTGGCCGTAATTACCAAAATCCACGAAAGAAAAAATTACATCATCCGCCGTTCCGTTAATTTATCAAAAAAGACACACATCATCGCTTCCAACATAGACAAAGCATTTCTGATCGTGACCGTTAACAATCCCAAAACATCACTGGGTTTTATTGACCGTTTTCTTGTCACCTGCGAAGCATATCATATTCCCGGTGTAATTGTTTTTAACAAGATGGACGCTTATGACCCGGAGCAATTAAATCTGGTGGAAGAATATAAATCCGTTTACCATAAAATCGGATATGAAACACTTGAAATTTCCGTCCATACAGAATTAAATCTTGAAGAACTAAAAAAAGAATTAAAAGGGATTACAAGTTTGGTGGCAGGGCATTCGGGTGTGGGGAAATCGACTTTATTCAATAAATTAAATCCCGACTTAAATTTAAAAACTTCCGAAGTTTCCGATTTTAACCGGAAAGGGCAGCACACAACAACATTTGCAGAGATGTACCGCTGGCCGTTTGGCGGGTTTTGCATAGATACGCCGGGCATCAAAGAATTTGGCTTGGTCGATATGGAAAAAGAGGAAATCCAAAATTATTTTCCTGAGATTTTCGAACTGAAAAGCAAATGCAAATTCGATAATTGCTTACATATAAACGAGCCCAAATGTGCAGTTTTAGAGGCTGTTGAAAATGGCGGAATTGCTGTTTCCCGTTATGAGAATTATATAGGATTTTTGAGCGAAATTAATGACAAAGCCAAATGAGAGCTGTAATTCAGAGAGTGAAATATGCCAGTGTAAAAGTCAACGAAAAAATCATTGGTAAAATTGAGGCCGGGTTATTGATCTTGGCCGGATTCGAAGAAGCCGATAATCCGGAAGATTTTGACTGGATGGCCAATAAAATTATTCAAATGAGAATTTTCCCGGATGAAAACAATGTTATGAATGTTTCTATTGAAGATGTAAAAGGTGATCTTCTGGTAGTCAGTCAGTTTACGCTTCATGCCTCTACCAAAAAGGGGAACCGACCTTCCTACATTAAGGCCTCACCACCCGGTCTGGCAAAAAATCAATACGAAGACTTTGTTAAAGTTTTGCAAAATAAATATATTAGCCCCATCCAAACGGGCGAATTTGGTGCCGATATGAAAGTGGAACTCCTCAATGACGGCCCGGTAACCATTTGTATGGATTCAAAAAATAGAGAATAGGAATTGCTAAAACTTAACCGAATGAAGACGTTGACAACCATTTTAATGGTTTTTACTCTTTCTTTTTTTGTAAAGGCTCAAAATTTTAATGCGGATTTAATTCCCGAAGAATTGACCAAAGATGCGTACGCAGTAGTCAGATTTGACAAACTAAATATCAATTACGAAAACTACAACAAAGTTACGGTTACCAACGAATTTGCAGTTACAGTATTAAAAGAAGCCGGACTGAAATACGCTTATCATTTTGAATCTTATGACAAAAAAAGTAAAATAGACAAGTTTGAAGCAACACTATATGATGCTTCCGGGAAAAAAATCCGCGAGTTAAAATCTAAGGACCTTAAAGATGTAAGCGCGGCGGACGGTTTTTCAATGTACCTTGATGACCGTGTGAAATACTATGAATTTACACCAGCTTCTTATCCGTTCACCATTCATTATTATATCAAAACAATCAGTTCAAATACTTTGTTCCTTCCAAAATGGATCCCGGTTGGCGATTATGATGTTGGAGTGGAAAGTTCATCATTTGCATTTACTAATTCTTCTTCTTATCAAATCAGGAAAAAAGAAAAAAACTTTGATCACTGGAATGTAGAAAGGTCAGAAATTTCCAATTCGTGGAATTATTCTCTAAAAAATATACCCCCCGTAAAGGATGAAATTCTGAGCCCCTACCTGAATGAAATCATGCCCGTTGTAATTTTTGCTCCAACCGAATTTGAGCTTGAAGGCAGAAAAGGAAGATTCGAAAACTGGAAAGATTTCGGAAAATGGTATTACGATAACTTATTGCAAGACAAACAAGATCTTTCCGAACAAGAAAAACAGACCATCCGCCAGCTGGTGGAAGACGTTTCCGACCCGGTAGAAAAAGTAAGGATTCTGTATCAGTATATGCAGAATAAAACCCGTTACATCAATATTTCAATTGGAATTGGTGGCTGGGAACCTTATCCGGCATCTTATGTCAGCAATAAAAGTTACGGTGACTGTAAAGCTTTGTCAAATTATATGATGAGTATTTTACAAGCTGTCGGCATTGACGCGTTCCATACTATTATATCAGGCAATCCCTACAAAAAGGTCGATATAGACAAGGATTTCGCCTATATGCAGGGCAACCATATGATAATCAATGTTCCGACAGAAACCGACACAATCTGGCTGGAATGCACAAACCAGCAAACCGCCTTTAATTATTTAGGAAAATTTACAGATGATAGGTTCGCTTTGTCTGTAACACCGGAAGGCGGAAAAATTGTGCGTACACAAAATTATCCGCCGGACGTAAATAAAGAATTAATCCTGGGAAAAGGGGAAATTCTGCCAAACGGGAATTTAAAGACGAATTTGATTATAAAGGATTCAGGCCTGCAATATGACTTGACTTACAGAACAGGATTTGAAAGTTCCCAAGAACAAAAAAGAACTTTAAATGACTGGTTTTCTGTCTTGCCCAATCTGAGTATTAAGAATTATGAATTTGAAAACGATCGTAAAAATGCCGTTTTTATTACAAAAGCAGAATTAGAGTCCGGACAGTTTGCCAAAATTTTCGGAAATAATATGACGCTTAACCTGATTCCGTTTTCAAGATCAGAATCCGGACTAAAAAAAGACAACAGCCGGAAATATCCTTTTGAAATCCGTTTTGGATATACAGACGAGGTGGAGTATGAATTAAAAATCCCGAAAGGCTATGTCATGAATCAGGCTTTTGAGCCATTGATTTATGTGTCTGAATTTGGCAATTATTTACTGACTTTAGAAGTTTTAAATCCGGAAACTCTTAAAATAAATAGAAAACTACTCGTCAAAGACGGAGTTTACCCGAAAGAAAAATTCAATGATTATGTTGAATTCCGAAGAAAAATATCATCTCTTGATAATTCTAAGATACTATTGGAAAAACTATAAAACACAAAACATGAAAACAAAAATTTCTCTTATTTTATTCATCTTTTTTATTTCAGTCCATGCACAGGATTACAGATTCGGAAAGGTGAGCAAAGAAGAATTAACAAAAGAAAGAAGTACAATTGACTCCGAATCTCCGGCTGAAGTTCTATATGAAAAAATATACATCAATCTTGAATTTTCTCCAATGGAAAAAAAACTATATACGACAAAAGAAGTTGAAGGGAGAATTAAAATTTATAATAAAAACAATACCGGTGAAGATCATTTAAAGCAGGAAGTTCAGCTTTATACACCCAATTCGACAAGAGAAAAAATAAGCGGATTTAAAGGAATAACTTACAACCTTGAGAATGGAAAAATTGTAGAAACAAAAGTAAACGGTTCAGATATTTTCACCGAGGAGGTAAATAAATACTGGACAATTGAAAAATTTGCATTCGCCAATATTAAAGACGGTTCCGTTCTGGAATATAAATACACTATCCAGTCCCCTTATCATCGTGAAATTTCGAGATGGTATTTTCAACAGGATATCCCGGTGGTTTACAGTGAATTAATATTCAGGAGACCTGAATTCATGATCTATAGCCCGGATGAAAGGGGTGAAATAAGAGGGAAAATCACTTCTGCCCAAACACCTGCCGCCGGTTATAATTTTAACAATATCACTTCTACCTACATTTACGAAAATGTAAAGCCACTGAAAAGCGAACCCTTTGTTTTCAATCCCAATAATTTAAAAGCTTCAGTAAGGTTTGAATTGATGAAGTTCGAATATCCCGGGTACATTACGGAAAATTATTCAGCTACCTGGGCACAAATCGGAAAGGACTTAAATAATTTGAGCGAATTGGGCGGGCAATTAAACGGAAACAGCTTTCTGGATGAAACTGTCCAGTCCATTACGGCGGGAATTAATTCACCGTTGGAAAAAACCCAAGCCATTTTCGATTTTGTAAAAAACAATTATATATGGAACCATTATAACTCATTTATAGCCGATAATGGAGTGCGAAAAACATTTAAAGATAAAACCGGAAATTCGGCGGACATTAACCTGCTCCTGATCGCCATGCTGCAAAAAGCCGGAGTTCCTGCAGACCCTGTTGTTTTGAGCACTCTCAATAATCTTATGATCAATTATACATTTCCATCAATTACAGGTTTGAATTTCCTCATCGCCGGAGCTGAAATCAATAATCAGCTTTATCTGATGGATGCCACCGAAAAATTAAGTAAAATCAATATGCTTCCCCTCAGGGATCTTAATCACAGGGGATTCAAAATTTCGGGAAACGGCAGTGTGCGGGAAATCTCACTTACCAATTATTCACTCAGCAATATTAAAGAGGTCATAGGTGCGGAATTATCTTCAGACGGAACTATTTCCGGGACTTATATGGAAACCAAAGACGAGTATTTCGCCATGACCGATAATATGGACAGAAAAGATGATCCGGCAGAATTCGAAAAGGATTATCTTTCTGATTATAAATTTGATATAGATAATTTTAAAATAGATGAAAACCTGGAAAAAGGAATCGTTCGTTACTCATTTAAATTTCAAGATGTTTCTGTTGGAGAAGCCATTGGGAACAAACTATTGATTAATCCGCTTTTATTTACACAGCTCACAAAAAATTCATTCCAGTATGAGAAAAGAAGTTATCCGCTGGAATTTGGCTCACTTATATCAAAGTCAAAAACGATCAAAATTAGAATTCCAGAAGGCTATACCGTCGAATCTATTCCGGAAGCAAAACAATTTGTTGTAGAAGGAAACATTGCGGGTTATCTTTACAAAGTAGAAGAACAGGATGGCTATATAGTTCTCAGCACTATTTACCAGATTGGGCAGAGTATTTTGCCGGCTTCCTATTATAAGCCTATGAAAGATTTCGAGAACCAGCAGATTAATTCAGAGAGCCAACAAGTAGTACTGGTAAAAAAATAAAGAAAAAAATGAGCATTAAAAAATTACAGGCAGATGTTGACAACTGGATTCAAAACCATGGAGTCCGTTATTTTAATGAGCTGACCAACATGGCGCAACTTACGGAAGAGGTCGGGGAAGTTGCCCGTATCATTGCGCGCCGTTACGGTGAACAGTCTGAAAAAGAATCCGACAAACAAAAAGATCTGAGTGAAGAGCTGGCTGACGTTATGTTTGTGGTATTATGTCTCGCCAATCAGACAGGAGTTGACCTTGAATCTGCGTTCTATAAGAAACTCGACCTCAAAACACAACGCGATCATGACCGTCATAAGAACAATGAGAAGCTGAAATAAATTTGTCACAGGAAATCTGAAATTCTCTTTCTTTGTGGTACAATGGATGTCATTACTTTAAATAAGATTCAAACATCGCCCAAAGGAGAAATTTTCATTGGAGGATCAAAAAGTGAAAGCAATCGTCTTTTGATTCTCAATAAATTATTTAACGAAAAGATAAAAATCCTTAACCTTTCAGATTCTGAAGATACACGTTTGCTTCAGAAAGCATTGAAAAGAGAAACTCCGGAAATTGATATTCATCATGCAGGAGCAGCAATGCGTTTTCTGACAGCATATTTTGCCGTCCAAAATGGGAGAGAAATCATTTTAACAGGGTCGGAACGAATGAAACAGCGACCCATCGGAATTCTTGTCAATGCATTACGATCTCTCGGAGCTGAAATCCTCTATTTAGGAAAAGAAGGGTTTCCGCCGTTGCTCATCAAAGGAAAAAAAATTACAAAAGATTTTGTGGAATTAAACTCCGGTGTCAGCAGCCAATTCATTACGGCGCTCATGTTAATCGCACCGAAGTTGCAAAATGGGCTGACCATTCAGCTAAATGGAAAAGTCACTTCATTTCCTTATTTGATGATGACTTTAAAGATGCTGAATGAAACAGGAATAAAAGCGGGATTGAACCACAATGTCATTCAGATTTTTCCGGTCCATGAATTGAGCGAACAGGAAATAATCGTTGAATCTGACTGGAGCTCGGCCTCATATTATTATTCCATTGCTGCTATTTCAGATTCAGCCGAAATTAAACTCAATTCATTCTACAGGAACAGTCTGCAGGGAGATTCGGAAATTACTAATATTTACCGGGATTATTTTGGGGTAGAAACACATTTTAATGGAAACCAAATTACACTTTCCAAAAATTTAAAATTCAAAACTCAAAATTTAAAATTGAATCTAAATGCCACGCCCGATATTGCTCAAACCATTGCCGTAACCTGCGCTGCTTTGAAAGTGAAATGTAAACTGACTGGCCTGGAAACGCTGAAAATTAAAGAAACCGATCGCCTGACTGCATTGAAAAACGAACTTAAAAAAGTTGGAACGACTGCAGAAGTTACGAAAGACTCTCTGGAAATAACCGGATTTGAAGAAATCAAAGAAACTCCTCTGATAAGGACATACAATGACCACCGTATGGCCATGAGTTTTGCTCCGTTAAGTATTTTAATGAAGCTGGAAATTGAAAATCCCGATGTTGTGGAAAAATCTTACCCGAATTTTTGGAAAGATTTCGGAAGATTAATGCAAAACAGGGCCTAAAAAAACATCCAAAAGCAAAACCTCTAGATGTTTTTCAGTTATCAAAACTTAACTTTAAAAAGTCACTTTTCCGGACTCCCCTCCTTTTTTAGCTGTAAAACTCTTCCTCACTCCGTTAACATCAAAGGTTACAAGATTTTGCTGATCCGGATAAGTTTCAATCAGCATTTCGTTTTTTACTTCAATATCTTTGATGTTGTTTATATTGTCTGCTTTTAAATAGATCCGCGTAGACTTGTCATTTGTCTGGGATCCTACATAGGTCAAAGCCACCGGGCTTCCATTTACTTTCACAATCAATTTGGAGCTGCTGTATGATTTTGCTTTTGAATCGAAATTGTCTTTTGATGAAACCGGAGCGCCGACCGCTTTTTCCAAATCGGCAGTAAAAAATTTAGCTGTCAGCTTCAGGCTCCCGGACTCATATTCAACTTTTGTCGTAGATGCATGAAAATCCTGGGCGTAGGATTGTGTGAAAAATCCCATTAAACAAAAAACTATTATTAACTGTAACTTTTTCATTTTTAAGTTCTTTTATAGTCAAATTATACAAAGTCAGTGCCAAATACTTAAATGACTTGTTAAAATAGATGGCATTGCAATTTATAAATTTTTTGCCAATATGCTTACCTCAATTCTTTCTGGAGTTCTTTGAGTATTTTTCTGCTTCTTGTCCTGATTCCTGCAGAAACATTGGGTTCTTCCAAAACCATTTCAATCATGGTTGTCAATTCATTTTTTAGTTCAGGATAATGCGCTGAAAGATTATACAGCACTGTCATCGCAAATGCCCTGATGGCAATTTCTTCTTTTGGATCGGCCAGCAACTCAAATACCCGTGAATAAAGAACACCTCTCAAACTCTCTTCAATTTCACAAAATTGAAGCACCCGAAGAATATTCCTTTTCAGTGCGCCTTTTAAATCCTGTTCTTGTAATAATGGAATTAATCGGGGAATGTAAGGATAAATCAGCCCCGGATTTTTTTGAAAACTTAATGAAACCACGTGAGCAGCTCTTTGAGGAACTCTATAGTCTTTTGTTCCCATAAAAAAACAATTCATTAATTCTTTGAAAAGAAGAGGATCATTTCCAATATAAGAAACGATCTTAAGTGAATTTTCTTTACTGTGACTCGTTTCTAACTGATGGTAAATATTCATTAAAAAGGTAAATCATCCGGCTCATCGTTTCCGTCAAGGTAGTCATGGGAAACAGGTGGTAAATCGGCATACTGATTAATCGAATGGGACTCTGCCCCTGCTTTTTCCAGCCTCCAGCCTTGAATACTGTTGAAATACTTTGCCACGCCTTCGGGATTGATCCATTCACGACCCCGTAAATTAATGGAAATTTTAACTTCATCTCCTATTGAGAGCGGTTTAAGTAAATCAATTTTGTCTTGGGTAAATTCGATTAAGATGTCTTGCGGATATTGTTCCTGTGTTGTGATAACAATTTCTTTTTTCCTGAATCCGCTTGCAAATGATTGTTCATCAAATATTTTCTTAATTCTTCCAATAACTTCCATATTGTCTTTGCTTTTGTACAAAAGTAAAGGAATTTGACAGAAGCAAAAAATTGACAAATAAAATTTGCCGAAAAATATTTTGATGTATATTTGCAATCCTTTCCGCGGATGTGGTGGAACTGGTAGACACGCCAGACTTAGGATCTGGTGCCGCAAGGCGTGGGGGTTCGATTCCCTTCATCCGCACTTAAAAATCGCAAGCCTGTAAAGAGTTTTTACAGGCTTTTTGTTTTTTGGTACAACATGAGTACAACAATTGATTATCTCACTTCCTTTCAAAATCTATATCAATATCGAAACTTTCACTTTTTCTTTTGACTCTTTTTCACCTGCACTTAAAAACAAACAATTAACAGTTTTTATTTTGTTTTTAAAACATATTTTTCAATAATGTAGGGAGTTACTTTTTTCAATTCCTTACCATTAATCGGATGTTTTCCATCTGTCGAAAAGAATTCAGGTTCTCCGTCTACCTTCACATACCATACGACAGCTTCTCCTGCTTTGAAGAATGTGGTAGTATCTGTGGCTTCAATTTTGAAAAAATATTTGAACAACTGTTCATTATAAGGAATGATTGTCGTTTCTGGATCTATCTTCTCATTACAGTCTATTTTTGTATAATGATTATTATCCCAATACATACAGTCAATGGAGTTCTTCCCATTTACACCTAAATAAGAACCAAGTCCCGCAATAACTGCAATTCCCAGTCCTACTAAACCACCTTTTATGTAATTATTGCTCGTTTTATTTGAAGAAAAACCAAATTTTCTTTCCTCTTCCACTTCTGTTATTATTTCTTTTTTTTCTTTTTGGGGAATATTCTTTTTTTCCTTTTCATCATTGGTTTCCTGAAAATTTTTACGACAGAAATCAGCAAAATTTTCATATCCCAGCCACTTAGAAATCTCATCTATTATATCTTCTTTTGGCTGCCCGATCTCATCTAATTTCCCATCTATATACTTTTTATAATAACGTTCCATAGTTCTTTCACTAGGAGAAGTACTCTTTAGGTTATCGGAAATATAAGCATACCATCCGGGCTTGGAATTTCTTTTAGATTCTGATCGTGCTTTTTCGAATGCCTGAATAATCAATTTTTTGATTTCCCTATAATTAATTCCTTCCGGATTATCATTTTCCAAATGTAAAATATTCATAAACTTTTGTTTTTTCGAGTGGTATAATCCGACACTTTTCAGACACAAATACTTTCTCTCCCTTTATTCAAACGTGTCCATAACTTGTCTGAAACATGTCCGGTGTATGTATTACAACTTATGTCAATTCCGAACTTTCTTTGTCATGTAATTCGTTTTGAGCTTCATACTGCAGTTAAAGCAAAACTACAAAATGAATTCAAAAAACGAGGTAAAGGATCAATGATTTCGATTAACGGGAAGTAACTGAAAATCATTGGTTCCCAGCCTCACAACTTCCCACACAAGAAGCGCTTCTTTTTTTATCCGCAGGGCTCTGTTCAGGCCTGTGCCTGACTATCCGTGCACATTTCAAAACAATTAAAAATTTAAAAAAATGAAAAGAACTATTTTAGTTATGGGAGTTATTATATCAATTATTACAGTCACTTCTTGCCTGGACAATGATGATATGGGATTTGTTCCGATCGTTGCCGAAACCAATAACAATGCTCATTATGGCAAAGATGGTGATGACGGAAATGACAGCATTCCACCTGATTCTTCAGGCACTGTAAGACCACCTACAGGAGGTGAAGAGGGACAAATCCCTGTAAAACCATAAAAAAATCCCGTCTCAAGTCATCTATTTAATTTAAATTAGGGGTATGAAACTCAACAAAATTTCATACCTCTTTTTTTATTCAATTGTTCTATTTTTAATTATTTCTTGTTCAGAGAAAGATAATTATAGAACATCCTCGAATTCTACTTCAATAAATCAAGATTCTATTCAACTCAAAAAGTTCTTATCAAAGGCAACTTTCTATTTAGAAAAAAATGATTTAGATAGTTTGAAATTAATTATTACACCATTTTCTAAACTTGCTGATAAAACACAGAATAATTTTTATTTGGGAAAATCCAACGGAATCTTAGGCTATTTAAAACTACTTGAAAATCAGAGTGATTCAGCATTTTTTTATCTGAATCAATCCAAAGAATATTTTGCTAAATCAATTGATTCTATAAATATAGCAAAATCCTTAACCAACATGGCTATTCTTCAGGTTAATCAGGCTGATTATTCCGGTTCTGAAATTACAGCCATTGAAGCTTTAAAATATTTAGAAAATCATCAAAATGTCGACTTTATTCCATCCATCTATAATGCACTTGCAATTTCTTCCCGCAAACAAATCAATTACAATGAGGCTGTTTATTGGTATAATAAAGCATTAAAAGAGATTAAAGATTCCTTAAGCGAGAAAATTTGTTTAAATAACATAGCCGTTTCTTATAATTATTTAAATGAACATCAAAAATCAGATAGTATTTTATCTGATCTTTTGAGAGATTCGATAGTTTTAAATAATAAGGATTTACAATCAAAAGTCATCGATAATCTCGCCTACACAAAATGGAAACAAAATCCTGACAGAAATTTAGACGCAGAATTTTTCAACGCTCTTCAAATCAGGGAAGAAAACAAGGATGATTGGGGACAAATCGCAAGCCATGCACATTTATCAGAATATTTTGATCAGAAAAGCCCTGAAAAATCCCTCTTCCATGCTCGAAAGATGTACGATATAGCGACAAAGCTCAACAGCCCCGATGACCGACTGGAAGCCCTCCAAAAATTAATTTCTCTTGAATCTCCTGAAAATTCCAAGCAGTATGCCATTACTTACACTCATCTCAGCGACAGTTTGGTGACCGCTCGCAACCGGGCAAAAGATCAGTTTGCAAAAATCCGATATGACAGTGAAAAGAACAGGGGGGAAAATCAATTGCTGAAAATACAGGACGCCAAAAAGCAAGTTCAGCTCGAAAGACAAAAAAGCATCAAGATCATGGCCATTTCGGGAATCATCATTTTGGGTTTGGCATTTCTTATTTTTTACCTTAATCAGCGAAATCGCATAAAAAGAGAAAGACTGATCGCTACTTATCAGTCAGAAGTTAAAATGTCAAAAAAAGTACACGATGTTTTATCCAATGACATTTACCGGTTTATTCTCCGCTTACAAAATCTACTTCCCCTCACTCATCAGGAAAAAGAAACCCTGATAGGGGAAATTGAAAACATTTATGAAACATCAAGGCAAATTTCAAAAGACCTGCACGATTTTGACACAAAAAACTTTAACAATGAAATAAAAGCCCTGTTTGAGACATACCAATCCGATTCTGTAAAAATCATTTATAATCTTATTGAAGATAACACATGGAACTATGTAAATATTAATTCCAAAAGAGAATTATTCCGGGTTTTACAGGAACTCATGACAAATATGAGCAAACATAGCAAGGCCAGCCTCGTACTGATTCAATTTAAGAAAGAAAAAGAAAAAATGGAAATAATTTACCGGGATAACGGAATCGGAATGGCTGAGGATCAAATTATTAAAAAATCAGGATTGGCCAATACGGAAAACCGTATGGAAAATATTCACGGCTCTATTATTTTTGAGACAAACAACGGAAAAGGGCTAACTATAAAAATTTCTTTTCCGACTTAAACTAAAAAATTATGTTTCAAAAAATTCTAATTGCAGAAGACCATGACAGCACTCACATAGGTATAAAATCAGCTATCGATGAACTTAAAATCTCCAATGCCCATTTTGTAAAACACTGTGACGAAGCATTTTTAAAAATCAAGCGGGCGATCCATGATCAAGAACCCTTTGAGCTCCTGATTACCGACCTGTCATTCAATCCCGTTCAGCCAACTGATAAAATTAAATCGGGAGAAGAATTAATGAATGCTATCAGAAAAGAGAAGATCAATATCAGTATCCTGGTATTTTCCGTTGAAGACAAACCTCTGATTATAAAAAAACTGTTAGATAAATATGATGTTAGCGGTTATATTACTAAAAGCCGTCACGATTCCCGCGAGCTAAAAAAAGCTATCGAAAATATCTCGAAAGGAAAAAAATATATTTCACCAGAAATAGAACAAAAAATCCATCTGCAAAGAGAAAATTATGTTCTGGAAGATATCGATTTTGAAATTTTACAGCTTCTGTGCAACGGATACAATCAAGATGAGATTTCAGATTATCTGAAAGAAAAAGAAGTTGTGCCCAACAGCAAAAGCTCAATCGAGAAAAAGTTAAAAACACTCAAAGAAGAGTTTCAAGCTAAAAGCAATATTGAACTCGTAGTTATTTTACAGGGATTAGGTTTGCTGAAAAATTAACGCAAAAGTATTTCCAACATTTTTCATCTCCTTACGGAAAACCGTAAGGATTTGTTTTTTTATGACGGTAGGTTTATTTCACGAAATAAAATTAGAACCATGAGTCAAATCAAATTCCCAAAGTTCATCATTTCCAAAACAAAGAATGGTGAATACATGTTCAACCTCTGGGCAGTCAATGGACGTATTATCCTTACAAGCGAAACCTATACACAAAAACAAAATTGTATAAAAGGTATTGAGTCAGTGCAAAACCACGCAGATGATGACAAAAACTATGATCGCAAAACGGCAAAAAATGGAGTTCAGTATTATTTCACGCTGAAAGCCAGAAATGGGCAAATTATTGGAAAAAGTGAAATGTATGAATCTATAGCAGCCCGTGATAATGGGATAAAAGCTATAAGAAGAGATGCTCCAAAAGCAGAAACAGAAGATTTAAGCTAAAACCAAGTACTATGGAAATTCAAAACCAATTCAAATTGCTAACCGAAAAAATCAATCTACTAAAGAATAAAATTGAAACGGAAGAATCAACTAAACACGCTTTCGTATTGCCCTTCATCAATATTTTAGGGTATGATACTTTTAACCCGACAGAAGTCGTGCCAGAATTTACAGCTGACTTGGGACTTAAAAAAGGAGAAAAAGTAGATTATGCAATCTTCCAGGATGATAAACCTATACTCATTATTGAATGTAAACATTGGGCGGAAAACCTAAACGTCCATAATTCACAATTATTCCGGTATTTCCACGTAACCAAAACCCGCTTTTCCCTCCTGACCAACGGAATTGAATACAGATTCTATACAGATCTGGAAGAACCCAACAAAATGGATGAAAAACCATTTCTTGAATTCAGTATTACAAATCTGAAAGAAAATGTGCTAAATGAAATACTCAAGTTTCATAAAACCAACTTTGACGTAGACAAAATTGTCAACAATGCAAGTTTCCTGAAATACACAAAAGAAATCAAACAAATTATTCAGGAAGAATTGCAAAATCCATCGGATGGATTTACACGTCTTTTTGCCGGAAAAGTTTACAATGGCCGGCTGACTGAAAAAGTTCTCGACGAATTCAGGAATATCGTACACAAGGCTTTTTCGCAGTATATAAGCGATAATATAAACGAACGGCTTACCGCTGCCATCAACAAAGAAAACCAGAAGCAAAAAGAGGAAATCATTCCGGAAGAATCCATCAGTAAAGTAGATACGACAGATGAGGAAATGGATGCTTACAGGATTATCGTTGCCATTCTGAGAAGAAAACTTCTTGCAGAAAGAGTCAGCTACCGCGATACCCAGTCCTATTTTGGGATTTTGCTTGATGATAACAATAGAAAACCGATATGCAGACTGTACCTCAACGGCAACAAAAAATATATCGGGATTTTTAATGAGCAAAAAAATGAAAGCAAAGAGCAAATTGCTTCCATAGATGATATCTATGCTTTTGAAGAACACTTGTTACTGACACTAGGATTTTATGATGAGGTTAATACTAAAATCGTTGAATCTTGAAGAATAATTATAAATCAAATAATTCTTTTAACGAGATGTTCAACGCTTTTGAAATTTTGAGCAGTGTTTTGACAGTAGTATTGATTTCAGCTCTTTCAATCCTGCCGATTTGGGTTTTGGGCAGATTGCAATCAGAAGCCAGATCAAACTGTGATAACTTTTTTTCTTCTCTCAGTTTTCGGATTCTGGTTCCCAACTTTTGTAAGTATTCTTTCTCTGAAATTTCCACAATTCAAAACTCCAAAGAATGAAATTATCTTTTAGTCACATATATGTGACTAAGTTTATATATTTGTAAATTATCAAATCCAAATCAAAAATTATCATAAACTAAATAATTATGAATAAAATTACTGCAACAGACCTTTTTTTAGCTATTTTGGCTATCCTTCTCATTAGTGTCAGTTTCTACCAGACTTGGTTAGGACTTGAACAAATTTTCGGACATGCATCGTCTATTATTGCACTGGTCTTATCCCTATTATTATTATTTCTACTATGGCGGGTTCGCCAAGAAAAATTTACAGGAAGATCTACGGCAAAACTTAAATGGATTTATGTTTTCGTTGCTTTATTTTGTTTCATTGCAAACTTTAATGCATTATACACTCGTTTTATGCGTACTGACATTTATACAACTGAGCTACGGGATATAAATCAGAAATTCAATGATTTGGAATCTGACGTTACTGCCAAATTCAATTACAAATACGATCCGGAAAAGACACGCGCAATCATAACCAAAACCAAACAGCTAATGCAACAAATAACTGACCCCGGAAATCCGGGAATTGGAACAAGAGCCCAAAGTTTAATCCGAGATATTGAAAAACTCACGGGTGAGAAAGTTGATATTTATAATGTAGTAGGAAACGACTATATTGATTTGGCTAACCGAATGGGGACTCAGATTGACGGCATGATTGCAGATTTAGCACCTGAAGAACAGAAACTGAAAACAGATTTGAATAATGCCGTTTTAAAATGGAACAAAAATATTCAAAGTCTGCTTTTATTACCTAAAAAAGAAATAGATGAAATAGCGCAGGGTGAAATAGACAAGTCACTTGCCGAATATAATAAATTAGGAAACACAGCAGTTTCGGTATTAGGTGATAAAATGAAATTTGAGGCTGCAACTACAAAAACACAAGATATAGGGAAAATAGGTTATGCTTTTTCTCATGCCATTCAAAATTTTGGAATGTATCAATTTGTGGTATTGCTCGGTTGTTTATTGTTGGATTTTGTTATTCTGTTTATTATTGATTTAACTACTACCCCAAATGAAAATAGTAAAGGAGGAAGTGTATTTAGAAAAAGTAAAAGCCAAACTATAATATAATATTATGGAAAATAATGAATTTACGCCATTATCATTCGATGATGAGAATGACCAGAATTTAAAACCTCTTTCATTCAATGATGAAAGTGAAGATACTCTTACCTTCCCTTCTGATGAATATCATTCCTTTATTGACACACAACCATTTGTCCCTATTGCGCCTACTCCAGGAACAAACTCTATAAAAGACAAAGACAGTAATTTTGTGTTTTTCTTCGGGACAGCAGAATCAGGAAAATCTGTGATTCTATCTTCAATGCTTTATTATTTAAGTTCACAATCAGGTGCAATTCGTCCAAAATTGGGTACACCCAATTCCAAAGAAGCCGAAGTTTTATTATTTGACTTTCTGGAAAATCTAAGAAAGGGAATTTTACCAAATAGGACTACCAGAGATCAAGTGACAAGACTTGATTTGATATTTGAACCCAATAATAAATCAACAAAAGTTCCTTCAATAAGTCTGACCTTTCTGGAAACTTCTGGTGAAAATCATAATGAAATAAGGCGTGGGGGAAATTACCACAGCAGCATAGAAGAATACCTGAGCGCAAACGTTGCTTTAAATTTTATTATAGTAACAAGTTATGACATAGCACATAATGATGATACCCTAATTTTCACTTTTTTAAATGAATTAGAAAGAAAAGGCAAAAATCTAAAGGCAATCAATGCTATTTTAGTTGTTTCAAAATGGGATAAATCGGGTTCTATGGGAGTAGCAAGCGAAGAACAGTTAGAAAATTTCATCAGAGAACGTTTGCCAATGACAAGCCAAAGGCTTGATACCTATGGATTGGTAAAGACATACTATACCATAGGAAATATTGAGAAAAACAACAATGGTGAAGAACGACTTACATCTCTCAATTTACACACCGCAGAAATTCTTTCAAATTGGTTATACAAAAGTATAACCGGTTATGGTTTAGACTTCGAGGGCACTTTTTGGGAACGTATAAAATTTAGTTTACAATTTAATGAAAAATGAATAATAACACAGACTTAGTTGTATTCGGAACCTTTGGACAACCTAATGGATTCAGGCAAAGTTCAATTCAAAAAAAAAATTATAAAACATTTGACTTAAACACCAATGCAATCAAAGTGTTTCCAAACAACATGCTTTATTCGATCCGGAAAGAAAACATAAGCGGCATAAATACTTTGGCGTTTTCCTTATATACATTTGCCAAAGAAAGAAATTCGGATAGAAGTGGAACATTCATAGGTTCAAGTATAGTTTTTCATAATCAATCAGCAGAAGAAAGTCTTATTATGAATTGTCTGAATGAATTTCATAAAGATCTGATTAATAACAAAAAAAATGTTGATAACAATGTAATTCAGGTAGAGCATTCCAATAAACTACAAGCCAATAAACCAAAAGACTTTGATAAACTCTCTTTCAATACAAAGAATTTTAGCGAAATAAACTTTTCTCCCATAGGAAAAGATTTAGTAGTTTATTATGAGAAAGCCGATATAGAAATCTTGCGAAAATCCCAAGAATTGCTAAATGTTTATGATACGATTTACTTTACGGACAGCAGGGAAATTGGGAAATTTGTACAAGAAAAACAATTAATCCAAATCGTTGATAAAAATGGTTTCCTTCAAGAAATTGAAAAATACAGAATTCAAAAAGAAGAACAAAGAAAAAGAAAACTCAAAGATACTATTGATAAAATAGAAAGAGAAACCAACAATCTTGAAGAAGTCAAAAAACAACTTCTTGAAAATAATAAAAAACGTATTGAATCAGCAAAAAACACACAACAGGAAAACCAATCTCAGATTAAAAAATTCGAAAAAGATTTAAGTGATAATCAGCTGAATATACAAAAAGCGGAAAATCAACTGATTGTAATAAGTCAGGAATTTGATAAGTACAAAAAACAATTAGATTCAGTCAAACAAAAATTAGGTTCGGAAACTATTCAACCTGAAGAAGTTTCCAAATATTTGTCTGAATACCAAAGTAAATTAGAAGAAGCTAAAAAGCAACTTACAATTCCCGATATTCGTAAAATCGGCTCACAGACTCAACCTTTTCAGCAACAAAATTTTGAATATTATAGCTATGGCGAAAAAAAATCCCACAAGAGACATTCAGAAAAAACGCCACCAAATGTGACAAGTTACCAAATTATAATACTCATTTTCATTCTTCTATGGATTGGTACAACGATTTATTTTTTGTTCGTTAAAGAACCTGAAAAAATAGAAGTTTCAACAAATTATGAAGAAGAAACTTTACAAGAAACAGAAGAAAGCTTATCTCCAAAACCTAATGACAGTTTGAATAAGAGTGATTATCAATTAGTTGCAAAAGAATTGAGATACAATATGAATATAGAAAGAGTTGTCGATATTATTTTCAGAACGAATAAAGAAGATATTGACAGCACCTATTCAGCTCAAAAAGATTTATACGTTAAAAAATTAAAAGAAATGAATCCTGACTGTTTCGGCAAAGATGATTCCGCAGATTATTTTGTAAAAGACACCTTACGTAATATCCCTTCCTATAAAATACAAGAATGAAATTCTTCAAAATATTTATAATTTTCTGTTTGTTTGTACAATGTAAGCATCCTGATTTCAATGAGGATGAAAGATACAAAGGGACGATATATAATTCTCAACCAGATGTACAAATAGAAGATGAAGAAATTATTACAACTTTGAGCATTCCAGAAGTTGTGGAAAAAGAAAACCATGAATCAATTAATGATGATATCACAGAACAAGAATTCAAAAAAGAGAATAAAAAGACCATCATCAAAATGCATAAAAATGGTGGGATTTATGAAATCCCTATAGAAATAAATGGTGTAGAAATGTCTTTTATCTTTGATACAGGTGCAAGTATTATTTCTATTTCTACCGTTGAAGTCGGATTTCTATACAAACAAGGCAAAATTACTGAAGATGATTTCTTAGGAACAGCAAATTTCACAAATGCTAACGGAGAAATTTCAGAAGGCACAATCATCAACCTTAAAACTGTTAAAATAGGTGATTTTATACTTTATAATGTCGAAGCCTCTGTAGTTCCAAATCTTAAAGCCCCACTTTTATTAGGACAAACTGCCCTTTCAAGATTTGCAAAGGTATCCATCGATTACGGCAATGAAGAATTAATTTTAGAATAAACCAAATTCATTTATGAATAAGTTAATAAAGATTTTTCTTTCTACCCTTTTCCTACTCTGCCTGTTAGATATGCCCTACGGATACTTTCAATTGGTTAGATATTTAGCGATGGCCATATTTGGTTATCTGGCTTACGAAAGCTACAAACAAAACCATGAAAAAGAAGTCATTTTATACATTGCTTTAGGTATATTATTCCAACCCATTTTCAAGATTGCCTTGGGCAGAACCATTTGGAATTTGGTTGATGTCATTGTTGCCATATTTCTTATTTACAGTGTTATAAAAACAAATAAATCAAATGAAAACTAAACTCTTATATTTCATTCTTTTTACATTTTTAGTTATGACTTCCTTTAGAGCTTCAGTTATATCTCCGCAACTATCTGTTTATCTATGCAACAGTACCGGAGGGAAAAAATACCATTATAACAAATCCTGCCGCGGACTCTCAAGTTGCCAGCACGAAATCATAAAAGTAACGCTTCAGGAAGCACAAAAAAGAGGAAAAACATTATGTGGTTACGAAGATTAATTGGGTTAGTTCTTGTGATAGTACTCCTCTCTTGCTCAAAAAACATCAATGATAAACTCAATTATAACAAAGTGGTTTACATCTGCAAAGGACATTACAGCAAGAGTTATCATCACGACCCCGAATGCGAAGGATTACGAACCTGCACCACAGAAATATTTGAGGTAACATTAGAATCAGCCGAAAAGAAAGGGCGAATTTTGTGCGGATATGAACAATAAATTTATGAATCTTACATTCCTACTATCACTTTTTTACTTTCTGAATTGTTCAGATGCTGAAACGTTACCCTATTCTTCTTTTGAAAATCAAATTTTAACGGAAATAACAAAACCCGAATTTACTGCAAAAGTCACCCGCATTATAGATGGCGACACTCTGGAAGTAATATATGGTGAATTACCCGTGATGATACGCCTGGCACACATTGACTGTCCTGAAAAACGCGGAAGCCAGCCTTATGGAAATGCTGCCAAAAAAGTACTCTCCGATCTCTGTTTTGGGCAAAATATCAAGATAGAATTTACCGGAGATAAAGATCGGAACGGCCGTTACATTTGTGTAATTTATAATCCGGAAGGGTTAAATATTAACAAAGAAATGGTTCGGCTGGGAATGGCCTGGCATTACAAAAAATATTCAACAGATAAAGAGTATGCTGAATTGGAAAGCGAAGCCAGAAAAAACAAAATAGGGCTTTGGCTAGACATCAATCCTATTCCCCCTTGGGAATGGCGAAAATAAATTCCCCGCCGGAAGGCGGGGAATTATTCTTTTGTGTGTTGATTGGGAGTTAAATCTCAACTTATTTTTTAACCACTTTTACGGTTTGAGTTCCTTTTGCTGTCACAACCTGAGCAACATAAACACCTGCCTTCAAAGCCGACATATTTACAACTGCCAAATTATTGTCGAATTTAGCTGTCTGAATCAATTGACCATTCATAGAAAAGATCTTTACTTCTTTGATCATTTCTTTTGCGGTGATATTCAGCTTGTTTACAACAGGATTCGGGTAAACGGAAACCTTAACAGCATCAATATCATTTATGGCTAAATTCGGAGTCAATACAAGATTGTCAATCAAGGCGGCGCTGTGTGGTGCCGTTCCGTGAACTTTGATGGCGAAATATTTCACATCACCCGAAATTGACAAAGGGGTACTGAAGCTTTGCACGGCTACCGTTGTCGCAATCGGATCACTGACAGATACAAAAGAATCCGCATTTTCATTACTCGTTACGGTTCCTACCTCTACTGTGATGCCCTCAACTTCAGAGCCATCCATAGAAGAAGTGGCAAAATCAAATGTCAGATTATACTCCCCTTCTACAATTTCAGGAGAAATCAGATACATAGAAACATCCGGATTCATGAAAGTATAAAAAGTCACATCTCCGCCTACCAAAAACATTCCTCCGTTGCCAATCCCCGTCCAGCACTCATCTATTTCTTCCCAAGTATCAAAATTCTCATTAATTCCATTCACAGGATTACATTGGCCAAAACCTGCTACAGCTGAAAGTGCAAATACTAAAGACAATAAACCTTTTTTCATTTTTATATTTTTAATTAATTACTATTGATTTAAATCACGCTGCAAATATAATTTTAATTTGGATTAAGTCTAAATAAATTTATATTTTTGTACCGGATTATAAGAAAAATCATATTTTCATGAAAAATTCATGGTGGCTGGCAGGCATTTTACTTTTCATTTTTTCATCTGCAATAAATGCACAGGAAGAGGTTGAAGCTGATTCTACTGAAGTTGTGAATCTAAATAACGCCGTCATTACCGGCCAGTATTCCGCACAGTCTGTCGATAAATCCATATATAAGATAGAAGTTATTTCGCAGGAAGATATCAAAAACTTTGCGGGAAACACGGTTGCCGATGTACTGAACCAGAATTTGAATATACTGATCGTCCCCAGCAGTGCTACGGGAGATTCCCAGGTCAATATCATGGGATTTGGCGGCGAGTACACCAAAATCCTGATTGACAATATACCGGTTGTTGGCGACAACGGAATGGGTGTAAATATTGATTTGACCAAGATCAATCTGGACAATATAGAACGAATCGAAATCGTGAAAGGTGCGATGGGTGCAGATTACGGGAACAGTGCTTTGACTGGTGTAATCAACATCATCACTAAAAAAAATATTGAATCCAAATGGAAAATCAACGCACTCATTCAGGAAGAAACTGTGAACAACGAATATGACTGGTATGAAAACAACGGTGTTTCCAAAGGAAAAGGCCGGCATATACAGGGCTTAGAAGTTTCGCATAATATTTCAGACAACTGGTTTCTTTCACTAGGTATAAACAGAAATGATTTTCAGGGGTATTGGGGAAATAAGGACGGCGCCAAAGTCATCGAAAACCGGGGGTACGAATGGCAGCCCAAAGAAACCTGGAACGCCAACGGGATCCTGAATTACAAAAGCCATAATTTCAAGGCTTTTTACCGTGTGAATTACTTGAATGAAGCCATTGACTACATTAGTCCTAATGCAAAGCTGGAACAATTGGGTGGCGGTCAGCAAACTTATATTTCAGACGATGACAGAGATTATTTGACAGAAAGATGGATTCATCATTTGAACATTGACACCAGATTATTTAACCAGGTTAAATTCCTGGGAGATTTCTCTTACCAGACACAAAACCGTGATTTCAGAAAATATACTTATGACATCGCCAACCGTGAAATCCTTAACAAGGGTGCATTTCACACTTACGCGTCTTCCGAAGCGTTTTACTCAAGAGGCACGTTCAGCAATTTTATAAATAATGATATTTTCGATTTTCAGATCGGCTATGAATTAGACAATACCAGAGGATTCCGCAGCCAGTTGTCGGGAGAGCTCTCCTCAGACGCCGGAAATGTAACAGGCGGATCGATGTTTGACAGAGACATCAACGAAACACTGGGAACCTATGCAGCTTTTGCCTCGGCAGAAGTCAGAACAAACGTCGGCTTAGCATTCCGTCCGGGATTCAGGGCAAATTTCAGCAATCGTTTTGCAAGCGAATTCAATTATTCACTGAGTACCATGTACAAATTGTCCGATTCAAATAATTTACGGTTCGTCATTGGAACCACCAACCGTTTTCCGGATTTTGAAGAATTATTCACTTACTTTGTCGATTCCAACCATGATGTCAGAGGAAACGAAAGCCTGATACCTGAAAATGGTTATACGACTTCGATCCAATGGAACCATAAAATGAAAGACGGCGGGTTTTCCATGGCCAATAACATCAGTACAATTTATTTAAATTTAGATGATAAAATTGATCTGGCTACTGTCAATTTTACTCCTTTACAATACCAGTACATCAACATCGATCAATACCAGGCTTGGGGAGTTACAACCGACCATACACTGAATTACCGAAACCTGAATTTTAATTTGGGGGCTTCCCTGATGGGTTATTCTAGGAGAATCGAAAGCAACACAGGAGTCGTTCCTAAGGATGATTTCAGGTATACTTTTGAAGCAAATGCCTCTGCCAATTACAGGATTCCGAAATGGGGAACCGTCGTTTCGGCATACTATAAATATACCGGCGAGCTTACGCAGTACGTTTTGGAAGACGCTTTGGGCGAACCTTATTATCGTTTGGGCAAACAGGCGCCATTCAGCCTTATGGATGCTTCCATCAGAAAAAGTTTCCTGAAAAATTGCCTCGAAGTTACTCTTGGCATTCGAAATTTATTTGATATAACTTCTATTACCAATACCACACAAGCAGGATCTGCACATGACGGAAATGCCAGCGAAACCATGTTGTTTTATGGCCGTTCTTATTTCCTAAAATTAAATTACACACTTAACTTCAATTAATTCAAAATGAAGATCTTTTCTAAAGTAATATTCCTCTCCACGCTGTTCCTGTCGGTAAGCTGTCTTAAAGAAGACGACGGCATCATCCTGGTAGCTCCTGTCGAAGGAGATGTTTTAGAAGCAGAAGTTGGCGGCCCGGCGCAGCCATACCAGGTTTGGATAGATTTAAGCACCGGCGAAATGAAAAAAACCATCCGGACGGGCTGGGATTTAGGATTTTGTACAGGCGATGAATTTGCTGTCATCCTCAACACAGGCGCAGTCATGTCTGCAACTGAAATTGAAGGTGTTACCGAATTAAGCCAGGTAAGCTCACAATCCGTTTCCGGTTTAATGCAATCAGTACAGGTAGGAACTTTTGATGCAGATAACCTTCAGTATGTAGATGATGTAAAGGGTAATTACCTGGAAAACGGAACTGTCATCAAGGAACCTGGGAGAATCTACCTCATCAATATGGGATTCAATATATATGAAGGTACATTTATTTCCGGAACCGCTTATCCGATCGGCACTGCAAGAGGATGGAAAAAAATCAAAGTTACAGAAGAAGGTAACGGGTACAAACTTGAATATGCCGATTTAGACCAAGCTCAGCCTCAGGAAGCATTTATTCCAAAAGATGCACAATACAACTTTACGTTTTTTAGTATGATAACCGATGAGATCAAAGATATACAACCACCTAAAACAGAATGGGATCTTTGCTTTACCGTTTTCGTCAATGAAGTAACCGATAATAATGGCAATAGTCAGGGTTCCTATATTTTCTCAGATTTTGTGATGACCAATACGATGGCAAATACGGGGGCTTATGAAGTAATTACCGGCTCCTCTACTCTTCCCGAAGATTTCAGCAGCTTCGGCTCTTCCGATGTCGATGCTTCTGAATTTATATACAATGACCACCGCGCGATTGGTGACCATTGGAGGCAAATCCCCGGAGCAATTGTTAAAAATGACCGCTTTTATGTCCTGAAAGATCCAAACGGTATTTTGTTCAAAATTAAATTCATCTCAATGACCCAGCAGGATCCGAATAATTCAGATCTCATCCTGAGAGGCCATCCCGTTTTTGAATACGAACCTTTATAATTTTTATAATTCCCACAATCCATAAGAATCCCGGAGAATCTACAAACCCGGGATTTTTACAAAATGCTTTTGCTCAAAGCCATCACATAACCCAGATGAAGTGATTCATGCAGGTTATTGAACCTGATGGCATCCTCAATTGTTTCCAGTTTAATTCCGAAACTCGTTTCGTAAGGACGGTAATACGCCAGCTTCTCCGAATTATAATCCTTTCTCAGGCTGATCTGGGTTGATTGCAGGAGTTTGATAAGCTTTCTTACATCATCTTCTGTTACATTCTGGTCACCGAAAGTTCCTTTTTTAAATCTCATTACCCAATCATTTTCCACCAGCATTTCATTGTCGGAAAGATAATAGGTCATCAGCTGTTGGGTAACCAAAACGTGGGCGCAATTCCAGAAAATATGATTTTTAAAACCCATGGGTATATAAATTAGTCTTTTCAGGTCATAATTGTGAAGGTAACTCACAAAATGATTCCTGATTTGAGCCAAATCTTCAAAATACTTATTCATAAAAGTGATTATTCAATTTATTTAAATTTCAGTCCGTGTTCCAATAATAAAAATTGTGTTCCGAATCCAGTTGAAATCCTGTTTTCGGATATAATGCATTTCCGATATCATTGGATCTGGCGGTTTCCAGGATAAGTCCGCAGGCATTTGTATCTGCACAAAGCCTTTTCGCCTGTTCAATGAGTTTCGTCGAAAGTCCCCGTTCCCTGAAACTCTCTTTTACAAATAAATCATTCAACAACCATAATCTTTTCATTCGTGTAGACGAAAAAACCGGGTATAATTGTGTAAAACCTGCCAGCTCTCCTTCATCTGATTCAATTACAAATATGACAGATTCATTTTGTTTTATCCTTTCCGATAAAAATATCTCTGCCGATTTCAAATCTGACTCCTTTTCATAAAAAATCCTGTATTGGTCAAATAACCCTGCTAAGCAAGAAAGATCATCTATTGTTGCGATTCTGATTTTGAACATTGATTTAAATTATTCCCAATAAACAGCATATAACTGAACAAAAGTAAAAAAACTAAGATAAAATCTATGAGGACATAAGTAAAATCATCTGTAACTAATTTTCAGAACCCACAGTTAATCTCTAACTTTGTCATTCTAATTTAGATTAATAATGAGCAGTTTAAAAAACCGTGCGCTGGCAATTCTGGAAGAATTAGGAATTGAAAAATGGATGAAGAATATCCAGGTAATGGGAAATGAAATTATTCTTGATATTGTTTCGCATTCCCCCGCCATGCACGAAAGAAAAAGATTGGAACAGGCACTTAAAGCAGCCTTTTCGGAACAGCTGCCTGAAGCGGATCTAAAGCTCCATATATCAGTTGAGGCCCAACCTGAAAGGCAGCAAATCAAGGGAAATGAAATTCCCGGCGTTCAGAATATCATCGCTATAGCTTCCGGAAAAGGCGGAGTAGGGAAATCTACCGTTTCGGCAAACCTTGCGATAAGCCTGCAAAAAATGGGATTCAGAGTCGGTCTTCTTGATGCCGATATTTATGGGCCTTCTATGCCAACCATGTTTGATGTGGAAGGAGCACAGCCTCATTCTATTCAGATAGATGGAAAATCCAAAATGAAACCGGTTGAAAGTTACGGCATCAAATTATTATCCATCGGATTTTTTGCCGGAACCGATCAGGCCGTAGTCTGGCGCGGGCCGATGGCTTCCAAAGCCCTGCAGCAAATGATCCGTGACGCGCACTGGGGTGAGCTGGATTTCTTATTGATTGATCTGCCTCCGGGAACGGGAGACATCCATTTATCAATCGTTCAACAGGTGCCAATTACGGGAGCTGTAATTGTGAGTACGCCGCAGCATGTTGCGCTGGCTGATGCACGCAAAGGAGTTGCCATGTTCCAGATGGAAGCCATCAATGTTCCGGTATTGGGGATGATTGAAAATATGGCGTATTTTACACCTGAAGAATTACCGCAAAACAAATATTATATTTTCGGACAGAATGGTGTGAAAGGACTTGCTGAAAAATTGGGCGTTCCGTTTTTGGGGGAAATTCCACTGGTCCAAAGCATACGGGAAGCGGCAGATGTGGGCCGGCCGGCGGCTTTACAGGAAAATACCACGGTTTCCAAAAATTATGAGACCATAACTCAAAATATGATTGTGAGCCTGGTAGAAAGAAACGACACGCTTCCTCCTACTGAGGCTGTGAGGATTACGAACATGGCAGGTTGTTCAGCAGTTAAAAAATAAGTAACTTTGTAACTATGAATCAGGAAAATTTAATTCAACGAATTGAAAAAGCATTAGCCGAAATTCGTCCGTTTTTGAATAATGACGGTGGCGACATTGAATTGGTTTCGGTGGAAGATGATGTGGTAAATGTACGTTTACGAGGAACCTGCACAGATTGTACTGTCAATCAGATGACGTTAAAATCGGGGGTGGAAATGACGATTAAAAAATATGCTCCCGAAATCAATAAAGTAATTAATCTTGATGCTATTAAACCTTTAGTGGGCTAATTTTGAACTTGCTCTCTACTAAACCCTCCATTCATTTTGGCAAAATCTTTGTTCTCAACTAAAGCAAAACCTAACTCAATGAAGAAATTTTTATGGATTCCCTTGTTGGCTTTTTTTGTGTTTTCATTCATTCAAAATGAATCTCAAAATTACCAAAACGGCGAATTTTTAAAATACAGGATACACTATGGCGTGCTCAATGCGGGCTTTGCTACGCTTGAGGTAAAATCTTCCAATTATGAGGGCAGAAAACATCATCATGTGATCGGAGAAGGCTCTTCTTCAGGTGCTGTGCGTGCTTTCTATAAAATTGACGACAGATATGAATCTTATATAGATGCCACTACCAACAAACCTTCAAAATTTGTACGAAAAATCAGTGAAGGTGGTTATACGCGGGACCAGGTTTTCACATTTGACCATAAAAAAAAGATTGTCAAGATAGATGACCGAAAGGCGCAGAAAATCAGCTTCCAGGAATTTGAAGGCAATGTGCAGGATTTACTTTCCGCTTTTTATTATTTGAGGAATTATGATACAGACGACCTGAAAACAGGTGATTATATTAATGTCGATATTTTAATGGCCGATGAAACCTATAAATTCAAATTAAAAATTCTCGGGAGAGAAAATGTCAAAAGCAAATTCGGAACCGTTAAATGCCTGAAGATCCGTCCTTTTGTTCAATCAGGAAGAATTTTCAAAGAATCCGAAAGTGTAACAATGTGGGTTACGGATGATTCCAATCACGTTCCGATCCAAATCAAAGCCGAGCTTACTGTAGGTTCGCTAAAAGCGGATTTGTATGATTATAAAAACGTAAAGTCTAAATTAAATTTCACCAAATAATTCGTTTTTAACCTAACCACGCATTCCATGGAATCCTTGAAAGCACACAAGCCAGTGCGAATAATCCAAGAATAGCTACCGGGATTTTTATGGTTTCCGACTTTTTGATTTTGGAATTGGCAACAGTAACCAGGATTACGGCTGTAAACATGATCAACGGATGTTCCAATGCGTAAAGCCGTGTTGTTTCATCTTTCATGGTATTTTCCGTCCATTGTGCATAGGGTGATACAAAATAGAGAATAATGCCGACGAGCATTTGAACATGAAAGACTAATGTGGTAAAGAAGCTGATTTTGGTGATTGTATTGTCTTTGATTTTTTTATTGAGCGCATAGTATGAAACCGCCAGGAAAAATATAATGGCCATCAAAAGCGTGAGATAGGCCCATCCACTGTGTAAATGTTGAATGATCTGATAGAAACTCATAATGTCTTACTTTTTGAATTCACACAAAATTAAAAAAAGCCACCCATTGCTGAGCGGCTTTTCGTATTTTATAATGAAACTAAATTAGAAGTTGAACTGGATACCGGCGTTGTAGGTTCTACCTAAACCATACCCATAACCATTTACATCCTGAGCAATAATGTATTGAGTATTCAAAAGATTATATACATTTCCTCTAAATCTTAATTTTTGGCTTCCAAACTTAAATTCATAAGTAACACCTGCATCAAGTAACGCGTAGGGTGCTATAGTTTCTGATTGATAATTTTGACCGGAAAGGATATCTTTGATAGCAGTAGCAATTATAGGATCTCCATATAAATTGGCATAATAATTCAAATCAGTGTCAAAAGATAATCCTTTACAAACTTCAAACTGAGTACCTAAACCGAATGTAAATTGCGCAGCTCCTCCAATTTTAACACCTGTCAAATTTACCTCTGTCGGAAGACCGAATTGTGTTTGATCCAGCATTTGATAAGACAAATCATCTCTTACGGTGAACGGCGATTTACCATCAAATTTCCAATCCCCATAAGAACCATAACCTCTTACTGTCCATTTTCTCGTTACTTTTGCATTAAAATCTACTTCAATGCCCTTGTGAATTTGTGTTTGATCAGTTAGCATGTATGTAACGTCATAATAACCTGCTGATGGATTGTTTACCTCTATTGGAAAATTCATATCATCACGGCTACTATAAGTAACAAAACGATTCGCCCATTCAGTATGGTATAAATTCACATTTACTTTCAATGTTCTTGTCTCATATTTGTAACCTACTTCAATTCCTGTAATTTCTTCGTTTTCCACTTCCGGATCTCTCAACTGTGTATTATTTGTATAGGTACCTGCAAATTCTCCATCACTATTGTATAGTTGGGTAGATCCTGAAAAAATATTGTCCAAATAGGGTTGACGGGAGTATTTACCAAAATTACCAAAAACAGTATTTTCATCATTGATATTAAATGCTAAACCTGCTTTTATATTGTAGCCTGTTTTATTTACTTTTTTTCCTTTCTTATTTGAAAAATCATAAACATTTTCTGTTGCCTCTCCTTCATCTACTATTTCTACTGTAGGTAAATTCCAACGATCTTCTCTTTGATATGATTGATTTGAAAACGCACCTTGTACAAATGCAGAAAACCAGTCATTTTTATATTCAACCTGGCCAAAACCTCCCTGATAGTTAATCCATTCTGAATAATCATATCCTATTCTTTGGTCCTCATCTGCAAAATTAAATAATGATGCCCATGGATTAGCATCAAAGGTTTCTGTTACTACATAATCTTCAGGCCTGTTGGGATTTGTTTCTCTCCAACCGTTTAAGCCTAATAAATCTACTAACTGTCGGAAATGATCCCCTTTGTAAAAACGAATGTCAGCTCCTACATTAAATGTCCAGTTGGTTTTTGTGTCGTAATTAAAGTTAGTGACTGCTCCATACCAAAAATGGTTGTTTACAGATGATCTAATGGCCCCGTTTTTCACTACACTTCCATCAGTATTATTCCCATTGTTCCCAATGTGATCTTGGTCTGCTAAGTTATTATTATAAATTGTGGTAAAATCTGCTTCTCCGCTTTCATTCAATAAGTTTGTTGTATTAGCTGAACTTCCCAGATTTCCGGTTCCTCCTCCTCTTCCTAAGGATGCATACAATACAGTTGATAGGGATGCATTACTATTAATATTCCAGTCCCAGTTAAGATTAGCCACTGGTTTATGATAATAATTTCGTCTCCAATTCATCGCTTCTCCATTCAGAAAACCATAAGTACTATTGTATTTTTTTCCGAATTCAGCTCCTTTTTCCCACTGAGATTCTGATTTTGTGGAGTAATTCTGGTCATGCCATTGTGGCGCTCCAAAGATCATAAAGTTTAAATTATGGTGATCATTTGGTTTATACCCAACAGAAAAGAAATAGCTTTGTCCTTCTCCAGCCGTACCACGAGCAAATTTTCTATGGCCGGTCCAATAATCCAACAACATTGAAAATCCCCATTTTCCTTTTAATCCAGTATCATATGCAATAGTTCCTTTCATATAGCTGTCATTTCCCATTACAAAACGGGCCATTCCCCCCTGTTGCTTTTCAGTAGCTTTGGTTACAATATTCACTGTACCTCCTACTGAAGAAATTGCCAATTTGGAAGACCCTAAGCCTCTCTGAACCTGGATAGCATTGGCTACGTCTGTCATAGAGCTCCAGTTAGACCAGTACATATTACCGTCCTCCATACCATTGATAGGTTGACCATTCAATAAAAAGGCTGTATTTGATTGATCGAATCCTCTTAAAAACATCTTGGAGTCACCAAAACCTCCGGATTGACCTGCAACGTAAACAGAAGGAGTATTCTTCATAATCTCCGGAAATTCAACATTTCCTACGGCTTTGTCCTGGATTTCTTGTTTTGTGATAGTAGAAACTGCCACAGGAGTTTTACGGTTTTCCTCAAGGTCAATTACACCTTTACCAACTATTACTGTTTCAGATAACAGAACATCTTGTTCCCAGTCTGCTGAATCTGTTGCAATGGAATCCTGAATTTCAGGATCTACCTGTGCATAAGTTAAAGCTGAGCCACCTATCATAAACAGGAAGGCCGCCTTTAAAAGAGTAGAGCTTTGCCTCATAACTTTTTAGTTTTATAATTACCTGGCAAAGTTGCGAACAGTTATATATATAATTGTTACCCATAAGTTAATTTTTTTAAGCAACTTTTCAACTTTCCGTATGAGTTTTATCAGCTATTTAATTGCTTTCAGGCTCAAATCTTTGTTAGGCGCAGAATGAATGACCGCACCGGAGGAAATGTAATCAACTCCTGTTTCTGCAACGCGGCTTATGGTCTCAAGGGTGATGCCGCCGGAGGCTTCCGTTTTACAACGGCCATTGATGATTTTCACAGCCTCTTTCATATCATCACAGCTCATATTATCAAGCATAATAATGTCCACCAAACCTGTAGAGAGTGCTTCTCTAACTTCGTCCAGATTCCGGGTCTCAACTTCAATTTTCAAATCTTTTCCGATCCGGGTCAAATAATTTTTTACAGACCGGACGGCCCGGCTAATTCCTCCTGCATAATCATTGTGATTGTCTTTCAGCATTACCATATCATATAATCCATACCGGTGGTTTTGCGCCCCACCAATGGCTACCGCCCATTTCTCACACATCCTGAAATTGGGTGTGGTCTTTCTTGTATCCAGGATTTTCACATTTGTACCTTCGGTTTTTTCTACCATTTCACGGGCTAGTGTCGCAATTCCGCTCATACGCTGCATACAATTCAGTACCAATCGTTCTGACGTCAGAATGGAACGGGCCGATCCCTTTACACGAAATACAACGTCACCTACTTTCGCAGTTTCGCCATCATTCATTAAAATTTCAATTTCAAGATTAGTGTCAAAATGATGGAATATCTCTACGGCTAATTCAACCCCGGCCAGCACACAATCTTCTTTCACAAGCAGTTGCGCGTCGTCCTGTAAATTTTCGGGAACGCTTCCCAGTGTAGAATGATCACCGTCGCCGATATCTTCTTTAAATGCTTCCGAAATAAAATGCTTCAGGCGTTCATCGGTCACATAATCAGGTCTTTTCATAGTGTATAAAACAAAAACGGTGGCTTCGAAAATCTCAGCCACCATCAAAATTATTATTTTTTAATCAGTTTAAAATTTCAAATCGCCGTTTACTTCTCTTACGGCTTTTGCTGCGGCTGCAAATTTTTCCTTTTCGGCATCGGTCAAAGATATAGCAACAATTTTTTCTACTCCGTTTTTACCGATAATAGCAGGGACGCCCAGGCAAATGTCTGATTGTCCGTATTCGCCATTCAGCAATAACGAGCAGGGAATCATTTTTTTCTGATCACAAACAATGGACTGAACCAAAACCGAAACCGCTGCTCCGGGCGCATACCAGGCCGAAGTTCCCAATAATTTTGTTAAAGTTGCCCCGCCTACTTTGGTTTCTTCAACCACATGGGCTTGTTTTTCTTCATTCAGAAATTCCGAAACAGGAATACCGTTTCTTGTCGCCTTTGTCATCAAGGGAACCATCCCGGTATCTGAGTGTGCAGCGATTACCATTCCGTCAACATCTGAAATCGGGCATTCCAAAGCTTCCGCCAGTCTGTATTTGAAACGGGCTGAATCCAATGCCCCTCCCATGCCGATGATTCTTTCTTTTGGCAGGCCTGATGTTTTGTGAACCAGGTAGGCCATTGTATCCATCGGATTGGAAACGACAATGATAATTACATCCGGCGAATGTTTAACAAGGTTTTCGGTAACATCTTTTACAATACCCGCATTGATACCAATCAACTCTTCACGCGTCATACCCGGTTTTCTTGGAATGCCTGAAGTAATGACAGCTACTTTTGAACCGGCAGTTTTGGAATAATCTCCCGTTGTTCCCGTAATTTGTGTATCAAATCCGTTCAAAGAAGCAGTCTGCATCAGATCCATGGCTTTTCCTTCTGCGAAACCTTCCTTGATATCTACCAGCACTACTTCTGATGCGAAATTTTTCATTGCGATGTATTCGGCACAACTTGCACCTACTGCTCCTGCTCCTACAACAGTTACTTTCATGATTGAGATTGTTTTATTGTTAATTTTTAGGGGTGTAAATATAATCAATTCAGGGTAAATTATTTAAATCTATATATGATTGTTTTCATCTGAAAAAAATCCTCCCGGATTTCTCCAAGAGGATTTCAATCAAAATGAGTAAAAATTAAAATATCTGTAAGCAGAAACTTCTTTATTTAAAAGCCTATCCCGCCACCCGGAGCAGACTGCTGGTTGTTTTGCTGAACATCTCTCTTGCGTACATCTCCACCGAAATTGTATGAAAAGCCGACATATAATGTTTGTGACTCCCAGTTGAACTGTCCGATTCCGCGGTTTGGATTGTCGACATGTGCCTCGGCATGAAAGGTTTTAAAAATGTCGCTTACGCGTGCCGTGAAGGATGCTTTTCCGTCCATGAATGAGTAACGTGCGCCCAAATCCATACGCCACATAGGCTGCATTTCTCCCTGAACGAATTTGAACTTACCTCTGTACATAAAGAAATTCTGTAAGCTCAGGTTTTTTAACAAAGTGAAGTTATTATTGATTCTGAAGTTCCAGGGTGTTCCGGTTGATTCTTTGTTGCCCAGATAAAATTTGTTTGAAAAAACATCAAAGCTTGAGTTGAGGCTCCACCATTTTACAGGCTTATAATTTGCGCTTAATTCCAGTCCGTAGCTTTCCGAGTCATCATAATTGACCCACCTTTGATTGACAATTGTCGGATCATTTTCGTCTGTTTCCAGGTAACGGAAGATCATATCGTTTACTTTTCTGTAAAATACTGTTGCGTTCAGGCTTCCTCCTTTAAACCTTTGCAGATAGCCTAATTCATAAGAGTTTGTAAACTGTGGTTTCAGGTCAGGATTACCAAAGCTTTGCATGGTAGCAGTGCTCCATTCAGGAACGGGAGTAATCTGGTTAATGCCCGGCCTGTCTACTCTGCGACTGTAATTCAGCGACACTTGTCCTTTTTCGGTAACATCAAATGTCAAAAACGCAGACGGATAAAATTCGGCATAATCATTTTTATAAACCCCGGCACCTGTTGGAGCCACATTGTAATCGGCATCTTCTTTCACCTGTTCGGCACGCAATCCCAGCTGCATGGCGAATTTTCCGAACTTCTGCCCATAGTTGGCATAAGCAGAATATATGTTGCGTGTAAAATCAAAATCAACATCGGGGTTAAATATTATCGGCGGCGTATCCTGGGTTTCACGGGTCTGTCCTGAAACCATGTCGTTTATGTTTTCTTCCTGTCTGAATTGGACCCCTGCTTCTATTTTCCCTCCGTCAATGATCTGGTTGGTATAATCAAGGTTGATGCGTAAATTGTTGTCTTCTCCATTTCTTAATTCTGTATAAATGTCTTCCGGAAATGAATTCCAATAGTTTCTTGTATCATCATTGTCAGACGTCGAATAAACTGCATCTAAAATTATGTTATGATCTTCTTTTCCAAAATCCTGTTTAAAATTTAAGCTATAATCCTGGTTGGTGTAATTTCCTTTGGAATTACTGATGTTATTGAAATAAGTATCAGTTGAATTATTGAAAACATCGGCAGTTGCAAACCCATCACCTTTATGGTAAAACTGACTGGTATAAATTGTCAGTGCAGTTTTTTCGCCCATGAACCAATCAAATCCTACTTTGAAAACCTGTGAAGTATTGTCATCAGTCACATCAAAAGCCTGGTCTAATTGCGTATCAAAGTTCTGAACCAAACCATGGAATCTGTTTTTACCAAAATTAGCATTGTAATTTCCAAAAAAATTGAAACTTCCCGTGTTGATGTTTGCATTTACAGAGCCGTTATGACGTGAATTGTCTCCCTGTGTAAATCCCAAGTCCAAGCCCACGCTGTAACCTTTCCTTTTATTCTTGTGGGTAATGATGTTGATGATCCCGGAATTTCCATCAGGGTCATATTTTGCCGATGGATTGGTAATAATTTCCACCTTGGCAATAGCATTTGAGGGAAGCTGTTTCAGCAATTGCGCAGCCGGGATATTGGAGGGCTTGCCGTCGACCATTACCTTTACATTTTCGTTCCCGCGTAAAGAAAGTTCCCCCGTTTGCTGGTCAACACTAACCGAAGGGATGTTGTTCAGCACCGAAGCAGCGTCTGCACCCGCACTGACCAAATCTTTCCCGACATCCACTACTCTTTTGTCTATTTCGGTTCTGTATTGGGAAACCTCACCGCGTATTTCAGCTCCTTCCAAAGCTATCACTTCTTCACCCAAAATAATAACATCCAAATCTGTTTTAGGATTCTGAATGCTGATATCCTGAATTTTATCTGCGAAGCCTACTGCCGAAAGCACCATTTCGTAAGTTCCGTAAGGAATTTCATCTATAATAAATACTCCCTTTTCATCAGTCATTCCACCCGAAATCAAATCCTGCGTTTCTCCTTTTGTGTAAATTTCAATCAAGACAAATGGCAAACCATGCCCCGAAGCATCCTGAATCAATCCTGTTACTTGGCCATTTTTATCATTGTTTGCCAACAAAAACGTTGCTGCAAAAAGAAACAGGATCGAATAAACTTTTCTTATACTCATCATTATTTTGTTTTCATATTATTTTTCCTCAAACTGTTATATCGTTGCAGACGGCTTGCCATAAATAATCGCAGTATCCAGCGTTATTACATTTCCATCCAAGCTGATTGCGCCCATATTTTTTACCTCACTTGTAAGATGAAGCGTCTGGATCTTATCTTCAAACCCCGGTGCTTTTATAATCATTTCATAGATGCCCGGAACCAAGTCATTTAAAACAAATTCACCGTTTAAATTTGTTTCACCCGAATAAATCAATTTATGCTCCGCATCATTCGTATAAATTTCCAAAGAACCAAATACAATTCCCATTCCGGAATGATCCTGAATTTTTCCCATCAAACTTGTTGTTTTTCCGCTTTCCATGAACAATGTTGAAAACGCTAAAACCAATCCTGTAATTAAAATCTGAATTTTCATTTTATTTATATTTATTTTGTTATACACACTACTTTGTTATACATAATTATTAAATGCAATTCACCGCATTTTTACTTATAAGACGACAATAGCAAATCATTTGTTACACTGATTTGAATTTTTTTCCATAAAATTTCTTATTCAATTTTATTCTAAATAAAGATTTAAAGTAAATCCTCTATATTTGTCAGGCTATGAGATCAGTTGTAATTTTAGGAGCGGGTAATGTAGCGTTCCACCTAACCAGAGCTTTAATTCAGAATACTGTAAATGTCCGGCAGATTTTTAACAGGACGCTGAGTGCCGCCGCAAGGGTTGGCGAGGCTAATAAAGTTAATTATACAGATAAGATTTCTGAACTTGAAAAAGCCGACCTGTATATTATTGCCACTTCTGATTCTTCTATAGAAGAACTTTCCCATTATATTCCTTATGATGATACGCTGGTTGTTCATACTTCAGGATCATTGGGAACAAAGGTATTGAAAGGTGATTACCGCAAAGGAGTGTTTTATCCGTTTCAGACTTTTACAAAAAAGAAGGAAATCATGAAATATGACGACATTCCGATTTTTGTAGAAGCAGAAAACAAAGAAGATGAGAATGCTTTGTATAGTCTTGCCAAAAAAATTTCCAACGAAGTCCACAAGGTCGACCATGAAAAAAGATTGAAAATTCACATGTCCGGTGTATGGATAAGCAATTTCGTCAATCATCTCTATTATATAGGAGGTAAGATCTGTGAAGACACAGGGATTCCGTTCGACGTTTTACGTCCGTTAATTGAGGAAACGGCGATTAAAGTCCGCGATATGGAACCTTATGACGCTCAAACTGGCCCGGCGAGAAGGAATGATAATATTGTGATTGATAAACACCTGGAAATCCTGGAAGATGATTCACGGCTCCAGCAGCTTTACAGATTATTGACCGATTCTATCAAAAGGACATACCATAATGATTAGCTATAAACAGAAACTTCCCAAAATAACCACATTCATTTTTGATGTTGACGGCGTTCTGACCGATGGAAAATTAATCCTGATGCCTACGGGAGAAATGGTTCGGACAATGCACACAAAAGATGGTTACGCAATGCAGCTTGCCGTAAAAAACGGGTTCAGGATTGTGGTCATTACAGGCGGCCGGGACAAAATGGTGGAAGAGCGCCTGAAATATTTAGGTTTGACCGATATTTATTCCGGTGTCCGCAACAAACTTGACAGTTACAGGAACTTACTTTTCAGTTATAACTTAACTCCCGACGAGATTCTTTATATGGGCGATGACATTCCCGATATGGAAGTCATGAAAGCTGTCGGCCTGGCCTGCTGTCCGAATGATGCCGTTCCTGAAATCCGCGAAATGTGCGATTATATTTCGCTGAAAAATGGCGGCGATGGGTGCGTCCGGGATATCATTGAACAAACTTTAAGATCTCAGGGGAAATGGTCAGACGACTCCCATACAATCCAATCTGCATAAATGCTTCTTCACGAAAAATTAAAGGATAAAAGGGTTTTTCTTGCCTCACAATCCCCAAGAAGGCAGGAATTGCTGAAAGGACTAGGAATTGGCTTCGAAATCATTAAAATCAGTGCCGATGAATCTTTTCCTGAAGATTTAAATCGTGAAAAAATAACCGAATATATTTCCCGAAATAAAGCTGAAGCTATTGAAAATCTGAACGAGAATGAAATTCTCATCACTGCCGACACGCTTGTCTGGCTGGAAAATTCCGTTTTGGGAAAGCCGAAAGATCATAATGACGCCTTCAGTATGATCCGGAATATGTCGGGAAAAACACATGAAGTATTTACATCCGTTACGCTTAAATCAAAGGAAAAATCCATAACCTTTTCTGAAATCACAGAAGTAACTTTTGATGAATTCTCCGATGAAGAGATTGAGTTTTACATCCGGAATTTCAAACCATTTGACAAAGCCGGCGCCTATGGCATACAGGATTGGCTGGGCTATGTAAAGATTTCAAAGATAAATGGATGCTACTACAATGTAATGGGCCTGCCCTTAAGGAAGCTTTACAGCGAATTATTGAATTTTTAGTTGAAAAAGTTTCAAATCCAAAAAATCCATCTGCCATCTACCGTTTACCATCTATCAATTAATTACCTTTGCAAAAAATTTCGGTATGCAGATTCTGGACGGTATAAAGCTCGCTAAAGAAATCAAACAGGAGATAAAAGAAGCAGTGGAAGCTGCCGTAAAACAAGGAAAAAGACCGCCTCACCTGGCCGCTGTCCTGGTAGGAAATGATGGTGCGAGCCAGACATATGTAAGCAATAAAATTAAAGACTGTGAGCAAGTAGGGTTCAAATCATCACTGGTAAGATTACCCAATACTGTCTCACAAACCGAATTATTGGAAGAAATTGAAAAGCTGAATAAACAGGAAGGACTGGATGGATTTATCGTTCAGCTTCCTTTACCGGCACAGATTGACCAGGAAGAAATCATCGAAGCAATTGACCCGAAAAAAGACGTGGACGGATTTCATCCGGAAAATTTCGGGAAGATGGCATTGGATATGAGCACATTCTTGCCTGCTACACCTTTCGGGATTCTGGAAATGCTGGAACGTTACCAGATTCCAACCAAAGGAAAACATGCCGTTATAATTGGCCGCAGTCGCATTGTAGGAAGGCCGATGAGCATTTTGATGGGTCGGAAGGACTTCCCGGGAAACAGTACCGTGACCCTGACACACAGCAATACTGAAAATTTATCTGAATATACCCAGCATGCAGATATCGTGATTACAGCTTTGGGCGTTCCCGGATTCCTCAAAGCCGACATGATAAAAAAAGGGGCTGTAGTTGTAGATGTGGGAATTACCCGTGTGGACGATGATTCTGAGAAAGGTTACAAATTAGTCGGCGATGTGGATTTCGAAAATGTAAAAGAAAAAGCATCCTGGATCACTCCGGTTCCGGGAGGAGTAGGGCCTATGACGAGAGCCATGCTTTTGAAAAATACACTTCTGGCCTACAAGAATAATACAAAGTGATTACTTTAAATTCCATTACCGAAGAGCAATCTGAATTATTGGAAGAAGGAAAACTTCTTCCGGTGATGGAACATTTCTATACATTGCAGGGTGAAGGTGCCCATGCCGGAAAAGCGGCTTATTTCATTCGTCTCGGCGGATGTGACGTAGGTTGTCATTGGTGCGATGTGAAAGACAGCTGGGATGCGGAAAAACACCCACTCACTGATGTCGGGCAACTGGCCAAAGAAGCAACAGATTTGTCCAAAACCATTGTCATTACAGGTGGTGAACCGCTGATGTGGAACCTGAATTTTCTGACTTCGAAACTAAAAGAGTCCGGCGCAACCATTCATATCGAAACCTCCGGTGCCTATTCTCTAAGCGGACAATTGGATTGGATAACCCTTTCCCCGAAAAAGCTGGCCGAAGCTCAACCCGGTGTGATCGCCGCAGCAAATGAATTAAAATGCATCATTTTCAATCATGATGATTTTCGTTTTGCTGAAAATTATGCGGGATTGGTCAATCCAACTTGTAAATTGTATTTACAGGTAGAATGGAGCAAACGTGAAAAAATGTCGCCAAAAGTTGTAGAATATGTAAAGCAAAATCCGAAGTGGCAGGTTTCGGTTCAGACGCATAAATATTTGGATATACCTTAAGGCATTGTAAAAATTGCCAAAACTATTTCCGCCTAAACACCAAAAACTTACGAAATCTTGTTATTTTTGACTGAAATAAGTGTGATATGAGTATAGGAAAACAATTGATCAAAGCAAGACAACGAAAAAATCTTTCACAAAGAGAACTGGCTGACGCTGTTGATATCCCACAAAGTACATTGTCCTCCATAGAGTCCGACAAAAGTATTCCCAACGCTATCTTGCTAAATCAAATCTGTCAATATCTGGAAGTAGATATGACAGATCTTTTGAACGATGATACCCGTATTATAAACAATTTAGACAATAATGTCATTAATGGAAATGTCATTAACGGGAACGTTGAAACATTTAAAACATTCTCTGATGAAATAGCCAAAGGGTTGGCCGACCTCTTGAAAAATTATGAAAAGCTGAAAGAAGAGAACCAAAAGCTGAAGGAAGAAATAAAAGCCATTCGTAATAAATAATTCAGCTTCTCAAAACAACACTCTCAATATTACATTCTCTTTTTTAAGATATTATTGATTCTTTGCCGCCATTTTAATCACAAGAATAAAGCGTATTGGAAAAATATCCTGCCTCATGTTCTATAAAATTATCATAATAACATTTCCGGTCAATGTTGTTCTCCATTTGGTAAAGAAGATCCTTTACAGATCCTTGCATATCCCAGTAGATCCATTGATCTAAACGATTAAAGATTTGAGATCTTTGATTAAGATAATTCCGCAAAGGAAGGTGAAATGCATTGACCGCATTGAACTCATTCCACTGATAAGCATGTACGATCTCATGTGAAATGATTTCATAGTACCACAGATCATCAAAAAAATCTTTGTATTGTGCATTCAGCACAATACCACCGGGAGTCCAGAACGCATCAGCAGTAAAAAAATCATTTTCAAAATAATCAGGAGAGTCATTGGAAAAAATAAGATGTCCGGTCTTTATGCTTTTTTCCGCTTCAAATTTAGATTGCACAACATTGTATACGGTGTATCCAAAAGCAATGGGCATAATCTTAGGCCGAAACTTAAATTCGTTTTTGGTATGGAATTCCATGCGTATAAAGCCAATCGGAAGATTCCACTGTTCCCAAAGATCTCTGTTAGATGCCGCGTTTTCAATCATAGAGCTACCGGCGGCGTTCAGCAGGTTGGCTCCCCATGCGTATTCCAACTTTTCCTCTTTGTGTATGTTTCTCAGCATTCTTTTGCTTTCAAAAACAACATAACCTCCGGCAGCGCCCTGCCACATACCCTTAAATAAAACTTTATGCCAAAGCTCTCCGGGGTTTTTGTTTATCAGAGCCCCAACCCCGCCGAAAAGGCTTCCCAGGCTGACGTTGTATATGGCAGCTTCCCAATCGTTTGCCTGCCCTTTTCCGATAGATGCACAGGAAAGGCATACCGCAAGTAAAATAATTTTAAGGTTCATAGTTGGGAGATTATTTTCTGATAGACGGAAGATTTATCATTGAGTTGCATGGTAACGTTGGAAATTTTTGTATTTATACGTTTGGCAATGTTACCCTTTCCGTCAATCACACAAGAAATACCGTCAGTTGAACATTTTAAAATACTGGTTTTGTTTTCTATGGCTCTCAGGCGTACAATGTTTAAATATTGGGTCTTGCCAAAATAGGAATTGTTCATAAAATTCTCACTTGCCAAAAGAAATATACCTTGCGTATTTATTGCATTTTTTGCCACAAAATCTGAAAAAACAGATTCATAGCAAACAATAGGCAATATTTTATAAGCACTGACTATCTCGGACTGTTTGTCTCTTATATTTTTTGTATAATAGGTTTTTCCTAAATACGCAGGGGTAAATTCCCTTAAGGGAATATATTTCTTTTTAGTTCTTGTCAAGGCTCCTTTTTTATTCACAAATATTACGGTATTGAATTTTTGGCTTAAATTGTTTTCCAATTCGGTTCCCAAGACCATTGTGGTCTCCGGATTTTCTTCCAGTATGTCTTTTATGTGAACCGACTCATAATCATCTGCCCAAAAGCCATAATTGCTTTTTGAAAGAAAAATCTCGGGTGTGATTAGAAATTTCCCCGGCTTTGTTTGAGCTAAATCTTTGTGTAAGTTCTTTAACCGTGTATAATTGGAGTTTCCCTTAAAATCTATTAATGAAGGATTATATACGGTTACTTTTATCTCTGTCCTTTTATCTTCCAGTTCATTCTCGTTAAAAAATAATGTTAATGATAATAACAAAGGGCCAACGACCGATACGCCGAATTTAATGGCAATCCGTTTTTCGGAAAAAGATGTTTGAAGAGCTTTAAAAAGAAGATACCCTGTAATGATCAACCATAGACTCCCACTATAAACACCTCCCACAGAGTACCATTGAACTAAATAATATTGATTTCCCATTACATGACCAAACGTTAGCCAGGGCCATGAAAAATCCCACTTAGTATGCAAAAATTCAAAAATTACCCAGCAGATGATAAAAGGGAAAAGTATATTTTTTGTTTTTTGATAAAGGATCAGAATTAAGATTAAGGGTATGCTCATCACAATAGAATTTGCCCCCACAGCCAAAAGGCCCTCCCACCAGCTTATTCCGAAAAGCCAGAATGAAACTGAGAAGTTAAGCACCAAAGCTACTGAAAACAGCTTATACAACTGAGAGGTGGTATCTTCTCCTTTTATTCTGTCTAAAATATAGAATAAAATGCTTACAGAAGCTATAAACAACAATCCGAAGAAATTCCATGCGATAAAATTCAAAATCCCAAAGACCGTGAGTAAAAGAATTATTTTTTTCATCTATAAAAAAGAAAAAGCCGCTTCACCGCCTGCCTGAAGTCAGGGCAGAGGAAGCAGCTTCTTTTAATTTAGGTTAAGGTTTTGATATTGCAAAATCTGCACGAGACACTGTTAACCCGGCAAGAGAATAATCCTCATCCCCATCTGTTGTTATTATATACCCTGCACGGGCTACATAAAAGGTAACGGTGGCATCGTTTGGGATATTCTCCATATCCTCCTCAGTAATCACATATGAGCCCTGATCGGGTAAAGTTACACCCTTCCAAACATGCTCGGGTTGGTCGATTTGTATACTTTGGGCGCTTTGGGCATAAGGGTTGTATTCAAAACCTATAACCACACCATTTTCATTATTCCCGTCAACATTCCAGCTTATGGTTGTGCCTGCTACGATTCTTCCGTTATTCAGGCCGGAAAAAGAAGCTGAAATCACTTCAGGTATATATATTTTGCCTTCATCTTCTCCTTTTGCCATACCATCACCCAGATTAAAGCTCTGAATTTTGCCAAAGAAATCCTTTAGATTTGCATTACTGATAACCGAAGTGCTTTTTCCCGATTCTTCATCATACATAAAATTGTTAAACTGAATGACTGTAGTTTTTGTATTCAATGAATATGACGAATGATTTCCAGGAATTGTGGAAGTGGCCGAGAATACGGGATCAGAATTCAATGTGCTGATACTTTGCACCAAAACAGAACCATCGGTTTCATTTGTCAGAAATTTATAATAATCTATAAATGAGTCGACTTTTTTTTCGGATACATTATCCTCAATGTCTCCAAATGTATCTTCCGAGCATGATAATACTGCTAAAAAGAGAGGAATAATTAAATATATCTTTTTCATATTTTTCTTTTATTGGTTAACAATTACTTTTTCGGTTAAACATCCAGTTTGATATGGAAATGACACTCTGATAGCTATAAGTTTGCTGATGAACCCACATGGCGCGCTGGTAGATATTTCCCGTATTCCAAAATGCGCCGCACTTCTCATGAAAATCAATGGATATCGTAAACTGTTTGTTTTTTGGCACCTGAACATTCATATCCGCTCCTCCGTCCCATACGTAGGTTTTTGTTCCGTTTGTTCCATAGCTACTGCATCCAATAGCGGTAATCGTAACAAAAAGATAGTATTTAGAATTGGGATTATCATACATGCTATTGGCACTTGGCTCACTACTGTAAAAAGGGTTGGGCTGTTGCAGCTGGGAGTATACCGCCGTATTCCTTCCCGGTATGTTTGCCGGATTGATGTTGCCTAAAAACAACTGCAATTTGGTAGTTCCAACTTGACAAGGGGTAGAGCTCCCTTCACCACTGGTATCTTTCCCTCCCTTTCCTGTTCCTCCTGCAGAACTTGATATAAACATAACACACGGTAACAAAGCAAATAGTAATAAAATTCGCTTGAATTTATTCATTTTCATAATTTTAAAATTAAATGATTAGGTCCCTACTCTTTCGATTTTCGGATCCTGACTCGGATACTCTGTTATTTGGTGTCGGTTTTCACTTTCACATACCCCGACTTTGGGTTCTCAGCCCTGTTTAAGGTCTGTTGGTTTTAGGTTTTTCAAAATTCTTCTATTGAAATTAAATAACCTTACGAAATAATGTTATTTTTGAACGAAATACTGTTTAAATCGGTAGCCTACAGCAGGTTTCAGTCCAGACTCATAAATATCTTGATATACCTTAATTTATTTAAAATTGGAAGATTCGGATTAGATTGACAAACCTTTTAAATCTTCCATTTTTATTGACAATCATCATTTGATAAATCGTTTTTCAGCTTTAACTTTATGGAAAACAATCAAAATGAAAAAATTAATTTTTGTATCAATTTCCGCTTTGGTTATAGTTTCTTGTGGGAATGATAAGAAAGAAACTCAAAAAGCAGAGGAGCAGATCACAAAAACGGAAGGGTCCATTTCAAATGTGATCAATTTAAAAGCCACCGATGACATGAAATTCGATAAAACTGAATTTACAGTAAAAGCCGGTGAAGAAGTCACTTTAACGTTTACGAATGCCGGCGTTCTTCCGCTTGAAACTATGGGACACAATGTAGTAGTTTTAGAGAAAAAGGCCGATGTCAAGACCTTTGCGACAGCTTCTGCTAAAGCAAAAGAAACAAATTATATTTCAGATTTATATGTCACCGACATCATTGCACATACGAGATTGCTGGGGCCGGGCGAATCGGAAACTATCAGATTTGTATTGAAAGAACCGGGCGATTATACCTTTATCTGTACATTTCCCGGTCACTGGCTTGCAATGAAAGGAGTTATTACGGCCGTAAAATAAACTCATTCTAAGATTTTTTTGAAATCTAATTTCTAACTTCGCAATTCAAATCTGAAGAATGTCCGACGTAAAAATTACTATTATTGACCGCGAAGGGATTTTACATGAAGTCGATGCCCCAACCGATATGGCGATGAACATCATGGAGCTGGTTCGTGCTTATGAACTTGCACCTGAAGGGACGATTGGCATCTGTGGCGGAATGGCTATGTGCGCTTCCTGTCAATGCTATGTTTTGTCCGACAACGTAGAGCTTCCACCTATGCAGGATGATGAAGAAGCAATGCTTTCGGAAGCATTCAACGTCAAGAAAAACAGCCGTTTAGGTTGCCAGATCAATATCACCGAAGAACTTGACGGACTCGTTGTAGAATTGGCACCGGAAGTATAATTTATTCTTTCAGGCTTCCGACATACATCAGTAAGCTGTCATACAACGGATCATTGGTGCTGTAGAACATTTTGATAAGTGTTTTCATGTCTTCTTTTGTTCCATAATCAATTATATCGACATCAGCTGCGACAAGCTCCTCTCCTTCAGGCTTATACAACTCATTATTATCGGCTTGCGTACCGGCAACAAAGAATCCATCCTGATCATATGAAAGCATAAAATTGTCAGGAGAATAACTTCCTTCTCCCTGAATAAATTCATAATTGTCGTCATACGCCATGATTGTAACCGTCCAGTACCCGTCTTCATCTATTTCCCCTCCCAGCAAACATTTAAATTGAACGACTTTATAAGCACCGTCTATTGCATAACGTACCCGTGCCACACCATCGGCATAGCCGGTATCATCAAAATTTTCAGAAACGATCATCACTTGATAATTGGTACCCTCCTGGGAAGTCCATTTATAAAAATCCACGATATCGACATTTATTTGCTGGGCAAATGACAGTGAAAAAATCCCTGTCAAAAGAAAGGTGAAAATGAGTTTCATGTTTTTAGTTTAATTTTTACAAATATAAATTTTCTTCCTTTCCAAAAAAATACCCTAATGTAAGTACTCTGATTTTTCATAATGTCTTAATTAATTTTCAGATTTCAACGAATTCCATACCTTTACTTTCTATGAATTCAGAAGACAAAAGACTATTTTTATTAGACGCATACGCTTTAATTTTCCGTGGATATTATGCTTTTATCAAAAATCCCAGAATCAATTCCAAAGGACTGAACACTTCAGCCATTTTAGGATTCACCAATTCCTTGCTCGATGTGCTGAAACGTGAAAAGCCGACCCACATTGCGGTTGTCTTTGACGTAGGGCAGGCAACCGTCCGCACTGTGGATTATGACCAGTATAAAGCCAATCGTGATGAAACGCCGGAAGCCATCAAAATCGGTGTCCCATACATTCAGGAAATCATCCGGGCGATGTGTATTCCGGTTCTTTATGCAGAAGGGTATGAAGCAGATGATGTCATCGGGACCTTGGCAAAAAAAGCGGAGAAAGAAGGCTATACGACTTACATGGTTACACCCGATAAGGATTTTGCGCAATTGGTTTCAGACAAAATCAAAATGTACCGTCCGCCTGCATTTGGAAAAGGAATTGAAATTTGGGGTGTGGAAGAGGTGAAAGAAAAGTTCGGTGTAAAAGACCCGCTTCAGGTGACCGATTTTCTTGGGATGATGGGCGACAGCGTGGACAACATTCCGGGGTTGCCGGGCGTAGGAGAAAAGACTGCCAAAAAATTCATTGAAGAATACGGAACAATTGAAAATCTTTTGGCCAATACCGATAAATTAAGCGGGAAGCTCAAAGAAAATATTGAGGCCAATAAAGAGCTGGGAATTTTATCAAAAAAACTTGCTACGATTCTGACTGATGCACCCGTAGAATTCGATGAAGAAGATTTATGTATGTGCGAGCCCAACGTGGAAAGAGTAAAAGAACTTTTCAACGAACTGGAATTCCGTCAGCTGCTTGAAAATTTTTACCGGACCTTCAACCTCGAATCACAGGTAGTGGAAAAAGCTAAGACCGTTTCAGAAAGAGCCGTTCAGGCTTCTTTGTTCGATGAAAATGAAGTCGAGCCAATGGAAATTTCCACCGATTCCTTTTACAAGGAAATTGACAATTACGACCATTTGTATCAATTGGTGGAAGGCAAAATGGGTCGTAAATTATTATTGGACAAATTATTACAGCAAAAAGAAGTTTGTTTTGATACTGAAACCACCGGGCTAAATGCTTTAACCGCTGAACTGGTCGGGATTTCTTTCAGCTTTGAAAAGGGGAAAGGATATTACATTCCGTTTCCTCAAAGCTTTGAGACAAAATCAATTATAGAAGAATTCAAACCATTCTTCGAATCGGAATCTATTTTGAAGATCGGGCATAATTTGAAGTATGATTACAAAGTTTTAGACAAATACGGGATCAAACCAAAAGGAAGATCATTTGACACAATGGTCGCACATTATCTTCTAAACCCAGATATGCGCCACAACATGGATGTTCTGTCGGAAACCTATCTGCATTACAAACCGGTTTCGATTGAAAGCCTGATCGGGAAAAAAGGGAAGAATCAAAAGCAGTTCAACGAAGTTGATCTGGAGGCACAGAAAGAATATGCGGTTGAAGACGCTGATGTTACTTTACAGCTAAAAGAATTTTTTGCGCCGCAACTACAGGAAGTCAATGCACAAAAATTATTTGAAGAAATCGAAATGCCGTTAATGGAAGTCCTGTCTGAAATGGAAATAGAAGGAATCCGCCTGGACAAAGATGTTCTTTCAGAACAATCAGTAAAAATCACAGCCGACATCCTGAAACTGGAAAAGAAAATTTATCAGGACGCCGGAGAAGAATTCAACCTGAATTCGCCGAAACAGTTAGGCGATATATTGTTCGAGAAATTAAATTTAGATTCCAAAGCAAAAAAAACCGCGACAGGACAATATGCAACAGGCGAAGAAGTTTTGTCGAAATTGAGAGACAAGCACCCTGTTATCAACGATATATTGGATTATCGTCAGTTGCAAAAACTGAAATCCACATATATAGATGCGCTCCCGAAAGAAGTCAGCCCCGATACGCAGAGAATTCATACGACCTTCAGCCAAACGGTGGCAGCAACAGGAAGACTCGCTTCCGTAAATCCGAATTTGCAGAACATCCCCATCCGTTCCGAACAAGGACGTGAAATAAGAAAAGCGTTTGTGGCACGAGATGAAGACCATGTTTTGGTTTCCGCGGATTATTCGCAGATTGAATTACGGATTATAGCAGAATTATCCCAAGACCCGGCGATGATGGAGTCCTTCAAAAACGGAGAAGACATTCACCGCGCAACGGCTGCAAATGTTTTCAATGTTGCTCTGGATGAAGTAACGCGCCAGCAAAGAAGCCATGCAAAAACCGTGAATTTTGGCATCATCTATGGCGTTTCGGCATTTGGCTTGGCAGAACAAACCGGGCTTTCCCGCTCGGAAGCAAAGCAGCTGATTGATGCCTATTATGAAACCTATCCGGTTTTAAAAAAATATATCGAGAACCAGATCCAGCTGGCGCGCGAGCAAGGTTATGTGGAGACGATCTTAGGACGAAGACGTTACCTGAAAGATATCAACTCCCGGAATGCAGTAGTCCGTGGACACGCCGAACGGAATGCAGTTAACGCTCCTATTCAGGGAAGCGCGGCAGATATCATTAAAATTGCAATGATTCGTTTACAGAAAAAACTGAAAGAAAATTTTCAATCCAGAATGTTGTTGCAGGTACACGACGAATTGGTTTTTGATGTTCCGAAATCTGAACTGGAAACATTAAAACCCGTCGTCAAAGAAACAATGGAAAGCGCGGTGAAATTGAACATTCCGCTGGAAGTGGAAATCGGTGTCGGGCAAAACTGGCTTGAAGCGCATTAACCCTCTTATGGCTTCCCCGGAAAATTCTCTACATATTGAATCTTGATATCAGGGAAATTTTCCACGAACTGAATTTTAGTGTCGGGAAAATTCTCTACCATTTTCCATTGTCCGCATTTGTCAGGAAAGTTTTCGACCAGCTTTACTTTTAAATCGGGAAAACTCTCAACGACTTTTACTTTAAGATCGGGAAAGTTTTCAACTACCTGGATTTTCCCGTAAAGCTTAAATCCTTTGCATGTACATCCATCATCCACTTGATTAGGGCTGAACGACGCTACAGCAAATAAACTCAAAATGACAATCGTTTTCATAAACCGTTATTTTGATAAATTTACAAGAAAAATCTTTAAAGCATCTTCAAAAACGCAACCTCTTTCTCATCCAGTTTCCGCCAGTCGCCACGCTTGAGGTTTTTCTTGGTCAGTCCGCCGAAAGAAACACGGTCAAGGGATTCTACTTCGTAACCTAATTTTTCAAAAATCCTCCTTACCACACGATTCCACCCAATATGGATTTCAATGCCGACTTCGTTTTTGGGCTTTCCTTCGATGAACGAAACATTGTCCACCACTGCAATTCCCTCGGGAATTAATCTTACGCCTTTTTTGATCTCATCGAGGTCTGCATGAGTAAGTTTTTTATTTAAAACCACATGGTAGATTTTTCTCACCGAATGGCTGGGATGCGTCAGTTTTTTGGTCAGGTATCCGTCATTGGTAAACAGCAATAACCCGGTTGTTGCACGATCCAATCTTCCAACCGGAAAAATCCTGGCCGTAGTCGCATTGGCAATCAGATCCATCACAGTTTTACGGTCTTTTTCGTCTTTTGTTGTTGTGATAAACCCTTTTGGCTTGTTGAGCAGAATATAAACATTTTTCTCGGCAGAAATTGTATTTCCGTCAAATTTCACAACATCTCCGGGCTGGACTTTGTAACCCATTTCGGTAATGACTTTCCCGTTGACTTCTGCCAGTCCGGTTTTGATAAGTTCATCAGCCTCACGGCGGGAACAGATCCCGGCATTGGAAATGTATTTGTTCAGACGGATCGTTCCGTCATCTACCGGTGCTTTTTTCAGACGTGGCTTAAATGGTTTTCCGGCATTTTTGAAATTTGGTTTTTGCGTGCCCTGTTTTTTGGGGGAAGCATCACGCCTTTCCTGTTTTTTTTTCATTTACTGTCATTTTGTGGACGAAGTTTGCGTAAGGGATGAAGGCATTTGTTTGAGCTCTTCCCGCTGTCTGAGAATTTCGAAGACAACGGGAAAGCGAGTGCCGACAGCCCGACCCGCAGGGGCACGCCCGGGTTAAATAATCTTCTGCAAAGCTAAGGGATTTAAATCAATGAATACCATGTTGAAGATACCAAATCCGATTAAAAGTTTGAAAATCAGGTGTAAAATCTTATAAGTCGTTTTGGAATGGGAGTTCCAGAGTACAAAAATCAGGGCAAATATCAGCATGGAAGTGAACAGGAAAAAATATTTCATATAGCCCGTCGCACTGCTGTTCCACATATAAACCGATAAACCTGCTGTGATGAGAATCAAAATTGTTAACACAGTTTTTGCTTTTTTTTCTCCGTACATAACGGGAATGGTGCTGTAATCATAAATCGCATCTGCGGTGGATGAAGCCAGGTCTTTAAGGATATCGGTAATCAATAAGAGTAAAAATAAAAATCCGGCATGGAAAAAGATGATTTGAGAAAAGTTCTCATAGTAAAGGAACAATGCAAAAAATGGAAAAACCATCAGGATGACCGAATAAATATTATTGAGCCATACTATTTTGTTGATCTTGTGTGAATAAAACCAGACAAGAAACTGGTAAACCAGAAAGAATGATGCAACACGCCACGAAACCAGACAACCCGCTCCCAAAGCCAGGATATTGAGCGAGAGATAGACATTCAGCTTGAAATTCTGCGAAATAAATCGTTCAATATAATTCTGTAAAGGTCTGCCAATAGCATCTTTTTCTAAATCGTAAAAATTGTTGATGATGTACCCGGCAGCAGCGCTCAGAGCCGAAGCGATAATGATGAAATTGAGGTTTTTGTCAAGCAAAATCTGCAGATGTGTTTTTCCGTCGTTGAAAATGAACAGGCTTGCCATATACTGCGCAAGGACAAGCATTGCAATATTGTAACCGCGGATAACAGTAAAAAGCGCAAGAATTTTAACAAAGATTTTTTTCGGCGGAATGTTATTCATCCTTATTGAATTGGAGAATTTTTTCTGCGAACCAACAAGTTGCCGATACTTTCAGCCCGTTGTCATTGGCGTAGGCAATTACCTTATCAACCATTTTTTTACCATAGCCTCTTCCTTCAAATTCTTTTTTGACATAAGTATGATTAATATTGATTTGTTTTTCAGGAAGCTTCCTGAAAGTTACCTCACCTATTTTGGTTTCATCATTGAAAAGAAAAAATGTGCCGGCATGTGCATCTTCTTCAAACGTAAAATGTTCCATAACAGAATCTTAAAATCTGTAAATCACTTCCGTATCGAAATCTTTTAAATGGCTTTTGGCTTTTTCATAATCTTTGGTAAAACCCAAAATATAACCTCCACCGCCTGAGCCGCAAAGTTTCAGGTAATAGGAATTGGTCTGGATTCCGTACTGCCAGGCATCCAGCAATCTTTGCGGAATCATAGGCTTAAAGTGCAGAAATGCCCAGGTCGACAGTTTTTTCAGGTTGAAAAACAGCGGGTTTACATCACCTTTCACAAAAGCATCTATACACGCGTTGTTGTACCTGATGAATTCTTCTTTTAATGTTTTCCGGAAACCTTCCTGCTTCAGCTTTTCAAAGAAAATCTGAACCATGGGGGCAGTTTCGCCCGGCGTTCCCGAATTTACTAAAAAGATAGCTCCTTTTCCTTCTTTTTGTGCAGGAATACCAATAGTTGAAATATCTGATTTTGAGTTAATCAGAAGCGGCAGATTGAGATAGCAGATCAGCGGATCGATTCCGGAACTCTTTCCGTGAAAGAAAGATTCCATTTTGGAAAATGTTTCTTTCAGACCAGAGATAATTTCCTTTGAAATCCCTTCGGAAATTTCAATTTTATTAAGCGCATAACGCTCATAAATGGCTGCAACCAACGCACCTGAGCTTCCTACTCCATAACCTTGCGGAATGGTGGAATCGAAATACATTCCCGACCGGATATCGGAATTCAATCGTTCCAGGTCAAAATCTTCGGAAAAATTTTCACTTAAATATACCGCAAACTTCCGAATGCTTTCATTGGAAATTTTCCCTTTTGAAGTCCTGTCAAATTTAAGTGAGCCTTTGTATGAATCATATGGAATGGTTAATCCTTTGGAGTCTTCGATGATTCCATATTCTCCAAACAAAAGAATCTTGGCATAAAACAATGGGTTCCTCATTGGCTTAATTTGCTCTGCAAATATACGAATTATTTGATTGTCAGCGTTTAAATTTAAATTGCCTTTACCTCAATCAAATTACACATTCCATCCGGCTGAAGTTCATAATCCGAAATCCCGGCAGGCATAAGCAGGCTTTGGTATTTCCATAATTCGGTCTTTGAATGACTGGTCAAAAATTTCACACTTCCCTCCGTGCAAATATAAATCCGCATTTCATCATTTCCTTTTACCGGGATTTCTTTGTTTCCGCTAAAAATCTTTGTTTCAAAATAAGGAGAATCAATTAATTTATTGAATTGATTTTCAACCAAATTATAATCGGTCTTAACTTCTTCGATCGGACTGAAGTCAATTGCCTGCAAAGCCAGATCTGTATGTAATTCACGTTTTTTTCCGTCTTTTTCAATGCGGTTGTAATCATAAATCCGGTAAGTAATGTCTGAAGTCTGCTGGATTTCCGCAAGTACAATTCCTGCTCCAATGGCGTGAATCCGCCCTGCCGGAATGTAAACCGCATTGCCTTTTTCCACCCGGACCTTATGAAGAATTTCTTCCAAATTTCCGCTTCGCAAATGGGTTTCATAATCTTCTTTGCTGATTCCTTCATTGAGCCCTATAATTAGTTCGGAATCTTTTTCCGCATCCATTACATACCACATTTCCGATTTCCCGAATGAGCCATGCAAACGTTTTGCCTGCTCATCATCTGGGTGAACCTGAACCGAAAGTGGGTGTGCGGCATCAATAAATTTAATCAGCAATGGAAATTCTTTTCCGAATTTTTTCCAAATCTTTTTTCCTACTAATTCCCCTTCATAAATTTCAATTAATTCATTCAGGTTTTTCTCCCTTAATTCCCCATTCTCAACCTGGCTCACATTTCCCGGAACACCCGACAGGCACCATATCTCACCGAGGTTGTCCATTTGTAGGTCTGTCGGGACTGCGGCATTCAATTTATTTCCACCCCAAATCCTGTATTGGGCAATCGGTTTGAATTTTAATGGATATAATTCTTTCATTTCTCTTTTATTATAACATCAGCAGTTGAAAGGAGTGTAAACCATATGAAAATCAATTATTTACAATCTCCCAAATATAATGTGCCGCCAGCTTTGCTGTCCGGTTGTCCACGTCAAATTCCGGATTCAATTCAACAATATCAAATAATTTTAGTTTCCCTGATTCCATTACTTTTCGAATGATGGATTTTACCTGAAACGGCGTCAAGCCATTTACACAGGGAGCACTCACTCCCGGCGCAAAAGCGCTGTCCAAGACATCTAAGTCCAAACTCAGGTAGACTGCATCAAACGGGGAAATATAATTTTCCAGTCGTCTTAAAGCATGAGTCAGGTCAACATGGATTTCATCTGCCAAAATAGTTTTTACACTCAGCCCTTCAGCTCTTTTAAAAAGCGCTTCCGTATTTCCTGTCGGTTGAATCCCGATACAGAAATAATTAAAATCACACTGGCTTTGCCGGCAAAATTGAGCCATTTCAAAAAAAGGTGTTCCCGAAGTGCTGTTTTCCACCGGAATCCGCAGATCAAAATGAGCATCAATGTTTACAACCGCAATGTTTTGGCAATATTCCGCCAATCCTAAAAAATTACCTAAGGCGGTTTCGTGACCACCACCCAAAACGATTGGGAAATATTGATTCCTAATCAATTCCGAAACACATTCAATTTGTTCTTTCCGTGCTGATTCCAGATTTCCGTTTTCCAAAATAATGTTTCCAAAATCGGTTACGGAATTTTTCGAATTCACAGGATAAGGAAGATTTGAACAGGCTTTTCTGATAAAATCAGGAGCATTACCTGCTCCTGCCCTGCCTTTGTTTCTCCTGACTCCTTCATCGGAGCAAAACCCCAAAAGAGCAACAGAATGATCATTTCCATTTTTGACACTGGAAAAAGTGCCGAACTGAACCGCCTGGTGCCAGCGTTTTCCCAGTTCCCCGTCTTCATCATCAAAGCGGCCTGTCCATATATTTCTACCGGGAAATTGTATCATGACATTTTAAATTTTGGGATGCTCCATTTATAATAAACAGCTAAAATCCTTATAACCAGAATCAAAGCACCTGAAATAATAAAATTCAGGGTCCGGGGAACATTCATATTATGTAAAACTAAAAATAATATTGCACCTGCCAGACAAGCCGTTGCATAAATTTCTTTTCTGAAAATGACGGGTGTGGAATTGGTCAGTGTGTCGCGGATCACTCCTCCCATCACGGCAGAAAACATTCCCATGATGGCTGCTATTACAGGATGCACACCAAGCTCCAATGATTTTTCGGTTCCTAAAATGGTAAAAAGCGCAATTCCCATTGTATCAAAAAGCGACATTGTTTTCCTGTATTCCTGAAGCGGCTTGTAAAAAATACGCATGAGGATAATTCCCAAAATAATAGCATAAATAAAATTTACGTCATCTACCCAAACCAGCGGATAACTTCCCAAAAGCATATCGCGAAGGCTTCCGCCGCCGATTGCAGTTATAAATCCGACAAATGTAACGCCAAACCAATCCTGACCCGATTTTTCACCGGCAGCCAAAGCACCCGAAATGGCAAATAACCCTGTCCCGATTATTTCAAAATAGTACTGAATCTGCATAGTGCAAAAGGTAAAATTATGCAGTTGTAAAATTAAAGAAAGAAAATCAAACCTTTATTTTTAAAACGTTTTTTATACATTTAAGTTTTGAACCTAACTGAAATGAAAAAAAATACAATCGCATTCTACAATACCGAAAATTTTTTCGATGTTTCCGATGACCCACAAAAACATAACAATGAATATACACCCGAAGGCAGCCGTAAGTGGACAAAAAAAAGATATGAAAACAAAGTCTGGAAAATAGCTGCGGTAATAAGCGAAATTGGCAGACAAGAAACCGGGGAGCCTCCGCTGGTCATTGGTCTCGCTGAAATAGAGAATGATACGGTACTGAAAGACTTAATCCAATCGGAGCATCTGAAAGAATTTGATTATCAGTATATTCATTATGACTCTCTGGATGAACGCGGAATTGATAACGCAGTTCTTTACCGGGAAAATTTAATCCGGCTTGTCAAATCCGAACCCCTGCACTTCACTTTTCCGGAAGATGCCATATCACCTGAAGATTTTACCCGTGATATCTTGTATGTTCAATTTGAGTTAAAACGAAACATCATCCATACCTTTGTACTTCATTTACCATCAAGGCGTGATATAGATGTAAACCGGGATTTCAGGAATTTAATTTTGGAAAAAATCAGGAGAAAAGCAGATGAAATTTTAAATGAAAATCCCAATGCATATATCATCATCATGGGTGATTTCAATGGCAATCCCGATGATGAAGACGCACGTTCTATTTTGCGAACGACAGACGATCCTTTACTGAATCAGGATGAATTTTTCAATCCCATGTTCCGATTCAAATATAAAACGGGTTCGCTCAAACATGCGGGCCGGTGGATTCTTTTTGACCAGATCCTTTTTTCAAAGACCTTTTTTAACGACAGGGAATCCGGTATCCGCTTTCACCTGGCAAATGTTTACAATGATTCTTCGGTCCAAGACTGGGACCGAAGATTCAAAGGTTCTCCATTCCGCACTTTTGCCGGAACGAAATATTTAGGCGGATACAGTGACCATTTTCCGGTCTATGCCATATTAAATTATTAAATTTGTTTTTTATAACTGATCTACAATGAAACTTGCCGATTATCTGGATTCAACCTACTTAAAGACACCCAAGCAGAGCGGGTTGTCTGATTCGCAAACATTGGAACAGGTGCATAATTTGACCCGGGAAGCAATTGCCAATGGTTTTTATGCAGTAATGATCCGTCCGGATTATGTACGTTCGGTAAGGATGCTGATTGATGAACTCAATTCTCCCGTCAGACTTGGCACAGTCATAGATTTCCCCGAAGGAAGAAGCAGCGTTGCCTCAAAACTGGCCGAAGCCCAGCGTGCGATTGCAGATGGAGCAGATGAGCTGGATTTTGTAGTTGACTATACAGCTTTTAAAACAGGAAATTATGAAAAGGTAAAAGAAGAAGTCGAATCATGCACAAGATTATGTCTTAATTTTGATAAAACCGTAAAATGGATCATTGAAACCGCAGCGCTTACAGATGATGAGATCGCCGGCATTTCTAAACTGATCAACGCTATTGTATTGGAAAAATTGACAGGATCTCCTCCTGAAAAAGTTTTTATAAAATCTTCCACCGGCTTTTATGAAACGCCTGACGGAAAGCCCAATGGCGCCAATGAACATGTAATCAGAATCATGTTGGAAAATGCCGGGCCTTTACCCGTTAAAGCTTCAGGAGGCGTAAAAACGGAAAAAGAAGCCAGAGCCATGATTAAGCTGGGAGTCAAAAGGATCGGAACTTCATCTGCTTTGCAAATCGTGTCAGGGCAAAAAGCAGATGAAAATTATTAACGCAATACTTTTTTTAATAATACGTTTATTAATTTAAAGTTATTTATATAATTTTAGCAAAATTTTGAAAATGAGGAAATATATTTTACTCTTGCTTCTGACACCGGGATTATTCTGGAGCTGTTCAGAAGGTGAGTTAGTGACACCCGGAGATGAGTTTGAACTCCCTGTTGCCCCAGGCACTTTTTCAGTAGAGATTGACGGTGTTTTGACAGATTTCAGCGAAACGACTTCGGTTACATCCAATGACGACTCTACTTATATAAACGGGGTTAATGAGAATGGCCAGTCAATAACCATATCATTTCCTTTCACTCTTGCGGAAGGCAGCCATAATCAAGGTGCAGGAGCGGTTATTTCATTGATCATGGGGGGTACTAACCAAACATACATGAATATAGATACTGCCGGGCAGTTCTTACCATTCAATATAACCATAACAGAATTGGATATGTTCAATATGGTCGTTTCCGGTATATTTTCCGGGACGGTTTATAATACGGCAACTGAAGAAACGGTTCAATTGACCAACGGGCAATTCGTAAAACTCCCATTTACGCTGGAAGAAGGCGGTGACGGAATTCTAAGAGCAAATTTCGGAAATGGCACCGACACTGTTTTACTTGATTTCAGCAGCAATGCTCAGGCTATGGGTATGACAACTTCCGCTGTAATTTCAGGGGAGAACGTCGATCAGATCCAAACGCTCTCCATTTCGGTTCCGGACGGAATTGAGCCAGGAACATATACCGAAGCGGACGAAGTGGTTATACAGGTCAATTTGGGCACCAGTGATAACCCGAGCGATGTTTATACAAATTATGACGCTGCCAATGACATTTATCTGCCTTTTAATCTTGTGATTACAGAAATTACGGCGGATGTCGGCGGAAACGTAATAGGTACCTTCAGTGGTACAATTCAGAAATTTTCGGGTGGCAATGACGAACAAATAGAAATTACAGACGGCGAAATCAACGTTCCTGTTGTTGTTCCTTAAAAATTAATTGGGCTTAAAAAATTTAAGGATGGATGCCTTTTCGGGCATCCTTTTTTATTTGAATTTACTGATGAGTCAAAAATAATTCAATGTTTCTCCGGTTTTTTCATTTCTGGATTAGAACCGGAACAGCCACAACCTTTTGAACATGATTTCCCGGCGCCAAGAGAATCTTTTACCATTTTTACCATATATACAATGGCAACAACGAAAACAATCGCGATAAATAAATACTGAATAATTGTCCAAAACATAACTGCAAATTTAAGCTATTTTAATATCTGATAAGCAATCAATGCGGCAATATATGCCAAACCGGTCATAAAAATGAGTTGAATCACTGTCCATTTCCATGAGTCCGTTTCTTTCCTGACAACGGCGATCGTACTCATACACTGCATTGCAAAAGCATAAAACAATAAGAGCGAAACACCCGATGCAAAATTATAAGCGGGTTTTGCTGTGGCTTGGTTAATTTCCTTTGCCATCCTGCCCCGGATTGTTAATTCATCTTCGGTATCGCCCAAACTGTAAACCGTTGCCATCGTTCCCACAAAAACTTCCCTTGCAGCAAAAGAGGAAATCAGCCCGATTCCCATTTTCCAGTCATAACCCAACGGCTTTATGACAGGTTCTATCACCTGCCCCATATTTCCTAAAATTGAATGTTCAAGCTTATAAGACGCAATTTCATTTTCCAGCTCCTGCCCTTTCAAACCAGGATTTTGAATTGACACAATCTGTTCCGCATTCTTAAAATCTTCGTTCATTCCGAAAGAGCCCAGAACCCAAAGAATAATGCTGATGGCGAGAATGATTTTCCCCGCTCCGAAAATGAATCCCGAGGATTTTTCCCAAACCGTCAGCAGCACATTTCTCCAAACGGGCAGTTTATAGGTCGGTAATTCAAGAATTAAATAACTTTTAAAATTCGATTTAATTACTTTCTTCAAAATCCATGCGCTTCCCAATACTCCCAAAATTCCAAGCATATACATAACCAGCAAAGCAACTCCCTGTAAATTGAATCCGTAAAAAGTTTGTTCAGGAATAATTAACCCAATGATGACAACATAAATCGGCAGCCTTGCCGAACAAGTCATAAAAGGCGTAACGAGAATAGTTATCAATCTTTCTTTGTCATTTTCAATGTTTCTTGCAGACATTACCGCCGGAATCGCACAAGCTGCACCGGACATCAATGGTACAGCACTTTTTCCGCTCAGCCCGAATGGTTTCAGCCAACGGTCCATCAGATAAACCACCCGGCTCATATAACCCGATTCTTCCATGATGGAAATAAACAAAAACAAGATGACAATCTGCGGAATGAAAATCACGATTCCACCAATCCCGGCTATAATCCCGTCTGTAATCAAACTATTGACAGGGCCCTCTGGCAAAAAACTTCCTACGCTACCGGAAAGCCAGGTAAAGCCTTCGTCAATAAAATCCATAAACGGTCCCGACCAGGCAAATACTGCCTGGAAAATTAAGAGCAGCAACCCGAAGAAAATCAAATAGCCCAAAACCGGGTGAATGAGGATTTGGTCAATTCTCTCCGTCAAAGAAACCGATTTTCTCTCCTTTCTCGTCAGCACATTTTCCAGCATCTCATTGATTGTCTCATAACGGTTCACCGTTTCTTTTACCTGCAGCCTGCGGGAAATAATTTTATTGTCTGATTTAATTTTATTTAAATAAATCTCTTCTTCGGCAGAAAGATTCTTAATTTTATTTTGCGCCAGATATTGCCATGCCTGATAATCGTTTAACGAGGAATTTAATTTCCTTGTTTCTGCAACGGCTAGCACAAATTCTTTCGGAATCCGGTAATTTACTTCAGAGAATTCCGGTTCTGAATTCAGTTTATTCTTTAATTCTTCAATTCCTTTGCCATTTCTCGCATCTGTAAAAATAACATGTGTTTCAAGTTTTTCGTTTAATTTTTCTTTGTGGAATTCAATGCCTGATTTTTCGGCCTCATCCATCATATTGACAACAAACAATGCCGGAATTCCTAAATCACGTACCTGCTGAAAAAGAAAAACGGAACGCTTTAAATTGGTCGGCTCGCCTATAACAACCGCAAGTTCAGGATGATTGGGGTGCGTCGGATCGTTCAGAATATCGGTAACAACCTGCTCATCAAGCGAAGTCGGATAAATACCATAAGTTCCCGGTAAATCAATCAGATTGAATTTTGTATTGCCGTAAACGAATGAGCCTGTCTTCTTTTCGACAGTCATCCCGGGATAATTCCCGACTTTCTGCCTCAACCCTGTAAGCAGGTTAAAAAGCGTAGATTTTCCTACGTTGGGGTTTCCTACCAGGGCAATTCTTTTCTCTTTCATAAAAATCTTTCGATTAAAATGGAACGCGCCTCGGATTTTCTCAATGCAATCAGATTATGGGTTTCAAGTATCTGGATGCAGACCGGGCCGCCAAAAGGAAGCTTTTTTCTGAGCGTCACAAAAGAACCGGGAATTAATCCTAATTCATAAAGCTTAACAGGAACTTCCTCAGAGGCAAATCCTGAAATCCTTCCCGATTGTCCGATTTTCAAAGTATAAAGAGCCGTAGGTTCATTCATTTCAGCAAATTCAATCCACAAAGATATTAATTAAATTCAATCTAAATAACGCTGATATCTTTCATAAAATTATTCGATAATTCTGTATTACCTTTATTTCAAATTGAAAGTTATGAAACAAGTCGTATTGATAGTCGGCGCATTATATGGAGCTGTTTCCGTTAGTCTGGGAGCTTTTGGTGCGCACGCTTTCAAAAAATTCCTGTCTCCTGAAAAACTGGCGAGTTTTGAAACGGGAGTGAAATACCAAATGTATCATGCATTGTTACTGCTCCTAGTAGGTTTTTTCTTTTCATTTCAGAATTCTATGGAAAAAAGCGCTGCCTGGTCCGTGATGATTGGAACTTTTCTTTTTTCGGTAAGTATTTATCTTCTGTCATTTGCAGGTTATTGGGGGATAAATCTGAAATGGTTAGGGCCCATCACACCCCTCGGAGGGCTATTTATGATCATCGGCTGGGCACTTCTGATTTTTTGTTTTCTAAAGAAAAATTAAGGATGGACGAATGGTTAGACCGCTGGAACAGCCGTTACAAGGAAGCGGATTATGCTTTTGGAACAGAACCAAATGACTATTTAAAGGAAGTTCTTGATACGCTGAAACCGGGCAAAATTCTTTTTCCGGCAGAAGGTGAAGGCAGAAATGCCGTCTATGCAGCAAAGGCAGGCTGGGATGTCTCCGCCTTTGACATAAGCATTGAAGGAAAAAAGAAAGCCGAATCGCTAGCAAAAAGCAATGATGTTATGATTGATTACCGGGTGGGTGAACTTGAAAAATTGAATTACCAAAATGAGGAATTTGATGCTGTCGCTTTGATTTATGCCCACTTTCCGGCAGAAATCAAATCTTTTTACCACAAAATGCTTGACAAATTTTTACGTAAAGGCGGATTTGTAATTTTTGAAGCTTTCAGTAAAAATCATCTGCATTATGTTTTAAAAAATCCTGCGGTCGGCGGGCCGCGTGATCTTCCTTCGCTTTTTTCTGTTGAAGAATTAAAGGCAGATTTCTCTCACTATAAGCACGTCGAATTAAAAGAACAGGAAATTGAACTCAACGAGGGCCTGTACCACAGAGGAAAAGGTTCAGTCATCCGTTATACCGGACAAAAGCAATAAATCCCGATTCTCTCAAATTATTCATCATAATAGCTGTCCTGAAGTCCGTACCGAACCATGCGGTAATCGCCATTGGTGTCATAGTAAAAAAAGATGACATATGAATTCGTACCATCTATGTACAATTCATATTCATTCCCGTTTTCACTCGTTATGAACATGTCGTAAAGAATGTCATCTTCAAAATAATCCCATTTGTCAATAGTATAAACCGTAGAAATGTTGTTGGCAATGTGGCGAAACGAGGTCAGTTCTTTATTGAAGTTCAATACCGACATTGAGCTTTCGCTCGAGAGCACAGTCCATTTTTGTTCCACTTCACTCCAGATCCCGTTCTCTTTTGTGTTGGTTGTAAGGGTCAGTTGGGCTGTCAAATTTACAAATGCCAGCAATAGCGTAAAGCCGAAAAGGGTTTTCATAATCTTTCAAGTTATAGCAATAAACACAAATATAGTATTTAAACCAATTTAAAATAAATAATTTCAATACCTAAGTTTTCAGCATTTCTATATGCGGAAGATTATCTTCCAGATACTCCTCTGAAACCTGCTGAAATCCAAATTTTTCGTAGAAATTTTTCAGGTAAGACTGTGCACTGATCCGGACTTTCTTGTTTCCGTAGATGTTTTCAATAATCTGTAGAGAATGACGCATAAGCTGGTACCCCAGCTTCAGGTGGCGAAAATCCGGATGGCTGACAACCCTCCCAATAGATGGCTCGGTATACGAAACACCCGGTGGTACAATGCGGCAATAAGCCAGTATTTTCCCGTCGGCTTCGCACCATAAATGGGAACATTTTAAATCTTTACCATCGACTTCATTATACAGGCAGTCTTGTTCAACCATAAACACCATCACGCGAAGATGAAAGATTTCGTAAAGTTCCTTTGAGGTCAGTTCGTCAAAGCTTTTGTAATGCCAGATGTGGTTCATTTCTAATCCAATTTCGAATATTTAGCCAGTAACTTTTCAAACCTCCGCTGCCCGATAATCCTTTTCAGCGTCACGGAAAATTTCTGAATGCCTTTCCCAATGTTGTAATGTGGTTTCAAATTGCGGGAATTTATTAAATGCTCAATTACAGGGATCAATTTTTCAGGCGTAAGGCCGTGCTGGACCTCCTCGTCAATCACTTTTGCCAGTTTATCATAATTCTTTTTATAAAAATGGGAAACCGTACTTTGAATGCGGCTTTCGGCAATAGGGGTTTTAATATCGCCAAAATTGACCGTGATAATTTCAATTCCTGTATTTTGATTTTCCAGCCTTACCGATTCTGTAATCCGGTCGATGGCACTTTTAGACGCTGAATAATAGCCACGGAACGGCAGCCCATGATTACTTGCAATTGAGGAAACATTCAGGATATGCCCCGACTTTTGCCCGCGCATCAACGGCAAAACTGCCTGCATTGCATAAATTACGCCGTACACATTTACATTCAGGAGTTTGTCAAAATCCTCTTTTACAACATCTTCGATCGCACCAAGCATCCCCACACCGGCATTGTTGATCAGGACGTCAATACGGCCCGCTTCATTGACAATCTGCTGAACAGATTGCAAGACATTTTCTTTGTTTGTTACATCGGTCGCAATATGCCGGAATCCGATTTTATCTTTTCTGGAGCGGGAAAGCCCGTAAACCGTATGACCTTTGCCTGCAAAATAGTTGGCCAGCGTTTCACCGATTCCGGACGAACTTCCTGTAATGACGATTACTTTTTTATTCATTTTAATTTAAAAATAACGATTGTATAATTCTCAAACAATGCTTTTTGTCTGAAGATAATTTCGGCCGGGGCCCCTTTCCAGTCCGAATCATAAAATTTTTCTTTGGTAATAACAAATGCTCCCGGATTTTGCTGTACATAATTTAAAACTTCCTGCTTTTCTCCGGCAAACGGGAAAGTCCGCTGGAAATTGAACAAAAAAGAAGGGTCATAACCTTTATAAAGAATTACTTTTGTGTTACTGTCCATCACTTCTTTCGTCAGGCTAACAGGGCTTTGCCCGACTAATTTAGGATATACAAACTGGAAAAGTTCCGTAGTGAGAAACATGCTGCACAACCCGATGGAAATCACACTCTCAATTAATTTATTTCGCCACAGATAAACCAGTGCCATCACCACTCCCACAGGCAAAATCACCAACAGGAAGCTGGAAAAACGGACTGAATACAATTGTTTTTCGACATAAGCCAATGCAATATAACCTCCAACGGGTATTATCAAGGTAACGGCCAGCAAAACCCATAAGCTGATTTTATATCCTTTCAATGGTATGGATTTATCTAAAATTCCGCTTAGATAAATGGAAATCAGCACGGCAAGAAACGGATAAGCAGGCATCGGGTAATTGGGTAATTTTGTACCGGAAATACTAAAAAACCCTATGAAAACAACCGAAATAATAAATGAAAACAATATAAAATCATTCATTTTTCTTTTTTTCCAACCCTGAACAAATCCCTGAATGACAAAGAACGAATAAGGCAACAATCCTAAAAGGACAAACGCCCAGGTTACAAACGGAAGTCCGCCGTGGCCTTCCATTTCGCCACTAAACCGTTGGAAATTATGTTCCAGGAAAAACCCGCGGGTAAATTCACCCTTCGTTGCATGGTGTACCAAAATAAACCAGGGTACACAAACCAGCAAGGTCAGGATTCCTCCAAAAAAAGGATTGATTCTTTTAATCGAGTTCCAGTTGAGTTCTTTTTTACCGATCAGAAAGATAAGGACAATGAATGCCGGTAATACAATCGCTACCGGTCCTTTCGCCAAAACACCTAACCCAATAGAAATATAAAATAAAATCCAACTGCTATTTTTCTCGTTTTGATAGAAATCATAAAAATTAAACAGCCCGAAGCTGACGAAGAAAATCAAATATGGGTCAGGAACCGCCAAATGAAATTCCTGTACAAAGAACAGTGCCGAACAAAGCACAAAGGCAGTAATCAGGGCAATTCTTCTATTGATAAATTTTTTCGTGAAATGATAAGTGGAAATAATAGTCAAAACACCGAAAAATGCCGAGAAAAAACGTGCTGAAAAAGCATTTACGCCAAAAAGTTCATAAGCAAGCATCACGAACCAATAATGCAAGACCGGCTTGTCTGTCCGTAATTCATTATTGAAAGTCGGCACGATCCAGTTGTTATTTACAAACATTTCACGTGCAGCTTCCGCATTTTTCGCTTCGTCCAAAATATAAACCGGATGCCCGCCCAAATTAACAAAACACAGCAATCCACCCGCCATTAAAATCAGTATATAATAGAAATATTCGTTTTGAGAATACGGGTTCATTGATTTTATTTATCTTCGCTAAAGTTATTTGGTTCGGGCTAAATTAAGCATTTAAAATGATTCAAAATCCGGTTTCTGAAAAGTTATCTGTCGTTGTTCCGGTTTACAACGAAGAGGAAAATGTCGCGCTTCTGATTAACAGGATCGAAAGCGCATTGGTCGGTAAAAATTTTGAAATCATCCTGGTGGATGATGGCTCTACAGACAAAACCCGACAGGAAATCAAAAAACTGAACAATTCTAATGTAGCTTTAATCGAATTAAAGAAAAACTATGGGCAGAGCTTAGCATTAGCTGCAGGAATTGATTATGCAACAGGAGATTATATCATTACAATGGACGGCGACCTGCAAAACGACCCTGACGATATTCTGATGATGTACAACAAAGCGAGGTCAGAGGACTGGGATGTAGTGACCGGAATCCGCCAAAAGAGAAAGGACAACCTTGTACGGACTTTTCCTTCAAAAATTGCCAATTGGATTATCAGAAAAACAACGAAACTTGATATTCAGGATCATGGCTGCGCGCTGAAAGTTTTCAACCGGGAAACCGCAAAAGATTTGAATCTGTATGGCGAAATGCATCGTTACATAACGCTGCTTGCTTTTTTGAATGGTGCGCGGATTACTGAAGTTAATGTGAAACACCACCAGCGCCAGTTCGGGAAATCGAAATATGGCTTGGGGAGAACTACAAAAGTGATCAATGATTTAATTTTGTTGCTCTTCCAGCGAAAATACCTGCAAAAACCTATTCATCTTTTCGGAAACATAGGGATGCTCTCTTTCACGATCGGCGGATTAATTCTACTTTATTTACTAATCGTGAAATTCGGGTTAGGAGAAAACATAGGCAACCGTCCGTTATTGATTTTAGGAATATTGCTGATGTTTGTGGGCATCCAGTTTTTTACCACCGGAATTATCATAGATTTGCAGATGCGGACTTATTTCGAATCGCAGCAGAAGCGTCCGTACAACATCAGAAAAATATACATCGGTGAAACCGAAACTGAAAAAAAGTTTAATCACAGTCATTAAAATCCTGATTAGCATTGCGCTAATTGCTTTGGTTTTTAGTAAACTGGACTGGAAACAAATACAGTTAATGCTGAAAACAGCCAGTCCCTTCTATTTTTTGACAGGCATAATTTTCTTTTTAATTTCACAGCTGATTTCAGTTTTCCGGTTCAACATCTTCGTCAGGAAAGTAGGCGTCAGGTTATCTTTTGAAGCCAATTCCAAACTATATTTGTTGGGTATGTTCTACAATTTTTTTCTGCCGGGCGGAGTAGGCGGTGATGCATACAAAGCATTTGCGCTAAGCAAATCTCATGGGAAATCGCTGAAAAAGATTGGACAGATTGTATTTATTGAGCGATTCCTGGGAATTGTGGCTATCGGATTTGTACTTTCAATTCTGATACTTTTTATCCAAACGCCATTTTCATATTTCTGGAATTTAGGAATAACCGTCACCGGGTTTATTGCAACAATGGTTATTTTGAGACTGATCATTAGGTTTATACATACGTACAAAAAACGCATCTATATTGGATTTCTCTATTCGATTGCTATCCAGGCTGCACAGCTAATTTGTGTAATCTGTATTATGAGATCATTTCAAATTAACGGGAATTATCTGGTCTATCTTTTACTGTTTCTGATTTCAAGTATCTTGTCGGTAATTTCATTTGCCGGGTTGGGAATCCGCGAAGCGGTCTTTTATTACGGCGCACACTGGTTTCAATTTAATGCAGATATTTCGGCCAGCGTCGCGCTTTCATTTTCATTGATCACCGCCGGTGTTTCCTTTATGGGCGTCATTTATTTGTTTCAGAAAATTCCTCTGAAAAAAAATATTTAATTTACCACGCAACCTTTTATAATTATCTCATCTAATTGTTAAGACAATAATTCAGAATTAGTGTGGATAATTGTTTTGATTAGTTTTTTCGCTTTTTGCTACCCTTTATTGGAAAGTTGCTTCAGCCACAATTCGGAAGCAACTTTTTTCTTTTGAACAAGCAAAAAGTTTTAGGTTTTTTAAATTTTTAAATCAAAAATCTTCTCACATTTGCTCCATGAATTTATTGTCCAACAAATGGGTTTTACTGACTATTTTGTCATTGACCTGGGGAAGCTCCTTTATCCTGATCAAGCAGAGCATTGCAGTGTTTTCGCCCATGCAGGTCGGTGCGCTCAGGCTTACCATTGCCGGACTGGCGCTGGCTTTTTTCGGAATCAGGAACATAAGGCACATTCCGAAAAAATTAATGTTTTGGGTAATGATCGGCGGATGTATGGGAAACTTCATTCCGATGTTTCTTTTTCCGCTTGCACAGCAGAAGGTAAGTAGCTCCATGGCCGGAATTCTCGACTCGCTTGTTCCGATTTTTGTCCTGATCTTCGGATTCTTGTTTTTTGGAATGAAAAGCCGATGGACACAAATCGCAGGAGCATTGATCGGATTTGCCGGCGCAGCCATCTTGGTAAGTGATGATGGTAACGGCGGAAGCAGTGATGTGTTTCATTCATTATTGATCGTTCTGGCAACAATTTTTTATGGTTTAAACGGCTTGATTATCAGCAAGTATCTTTCTGGAATACAGTCATTTAAACTTTCTTCTGTTGTATTTACTATTTGGTTGGGGCCTGCCCTGATTATTTTAGGAATTACCGGATTTTTTAATGATTTTACAGGAACGACTGCCCAATGGAAAGGATTGGGTTTTGTGACAATCCTGGGATTGATGGGCACTGCAACCGCCATGATCTTGTTCTATAAATTAATTCAGATGACATCTGCTATTTTCGCTTCAGTTGTAACTTATTTAATGCCAATTGTAGCAGTAATGTGGGGAATTTTGGATGGCGAGAAACTAACATGGATTCATGGTCTGGGAGGAATTCTTATTTTGCTGGGCGTCTATCTGATCCAGATGAAGTCAACAAAAATAAAAAAAGGCCGTGAACTGAACTCTGATTTTTAATCCAGCTCAATATCAAAATTCGTCAGGCTTTTGAATATGTCAAGCCTTTCCACCAAGTCTTCATCTGTTAATTCGGCAAGTCTTTCTGTTCCGAATTTTTCAACGGTAAATGAAGCCAGGGCACTCCCGTAAATAATAGCACGTTTCATATTTTCGAATGAATAATTCTGTGTCTTTGCCAGGAATCCCGAAAAGCCTCCGGCAAAAGTATCGCCGGCTCCGGTCGGGTCAAACACATCTTCCAAAGGAAGTGCAGGAGCAAAAAAGACACTGTTTTCATGAAACAGCAAAGCTCCATGCTCACCTTTTTTGATGATCAGCGTATGAGGCCCCATTTCAAGAATTTTTTTGGCTGCTTTCACCAAGCTGTATTCTTTGCTCATCTGACGCGCTTCTTCATCATTGATCGTCAGAACGTCTACATCTTTCAGGACATCCATTAATTCATTCCATGTCAAATCCATCCAGAAATTCATTGTATCAAGAATGACCAGTTTCGGACGCTGTTCCAATTGATTTAAAACCGATTTCTGAACTAAAGGATGAAGATTTCCCAACATCAGCACATCAGGTTTTTTCCACTCTTCTGGAACAACAGGCTGGAAATTTTCCAATACATTCAGTTCGGTAGCTAAGGTATCCCGCGAATTCATATCGTTGTGGTAACGCCCTGCCCAAAAGAATGTCTTTCCTTCTTCAATTTTTTCAATCCCGGAAATGTCAATATTTTTCGAAATAAGCAGGTCCAGGTATTCCTGAGGAAAATCTCCCCCTATGACAGAAACCAGTCCGGTTTTAACATCCAGCATAGAGGAAGCCAAACCAATAAAGGTAGCTGCTCCCCCCAGAATTTTATCGGTTTCGCCAAACGGGGTCTGGATCTGGTCAAACGCAACTGTTCCAACAACTAATAAGCTCATCAGGTTAAATTTTGGGCAAATATAATAATTTGGGATTTGGTAGAAAGTATTTGGTAATGGGTATTTGTTTTAATTATTTTTGAGGAAGCAAATGGAAAAATGAAAAAAATAGCCATTATCGGCGGCGGTGCAGCCGGATATTTTACCGCGGCAAATCTTGGAAAGGAACTGGGAAAACAAACCGTTTTGTTTGAACAGTCAACTACCCCGCTTCAGAAAGTCAGGGTTTCGGGCGGCGGGCGGTGCAATGTCACACATGCTTGCTTTGACCCGAAAGAGCTGGTGGAGTTTTATCCGCGTGGAAAAAAGGAATTGTTAAGTGTTTTTCATAAATTCCAGCCGGGTGATACCATGGAATGGTTCGAAAGCCGGAACGTCCCACTGAAAATTGAAGATGACAACCGTATATTTCCTGTTTCGGATTCTTCATTAAGCATTATTGAATGTCTTTTGAAAGAAACCGAAAAAAACCAGGCCGAAATTCACTTGGGCGAAACCGTACAAAAAATTGAAAAGAAAGATGATACTTTCTTAATTTACACAAAATCAAATTCATATGAATTCGAAAAAATTATTTTCACACCGGGAAGCAGCGTAAAGTCTATGGAAATCCTGAAGAATTTAGGTCATACAATTGTGAAACCGGTTCCCTCACTTTTTACTTTCAATATAAGGAATGAGCGGCTGGAGAGTTTGATGGGCATCAGCTTCGAATGGGCGGAAGTTTCCATTCCACAATTGAAGCTTGAAGCAGAAGGGCCTTTGCTGATCACACACTGGGGATTGAGCGGACCAGCTGTATTACGCCTGTCGGCATGGGGTGCATTGGATTTAGCTGATCTGAATTATGATTTCGAAATCCGGATTAATTTCATCCGGAAAGAAATGGAAGATTGTATAAAGTTCCTGAATGAGTTTAAATTGGAGAATGCAAAAAAATCGGTCTATAAAATCAATCCTTTTTCTTTTCCGAAACGTTTCTGGCAAAGAATTCTCGAAGTTTCAAAAACCCCGCCCGACCTGACATTTTCACATTTGAATAAAAACCAGATTCAAAAGATTTCAGAAGAGCTTACACAGGGAATATATCAGGTAAAAGGCAAAAGTACTTTCAAGGAAGAATTCGTAACTGCCGGCGGTGTGGACTTAAAGGAAATTAATTTTAAAACCATGGAAAGTAAAATAGTTCCGAATCTGTTCCTGGCCGGAGAAATTCTGAATATTGATGCCATTACGGGAGGATTTAATTTTCAGGCATGCTGGAGCGAGGCGTTTTTGATTTCGCAAGTATTAAGAGATTCTCATTAATGTAATCAGCGAGGTGTTTTTTATCATTTTCTTATCTTGAGATAATTTTATTATGTATGCATAGTATTTCAATTTATTTTTCTAAATTTGTTTACAATACATTAACATTTAAACGTAGTGAACATGAGAAGAATTTATTTATTACTGCTTGCTGTGGGGTTAAGCTCGACAACATTTGCAGGAGGTTATCGTGTTGCATTGCAGGGAGTTCGCCAGGCATCTATGGGGCTTACTTCGTCTATGCATGCACGTGATGCGAGCATCGCTTTTTTTAATCCCGCGGGGCTTGCGTTTGTAGACAGCAAACTCAGTATTGCCGTCGGAGGTTTCGGTATTATGAATACCAGCAAATGGCAAAATGCCAAAACAATGGAATCTGCAGAAACCGACAGCCCATTGGGAACACCTGTTTATTTTGCGGCCTCTTACCGCCCAGTTGAAGACCTTACGGTAGGGGTTAGCTTTACCACTCCTTTCGGAAGCACGGTTAAATGGCCGGAAGACTGGGCAGGGAAAGCAAACGTTACTGAAATTGAATTAAAATCTTATTTCATCCAGCCGACTGTAGCTTATAAGTTCAATGACTGGTTCAGTGCCGGTGCGGGATTCATTTATGCAATGGGTTCTGTGAACTTACAGAGAACAATGAGCGTTGCAGGAAACGACATTGGACTGGAAATTGAAGATACAGATGCACACGGCTTGGGATTCAATGTAGGAGCTTATTTCCGTCCGAGTCAAAAAGTGAACATTGGTCTGGCATACCGTTCAAAAGTGGATATGAAAGCGAATTACGGAGAAGTTACATGGACTGATGTTCCGACGGCCTTGTCCGCAACCATGCCGTTTTCTTCAAATGAGTTCTCTGCAAGCCTTCCATTGGCTTCGGAATTCTTGGCCGGTTTCTCTTACCAGGCAACTGAAAGATTATTACTGGCAGGTGAAGTTTCCGTTCACGGCTGGAGCAAATACAAAAGTCTTGATATACAGTTGGAGAATACGGAATCAGGTGAAACTTATGATTCAAAAGCTACAAAAAACTTTATTGACCGCGCAGTTTACAAATTCGGAGCAGAATACCAGGCAACCGACATGCTGGCGTTAAGACTGGGGTATTATTTTGACGAGTCTCCTTCTCCGGCTGAGCATTGGTCTCCTGAAACACCAAGCACCAATCTTCATGCTTTTACGGGCGGTATCGGGTTTAAATTCGGTGAAGGATTCTACATAGACGCTTACGGCCAGTACAGTATGGGTGTTGAAAGATACGTCCACAATGTAGAAAGCGGATTTGAAGGCGATGTGAACACCAACGCTTTTATCTTTGGATTGGGACTTTCCTATAACTTTTTAAACTAATGAAAAAGATGAAAAATTTATCTAAAATATTTATTGCAGCTTCTTTAGTTGCCTTTGTAAGCTGTGACCAGGATTTTGACGAACCGATCGAAGACATTGTAGTAACTCCTGGCGACGCGGATTTCAGCAAATACATCGCGCTTGGAAATTCACTGACCTCAGGCTTTACCGACAATGCATTGTTTATCAGCGGACAGGAAAATTCGTATCCAAACATCATCGCTTCCCAAATGGCTATTGCAGGCGGAGGTGCTTTTACGCAGCCTTTAATGCCGGATGATATAGGAGGGTTTTCAAATCTTGGGGTTGCCGGAAGATTAAAATTAGTAATTAACCCAGAAACTGGAACTATGGGTCCGTTAGCTACTCCGGCACAATCGCCTTTAACTATGGTAAACGGTTCAGTTAATAATATGGGTGTACCTGGAGCGAAATCATTTCATTTAATTGCTCCGAATTATGGCAGCCCTGCCGGGATAGGCTCGTATGCCAACCCTTATTTTGTGCGTTTTGCTTCTTCCCCTACTACAACGGTCTTGGCCGATGCCGCTGCACAGCAGCCTACTTTCTTTTCCTTGTGGATCGGAAACAACGATGTCTTAAGCTATGCTACAAGTGGCGGTACGGGTGTTAACCAAGCGGGAAATACAAATCCTGCAACTTATGGCGGAAATGATATTTCTGACCCGCAGGTTGTAGCCGGCTCCATCCAGGCAATTTTGGAAACTATGAGGAACCAGGTGGGCGCAAAAGGTGTGATCGCGAATATCCCAAGCATTACAGATATCCCTTTCTTTACAACGGTTCCTTACGCTCCGCTTACCCCGGAAGCTTTAGGAACAGAAACAATTACAACTCTGAATCAGACATTTTCAGCACTCAACCAGGTTTATGATGCATTGGGAACTCCGGAAAGAAAAATTGTCTTTAATCCTGAAGGACCGAGTCCTGTTGTGATTGAAGATGAAACTTTGACCGATATGTCCCAGCAGATTATCCAGGCAATGATGGCGGGCGGTGCAGACCAGACTACTGCATATTTCTTTGGAATGGCATTCGGTAGAGCACGTCAGGCAAATGAGAATGATTTATTGCTGTTCACTTCACAAACCGTCATAGGTCAGATCAATACAGAAAGATATCAGATGCTGTTAGGGTACGGGCTGCCTGAAGCAATGGCTGCTCAATTGTCAGTAAACGGAGTTACTTGTGCACTCTCTGACCAATGGGTATTAATCCCAAGTGAAAAACAAGCCGTGCTGAATGCTACCGATGCTTACAACGCTGCTATTGAACAACTTGCAAACGCTTACGACCTTGCATTTGTAGATGCTCATGCCGCTATGCAGCAGTTGAGCAGCCAGTCCGGAATTTCTTATTACGGAAATAATTACAATACAACTTACGTAAGCGGAGGCGCTTTTTCACTGGATGCAGTTCATTTGACAGGAAAAGGATACGCGATTGTGGCCAATCTTTTTATAGATGCTATTAATTTAAAATATGGCTCAACCCTGCCTCATGTAAATCCAAACAATTATCCGGGTATAACAATTCCATAAATAAATTCTTCACAATTTATATAGAAACGCTCTCTAATTGGGAGCGTTTTTTTGTACTTTTATCCAACCTAACCATCCTAAATGAAAAACCAGCCTTTCATCATACCTTTATTGGGGATAATTATCGGCATCTTCTTTTCAGATTCCTTTTCAGGGTATTTAGTATTGGTTTTCTTTGTACTCATTCTTTTAGCATACATTTTATCTTTCCTCTTTTCAGGATTTCATAAATCTTTTTCTTTTGGCATCCTGGTTATCTTTACTCTAATTGGTTCATTAAATTTTAAAATTCACAATTACCATAAATCCATTCCGGATGATTTATTGGAAAACCCCTTCCGGATAAATTTAGAAATCAAAGAAATTTACAGACCCTCCGAAAAATTCTGTAAATACAAAGCTCAAATTATCTCTGTTGACTCGGTCAAAATAAATCGTAATTCCGCATTGCTTTACTGGAGAAAGAATTATGAAGATTTAAATCCCGGAGATAAAATCTGGGTCAAAGCCAAAATTCAGCCGGCTCCGGTAGCTTTAAATCCATATCAGTTTGATTATGCTAAATTTTTAAAAAGACAGAGAATAGATTATATGATTTTCTCGGATTTTGTGTTTCATAAGGAAAAATCCGGAAGATCTTTCCCGAACTCCGTCGCGAGAATCAAGAAAGAAGTTTATAACAAATTCATTCAAAATGGTTATTCAAAAAATGCTGCCGACATCATAGGTGCCATGCTTTTAGGCGACAGAAATGAAATGGACAAAGAAGTGGAAGATCAATACCGAAAGACCGGCGTGGTTCATATTCTATCAATTTCGGGTTTACATGTGATGATGGTTTACAGCATTTTTATGATTGTACTTTATCCGATTGTCTTTTTACCCAAAGGAAAACTCCTCCGGATCTCTGTTTGTTTGGTCTTCATTTGGGCCTATGCATTCTTTGTTGGCCTTCAGCCACCGGTTTTACGGTCAGCGCTTATGATTTCCATTTATTATCTGTCCGTCGCCTTCAACCGGAAGTCAGACATCTACCATACACTTATGGTTTCCGCTTTCATTTTATTGCTGATCAATCCTAATTTCTTTTTTGATGTAGGTTTTCAATTAAGCTTTTCGGCTGTATTTTTCATTGTTTGGCTGATGCCCGTTTTTACCAAGATTATAAAGCCAAAGCGCAAGATTGGTAAAATAACCACCGGTTTTCTCGGGACGAGCATTGCCGCGCAGCTGGGAACATTTCCATTCTCGGCATATTATTTCAATCAAACGTCTGGTTTATTTCTTGCCGGAAACCTGATAATGATTCTGGCTTCTTATTTTATGATTGTAGGCGGAATTATAAGTGTAGGTTTGGCTTGTTTTGATTTTTTTCCTAAAAGCTGGACGATGCTCTTCAATTTCTTTATCAGAACATGCAACGATTATATTGAATGGCTTTCCGGCTTTGACTTGCTGATCTTTGAAAAAATTTCATTTAATATTTTTGAAGTGATTTTGATTCTGACTGGTGTAATCTTTTTAAGATATATTTTATTAAATACTAAATTCCAGAATGTTATATTCTTTTTAGGATTAATCTTAATATTTGAATCGGAGAATTTTTACCGGGCTGAATTAATGAAAAATAAACAGGAAATAATCGTTTTTCACCAAAACCGGAATTCAATCTTAGGTATTCGAAATGGTAAAAACATGGATGTGTTTGTGTCGGATTTGAATGATTCGACCAGAATTAAAAAATTTATTTTGAACCCTTATACAATTCATGAGCAAATCAGTGAAGTTAATTTGTTTTCGATGAATAAGCCCGTACATTCTTTTTATTATAAAAGTCGGAATGTATTGCTTTGGAAAAACAAGAAAATAATGATTCCTGAAAAAAACAATTATTCTGGTTTAAGTAAGGCAGATTTTATCATCATTCGGAACAATACGAAAATTGACATATCTTCCATTCCGGATTCAGCAAAAATCATCGTTGACGGGAGCAATTATCCTAATTATTTATCGGAAGAAAAAGAAGTTTGGAAAACCCGGAAAAACGGAGCATTTGTTCTTACTCAGGAACGTTAAGGCCTTCAAGAAATTTATCTTTTGGCATATAGCCCAGCAAAATTCTTTCCATACTTCCATCGTTTTTCATTACGGCATAAGCGGGGTAGGAAAGTCTCCCCTGCAGAGAAAAATAAGCAAATGAATTAATCCCTCTTCCGTTTGAAGCCCTTACATATTTGTAGGTTTTGCCACGAAAGGTTACGTCTTGCTTCGTTTCGGCATCAAATTTCACCGGGATGTAATTTTTGTTGATATGCTCTATGACTTCCGCTTCTTTGAAAGTCGAAATATCCATCTTTTTACACCAGCCGCACCAATCCGTGTAGAAATCAATCAGCAAAGATTTCTTCGGGCTTTTTTTCATTTCCACTTCGGCCTGTTCCAGCGTCAGCCAATTGATTTCCTGCGAGAAAACAACAAAGCCCAAAAGGAAGAATCCGAATGTTATGTACTTTTTCATTTGAAATTCAACGAATTAATGAACACAAAATTACAAATTATTTGACACCGTGCATTAACTTTTTCAAGGTTCCGCTCATCAACAACGCTATGATCCCAATGAGAAAAGGAATTACCGTAAAGATCAGAAAGAAATGAGCAAGGCTGTATTCATTTGTAATCGCATCAATCCTTTGCCCCATCACTCCTGAAGTCTTGTTCCCTATCGCCAGTGCAAGGTACCAAACACCAAACATAAAAGCGATCATGCGCGCCGGAACCAGCTTGCTCACATAAGATAGTCCGACCGGCTGTACGCAAAGCTCGCCCATGGTATGGAAGAGGTAAGCCAAAACCAGCCAGATAAGGCTCACAGAAGCTGTTTTGGCTCCTTGTGGAATTTCTTTTGCTCCAAATGCGAGAAATGCAAATCCTATTCCGAGTAAAAACAACCCGATCGCATATTTCCCCGCCAGAGAAGGATTGAACTTACTTTCCCACCATTTGGAAAAAATCGGAGCAAGCGCAATGATAAAAAGCGAATTTAAAATCAAAAACCATGTAGCCGGGATTTCTATCTCATTTTCTTTTTTACTGATCACTTTGGCTTGAATGCTTTCCTTTATGGAACCTGCATTTTCCTCTTCAACCATTTTGAAATTATTTCCTTTTTTATCAAGGTCAATAATATGAAGTGTCTGTCCTGCTGTGAAATCCTCCAGTGCCCTGATAACTGTCGTCTGTTCCGTAATCACAGCATCGGCTCCGGGAATGTTTACTAAGTTAACCGCTATTATTGTTTTGGTTTCTTTACCATCTTCACCCGTTTTTACGACTTCATATGTCGGATAACTGATTTCGTAAGAATAAGTATTGAAATTGGCATAAATTTTCCAGATAATCAGTCCCCAAATAATGACAAAACTAAATCCCAAGACCAGATTGGATGCTAAATAATTTTTATAGGTTTTACGAAACAGCAAGAACAAAACATAAGAAATAATTGCAACAGGAACGACGGTTATAATTATGTCGATAATATTAAAAATCAATGCATGATTTCCCGATAAAACCCTGTGAGTATAATCTTTTGCAAAGATGCTCATGGAGCCACCCGCCTGCTCAAATGAAGCCCAGAAGAAAATGATGAAAAACGCTATCATCATAATGGCAAGCAAACGGTCACGGATAACTTTTCCAAAACGGATTACTCTCGAAACCAATAAAAAGACAAAAAGAATTAATGAAACTATGATTGTCGGATTGGATAAATCGGTATCTCCGAATTTCAATAAATTGACACTGGTTATTTTTGAAAGCGGGTCATTAATCGTCCAAACCAATCCACCCAAAGCAACCAAAATCATGATGATTTTGTCCAAGACTGTAAACGGGTTCGGGTTTTCTTCGTCTTTATCCTGACCTTGAACAGGAGTTTTTTCAGCTATTTTCGCAGGTGCTGTGCCCACCTTTCCGAAAATTCCCTGAGCCAGTGTAAACTGCAATAATCCCAAAAGCATAAAAATCCCGGCCAGGCCGAATCCCCAACTCCATCCGACCATTTCACCCAAATAACCGCAAAGCATGATGCCCAGGAAAGCTCCCGCATTCACACCCATATAAAAAATGGTATAGGCACCATCCTTTTTTTCAGGATGATCCTTATATAAAACCGAAATAAACGAGGTCATGTTAGGTTTAAAAAATCCGGTTCCGATTACAAGAAGGAACAACCCTAAATACAAAAAGAATTCTGTTTCAATGGCCATGCTTGCATGCCCCAACGTCATGATAATCGCTCCGATGATGATCGCTTTCCTGTAACCTAAATACCTGTCGGCAAGCTGCCCGCCGATGATCGGGGTTAAATAAAGCAACGCCAGGTAAGTTCCATACAAGGCCAAAGCATTTTCACGAGGCCAGTCCCAGCCACCAATTCCTAAGGAGCTCACCAGGAACAAAACCAAAAGCGCGCGCATTCCGTAGAATGAAAATCTTTCCCACATTTCGGTAAAAAACAGCACGAATAATCCTGCAGGATGGCCTAAGACCTGTGTATCAAAAAAAGAATTCTTGTCTGCCTGGTTTTGCATAGTATTTTATTTAACCCGCAAAATACTACTTTTTTTTAAATGAAACAGCCCGGGCAGGAATCTGCGCGGGCCGCCTGTTAAAATTAAACTGAATTTTATATTTCTTTCAATTTCTTTTCTCTCGGGCGAATCACCATCCGGTCATAAATCGTCAAAGTAATAACCGAAAATAATCCTATTCCGAAGACCACATACCAAATTTTGTTTGGATGATAAGTGTTCCACAACATATCCACCACATCCCAATGAGACATCCCCAGCTTTTGCTCTGCCAAAGCAAAATAATCGTTTTTAGAAAATGGCAGATGGACACTTGAAATATCGGCTCCCTTTGCAGTTGCAAATTCCCTGAAAGAATTTCCAACTGAATTCCAGTCAATATGCTCGGCTTTGAGATCGAATTGCTTTTCAAATTCGGAAAGCGGCATATTGAGCGCTTTTGAGCCGCTTTCAATAAATTGTTCCGGCGAAACGACATCGGGCATTTCAATATTTCTTTTACCCATTTCTTTTTGGAGCAATGATAATTTATCTGACCATGCCTGGTATAGATCCCCTGCAATAAATCCGGTAAAGAAATTCCCAAATGCAACAGGAATAAAATACGTTCCCTGGTACAATCCTTCTTTTCCTTTCGGTGTGATCAATGCAATGAATGAAGAAACCGTTGGGCTGGACATCATTTCCCCGATAGCAAAGATCATAGTACCAATAATGGTAAACCAGACATTGTGAGTGTAAAACGTCAGGCCGACTCCGATTGAAGCTATGATTGCGCCCCTTATCACAGCACTGATGTGGCGCATTTTGGTTACAAAAAAGGAAACGAACGCCTGCAAGATAATGATCATGAAAGCGTCCAGGTTTGAAAACCATTCAGGCTTCACCTGTCCGTCCTGTGTGATAGCCGCGCCCATAAAAGACAAATGGGTATTGATCCAATCACTGATCGCGGCTGAATTAACCCAGTCTTCAATAAAATTCGGTAAAGTATAAAATAATTGATTAAACATTATCCAGAAGCAGATCATCAGTAATAATAAAATGCTTAAACGTGCATCTTTTAATGCTTCAAAAATCCCCAATAAAGAGTCTTTTATTGCTTTCCCAATTGAGTCTTTCGGTTTTTCAACTTTAGGTTCTTTATATAAAAACAGGACAATCAACAAGTTAATTCCGATTACTATTGCCGCCTGAATAAAGATAATTTTCCACCCAAATTGTGTTCTGAGAAAAGAGGACATGGCCGGCCCGACAAATCCGCCGATGTTTACCATCATATAAAAAATACCAAAGCCCATTGTTCCGGTAGTGTCATCAGTATTCCTTGCGACAATTGCCGAGGCTACCGGTTTGAAAAAAGCCGCACCTATCGCAACCAAAAGGAATATCATATATACGCTCCAATAAGTATTTACTTCTCCCATCAGGTAGTAACCGGCAATCATAATGACGTAAGCAATAACCAAGGATAATTTATAACCGATCCTGTCTGCAATAACGCCAAAGAATACCGGAAGGAAGTAAAGAATGGCTGTAACATTGGCCATTATATTTCCTTTCTGGATATGGTTAAAACCCAGTGCCCCTTCATCCGTAGAACCTACCAAGTACAAACCAAAAAGCGTAAATATACCATACCAGGCCCAGCGTTCCATAAGTTCCATGAAACTGGCAATCCAGAAGTTCTTATTCATAGAACCAATGGTCTGAAAAAATGATTTTTTGTTTTCTGTCATGTGTTTATGTTTATTTTACTTCCTGCATTAACTTTTTAACGATCGGGGAAATAGCAATCAGGATTACTCCGGCTATTAAAGCATAAAGACCAAGCTGCTTATAACCATCTGTATAAGTGACCAATGCATCATAATTACTGCTACCTGTTTTGGCTTCCGCCATACCTGCTCCAATAATGCCCGCAACGTATTGTCCATAAGCAGACGCCAGAAACCACATCCCCATCATTACACCCTGCAGGTTCTTGGTAGATAATTTTGTCATGATAGATAATCCTATAGGTGAAAGGCACATTTCTCCAAGTGTTATGACAAACAATGCCAATGTAAAAACGTTCAAAGAGGTGACTCCTTCAGCGTTTGCAAAAAAGCGCGTAGCAAAAATGACATAATATCCCAATCCTAAAAATAAGAATCCAAGACCAAATTTTATAATCGTATTGGGCTCCGCTCTCTTTTTTCCGAGCCAGATCCAAAGCAGGCCCAAAGGAATAGCCAGCAATAATATAAAGAAAGAACCTCCCGAATTATTTACACCATTAGGATTGAGGTTCAGTAGATCTCGATTAAGATTCTTAGCCGCAAAAATGCTTAACGAACCTCCGCTCTGCTCATAAATCCCCCAGAAAAAAATAGAGAAAATAATAAAAACCAAAGCTGCAAGAAGTTTTTTTCGTTCTGCCGAGCTGACTTTATTCATTTCGTAAAACAGGTAAATCAACGTTAATGGGCCGATCGTCCACATAAAATAATCAGTATAGCGTGTCTGGGAAACCATTGTCATAATGAGCGGAATCAGAATCAATGTACCAATATACACCGCGTACTCCTGCCATTTCTGAATTTTCTTATCAGGATTGTCCGATAATGGATGCCCAGGCTGGACACCTATTGAACCCAGTTTCTTTTGCGTAAAAATAAAATTGACCAAGCTGATAACCATCACAATTGCCGCCAGGCTAAATGCCACGTTCCAGGATTTCCCTTCCGGAATCGCTCCCGAAAACAAATCTCCCTGCCCGATCGCTACACACATATAGCCTCCGAGCAATGCCCCTAAATTGATTCCGGCATAAAATAAAGTAAACCCCGCATCTGTTCTTGTGTCACCGGGCCTGTACAATTTACCCACCATTGTAGAAATATTAGGTTTAAAAAATCCCGTTCCAATGATAGTAAAGGAAAGACCGAAAAAGAAAAACTTATGCGGATCTAATGATAGGATAATACTTCCCGCAATCATCAGTAACCCGCCCCAAAAAAGAGATTTTCTGAATCCTAGGATTTTATCGGCAAAAAGTCCGCCGACAAAGGTAAATGCATATACAAATGCCTGTGTCGCACCATATTGAAGATTGGCTTGTTCTTCTCCAAAATTTAGTTGTGAAATCATAAACACAACCAACATACCACGCATTCCGTAAAAACAGAATCGTTCCCACATTTCGCTGAAAAACAGTGACCAGATCTGTTTCGGGTATTTACCCTTAAAATCCTGGATTTCCTCTAATGTTACCATAAGTGCTCAATTAAGAAAAGGATGTTCTTCTTGTGAAAAACATCCTTTGTTAAATTATAAATAAAAATTACGTGTCATAATCATCTTACACCGTGCATCATTCTTTTTAAAACCGGTGTTAAAGCGGCGAGAATCACAGAAGCAATTCCACACAAAATCACAAATACCATGAAGAACTCAAAGAGGTTCGTAATTTCAAATCCTGCAAAGTCAGGATAATGTATTGGCAATTGATTCTTGGTCAGTGTTTTCTCCATTTCCGGCGTTAATGTTACCGACTTGTCTAAGACTCCTTGTAGATCAATTCCTAATCCTTTCGCCTTTTCAAATTTATCTCCTGTCGCAGGAAGAATGGAACCCAATGTTCCTGCCAAAGCATAACCGGCAGCATTGGAAATAAAGAATACTCCGTAAAGCAAAGATGAAAAGCGCTTTGGTGAGAGTTTTCCTACCAAAGATAATCCAATAGGCGACAAACATAATTCGCCGCAAGTCTGGATGAAATACAACAAAATCAACCATTTGATTGCCAGCAATCCTGAATTTCCCAAGTCTTTTACATTATGTGCAATAATGAAATAACTCACTGCCATCAACGCTAAGCCAATTGCTTGTTTAAACGGCGAGATAGGTTCTTTTCCTTTAGCTCTTAATTTATCCCATAATATACTGAAAGGAATGGCTAAAATCACCACGAACATCCCATTGAAAATCTGTACCATGGAAGGAGGCATTTCCCATCCAAAAATATTTCTGTCAGTTTGATTATCGGCAATAAAGGTCAAAGACGATCCTGCCTGCTCAAATGCTGCCCAAAAGAAAATAACAAAAAACGAAATGATGTAGATTACCAGAATCCGGTCCCGTTCTACTTTAGTTAAACTACTATCAGAGAGAATTAATCCCGCCAGTGTTATACCACTACTGTAAACTAATGAATAAATTATATTCTGATCGAACAGGAAATGAAAAATCGAGCCTAAAACAAGAAATGCAATAACCGATCCTATTAATGCAGTAGACGAGAATTTTGCTTTCTGGGATTCTCCTTCTTCAAAATCTTCACTTGTATTGTGTTTCGGCAGTCCGCCGATTGGTCTTCCTTCAGGTGTGACAACATACCTATTCTTAAGTATAATGAACGTAACTGTTCCTATTACCATTGCCATGGAAGCTGCCAAAAACCCCCATTTAAAAGCAAATATGTCCCGGATTCCGTCCACTTTCACATCACCAAGCATCGGGCAAATGAATTGCCCAAGAAATGCACCAATGTTAATTCCCATATAGAAAATCGTAAACGCTGAATCCAATTTGCTTTTTTCCTGTTTCGGGTAAAGGCTTCCAACCATGGAAGAAATGTTGGGCTTAAAGAATCCGTTTCCAAAAATAATGACTCCTAACGCCGTCCATAATAATGTAGTAGATAAACCTAAATTCTCACTAAATAAAGAAGCACTGAAAAATAAGAGTAATTGTCCGGCCGCCATGAGCGTACCCCCGATTATGATACAGTACCTGTTCCCTAAAAACCTGTCTGCTATAAAGCCTCCTAATAATGGCGTTAAATAACATAATGCTAAAAATCCTCCATAGATAATAGATGCTCTGGCTTCACTCATCATTAAAGCATTCACCATAAACAGAGTTAGTAATGCACGCATTCCATAGAAATTGAAACGTTCCCACATTTCGGTTCCAAATAAAACCCATAATCCTTTCGGGTGCTTAGGGGCGGTTGCTGTATTGTCCATATGTTAATTTTATAGATTTTCTAAAATAAAGTTGGTCATCTTTGTATAAAGCTGCATCCGGGTATTTCCTCCGTAAATCCCGTGATTTTTGTCCGGATACACCATCATGTCAAATTGCTTGTTAGCCTGGATCAACGCTTCGCTCAAATCCATTGAATTCTGGAAATGCACATTGTCGTCTGCCGTTCCGTGGACCAAAAGGAATTTATCCTGCTTATCGTTGAATTGAGCCGCATAAGTCACAGGTGAATTTTCGTCATAGCCTTTTGCATTTTCCTGCGGCGTTCGTAAAAATCTTTCGGTGTAAACGGTATCATAATAACGCCAGTTGGTTACCGGGGCAACCGCAATCGCCATTTTGAAAATATCACCGCCGCGGAAGATACAGTTGCTGGCCATAAATCCACCATAGCTCCATCCCCAGATACCAATCCGCGAAGCATCTACATAGTCATATTTAGCGAAAACTTTGGCAGCATCAATCTGGTCTTCCACTTCCATTTTTCCAAGATTAAGATAGGTCTGCTTTTTGAATAGCGAACCTTTTCCTCCTGTTCCGCGTCCGTCTACACATGCAACCAAATAACCTTTTTGCGCCAGTTCCAAATACCATTGACCATTCATATCATACCATGAATTCATAACTTCCTGGGAGCCCGGGCCGCTGTACTGGTACATCAGTAACGGATATTTTTTATTAGGGTCGAAATCTTTGGGTTTGATCATCCACGCATTTAGCTCCACACCTTTTTCAGTTTTGATGGTGAAGAACTCTTTTGTTCCTGCACCATCGGCTATCAAACGGTTTTTAATTTCGGTGTTTTTTAAGATAGTATTATATTCATGCGGTTTTTTGCCATCGTTTAACTGAAACAACGGCGCTTCTTCTGCGGAAGAAAAATTCAAAATGAAATACTTGAAATTTTTACTGAATTCAGCGGAGTTCTCACCCTTTCGTTCCGTCAGCACTATATTTTCCTTACCGTCGAGATTGATTTTGTAAACCTGTCTTTCGATAGAATTCCTTTTATTTTCAAATGCGTTGGACTGATAATAAATCGTTTTATCGCTCACATCAAAACCATAATAAGCCGTTACTTCCCAGTCCCCCTTTGTCACCTGGTTGATCAGTTTTCCCGACTTGTCATAATAATAAATATGCCGGTTTCCATCGCGCTCCGAAGCCCAAAGGAAACTGTTGTCATCAAGAAATTCCAAAGTGAAATTATCGGTATCAATCCATTTTTCATCTGTTTCTGAAAAAAGCTTGCTGACTTTTTGCGACTTTGTGTCCAAAAAATTTATATCGACTTTATTTTGGTGACGGTTCGAAGTCAGCACGGCCAAAGTATTTTTATCGTGTGTGAATTGGATTTTAGGGATGTAGTAATTCTCTACCGATGAAAGATTGACCGGATTCGTTTTTACCGATTTCAAATCATAAATATGCAAACTGACTTTTGAGTTTTCTTCGCCCGCTTTCGGGTATTTGAAGCGCATTTCTTCAGGATACAAATTCCCCTGGTAAATCGGAATATAAAACTCATGGACTTTGCTTTCGTCAAACTTTACAAAAGCGATTTCAGTTCCGTCCGAATTCCAGTCAAAATGCCGTACAAAGCCGAATTCTTCTTCATAAACCCAATCGCAGATACCGTTGATGATTTCGTTTTTCTTACCATCGTCAGTAATTTGAACAACTTTATTTGACGTTAAATCCTGATAATATAAATTGTTTTCAAAAACAAACGCAACTTTGGAAGCGTCCGGCGAAAAGGTAGGCTCCTGAATGGGTTTTCCGTCAAACACCATTTGAAATGATTTTTTTTGCCGGTCATAAACCTGCCATTTTCCCTTTACGGAATGGCGGTAAATCGGGATGGATTCGCTCAGAACCAGAAGATATTTTTCGTCCGGACTGAACTTATAATCATCAAACGCACCGGAAACGATCAATTCTCTTGAATCCTCCTGAGTGATGAATGACTGATAGGAATAACTGAAAATCCCTTCCTGCTCCTGGATGGAATAATGTTCGCCGTCGCTCATGGAATTAATTCCCCACAATTGCTGCGGATAATATTTTCCTCTCCAGATATTTTCAACGGTTATAGATTGCGCGCTGACAATCAGCACATTAATTGCGCATAAAAGTAAAATTAGCTTTTTCATCCTCTGTGTTTTGCCCCGAGAGCAAAATCAAAGATAAAAAAATTAAGTAAACTTTAGGATTTCTTTTTGGTTTTCGAAAATTACATCAACCCTTTCAAATCTAAAACAAGCTGTTTGTCCGGTGTGGTAAATTGTTCGCCTGTGTACATGTTTTTGATAGTTGCCTGTCCTGATTTCAATTCCTCTTCCCCAATGACCACCACAAATTTTACTGCTTTCTTGTCGGCATACTGCATTTGCTTTTTCATTTTAGCAGCATCCGGATAAACCTCGCAACGTATGTTTTCCTTCCGCAATACTTTGGCAAATTCCATAGCTTTTGCAGATTCCTTTTCTCCGAAATTAATGAACAAAACATCCAACGTATTCTCAAGCGATTCAGGAAATAAATTCAGTTCCTCCAAAACCAGGTAAATCCTGTCCAGTCCAAATGAGATCCCGACACCGGACAATCCTTTCAAGCCAAAGATGCCTGTCAAATCATCATAACGCCCACCACCGCCTATAGAACCCAGCTGAACATTTTTAGCTTTTACTTCCAGGATCGCGCCAGTGTAATAATCCAAGCCACGGGCAAGCGTCAGATTCAAAACCAATTCAGACGAGTTCAACCCTAAATTTTCAACCTGTTCAAAAACGTAACGGGTTTCTTCGATCCCTTTCATTCCGGTTTCAGAAGAACTTAAAATAGTTTCCAAAGAGCTTAATTGCGATTTGAAATCACCCGACATGGTAAATAAAGCGGAAAGCCTATCAATCGAAGCCTGCGGGATCCCTTTTTGCAGCATTTCTTCTTTTACCTTTTCTTCACCGATTTTGTCTAATTTGTCCAGCGCAACGGTAAAATCGATCAACTTGTCGGAAATATCGGCAACTTCTGCCAGCCCGCTAAGGATTTTCCGATTGTTAAAATGAATTTCCACCGGAACTTTCAATTCATTAAAAACCGCGTCGTACAAAGAAACCAATTCAACTTCCTGCAACAATGAATTGCTCCCGACAACATCGGCATCACATTGGTAAAATTCACGGAAGCGCCCCTTCTGAGGCCGGTCGGCACGCCAGACGGGCTGCATCTGGTAGCGTTTGAACGGCAGTGTAATTTCATTCTGGTGCTGCACCACATAACGCGCAAAAGGAACGGTCAGATCATAACGAAGTGCTTTTTCGGAAATTTGCGGAATCAGTTTCCGGCTATCTTTTTCCTGCAACAATTTTTCATCTGTTTCCGCCAAAAAATCACCTGAATTCAGGATTTTGAAAATAAGACGGTCTCCTTCTTCTCCATACTTTCCGGTCAGGGTAGAAAGATTTTCAAACGAGGGAGTTTCAATCGGCGAATAGCCAAACAGCTGAAACTGATGCCGGATTTTATCAAAAATATACTGTCTCCTGCTTACCTCTTCAGGTGAAAAATCTCTTGTTCCTTTTGGGATAGACGGTTTCTGAATTGCCATAATCTTGCTTTCTGTTTACAAATATGCAAATTTCAGATAAGGAATGGAAAATCAGAAACCGGTTTTTATTTTACAATCACTTTTTTAGATTCCATTGTCTTGTCTGAATAATTGATCAATAAAACATAAATTCCTTTATTCAGATCAGATAAGCGAATCGAAGCATTGTTTGTATAAACATTCTGGGTTTTCAGCTTCGAGCCGTTTGAAGAATAAATATTGACTTGCTCAATCAGTTTACCGGAAGAAATGTTTACAAAATCAGTAGCCGGGTTCGGATAAACCACTGTTTCAGCCCACTCAATCGCCTCAACCGAGAGTTCTATCCATGTATTTTCAGCTGCTTCTCCGCCCCAGATCAATGTTGCCAGATAAGGGTTATCAATAAACGGATTCCGGTTTCCCTGCATATCATTCAGCACTTCATTCCGAACCAGCTCATATTCGGAAACAGGATCTTCTGCGTTCCATTCCAGAAAGATATCGGGCATTTCATCACTGTACGTATGAGCCCCTTCTCCCACACCATTTGCCTGGCAGCGCGATCCGTAGCGAAGATGCATATACATCATCATCCTGGCAACATCGCCTTTCCATTCATCTCCGGGGTAAAAGAATCCGTTGCTGTCAATGTGTGAGTTTCCTTCACCGTCAGCAAATTTTCGATTGGACCTCATATTATTTCTTTGCGAATCTACAGCTCGTATGGCATGGGCATCGGAACCGGGACCTTCCGTATCAAAGGGAGGTGTTCCCAATGATTTGGCATAAACATGTTCTCTCACCCATTTCCCGTCACATGAGCTTGTATGGCAGCTCAGGTTTTTATCTCTTGTGCGATGTTCATTAGGCTCGCCGTTATCATCATAGCCGTAAATCAAAAATACATTTTGCTGGTTTTCAGGAACAAGATCGGCGAGTTTCAAAGCATCCCATACTTCCGGGGTATAAATCAGCTCGTGTGTATGGGTAGTGATAATCAATGAAGCCAGGTCAGCTTCCAGCTCTTCTCCTGTCTGCTCGAAATCAATTCCATCATAATAATCCGGAATTTGGGCAAATACAAGGAAAGGAAAAAACAGAAGTAAAAATTTTTTCATAAATCCATTATTAAACTTAATCAACAAGAATTCCGGAATTCAGGCTTTCTGATTCCGTGCAGGATTAAGTTTGATAAGGAATTAATTTATTGATCGCCTTTTCTCTAAAAAGGTAATCAGTACCAACATACAAATTGTACCTAAAACATTGGAAAGTACATCATAGGGGTCAAATGTCCTCCCAAAGCCAAGTATATGTTGTAAAGTTTCAATCAGCAATCCGGTCAGGACGGGAATGATGAATAAAAAAATTCTGTTTAGGTTTAATGCAAGGTAAGAGATTCCGGTAAAAATAAAAAACAAAACCGTATGGACAACTTTGTCTAAATTTTCAAATTCCAAAAAAGGAAGCCACCCTCCCTGACCGGAACCAAGGAGATTAAGCGGCATAAGCGTGACAGTGAAAAGGAAAAGCGTATATAGAGCAAAAATTATCTTATATCGCAATTTCCCTTTTTCATCCAACAAGCTCCTGATATGCCGTAGCATCTAATAAATTATCTAAATCGGAAGCACTGGCTATTTTTACTTTGATAATCCACCCGTCACCATAAGGGTCTGAGTTGATCAACTCAGGCTGGCTTTCCAAAGCAGAATTTAACTCAATTACTTCCCCTCCCAAAGGCATGAATAAGTCGGAAACGGTCTTAACGGCTTCTATTGTTCCGAAAACAGCTTCTGCATCTAAGGTTTCTCCTTCCGAATCAACATCAACATACACAATGTCTCCCAGTTCTCCTTGTGCAAAATCAGTGATACCAACCGTAGCTATACCGCCTTCAACTTTTACCCATTCGTGGTCTTTGCTGTACTTTAAATCTTGTGGAATGTTCATAGTATCTATTGTATTATTTTTTAATTAATTTCCAAATGTAAGAGTCGCACTTAATCCGGCCCTGATGGTTGAGATCGGATAGGCTGTTGAAATTTTATACTCAGTCATCATCTGATCCCAGAAGAATTTCAGGTTAAAGCTTTTGCTGAAATCATAGTCGGCAGAGAACTGTATTGACAATAATTTCTGACCACCGGTGATTTGCGAATCATCTTCAAGAATTCTTCTTATGCGGGTTTCGCTGTCGCGGAGCTTCACGTCAGCGCGGAAATTCATATCGCCCGTAAAGGTTTTGCTTTTTCCCTGATAACGCATTTTGAATTTAAGGTCTTTGATCACATAACCCATGCCCAAAACATATTCTGTTCCGTAATCTTCTGTCAGCGTGTAATTGCTCAGACTCATGCTCAACATTCTGTCCCGGTTGTATTGCGCCCTAAGCTGGAAGCTGTTCCTGAACGTCATATCGACTCCGATAAGCGGAGAGAAAGACTCTATCATGCTGATGGTTCCGTAAATGTTTTTTGAATAGAAGTTATTGTTCAAATCTCTTCCGAACGGATCTGCAAAATAGTTAGGGTTTGACTGGATTCCGTTGGCAGTGTAAGATGAAAGGTAATTATGTGAAACCTCAAACACTTCAAACATTTTGTTCATGAAAGGAATGTTTGTCAAACCGGAATAAGTGATTGTCCAGTTCGGCAAAGGAATTCTCCTGTTGTGTCCCAGTGATGAATTATTTGCGTCTCTGCCTTCAACTGCCGCGATAAATGCCGGAACCAGAACGTCATAATTGGACTTACCGTAACCATCATAGTAGCCATCTGATCCTGGAGACATACCGTTGGCCATACCTAATCTTCCAGAGATAATTTTGGTATTGTCCACAAAGTTCTGGTACATCTGGTCAGGGTCCATAAACGAAGTTGAAATTGCTATATTGCTGCTGTTGAGGGTTTCATACCTGTCAACATAAGTATTTACGTATGGATTTTCCGGAGTCCGCTGATTGAATCCTATTTCGGAGCTTCTGAATGTGGAAGCTCTTTTGGCATTTAAATCTATCCTTAATTTAGGAAAAGGTTCCACCATGGAACTCGCTGTGAAGTTCGTTCCTCTTGTAATTACATAAGGCTCCAGCAACTGGTCGCTTCTCGTCACCCAGTCATTTCCTGATTCTATGAACTGACGCTTGATGTCAAATTCGGTTCCATAGATGAATCCTGCTCCGGGACTTCCGCCGTCTTTTCCAAATCCGAAGAAGTTAGGCTCTGACAAGATCCCCGGAACAACTGCTCCGTTGGTTTGATTATAGTTAAACTGAAATCTTTTCACGCTTGAAACAATCATCCAGCCATAATCCTGCGCACGGTATTTATTCTTAAACTTATAAGATTTTTTACTGCTTCTTCTGAATTTTTTACCTGTCTGCGACTCATAGGCTCTTGAAAGCGAATCTATCTCTCTGTTCCTTCCTCTTTTGACAGAATCCATTTTATTGTACCCGTTAAATTCACTGTAAAACTTGGTCATGTCGAAATCTCCGATCATATTGATGCTGTTAGCATTTTGCGAAATGTTACCTAAATCGACATTTTCTCCCGAAGGTGACTGAATATTTCTGAATACGGTAGAGCGCGCCTGCCAGTTGTAATTGGAGGTAAATCCTATTTCCAGATTTGTCCAGCTCATGTAAGGGAACAGACTGACAGGTGTTTTCCAGTTCAGTTGAATCTGGTGGTCGTAGTTCACAGGGCGGCCTACTTCGAATAAGTTATTCCATATTAAACCCTTATCGGCATACTCATAATCGACACCGTCATTTAAGGTTCTTGTGGAAGATGTATAATCTAATCTCAGTGATTTGGTTAAGTCGAAACCTACATTATATTGCCATGAGAAAAGGAAATTATTGCTGAATGCAACCGGGAACAGGTACGAACTTCCGCCAAAATACTGATTCAAATCCCTGTATTGTCTTTCCGTATAGGTTCTGTCTATATCTGTTCTGAACGATAGCCTTGCCGGCAACGGATTAATATTGAATTCCTTGATGAACTTCAAATATTTGGATGCCTTAACCGTATCCTGCACTGCACGCCAGTCTTTAAACGGCTGGTAGAAATTAGATTTAAAATTATAGTTATAATTCAATGATGCCCGGACATTTTTGGTAAGATTATACGATGTATAAACATCTCTGTTATATGTATCGGCATACATGAACGAAACGGCCAGGTTCGATACGTCATAAAAACGGGCCGGCTTGTTGTTGGTCTTCACTTTCCTTACATTGCTGAACGTAAAAGATTTTTGCTGGGCATAAGTCCTTACTATATCTTTCAATTCATCTTTTCTCGGATCTTCATCAAAAAGAACGTCATTGTCAAGCGGATTGTATTTTGGATCTGTGAATTGTTCGCTCACAGTAAAATTAAACGGAATCTCAAGTCCCCATTTTTTAGGAAGAAATTTATCTAATTTAACCTGCGCATTTACGGCATAATCCCTGTAATCTTCCTGATTTCTCTGGCTCGGTCCGGCGTCAATCGCTCCAAAACCGGCTGAACTTATGCTTCCTGAAAGCTGTACCTGGGCAAAATCTCCAAGCGTAAAGCCTGCACTGGCTCTTGCTGCATATCCCCCCTCATTGTCGATCTCACTTAATCTCAGCTCATTTACCCAAACCAGGACTTCTTTATCCTGTGCATTTGTAGAGCGTAAACCGATCATCAAAGAAGTTATTCCTCCAAGTGAAGGGCGACCTTTTACATAAACTACTTTGTTCGGGTTTTCTTCATACGGAACAAATGAAAATCTTTCCAGCGGGTTGGAATTCGGATCGGAGTCTCTTAATTTCTTTGCATCTACGAAGAAATCAGTAGAAAGATCGATCATATTTTCGTCCGGCCAAATAGCATTTACAGTAGAGGCTGATTTGGCTGTATACTTAAGCGGAATTTCATATTCATAATAATTATCGGAATAATCACTACCCAAACGGATAAAGAGCTTGGTGTTCTCATCTATACTTTGATTGGTTACATCAAGAAGGTTTTCAGCATGGATAAACATTTCCATTCTTTTGTACCTTCTCATATCCAGGTTTGTATTCTTGAATACTGCTTTGGTAGGGCTAGATGCGTTCAACTTGGCTTTCAATACCATTGAGGCTTCATTCTGGCTTTGGTAACCGGTTGTTCCCTGCATTTCTTCTCTTTCAATTCCCGGAGGCAATACATAAGGAGGCTGGTTAGTCGAATTTTCTTCAATCGTAACCTGTCCTATTTCAAGATTGGAAAGATTCTGATCTTGGTCAACACCTTCTTCAGGTCCTGTTGATCCCGGGATAGGGAACAATGTTTTAGGGTATCTTCTCCAGTTGCTTCTTACCAAATCCATAGTCGCAAAACGAAGCGTGGTTTCCTGGTTAAATCCTCTCATCAACACCCTCATGTAACGAGCGGAAGTCAATACACTTTCTGCTGCCGATATTTGTTCGTCTGTTACCAAATCATCTGCGCCATCACCATCTATGTCTTTATCAAACCCGTCAACCGGAATCCGGAACTGATACCATCTTACCGTACTTGTCTGACCATTTGGTAATTGGACATCGGCATCTTTCGTAGCAACAATAAAATTGTTGGTATTATTTTGCAAATCAGATGGACTTAAATGAATAGTGTATTGGTTATACAATTCCGTCTGATCAAGATTGTAATCTAAGTTAATATCCTCTGCATCGGGCTGCATACTGTATGCGTCAAGCAGATCGTCAGTTGAGTTGTTGCCTTGCGGCCCCTGGTAATATTTGTAGCGCCCGGTAATGGATCCGACATCAGGAGTAGCTCCCCACCTGTCGTCCATATAAAAAACATAATTATCGGAAGCTGGGTCGCTTTGTCCCGTAACGGGGTTGGTATTTGACACACCATAAGCTGCGGCTTCTTCGGCATCGGTCAAACCATTGTAACCCAAATCCTGTTCTTTACGTGCGGCTCCTTCTGTTTCATAAGCATAAATAATCGGATAATTTTCAGGCTGTTTACCCCAGGTTGTCTGAGAAACTGCAGCTCCGTTACCTGAGTGTGGCAATCCGTTTTCATATAACAACTGGCCGTCTTTCAGAATATCTTCCGAAACATTACCTATCTGAAGTAATAAATCTCCGTTTCCGCCAACACCATCGGCATAAGGATCCATCATCCAGAATTCGAGGTATTCAACATTTGAGTCGATGAAATTGGTAACAGAGATCGGGCGCATGGTTCCTCCCCAGCTTTGAGTATCTGTTGCATTTGGATGAACATTATACGGTCCGTTGATCCCGGGATAGAAAGTCATATCCAGCGTATTGATAAATGTCGCTGTTCCGGCCATTACATCGCGCTGGTCAAAAAGCTCTTTTAATTCAACCCTTCTTACCCTATGCTGGGAAAGCTCGGCATCTGTGATTCCGGATGGAGCATTCCCGCCAATTCCGTAAAACCGCGGATCTATATTGTACCAAGACATCAGCTTACGACCATTGCCATAATCAAGATTATCGTTGCTGGCTCCGTTGGGGAAGAATGGGTGTGTTGTTCCGTTCAAACCGGCTGGTTTGCCCGGCACACTTGCCATTTTCCATGAACCGGCATCCATTAAACTGATTCTTGATTGCGAATCTTCAAAATCATCTATATATGAATCTCCGCCTGCGGCCTTATTCTGGCCCGGCATTAAATAAGCCCCTTCAGCGCTCACATTAATTTGAGAAATCTGATCAGTTTTAATTCCCGGGATTTTATTGGTCAATCTCGTCAGGAATTCAGATTCACCTGTATATTCGGTATGCAATCCGAAGATCGTATTGCTCACAGGTTCTGCCCCGAACTGTACTTTTTGCGTCAGCGGCCGTTCCTGGTAATTGACAATCGTTCCTCCTACAAGGAAATTGTCTGAGAAATGATGGTCAACATTCAGTCCCATAAAACGCTTTTTCTGCATATTGAATGTAGACTGGTTTTCCAAGCTGATGTTGATCGGAACACCTGAATTTTTCAGTTGTTCATTCAGAATTGTTACCTGGCCTAACTGGTAATCAACGGTATAGTCAACTCCTTCGATTAATTCCTGTCCGTTTGCAGTTACTTTTACAGAACCTTCGGGAACATTAAATGCGCCGAGCGGAATCCCTCCTCCGACTTCGCCTTTGTATCTACCCGACAAACTGTATCGTTGTGCCAGTTTTTCGGCATCAAGCGTATTGGGTAACTGGTTGTAAATTTCGTCAAAAACATAAGGAGAGTTCGGATCCCCGAGTACATCTGCCAAATGTTGACCAAAAGGTTCAACAGTAGTAAAGATAATTGTACCCTGTGTGGGATTTATGGTGATTCCAGATACAAAGTCAAAAATTCCGTCTCCGTAGTGGCCATTTCCGCTCATCTGTAAATTTCCGTTAAGATTCAGGCGGTCCATGTTCATTACCTGGAGCAATGTTTGATCCTGTACGGGCGTGTTGGGCAGATAATTGATTACTCCCGATGAATTCGCACTATTGTCCTTAAATTCCACATTCATTATAAAATCTTCGGGCGAAATCGTAAGCGCATTGATGGAATAGATGTTTTTCATCATCAGATCCCACATAGGTGAGCCAACATTTACGGTTGTATTTGGTTTTAATAATTTTGTAATTAATAACTGGTTTTGCTCGTCGGACATTTCTCCTACCTTATAAATTACGCCCGGCGTGCTGTTTCGGGTATACTGAAATGATACTGCTAAAAGGTCTTCACCGTCTACCAATGGCTGGCTAAGGGAAATGTATCCTAAAGACGGATTAAATGTATATTCGCCCGGATCCAGTTTACGAACATTTTCATTTACTATAAAATGCTCTCCTTCCTGGTAGGCTTCTCCCGCAGGATTGAATCCGTTCATCAATGAACGAGCTGTACTGGCCTCCCTGGGAGTACCCGGTGGCCCGATTGTATTGACAACCTGCGTATATAAATTCCCATTATTAGGTGCTGAACCGTTTTCACCCAAATCCCGCAAAGCCAAAACACTTCTTCTCTGTTCCTGGTTTGCCCCCCCTCTGTCAATCCTCCACACTTCCAGGCGGGTAATTACCACATCGCTTGAGATCTGCGGATAATTAGACAATGCGTTGTCATACGAATCATGGAAAAATTGTCCTAGAAAGAAGTGACGGTTGTAGTCATAATCTTCTGCAAAGATTTTATATTCCGTCAGGACTCCACCTCCCTGAACGGTAATATTTTTGGTTTCCGACCGCTGTTCGGAAAACACCATAGATACATCTGTATTTCCAAACCTCAAGTCCGTCCTTACCCCAAAAAGGGATTGTGCGCCTGTAATAAGCGATGTGTTCAATGGCATGCTGATGTTCCCGACCTCCACATTCTGAACAATGTCGTCTTCTCCTCCATCTTTCATGTTCTTCCATTGAAGCTTCATTTCGTTTTCAAAACCGAATCCGGCCTGGGTATCATAATTTGCTTTCAATTGGAGATTCTCACCCACTTTACCCAAAATGCTCATCTGGATCCTTTGCTGCAAATCAACTGTAAGTGTTTTTCTGTTTTGTGGAAGCAGCTGCGGATTATCTATTTTCTGAATAAAAACACCTAAATCCAGTTGTGCCGTTCCCTGGGGGATCAGTTGGATCTCATTTCCTCCGAAAATCGTTTCGAATGCCCTTGATTTTATTTTAAGGCTTGGCAAAATGTTCCCTGAGCCCTCTTTTTCTTTATCTCCAAAAGCATTGCTGCGGTACATTTCATCATAGGATCTTGATTTGTCCCGGTAGTAAGAATCAATGTCACGGCTTAAAATCAAATCCAGGTAATCCTGGCTCGAAATATAAATAGGCTCGCCCACCGTAATTCCTCCAATCTTCGGCCAAAGCACATACTGATCGCTCGAAGGATCATAAATAATATCATAGTTGATCTGATCGTCCAGATACAAACCGCCCTCTTCAGTATTGAAAGGATAAGGCAATGTGTCGGTTGGTTCAGGATCAGGTTCCTGCGCATTTGCTGTGCCGATAATTAATAGTAAAAAAATTACCGGAAACAAGCTTTTCATCCTCCTCATGTATAAATAAAGCTGTTTCAAAAAATTATAATCTTTTAAGCGTTTCTTTTACCAATATATCCGCTTCTGCATCAGGAAAGTCTTTGGAAATTATTTCTAATACTTTTTCGGCGGTTTTCCTTGGTATTCCGAGAACGTCTAATGCTGATAACGCCTCAAATTTAGATTTATTTTTAGAATTATTAGAATTTATGTTAAAATTAAATAGATCATTTTCCAATTTATCTTTCAGGTCAATGATGATTCTTTGTGCGGTCTTAGCTCCAACGCCCTTTACGCTTTGAAGTTTCGTTGCGTCAGCTGTTTCAATCGCCTCTCTAATCTCCTCTATTTCAAGCGATGACAGCATCATCATAGCAGAAGAAGGGCCGACGCCGTTCACCGAAATTAATTTCAGAAATACTTCCCGTTCCTGCGCCGAATAAAATCCATATAAAATTTGTGCGTCTTCCCTTACAATCAGTTGAGTAAAAATTTTTATGTTTTCCTGCTTTTCCAGCCTGGAATAGGAATTCAAACTTATATTTACCCAATACCCTACACCATGACATTCTACAACAGCATGTGTCGGATATATTTCAACTAATTTCCCGTTTAAGTGAGTTATCATTTCTTTCGTTGTTGTGCGTCCAAAACCGCGATGGTCGCCAGGTTTACAATTTCATCAATCGTTGAGCGCATTTGCAGAATGTGAACAGGCTTGTTCAGTCCCATCAAAATAGGGCCGATCACCTGTGAATTTTCAATACCTCTTAATATTTTATAAGACAAATTGCCCGATGCTAAATTAGGGAAAATCAATACGTTGGCTCTTGCTCCGTTTAATTTGGAAAAAGGAAACGAATTGGCCATCAGTTCTTCGTTTAAAGCAAAATCGGGCTGAATTTCACCATCGACAATCATTTCAGGATGGGCTTTGTGCAAAATAGCAACTGCTTCACTGACTTTTTTGGAGGTTTCGGTCCTTGCCGAAAAATTTTCAAATGAAAGCATGGCCGTCTTCGGCTGAATCCCTAACCCACGGACAATATACTCTGTCATCCTGGCTATTTTAGCTAATTCCTGCGCGCTCGGATTATCGTTTATGGTTGTATCTGCAAAAAACAAAGGCCCTTTTTTTGTGAGCATCAGCATTAAACCGGCAACTTTCTTCACTCCGGGTGCAGCTCCGATTACTTCGAGCACCGGTTTTAACGAGCTTGCATAACTTCTTGTGCTCCCGGTCAGAAAAGCATCGGCTTCACCCGCTTCCACCATCATGGAGCCAAAATAATCCCGGTTGGTCAAATATCTTTTGGCACTGTACAAAGTCATGCCCTTTCGTTGTCGTTTCTTCCAAAATATTTCGGCAAGGCGATTTACGTGTTCTTCAGATTCCTCAGATTTCGGATCAATAACGGGAACATCCAAAATTATGTCATATTGTTTTTTGATTTCTTCAACTTTCGACTTGTTGCCCAGGAGAATTGGTTTTGCAATTCCTTCATCATTCACAATCTGGGCAGCTTTCAGAACATTGTATTCGGCTGCGTTGCTAAATACAACCGTTTTGGGCTCTTGCTTGGCACGATTCTGAAACAGTCTGATGAGCTTTTGGTCGCTGCTCATCCTGTTAAGCAATTCTTCTTCATATTGCCCCCAATCGGTTATTTGTTTTCTCGCAACCCCAGATTCCATCGCTGCTTTTGCAACAGCCATAGAAACTTTTGTAATCAGCCGGTTGTCAAATGGTTTGGGGATAATGTATTCTTTGCCAAAGCTCAGATTTCCTATTTTATAAGCCATATTGACCATTTCGGGGACAGGTTCCTTCGCCAGATCAGCCAAAGCATGGACTGCTGCCAGCTTCATTTCTTCATTTATCTTGGTAGACTGCACGTCCAATGCACCACGAAAAATAAACGGAAAACCCAATACATTATTTACCTGATTCGGAAAATCTGAACGGCCGGTAGCCATGATAACATCTTTTCTGGTTTCTACCGCTTTCTCATAGGTAATTTCCGGATTGGGGTTTGCCATGGCAAAGACAATCGGGTTTTCATTCATAGACAAAAGCATTTCGGAAGAAACAACATCTGCTTTGGATAAGCCGATAAAAACATCTGCTCCTCTCATCGCCTGTTCCAATGAGTCAAGTTCCGTTTGTCTTACAAAAGGAAGTTTTTCTTCATTCAGGTCTGTACGTTTATGGTTGATAACCCCTTTGCTGTCGCACATCAAAATATTTTCGGGATTGGCCCCGAGCGCTATATACAATTTCGTGCAGGCAACAGCTGCGGCACCGGCTCCGTTTACAACAAATCTTACTTTATCGATCTTTTTTTCTGCAAGTTCCAGTGCGTTAATCAGTGCGGCAGAAGAAATAATTGCTGTTCCATGCTGATCATCATGCATAATGGGAATATCCAGCTCTTCTTTCAATCTTCTTTCTATTTCAAATGCTTCAGGCGCTTTGATATCTTCTAAGTTAATTCCTCCGAATGTAGGTGAGATTGCTTTGACAGTCTGGATAAATTTTTCCGGGTCTTTTTCATTGATTTCAATATCGAAAACATCAATGTCTGCAAATATTTTAAAAAGCAATCCTTTACCTTCCATTACCGGCTTGGAAGCAAGCGGCCCTATATCACCTAAGCCCAGGACGGCTGTGCCATTGGAAATCACAGCAACGAGATTCCCTTTTGTTGTGTAGCGATAAACATCCTGAGGATTTTTTTCTATCTCCAGGCAAGGTTCCGCTACGCCTGGTGAGTACGCGAGCGCTAAATCTCTTTGCGTGTCATGGGGTTTTGTAGGGGTAACTTCTATTTTTCCTTTCCTGCCTGATTCATGATACTGCAAGGCATCAAGGCGCAATTTATCATCTTTTTCCGTTCTCATTTTTTTGCTTTAACCAAAAACAAATATAGGTACGTAACACGAATTTCGCACTTCGTGTTACGAATTTTATTTGAAAATTGAAGGATTAATTAATCTCTTTCTTCTATCTTTTGCGGAACAAATGCGCACTCTACTTCAAACGGGATATAGTCATCTGTTTGCTCTGTAAAATCAGCAATTTCTCCTTTCCAGTTAAGACAGAGCGTCCCTGATTCGTCTTTGAAGAAAGTCAGCTTATTGCTGTCTGCTTCAAAATCATCTTCAGAAAATTTAACATTGGTATAGAAGAACTCTTCCAGGTCCCCTTCTTCATCTTCAATTTCCACAAAGCAATTGGGGATTTCGATAGTCTTTCCACTCAACTCATTGACCGAACTGACTTTAACAGGAAAATCATCTACTGACAAAATAACCTGCGGAAACTCATTCTGAGGCGAGTCATCTTCCACGTGGTCAAGGTCATCATCGTTGGAATGGATTTCAATAAGAAGCTGGTGTTGTTGTCCTGAATATACTACTTTGCAAAAGCATTTTTCAATGTAGTAAGTGAACGTTTCTTCCGGGTGGAAGAATTTGATTGTTTTCATTATTGCATTAAAAATAGTTCCACGAAGATAATAAGACTTGGGAAATTTTCAAATTTGAATTTGAGTTTTTAATTGATTTTTAATTTACCCCGAAAAAAGATTTTAAATAATCTTTTCGCTATTGAAAAATGTGACTCTGAGAGGATTCGAACCTCCGACCAATAGTTTAGGAAACTACTGCTCTATCCTACTGAGCTACAGAGCCAAAAAACAAAAGGCTACCCGTGAAGGGCAGCCTTTTTATAATGATAATTTTGTATTTAAAATTACAGGCTTACTCTACCACAGGCTGAATAGAAACGTACGACCTGTTGTCTGATTTTTTGCGGAAAACAACGGTTCCGTCAACCAATGCAAACAAAGTATGGTCTTTACCGATTCCTACACCGTCACCCGGATGGTGTTTTGTACCTCTCTGGCGAACCAGGATATTTCCTGCTTTTGCAGTCTGGCCTCCGAAAATCTTAACACCTAAACGCTTAGAGTGCGATTCGCGGCCGTTTTTGGAACTACCTACTCCTTTCTTATGTGCCATTTCAGTTTATATTTTTAATTAATCTTCCTTTTTCTTAGTAGCTTTTTTAGGCTCTTTTACTTCAGTGTCAGCTGTCGCCTCTTCTTTTACTTTCGGCTCTTTCTTAGCAGCTTTTGCTTTTCCTCCACCAATAGAAACAATTTCAATTTTGGTAAATTGCTGACGGTGCCCATTTTTCTTTTTGTAACCTTTTCTTCTTTTCTTTTTGAAAACGATTACTTTGTCACCTTTTACGTGCTCTACGATTTTTGCTACAACGGATACTCCGTCTATAACCGGGGCGCCAACCTGTACGGAACCGTTATCTGTAAGCAATACCCGGTCGAAAGAAACTTCCGCACCTGCATCGCCCTGCAAACGGTTAACATACAACTGCTGGTCTTGCTCAACTTTATATTGAAGCCCTGCTATTTCTACAATTGCATACATTATTATATTATTTAATTAATTTTTCGGACGGCAAATGTAATGATATATATTGAAACCACCATAACATCATTAAACATTTTTACTGCCTGAACCTGGAAATTATTCATTCTTCAAAAAGAAATGACGATATTATAAAATTATGTTTAACAATTCAACAAAATATTGAAAATCATTTACCAGAATTTTAAATTTATTATTTATAATCAATATAAATTAGAAAAATTCCCTGTAAAAAAGTAAATAAAATTTCGTTCGGTTTTGTCTGCTATGAATAGTTCGTAAATTTACACGCTGATTTTTTATGTAAAAAATGGATACATCATTCGATTATATTCCTATTTTAATATTATTTCTTTTGGCGGCCGGATTTGTAGTAGGAACAATTACAGCCACTCATTTCTTAGGACCAAAACGGAGCACTGATGAAAAACTGGATAATTTTGAAAGTGGGATTGAACAGGTGGGCAATGCAAGAAAACCCTTTTCCATTAAATATTATTTGGTAGCGATTTTGTTCGTACTGTTTGACGTGGAGGTGATTTTCTTCTATCCTTATGCTGTTAATTTTAAAGAATTAGGATGGGAAGGCTTTGCAGCAGTTGCTACGTTTGTGGGTCTGTTTTTAATTATGTATCTTTATGTGAGGAAAAAAGGTGCTTTGGATTGGGAAAAATAAAAGCGCTGAATGTTGTTTATTAAAAATTTAAAATCATGATTCATAATAAAAGGCCGGTAACGCACAATACCAATGTGAAATTGGTCGATACACCGGAAGGATATCAGGGAGAAGGTTTCATGACGATGCAGCTTTCCAAAGTAATTGGTTTGGCCCGAAAGAATTCAATCTGGCCATTACCTTTCGCTACAAGCTGCTGCGGAATCGAGTTTATGGCGACTATGGGTTCCACTTATGACCTTTCCCGTTTCGGAAGTGAACGTTTGGCGTTTACACCTCGTCAGTGCGATCTTTTGATGGTAATGGGAACAATCTCCAAAAAAATGGCGCCTGTCTTAAGACAGGTTTATATACAGATGGCCGAACCGCGGTGGGTAGTAGCGGTGGGGGCCTGTGCAAGCAGCGGCGGTATTTTTGACACTTATTCCGTTTTGCAGGGAATTGACCAGGTAATCCCGGTGGATGTTTACGTTCCCGGTTGCCCGCCAAGGCCGGAAGGAATCATTGACGGAATCCTGCGTATTCAGGAATTGGTGGAAAATGAAAGCATACGGAGAAGAAACAGCCCGGAATACCAGGAATTATTAAAAAGCTACGGCATATCATAAGCGAAAAACAATGTTGAACAGTAAATTTGTTTTAGACAAACTGATTGAAAAATTCGGAGAAGTAATTACAGGATACGAGGAAAGTTTCGGTTTGATGGCCATTCACGCCGATAAGGAATTCAATCTGAAAATTCTTCAATTCCTTTATGACGAAGAGGATCTGGCGTTCCGGTTTTTGACCGACCTTACCGCCATTCATTATCCCGATCACAAAGGCGAAGAACTTGTGGTTACTTATCTGGTGTACAATATGACACAGAATTTCCACATACGCCTAAAATTTGCACTGGATATAAACGAATCCAATATTTATACCGCTTCCCAGCTTCATCCCACCGCCAACTGGCTGGAGAGAGAATGTTACGACTTTTTCGGTGTGAATTTCGTCGGGCATCCGAATCTGATTCGTGTGATGAACGTGGACGAAATGGATTATTTCCCTTTGCGAAAGGAATTTCCGCTGGAAGACCAGACCCGTACCGACAAAGACGACGAAATGTTCGGGCGCGGCGGGCATTTTAATTTTGGGAATTTTAGCGTTTAACAGAATTTAGAAATGGCAGAAGTAAAGCACAATATAAAATTACCAAAGGAATCGCTGGAAAAAACCACCCAAACGATCAACCTCGGGCCTACGCACCCTGCGACCCATGGGGTTTTCCAGAACATTCTGGAAATCGACGGGGAAAAAATCATTCAGGCAACTCCGACGGTGGGATACATTCACCGCGCTTTCGAAAAAATCGCAGAACGTAAACCCCTGTACCAGGTTACGCCTTTAACGGACAGGTTGAATTATTGCTCTGCACCGATTAACAACATCGGGTGGCATTTGACGGTCGAAAAATTTGTGGGGATTGACATTCCTGCCAGGGCGCAGTACTTGCGCGTCATCATTATGGAACTGGCACGGATTTCAGACCACCTTATCTGTAATTCTATTTTGGGAGTGGATTCCGGGGCTTTTACCGGATTTCTTTACATCTTCCAGTACCGCGAACTGATTTATGAAATTTACGAAGAAATCTGCGGAAGCCGCTTAACAACTAACATTGGGCGTATCGGTGGATTTGAAAGGGATTTCAGTGAAACTGCCTGGACAAAAATCAATAAGTTTTTGGATGAATATCCAAGAGTTTTGAAAGAATTTGAAGATTTATTCAACCGCAACCGGATTTTCATCGAACGTACGCAAGGCGTTGGCGGAATTAGCGCAGAAAGAGCTTTGGCGTACGGATTTACCGGCCCGAATTTACGTGCCGCGGGAGTGGATTATGACGTAAGAATCCAGAAACCTTACTGCCGTTACCAAGAATTCGATTTTAAAGTTCCGGTAGGTACAACCGGAGATTGTTACGACCGCTACCTGGTTCGGAACGAAGAAATGTGGCAATCTATCAGCCTGATTAAACAGGCAATTCAGAAAATAGGAGAATTGAAAGGCGAAGAAGCCACCAAATACCACGCCGACGCGCCGGATTTTTATCTGCCGCTGAAAAAAGACGTTTACACCAAAATGGAAGCCTTGATTTACCATTTCAAAATCATTATGGGTGAAGTGGACATCCCGGCGGGAGAACTTTACAACGCGGTGGAAGGAGCAAACGGCGAATTGGGTTATTATTTTATCAGCGATGGCGGACGTTCCGCGTACCGCCTGCATTTCAGAAGGCCTTGTTTCATTTATTATCAGGCCTACCCTGAACTGGTGGAAGGCTCAATGTTGAGTGATGCGATTTTGACGATGAGTAGTTTGAATTTGATTGCAGGCGAACTGGATGCTTAATTGAATGATAAATTTTAAATGATAAATTTTGAATGAGTAAGGTTTTAAAGAACTTGAAACCTGAAAACTTTAAACTTGAAACAATAAAGGGAAATGACAACAGTTCAATTTTCGGAAGAAACGAATAAAAAGATACAGGAAATCATGACACACTATCCCGAAGGGAAACAAAAAAGTGCTTTGATCCCTGTACTGCATTTGGCTCAAGCTGAGTCTCAGGGTTGGTTAGATATTCCTGTAATGGATCATGTAGCGGAACTTTTGGGAATTTTGCCGGTTGAAGTCTATGAAGTAGCTTCTTTTTATTCTATGTTTAATTTGAATCCGGTGGGAAAATATGTATTGGAAGTATGCCAAACAGGGCCTTGTATGCTTCGTGGTTCTGACAAAATTATGAACCACATCAAACAAAAACTGAACATAAAGGAAGGCGAAACCACTCCGGACGGACTTTTCACGCTGAAACCCGCCGAATGCCTTGGCGCTTGCGGATACGCCCCTATGATGCAGTTAGGTAAAACCTATCGTGAAAACCTGACGATCGAAAAGGTAGATGAATTGTTGGAGGAATTGAAAAAACTCGCTTAAATGGGAGAAACAAGATTATTATTGAAACACGCTGAAGTTCCGGGTATTCGTCATTACGAGGCATACCGCGAACATGACGGCTATAAATCAGTGGAAAAAGCTTTCACCATGACACCCGAACAAATCCTGGAAGAAGTCAAAACTTCCGGACTACGAGGCCGTGGTGGTGCGGGTTTCCCAACAGGAATGAAGTGGAGCTTTTTGGCAAAACCGGAAGGTGTCCCACGCCACTTGGTCGTAAATGCCGACGAATCAGAACCGGGAACGTTCAAAGACCGTTATCTGATGGAATTCATCCCGCATTTATTGATTGAAGGAATGATCGTTTCTTCTTATTGCCTGGGAAGCAATGCATCTTATGTTTACATACGGGGCGAATATGCCTGGATTGCCGAAATCCTGGAAGAGACCATTGCCGAAGCCAAAGCAAACGGTTGGCTTGGAAAAGATATAAAAGGAAGCGGATTTGACTGTGAAATTTATGTACAACGCGGCGCGGGCGCTTACATCTGCGGAGAAGAAACCGCTTTACTGGAATCACTCGAAGGAAAAAGAGGGAATCCGCGCATCAAACCGCCGTTCCCGGCGGTAAAAGGTGCCTGGGGAAGACCGACAGTGGTAAACAATGTGGAATCCATCGCAGCGGTTGTCCCTATTATTAATATGGGAGGAGCCGAATACGCCAAAATTGGCGTTGGACGTTCAACCGGAACCAAATTGATTTCCGCTTGCGGAAACATCAACAAACCGGGTGTTTACGAAATCGACATGACGCAGACCGTGGAAGAATTTATTTATTCGGATGAATTCTGCGGCGGAATTGCCAACGGAAAACGGCTGAAAGCCTGTATCCCCGGAGGAAGCTCCGTTCCGATCCTGCCTGCGAACTTACTATTGACAACAGCAAACGGAACGCCCCGTTATATGAATTATGAATCATTGGCCGACGGCGGTTTCGCGACGGGGACGATGATGGGTTCGGGCGGATTTATCGTTCTGGATGAAGACCAGGACATAATTTACCACACTTATACATTGGCGCGATTTTACCGACATGAAAGTTGCGGGCAATGCTCACCCTGCCGTGAGGGAACCGGCTGGATGGAAAAGATCCTGAAAAGAATCGATGAAGGACAGGGAAAAATGTCCGATATTGATTTGCTGTGGGACATCCAGAGAAAGATAGAAGGAAATACGATTTGTCCTTTGGGCGATGCAGCAGCCTGGCCTGTTGCGGCAGCTATAAGGCATTTCAGGGATGAATTTGAATGGCACGTCCTGAATCCGGATGAGTGCCTGACAAGAAATTATGGTTTGGCGCATTATGCCGATCCATTGGAAATTAAAGAACAGGCTTAATTATGTCAGAAGTAAAAGAAACGCCGTTATTTACTGTAACCATTGACGGGCAAATCATTCAGGTGCCTGCCGGAACGACCATCCTCCAGGCCGCCCGTATGATTGGCAAGGAAGTGGCACCGCCGGCAATGTGTTATTACAGCAAACTGGAAGATACCGGGGGAAACTGCCGTACCTGTATGGTGGAAGTAACCAAAGGAAGTGAGGCTGACCCGCGCCCGATGCCGAAACTGGTCGCTTCGTGCCGTACAACCGTAATGGACGGAATGGTGGTAGGAAATAAAACTTCAGAAAGAGCCGTAACGGCAAGGGAAGGTGTGGTGGAATTCCTGTTGATCAACCATCCGCTGGACTGTCCGGTTTGTGACCAGGCCGGGGAATGTAAGCTCCAGGATTTGGGCTACGAGCACGGAAAGGAAGAGACCCGTTACGAATTCAAGCGCAGGACTTTCGAGCCGGAAGACATTGGGGATAAAATCCAGCTGCATATGAACCGCTGTATTTTATGCTATCGCTGTGTAAAAACGGCCGACCAGATTACCGGATGCCGTGAACACGGCGTAATGTTCCGCGGCGACCATGCCGAAATTTCCACTTATCTCGGAAAAGCATTGGACAATGAATTCATCGGAAATGTTATTGACGTATGCCCGGTAGGGGCTTTGACCGATAAAACCTTCCGGTTCAAAAACCGTGTATGGTTCTTAAATCCGGTAGATGCGCACAGGGATTGTCCCACTTGTAGCGGAAAAGTACAGCTGTGGTTCCGCGGAGATGAAGTTTTCCGGGTAACAGCAAGAAAAGATGAATGGAATGAAGTGGAAGACTGGATTTGTAACGAATGTCGTTTCGATAAAAAAGAAACAAAAGACTGGGTAATTGAACAGCCGTCTGCGGTAGCAAAAGATTCGGTAATCCGCCAGGGGCATTATCTCAAAAATGTAGTAAAACCGCACGAAACCTTTAAGAATGTGATGAAAGGTCGTGATCCGAAGTTATTGTTAAACATCCATGATGTGAGTGAAGTTAATGAAGAAGACCGTAATTTAAGTAAAATTAATCGTCCGCCAACGAGTTTAGATTATAAAGAATAAGTACTTAAGTATTAGTGGCAGGAAGCAAGATAAATGTAAGATTAAAATAAAGTACCAGTTACCAAATGCTTGATACCTGATACTAAAAAAATAAAGAAAACGTATGAACCCGGAATTTTGGAGTTTAATTGGTGAAAAAGCGGCACTGGCCGGAGCGATGATAGGATTCTCGCTTGTGGTTGCAATGTATTCGACCTGGGCGGAACGGAAAGTTGCGGCTTATATTCAGGACAGGCGCGGGCCGGACAGAGCCGGCTGGGGTGGATTGCTTCAACCGCTTGCCGACGGTGGAAAATTGTTTTTTAAAGAAGAAATCACGCCAAGACATGCACAAAAATTCCTGTTCATCCTGGGGCCGACCATCGCGATGATCCTGGCCTGTATGACCGGAGCCGTAATTCCGTGGAGCACTGGATTTGAGTGGGGTAACTCTGTCATCAATCCGCAGATTGCCGATGTCAACGTAGGGTTCCTATACATTCTAGGGGTTCTGAGTTTAGGTGTCTATGGCATTATGTTGGGTTCCTGGGCATCTAACAACAAATGGTCTCTGATGGGCGGACTACGTGCTGCTTCGCAGATCATTTCCTATGAATTACCGATGGGCATTGCCCTGATTACCATTCTGATGATCAGCGGAACACTTCGTTTAGGTGGAATCGTGGAACAGCAGATGGACGGTTACTGGAATATCGTTTTGCAGCCTGTGGGGTTCATCATCTTTTTGGTCTGCGCATTTGCCGAAACCAACCGTACGCCTTTTGACCTGCCGGAAGCTGAAAACGAATTGATTGGGGGTTACCACTCGGAATATTCATCCATGAAATTAGGTTTTTACCTGTTTGCTGAATACATTAATGTATTCATCAGTTCTGTAGTTTTGTCAACCTTATATTTCGGAGGATACGATATTCCATTTGTGAACGATGGAAAATTAGCTGAGAGCTCAGGAATGAATATGATGGCAATCCTTCATTTCTTAAGTTTATTCATCAAAGCCTGTATGTTCATTTTCCTTTTTATGTGGGTAAGATGGACCATTCCTAGATTCCGTTATGACCAGCTAATGGATCTGGGCTGGAAGCGACTTTTACCACTGGCATTGGCCAATATGCTGATTACAGGATTTGTAATGTTGTATTTTTTTAATAATTAAAAATAAAAGAGAAGAATGGAGCTTCTTACAAATAAAGCAAAACAAGTGGACAGGCGCCCGATGAATTTCTGGGAGAAACTCTACCTGATTTCAATTTTCCAGGGAATGTGGATTACGCTGAAACATTTTTTCGGAAAGAAAGTAACGGTAAGCTATCCGGAAAAAAAGCGGCCGTTCAGCCCGGTTTTCCGTGGACTGCACGTTTTGAACCGCGACGAAGAAGGGCGTGAAAACTGTACAGCCTGTGGGCTTTGCGCTCTCGCCTGCCCTGCCGAAGCTATTACGATGGAAGCGGCCGAAAGGCTTCCTGGCGAGGAACATTTGTACCGTGAAGAAAAATACGCCGCAAAGTATGAAATCAATATGCTGCGCTGTATTTTCTGCGGATTCTGTGAAGAGGCCTGCCCAAAAGATGCGGTGTATTTGTCGCAGACCGTTCCGCCGGCAAGCTACAAACGCAAGAATTTCATCTATTCAAAAGAAGATTTGCTGATTCCTGTAAAGAAAATAGAACATAAAGAACAAAACCTTACAAACTGACAAATGGCAACAGCGGAGATTTTATTTTTTGTATTGGCGGGACTGACGATTTTGAGTGGGCTTTTGACGGTTACGACCAAAAATCCGGTTCATTCGATTTTGTACCTTATCATCACTTTTTTCAGCATCAGCGGACATTATATTTTACTGAACGCTCAATTCCTGGCGGTTGTAAACATCATCGTATATGCCGGAGCGATTATGGTTTTGTTCCTGTTCGTGGTAATGCTTATGAACCTGAACAAAGAAGACAAGAATTTCAGCAAACCTTTCATCATACTGGCAGGAACAATTATTTCTGTCTTATTTTTTGCGTTGACGGTTGGAATTTTCCTGCAATCCGACGTGAACAAGAACAACCAGGCGTTGCTGTCAAAGGGCGACATCGGGTTGACAGAAAGTCTGGGATCGGTTTTATATTCCGATTATGTGATTCCGTTTGAACTGGCAAGTATCCTGTTTATGGGAGCGATGATCGGAGCGGTTCTGCTGTCCAAAAAAACGGATGATTTGCACGTGAAGGATTGAATTTAATTTGAACATGAATTTAGGTTTTAAGAAACGAAAGAGAACTCATTTAAAATTCAAAATTTATAATTTAAAATAATAAAAAAGTACCAGATACTTGATATCAAATACCTGATACTAAAAAAATAAAAGAATGATACCGATTAGTTACTATTTATTTTTGTCGCTTACGCTGTTTTCCATCGGGATGATTGGGGTAATGACGCGTAGGAACATCATCATTATGCTGATGTGCGTAGAACTGATGCTGAATTCCGTCAACCTTTTACTGGTAGCGTTTTCCAAAATGCACCAGGCCAAAAACATTGGTACGCAGGCCGGAATTGACGGACAGATGCTGGTTCTGTTCATTATGGTAGTAGCGGCGGCCGAAGTAGCCGTCGGGTTATCGATTATGATTTTATTTTATCGGAAAATGTATAACGTGGATGTGAAATCCCTGAACCGATTAAAGCATTAAGATTTATGGAGAAGTATATTTGGTTAATTCCTTTGTTGCCGCTTTTAGGGTTTTTCATCAATGGTTTGGGCAGGAATACCCTTTCCAAAAGTTTTATTTCCATTATCGGGTCGGGTGTGGTGCTGATGAGTTTCATTTTGTCGGTACTGGTTTTTATGAATGTTCCGTCGGGAGAAGGCGCGCAACCGCTTATTTTTTACGCTTTTGATATTCTGAGTTTTAAATCCATCCAGATTCCTTTTTCGTTCCAGATTGATGCTTTAACGAGTTTATTCTTACTGATTATAACAGGAATCGGATTCCTGATTCACGTTTACAGTTCGGCTTATATGCACGAGGACGAAGGTTTCGGCAAATTCTTTTCCTATTTGAATTTGTTCATCTTTTTTATGTTGATTCTCGTGATGGGAAGCAATTTCTTTATGATGTTCATCGGATGGGAAGGCGTAGGGTTATGTTCGTTCCTGTTAATCGGATTCTGGTTCAAAAATCGTGATTATGTGGGAGCCGCTAAAAAAGCCTTTGTAATGAACCGAATCGGGGACGTCGGGTTTCTTTTGGCAATGTTCTGGATTTACAAAGAATTCGGCACGCTTCAATATACCGAAGTTTTTGGTTCCCTGACCACCACCCAAGTTTCAACTTTTGCCATCGGAGGAATTACACTTTTACTATTCCTTGCCGCAACCGGAAAATCAGCACAGATTCCGTTGTTTACCTGGTTGCCCGATGCGATGGCCGGGCCGACACCTGTTTCGGCTTTGATTCATGCCGCAACGATGGTTACCGCTGGGATTTTTATGATCACTCGTTGTAATGTATTATTTAGCTCGGAAGGCGCTGAAATTACAAGAGAAGTGATTGCCTGGATTGGGATTATTACTTCCCTAGTTACGGCAACGATTGCCATCCGGCAAAACGATATCAAAAAAGTATTGGCCTATTCTACAGTCTCTCAATTAGGTTTAATGTTTGCCGCGCTGGGAATGGGCGCTTACGTAGCCGCCGTTTTCCACGTGATGACACACGCTTTCTTTAAAGCCTTGTTGTTCCTTGGTGCGGGTTCGGTGATTCACGGAATGCACCACGAACAGGATATGTCCAAAATGGGCGGGCTGAAAAAATATATGCCAACGACGCATATCACGATGCTGATTGGTTGCATCGCCATCGCGGGAATTCCACCATTGAGCGGATTTTTCTCAAAAGACGAAATGCTTTTGAGTATGTTTTTGGGTAACAAAGCCATTTACGCGATAGGATTTATCGTTTCGGTTTTGACTTCATTCTATATGTTCCGTTTGTATTTTATGACGTTCAGCGGAAAATTGAGAGATGCACACGTTCATCCGCACGAAAGCCCGAAAGCGATGACAATTCCGTTGATTGTTCTGGCGGTTTTATCCATTTTCGGCGGATTTGTGGGAATCCCTGAATTGTTTATGAAAGGAGCGCACCGTTTGAACGGATTCCTGGCGGGGGTTGTGAAACCGCACGGCGAAGCGCACCACATTTCGCCTGCGACCGAATGGCTGTTAATCGGATTATTATTGTCCTGCGTAGCCGTCGCGATTACCATCGCGTACAAATTGTACAACGGAAAGACTGACAAAGAAGCCACAGGACTGGCAAAAGTATTGGAAAACAAATGGTATGTGGACGAAATCTATCAGGCAGCCGTTGTTTCGCCGTTGATCGGATTAGGAAATGTATTCAAAAAATATGTGGAGAAATTGGGAATCGTCAGAATTGTGGACGGAACCGGTGGTTTGTCCTATTATTTATCAAAAAATATAAAGACGGTCCAAACCGGAAATATTGGGATGTACATACTCCTGATGGTCATTGGGATAGTAGCCGGATTGGGAATTTTCTTTTTTGGAATGTTTTAAAAAGCGGAAAGAATGTTGTTATCATTACTGATTTTATTACCCTTAATCGCCGGAACCGGCTTGACGTTCATCAGGCACAACCGCCCGCTGGGCTTTGTAGGTACGGCTGTCAGCGTTTATTTGCTGATTTACACCCTGTTTTTGCTGTTTACCAACACACCGGTTGACCTTACAGTTGTTTATCCGTGGTTCAAACTGGGCGGTACACAGGCAAACATAGCTTTGAGCCTTACCGGGCTGGGAGCCGCTATGGTGTTGCTGACGACTTTGGCGTACGCCATCCTTTTCGTTTATTTCTATACGATTAAAAAGAATTATAAAAACTCCTTCTACGGATTACTATTAATCGCCTTCGGTGGACTGAACGGCGTTTTCCTCGCGCAGGATTTATTGCTGTTTTATTTCTTCTGGGAAATTGTTTTAATTCCAATCTATTTCCTGATTGGAATCTGGGGCGCGAAAAGAACAAGGATTTCAGCCAATACAACATTTTTCATCTACACCATATTGGGTTCATTCCTGATGCTAGGTGGAATCATTTACATAGGGTTCCAACTGCGTCCTGCGAGTTTCCTTTTGACCGATGTAGTAAAAGTTACTTCATCATTCGGAAACCTTCAGACGCTGGCATGGCTGTTCTTAATCGCGTTCGCGATTAAAATCCCGTTGTTTCCGCTACACAGCTGGCAGCCGGCAGTTTATAAGGCTTCATCTACTCCGGTTACGGTAATTTTGAGCGCCCTGATGGCAAAAATGGGATTATTTGCGGTCATAAACTGGCTGCTGAATATGTTCCCTTCCATTTGCCCGAACACCGACAATCTTTTGTACATAGTCGGTTTCGGATTGTTTTATGCTTCGCTCATCGCGCTGACTTCCAATAATGTAAAAAAGATAATCGCGTATTCGTCCATCGCCCATCTTGCCCTGATTTTTATGAGCTTGTACACCCAATCCGAAATGGGGACAAAAGGGGCTTATTTCCAGATGTTCAGCCACGGTGTTGTGGTACTCGGGTTATGGTTGAGCGTGGATTATATGCAACGGAAATACAAACTGACCGATATAAAATCCATCGGCGGGCTAGCGCACATTGACCCGTGGATTGCGGTTTTCTTTACGTTTTTCGGTTTGGCGAATGTCGCCCTGCCGCTTACGAGCAGTTTCATCGGAGAATTTATGATGCTGAATGCACTTTATTCGTACAACCCGGTTTTGTGCATCATCGGATGTACGGGTGTCATCCTTTCGGCAGCTTACACTTTGCGTTTATCTACCGCTTTGCTGTTCGGAGAACGTGAAAACCTACCAAAAAAGAAACAGAAATTTCCAAAAACATTGTACCTGATTTTCGGATTGATTTCATTGATTATCCTGGTTTTGGGAATTTATCCGTCCGTCTTATTTAATCTTTTTCAAAATTAAACAGGAAAGTTCGTTATGAATATTATATTGACATCGGCCATCTCGGGAATCCTTTTTATGTTTAGCGGATTTGTCCTCAAAGACAAACGCCATCAGAGCATTCTGGCGGTATTGCTGCTCATCGCGATGATTGCGGCAGCTATTTTCCAGGTGCAGGGCTGCGAAATTATGCAGGGAAAATATACGGATATGATTGAAACCGACCCTTACCGGATTTCGTTTTTCGTTATTCTCTGCATGGTAGGGATTTACTATACTCTGGTCAACCGGTACAATTTCTCCAAGCCGGGGAGCAAGGTCTCGGACTATTTCGCATTGATTTTCATTTCCTTTACCGGGATTGCGGTGTTGGCTTCGTTCAATAATTTGCTGCTGATGTTCCTTGGAATTGAAATCCTCTCCATTCCTCTGTATGCGCTGGCCGGTTCTGCCAAACACAAAATGAGAAGCACCGAAGCAGCGGTAAAATATTTCCTGATGGGCGCGTTCTCTACCGGGATTATGCTGATGGGCATCACGCTGATTTACGGAGCGAGCGGTTCGTTTATGCTGAAAAGCATTACAACCTATGCTTTTGATTTCCAATCGATTTATTATTTGGGATGGATTATGCTGATCCTGTCATTGTGTTTCAAGGTTTCTGTCGCGCCGATGCACTTCTGGGCGCCGGACGTTTATGACGGGACACCGACAGTTTTTTCTTCCTATATGATTACCATCGTAAAAGGAGCCGGATTCATGACCTTCCTGACGGTAATATCAGCATTTAAAATCACATCGGAAATCGTCGCGCATAACTATCAGTATTTATTGAGCTTCATCATCATCCTGACGCTGATTCTGGGGAATTTTTCCGCGTTGAAGCAAACCAGTGTCAAACGTATGCTGGCTTATTCATCTGTTGTACAAGCGGGATTTATGATGTTCGCCTTGTTTGATATCAGCGGGGAATCCAAATATGCGTTGTTGTTTTACACGGTAAGTTATGGTTTGGCGAGCATCGTATTGTTTTACACGTTGACCAAAGTAAAAAAAGTTACCTACAAAGGTTTTTACGGTCTTTCCAAACGCTCACCTCTTCTGGCGGCTTCGAGCGCGGTTGCTTTGTTCTCGCTTGCCGGTATTCCGTTTACTTCGGGATTTTTAGCGAAGTTCTTCATTCTGAGCTCAGCGATGAAAGAGCCATCCAACCTGATTCTGGTTATCGCAGCTTTAGTCCTGGCGGTGTTGAGCGTGTATTATTATATCAAGGTCATCATTGCGATGTACTTCAGAAAATCCAATAAGAAGAAAATTAAGCTTTCGCTTACTTCACAAATTTTGCTGATTTCGGGAACCGTTTTAACGATTGCTTTGGGTGTTTATCCGGATCTGCTGAAGATATTGCTTGAATGTCTCATGAAATAATTCAACTTAAAAAGCACTTTACGTTTCCGTAAAATGCTTTTTGGTTTGTAAGATGGTCATTTCAAAGATAACTAATTACCTTGTACAGTTTGCCGTCCAGGTATCATTTTCATTTTCGGTATAAATGATTTGCAGCGAGCTAGCTGTAACCCGGATCAATTGAGTTTCGGTTGCACCCACATTGGTAAGCACCCCATTGTGGTTCTCAAATTCGACTCCTGTAATTTCAGGGATACTGTTGGAAAAAACAAAATTATAATTGTTTCCGACCTTTACAACCTCCACCCATCCTTCGGTTTCTTCAGTATTGCTTTCTCCATTGGAATATGAAACAAAACCCTCGTATTTTCCTACAAAAATATCACTGTCGGCAGGGCTGTCATCATCACTGCAAGAAACAAAACCCAAAGAGGTTATAAACAAGACAGCCATCAATAAACTAAACATTTTTCCTGTGGTTTTCATATAAATTGAATTTTTAATTAACTCTTTTCTTTATGAAAGAATTATGCCATTATTGTAAGTAATTGTATTTCAATAATTTATAATTAATTAAGAAAAATAATTTGGCAATATATTTGAAATCACTACGTTTATATAAAAATCATTCAAAATGAAATATTTTAAACATTTCTTTGCTATGACTGCTATCTTAGGATTTGTATGCATTCAGGCACAAGAAGTTACAGATTATGATTTACAAAATTTCGCACGGGCTTATAAAGACATGGTATTGCTCAATACCAAAGCTCAAAATGAAATGGCCGAAATAATTGCTGATGAAGGCCTTGATCTAGAAGTCTATCATGCCATTGATGAAACCAGAGAAAATCCCGATATTGAACCCGATGTTCCCGAATCTGATTTTAAAAAATATGATAAGATCCAGCCTAAAATCAGGCAAATCCAGCAAAAACTGGAAGCCGATGTAGAAAAGGCTTATGCAAAACATGACCTGACAAAACAAGATTATAAGGCCATTTCTGAACGTGTCAAACAGGATTATATGCTACAAGCCAAGCTTGAGCAGATTTTCGAAAAAATGGGCAGATAATTATTATTCAATATTAATTAAAGAATATAAGGGAAGCGCCACTCCCCCCTTTATTTGTATAAAATCGTCTGTCACGGACCAAACCGTTGTTTCAATTTTTTTCGGGCCCTCATCGGTTTGAAATGTGATGACTGTTTTTGATTTGAATTCATTTCCCAAACGCAATGCTCTTTCCAGCTTTTCTTTTGTGATATTTTTATTACCGACTTCGGCTTTTGTCAGGTGATACTGAGATACTTTTTCTTTTTCAATTAATTCCGCTTCCATATATTTTAGGTTGAATCTTATTTTACAAATTTCTTAAAATGGGGTTTAATCAGCCAACTATATTAATAATTTTTCCCGGAACGATGATAATATTTTTTGGGGTTCTTCCTTCTAATTGTTTCTGTGTGCGTTCGTCTGCCATTACAGCTTCGTGGATCTGTTCTTTCGAATAATCCATCGGTAATTCCAGCTTGAAACGCATTTTCCCATTGAATGAGACCGGATACTCCTTGGCATCTTCTACCAGCCATTTTGCATCGAATTCAGGGAATTCCGCAAACGAAATGCTTTCCGTATACCCTAATTTTTCCCATAATTCCTCAGCAATATGCGGCGCATACGGTGAAACCAAGATAGCTAACGGCTCCAAGACCGCACGTTTATTAGAATTCAGTTTGGTCAGTTCATTTACGGCAATCATAAAGTTGGAAACCGAAGTATTAAATGAAAAATCATTCACATCTTCATCCACTTTTTTGATGGTCTGGTGCAGTGCTTTCATTTCCGCTTTGGTCGGTTCTTCGTCCGATACATAGAAAGTTTCCCCTTCTCCGCTATGGTACAGTTTCCATAGTTTTTTCAGAAATGAATAAACCCCACTCAAACCTTGTGTATTCCAGGGTTTCGCCTGCTCGATCGGGCCAAGGAACATTTCATACAGTCGTAGAGTATCGGCTCCGTACTGTTCACATATATCGTCGGGATTGATAACATTATACTTGGATTTGGACATTTTTTCGACTTCTCTTGAGGTCAAAAATTTTCCGTCTTCCTCACAAATAAATTCCGCAGCGGCATATTCTTCCCGCCAGGCTTTGAATTTTTCAATATCTAATTCATCTCCACCGTCTTTCAGCAAGTTTACATCGACATGAATCGGAGTAGTATCATAATCATCTTTCAATTTGAATGAAACAAATTTATTTGTTCCATTTATCCTATAAATAAGCGCGCTCATCCCCAAGATCATTCCCTGGTTGATGAGCTTCTTGGCAAATTCATCGGTGGGAACCCGTCCGCGGTCAAACAAGAATTTTTGCCAGAAACGGGCATACAGCAAATGCCCGGTTGCGTGTTCGCTTCCGCCCATATACAGATCCACCTCTTTCCAGTAATCCATTGATTCTTTCGAGGCAAATTCCTTTTCATTTTTCGCATCCATATAGCGCATAAAATACCAGGAACTTCCTGCCCAGCCCGGCATAGTATTTAATTCGATCGGAAAGACAGTCTGCTCATCTATTTTGTCAATGCTTACAATTTCGTTTTTGGAAGTATCCCAGGCCCATTCTCTGGCCCGTCCCAATGGTGGCTCTCCGGTTTCGGTCGGCAAATATTCATCCACTTCCGGTAAGACCAGCGGCAGATATTTTTCCCCGATCATATACGGGACTCCGTCTTTGTAATAAGCCGGAACGGGTTCGCCCCAGTAACGCTGGCGCGAAAAAACAGCATCACGCAAACGATAATTCACTTTTCCTTTCCCAAATTTATTTTCTTCCAAAACTTTGATAATCTTTTCGGTGGCTTCTTTGTAACTCAAACCGTTCAAAATATCGGAATTCTGAAGTTCAAATCCTTCTTTGTCGGCAAAAGCCGCTTCCGAAATGTCTTTGTCTTTGAAAATATCCGGGATCGGAAGACTGAAATGCTTTGCGAATTTATAGTCGCGCTCATCTCCGGCAGGAACAGCCATTACAGCGCCGGTCCCATAACCTGACAAAACATAGTCGCCGATCCAGATTGGAATTTCTTTTCCGGTCAGTGGATGAACTGCGTAGGCTCCCGTAAATTCGCCGGTAATTTTATTGACATCCGCCATTCGTTCCCGTTCCGAACGTCTGGAAGTTTGTTCGATGTAATTGAAAACAGCTTCTTTCTGGTCATAGGTGACAATTTTAGGCACGAACGGATGTTCCGGCGCCAGCGTTACATACGAAACCCCGAAAATCGTATCGGGACGTGTGGTAAAAACCTCGATTTTCAAATCATGGTCTTTCACCATAAAATTCACGGAGGCACCTTTACTCTTCCCGATCCAATAAGTCTGTGCATCCTTAATCGGTTGCGGCCAGTCGATTCTATCCAGGTCCTTCAGCAGCCTTTCGGCATACGCAGTGATACGCATCATCCATTGTGTCATTTTTTTCCGCACAACCGGATATCCGCCACGCTCCGAAACGCCATTGACCACCTCATCATTGGCCAAAACTGTTCCCAACGCAGCACACCAGTTGACTTCGGCTTCGGCCAGGTAGGTCAATCGGTATTTTAACAGTATCTCCTGTTGTTGTTTTTCGGATAATTGATTCCAGGTTTCGGCTGTAAAAATAGGTGTATTTTCATCACAAACGGCATTGATTCTTTGGTTTCCTTCCTGAGAAAAAACTTCAATCAGCTCGTCAACCGGACGAGCCTGATGAGCATCGTTACAATAATATGAATTGAATAATTGGATAAAAACCCATTGTGTCCATTTGTAATAATCCGGATCAGAAGTTCGGATTTCCCGGTCCCAGTCATAAGAAAAACCGATGCGGTCTAACTGTTTTCGGTATCCTTCAATTTTGTTTCCCTGTTTGTCCTCACCACCTTCAATGTTTACTTTGGTGGTAACAGCGGGATGCTGCCCGGTCTGAATCGCGTACTGTTCTGCCGGTAATCCAAATGAGTCATAGCCCATAGGATGCAGCACGTTGAAACCTTTTAACCTTTTATATCGTGCAAAAATATCGGATGCAATATACCCAAGCGGATGTCCTACGTGCAGTCCTGCTCCGGATGGATAAGGGAACATATCCAAAACATAATATTTCGGCTTTCCGGAATGGTTATGAGCTTTAAATGTTTGGTTATCAGCCCAATATTTCTGCCATTTGGCTTCTATTTCCTTATGTAGATACTGCATCTGTGGAAGAATTCTGTTAAGCCTGCAAATTTAGCCTTTTTTTACCTAAATGCTCCGGCACTTTGGTATGAAAAATGAGGAAGTTCAAAACAAAATTAATTGGAATAAAATGGACTCAATTTTTGTGAAAGATTTAAAAGATGAAAACCGTGGCTTACGCGTATCGCTTAATAAAGAAGAAGAAATTATTACTTCCAGCGGTATGGATATCCAGGTAAAATTAATTGACAACCAGTACAGTGCTTATCCTACCATTACAATCGGTACGCGGGAGGCTTACAGGCTAGCCATACAAATGCTTGAAATCATAAAAAAACATAAGAATTTATTGAAAAGTGATTTCAAAACAGAGGTTTAAGCAAATTTGTTTGTTATTTTTGTTATCTAATTAACTTAACAAATTCTTTTATCTTGGATTCTCAGATTAAAAAAAATCAAAACTGGAAGAAAATCTATTGGGCGATCGTTCTCATTATTTTTATTGCACTGGTCATCATGGTCCGCTTTGTGCTTGACACTTCAAGGATTTATGTTGACAAGACAACACTCATCAATCCATACTATATTGAGTGGGGCTTAGACAAAAATAATAATCTTCGGCTCAATGACCCTTATTACCTTAATACCAAGCATAAATTTATACGTGAAAATCTCGATAAGCTAAAACTGGACACTTCCATTTACAATCCTTTGATACTTAATTCAAAGACCGACGGCACCTTGCAGGATATTAAAGAGCCTTACCTGATCTGGAAAAAGGCAAATAACGATACCATTCATGTTTTGAAAAATAATATCTTACTGAATTTTAAATTTACTTCTTTAGATTAATCTTAATTCGGACCGCATAGACTTCGGTAAGGATTTAATCACTGATTCATAAGAATGGTCAATTAAATCAATCAGCATTTTTTCATCCAAATCCCCTTCGAAATCAACTGTATTCCAATGCTTTTTATTCATATGATAGCCCGGTTTTATTTCAGCATGCAAATCCCGGAGCTCTATTGCATAATCAGGACTACACTTCAGATTAACCGAGAAGTGGGGATCATCCAGACCCGTTAGCGCAAACATTTTTCCTGCGACTTTGAAAACAAGTGTTTCCGCTCCAAATGGAAATTCCTCTGTTACATAAGGTTTGTTTAAACAATAATCTCTGAATTCTTCAATATTCATTTATTGCCTTTTAATTAATTCGACAGAAATTTAAATAATTTTTGAATTTGATGTAACATTTAAGAGCTTTTTTACGTATTAATATTATTACACATTTAAAAAAGAGAGTAGAAGAGAATGCGACAGCTGAAAATTACAAAGCAGGTTACCAACAGGGAAACTGCATCTTTAGACAAATATTTACAGGAAATTGGAAAAGTAGACCTCATAACAGCAGATGAAGAGGTAGAATTAGCACAAAAAATCAAAGCGGGAGACAGGGCAGCGCTGGAAAAGCTGACCAAAGCCAATCTTCGTTTTGTGGTTTCCGTAGCCAAACAATACCAGAACCAGGGATTGAGCTTACCGGACCTGATCAATGAAGGGAATTTAGGTTTGATCAAAGCCGCCCAGCGTTTTGATGAAACCCGGGGCTTCAAATTCATTTCCTATGCTGTTTGGTGGATCCGTCAATCAATTTTACAAGCATTGGCTGAACAGTCACGTATTGTGCGTTTACCGCTGAACAAAATCGGCTCCATCAATAAAATCAATAAGGCTTATGCCTCATTGGAACAGGAACATGAACGAGCTCCTTCTGCAGAAGAAATCTCGGAATTGCTGGATATGTCTGAAAGCGATGTGAAAGAATCGATGAAAAATTCAGGTCGCCACGTTTCTATGGATGCGCCGTTGGTAGAAGGTGAGGATTCAAACCTGTACGATGTGTTGAATACCGGTGAATCTCCAAGCCCTGACGGAACTTTGATGACCGAATCTTTGAGGATTGAAATCGAACGTGCGTTGCAAACGCTGACGCCGAGAGAAGCTGATTTAATCCGTTTGTATTTCGGGTTGAACGGAGCACACCCGATGACTTTGGAAGAAATCGGTGAAACATTTGATTTAACAAGAGAACGCGTCCGCCAAATAAAAGAGAAAGCCATAAGAAGGCTGAAACATACTTCGAGAAGCAAAATTCTGAAATCTTATATCGGAAGATAATTTTGATTATAAATTATATTAAGTATAATGTAAAAATAATCCGCCCGGTTTTTGACCGGGCGGAATATTTTGTTTAAATTCTTATTTCTTTTTTATTTTTTAACTTTCTACTTCATTTATCTTTGTAGAAAACAAATAAAAATGCCGATTGTAGCACCTTCAATTCTCGCAGCCGACTTTGGAAACCTTGCCCGTGATGTGGAAATGATCAATCATAGCGAAGCGGAGTGGTTTCATCTGGATGTGATGGACGGCGTGTTCGTTCCGAACATTTCCTATGGAATGCCTGTCATCAAAGCCATCGATGAATTGACAGACAAAGTTCTGGACGTTCACCTGATGATCGTACAACCTGAACGTTATATCAAAGATTTCAGAGATGCGGGAGCCAATGTGCTGACTGTTCATTATGAAGCCTGCACGCACTTGCACAGAACTCTTCAGGCAATCAGAGATGAAGGAATGAAGGCGGGTGTGGCTCTTAACCCACATACACCTGTCCACCTATTGGAGGAAATTATAAAAGATATTGATTTGTTGCTGATTATGAGTGTTAACCCCGGGTTTGGCGGACAGAAATTCATACAGCATACATACGAAAAGCTCACGAAAGCTTCAGAATTAATCGACCGGAAAAATGCAGACACCTTAATCGAAGTCGACGGAGGGGTTTCGCCAGGAAATGCTTCTCAATTGACCCAATTAGGGGCTGATGTCCTGGTAGCAGGAAATGCGGTTTTTGCAGCTCAGAATCCTTTTGAGGTTATTTCCGAATTGAAAAATTCATAAGCCCTCAAATCCGTCCAGGCATATTTTGAACCAGACAAGGGAAAAGCGCAATGCCCGCCATAGAAAGGAGTTTCCAAATGAACAAATTCACTTTGTCTTGCAAATTCTACAGGATAACATCCTTCTCCTAAAAATGGGTCGTCCAGCGCATTGATGATCAGAACCGGAGTTTTGATATTTCTCATGGTGAAAGCCGGAGAAGCCTTCTCATAATAATCCTCCTTATCTTTAAAACCGTGTATGGGAGCGGTAAAATATTCGTCTACCTCGTCAAAAGTCTTGATTTCCGGGATTTTGTTTGTATCAATCAGACCGGGGTATTGTTCTGCCTTTTCCCTGAATTTCCTTTTCAACTTCTTTGTGAAAACATCCAGATAAACACGGTTAAATCCTTTTTTTAATTTCTCGGCGCAGGATTTCAGCTGTATAGGTGTCGAAACAGCAACTCCGGCTTTAATCCTCTTATCAATTTCAAATTTCCCAAAATAGTTCATAATCTGGGCGGCACCCAAGGAAAATCCAACCAGGTAGATTTCTTCAAATCCTTTACTTAAAATGTATTTTACTACACTATCCAAATCTTCGGCAGTTCCATGATGATAGAATTTCGGCAGACGATTCATCTCTCCACCGCAACTTCTGTTGTTCCATGCAAAAACTGAATAATCTTTTCCCAGAAAAAAATTAGCACAGGTATTATTATATGACCTTCTGGAATCGCCCTCCAGTCCATGACAAAGTATAAGCGCCCTTCTGGATTTCGGATTAATCCTGTAATCCAAGTTCAGGAAGTCTCCATCCGGCAACTCCAGTCTTTCTCTTTTGTAATCCGGAGCCAATGTCTTTTTAATCCTTCCTGAATAAATGGTCGAAATATGTCCATTTCGGTAATATAAAGGCGGGTTATATGTTGATTTCTCAATGTATGGCATCAGCGAAATTTTACATCTTTGAGATATTCTTTTCCTATTTCCGAATTAACATGATTAATTATTTTGGATTTGCCGTAAAGAAGCTCATTTTTGAGCTCCGGTGATTTGATTTTTATGTACAGAACTTGTTTTTCTACTTTTATGTATTCGACATATTTCATAATATAGTTACCCATCATTTCCGCAAAAACCTGCTCTGCCTGAACGGAAAATATTTTTTCTTCCATTCCCAAATCGGAAATCATCCGTTTGATAGCTTCACCCAGTGTCTGTTTATTATCTTCTCTTCTCACAAGCGAAAAATTTTACTTTCGGAATTGATCTTTTTCACTATATTTTCAGTCCGTTCAGGATGGGTATCTGTTATAAATATTTGCCCAAAACGTTCTTCATTTACCAATTTTATCAATTGTTCTACCCTTGATTCATCCAATTTATCAAAAATATCGTCCAGTAAAAGCAGTGGCGTGATGCCAAGCATATTTTTAATTACATCTAATTTAGCTAGTTTTAAAGCAATCAGATAAGATTTCTGCTGTCCCTGCGAACCGAATTTTTTGACCGGATAGTTCAGTATTTCAAAACTTAAATCGTCTTTGTGAATTCCGGTTGTGGAATATTGTGCCGAACGGTCTTTTTGTAAATTGGACTTCAAAAGGTCGTCCAATGAATTATCGTTTAACTGGGATTCATACTTTATATTCACTTCCTCATTCCCCTGCGAAATAAATTTATAATATTCCCGGAAAATCGGGACAAATTCCCAGGTAAATGACTTTCTGGAAGCATGAATCTTATTTCCAAGATTGATCAATTCCTCATCATAGATCTCAAGCGAAGCCGCATCAAATGTATTGTTCTGAAAAAAATATTTTAAAAGTGAATTTCGCTGGACCAGAATCCGGTTATAGCGCATCAAATCATAAAGATATTCTTTATTGGATTGAGAAATAATATTGTCAATAAATCTTCTTCTTGTTTCGCTTCCGTCTTTGATTAGATCAATGTCATACGGAGATATCATTACCAACGGGTAATTCCCTATATGTTCCGAAATCCGGTCATACTGCTTTGAGTTCTTTTTGAATATTTTTCCCCTATCCTGCTGAACGCCGCAAAATATAACATCTTCATGATTGTCTTTTTCAAAAAGACCTTCAATTGAAAAAAAATCTGCATCGAAATTAATGTTCTGAATGTCACTGTAATTTAAGTAGCTTTTAGTTAAGGCAAGGTAGTGCACAGCATCCAGAATATTGGTTTTACCCACACCATTCTTACCCACAAAAGCGTTTATTTTAGGTGATAATTCGTGTTGCGATTCGGTAAAATTTTTAAAATTCCGGAGAATTATAGTTTTAAGAAACATCTTTCAAAATTACAATTTTAGAATTGAACAAAAGATTATTCAACAAAAAAAGGGCAGCTCCTGCTACCCTTCTCTTTATAAAACAAATATTCGTTTACTGAAAAAGCGGTTTAAAGAAATTTTCCAGGTCATAGCCTAAACTTGCCGTGAAACCATTATTTCCCTCTTTATTTATGTCACTTAAACCTATATTATAGGAAAATGCCATATTTAATCTTCCAATTTCCGCACCTATTGCCGGAGAAACGCTTAATGACTCATTTTCCCCATTGAAAAAATCCATTCTATAGTTAGCACCCAACCATACTGCATTTTCCTCAAATTTGGCTTTTGCTCTCAAATTTGCATCCAGCCTGCTGTCTTCATCAAAATTAGAGCGATAAGCAACCATTGGTTCAAGCTCAAATTGTTTGGTAATGCTGAATGTCTTCCCCAACATTCCATAATAAAAAATCGGGCTTGGCTCATATTGATTCACAATAGGGTCGTTATAACTCAACGGAATGTCTAAAACAGAAAGCCCCAACATCCAGCCCTGGTATGTGGCCGATGCACCAAAATTAATATAAGGCACATATACCCTGGTTTCCTGATCATTGTAGATTGGGTCATTCGGGTTTTCGACAATGCCGTCAAAATGCATACCTGCAAAGCTGAGTGAGGTACCAAAAGAAAACTGTCCCTGTTGTCTGTTTTTCTTATCACCAATAGGAATGTGGTAGGCAGCGGAAATATTAAAACTGTTTGTTTTTGTACCTCCGTTATTGTCATTCATAAAGTACATTCCCAAACCGACCCGGTCAACAATGTTGGCATGAATACTGGCCAGAGTGGTCGTCGGGCCGTCGGGCATATTGTCCCATTGCCTTCTATGCGATGCCTTGAACACAATGTCGTCTGAAGCACCAGTAAAAGACGGATTCACGAGAACTTTATCCATTATGAAGTATTGCTCATCAAACGGTAAACTTGATTGTGCAAACGCGCATAAAGATACCAGACTCAATGTTAAAGTTAGAATTATATTTTGTCTTTTCATTTTAGGAGTATTGAATTATTCTGCTAAAAAATTTCATTTTATCTGTAAAAACCCCGGGGGATTTTCCCCCGAAGCTTTTGTTTTTAATTTTTCTCGCCGCGGCTTTTTACAGTTATGTGACCTGTAAACTTGCGTCCGTCCGTTACATTGATAATGTACCAGTAATCTTGTGTCGGAGCTTTCTGACCATTCATAAAGAATCCGTTCCAGATAACACTTGAGGACAATTCTGACTGGTAAACCAATCTTCCCTGCCTGTCATAGATCACCACATCTGAGCCCGGATAAATTTCCATGCCCGGGATGTTCCAAGTATCATTAATACCGTCTCCGTTTGGTGTAAACATTGTTGGGATGAACAACACTGCAAACTGCTGTGAAGTAATACAACCTTCACCTGATCTTACATACATAGTATAAATTCCAGGTTGGAGATTGTTGAACTGGTTGCTGTCCTGCCATACAACACCCGTTACAGAATATTGATACGGTGTTGCTCCGCCCGTTGCGTCAACAATCACGAAATCGGTACCAACTGTTATTGCTGTAATTGTAGGAGCCTCGCCTTGAATAACATTCACCGTATCAGAACCCGAACATCCTTCGGCAGTATTCACCGTTACGCTGTATTGGCCAATCTGGTCAATCACTAAAGTATTTGAGGTTTCACCATCAAGTATACCTCCATTTCTTCTCCAGGTATAAGTAACATCTGTAAATCCTGAGAAATCACCATTGGCGGTCAGTGTAAACTCACCCTCACACATAGAGAAATTGTCTCCTAAATCAACCTCCAATCCACTAATTTCAATATTGATTTCGGCAATTGCAAAACATCCGTTCTCATTTTCGATCCGTACATAGACGGTTGTCGTACCTGTTTCATAATTTGATGGATCCGGAATGAAAGCAGCATTTCCGTCAATTGCATCCTGTTCTTCTTCGTAATAACTGATTGTATAATTACCGGGGTTAGCAATCACGTTAAATGAAGTCAGGTCTACCACTTCTGAACCATCGTTTCCAACATCACAAGTTTCGTAAGAAACATTTTGCGCTCCGGTTACACCAGCATAGATTGACAATGTAACATTTACTATCTCTTCAATATTTCCGTTCGCATCTTTTATCTGTGCATAAACTGTGGCGGGCGCATCAGCTATGTTGACTGTATATGGAGATGAAATAATATTGTTGTTGGTATCATTAGTAGCATCTTCTTCAGTTGAGTAAAACGTGATTTCCAAAGTATTGTCTCCTTCTGCCAAATCATCGGCAATTGCATCAAGGTCAAATTGCACTTGTCCGTCCCCGTCATTATCACACTCACTGTACTCTGCATTTCCTAAGATTGTACAGTCAAAAGAACCTGTAGATTGGTTGGTGTTAAAAATCAAGTTAAAATATCCCGGATCTTGCGAATAGTTGGTGATTAACAATACATAATATTCACCTGATTGAGCGCCATTGATATTTACTTCTTCAACTTCGAAAGGAGAATAACTACAGTCTACTACTAAATCTCCCGTTAAATCTGTATAGGCACAAGGTACTTCTTCAAAAGGCCCCCATATAATAAAATCTATATCATTTCCTTCTCCACCTTGATCCGGTTCAGTATACTGATTCAGATCAAACACTAAATCTCCGGGTTCATCAATTCTGAAATAAAACCATGTAGGATTTGGCTCTGAGCCCAAACAATCATAATCCGGACCCGGAGGCGCCGTCTCTCCTCCAACCACTGAAGGGATATTGGTTCCGAAATCTTCATTCGCACACATTGGTGCTGCCGGAATACAATCGATAGCCAGTACCAAATGAACTTCAATTATTTCATAACACCCCTCCTGATTTTGTATTCTTAGATAAATCGTGGCATTTCCTGAAGGATAATTCGTTGGAGTTGTAATTGGGTTTTGCTGATTAACCGCATCATCATATGAATGATAGTAAACGAATATGATCCCGGTGGTATCATTCATGACATCGGATTCGATTTCGGTAAGGTTAAAATTCTCTATTCCATCTCCTCCTTCATCTACTTCTTCAATTGTAAATTCGGTTCCGTTTGTTTGTAGATCTCCAAAGGAAACATCTACTTCATCGGTTGCGGAACAGTCTCCGCTCGTTACCTCAATCCTATATAAGCCTGATTCATCAATAATCAATGTATTAGATGTTGCACCCGGAATTGGATCATCATTAAAATACCATTGCAACTGAACTTCAGGATCATCAACGTTCACATTTAAAGTATATTCATCCTGACCACAGACCATTAAATTATCTCCAATATCAATGCCGTTTCCATCAACAATTGTTGATCCTAGGTTAAATGAGCCCGCTTCCAGAAACACAGCCGAATCATAAGAAGTATCTCCCGCATCTGCAATCAGAAGGCGGATATGATAGGTTTGTCCCGGCTGCACTGCTGAATAAGCAGTCAGCGGAGTAGTCCTTCCTCCGTGCTCAATATCATTAAAAGGGCCGGCTACATAATAAGTATCATCACCGCAGCCCTGGTCATTAACATTATTAATTGTTACGGGCTGACCATTTGGAAGCAATGCTATGTTTTTACCATTCAACCCGGGGTCATTTGAAATTCCAGGGCCACTGATAATAAATGCAAAAACATCATTGAAGCTGGCATCACAGGAAAATTCCGGGTATTCTTCTGAGGCGAAAATATAATTAAATGAGATTTCGTTTCCCTGAGGTACAAAATCAAATTCAAATACAGTTGCATTATTGGTTCCGGCATTTGCCAGATACGTCGCTTCTGCGTCACCGGTCCAGTCATAGTCTCCGTCTGACTGAATGTCATCATTTGGACCTTCCGCATTTATTGCGAAACCGGTAGTTAAGATAATTCCCCTTTCAAACGGAAAATTTGAATTGGCCTTTTCAAAGTACCCCCAGCTCCTGTCAAGGCTTGGGAATGCTTCCGAAGGATTATCTTTTAATTGAAAATTGGATGTTGAAGAACATAAGCCTCCGTCCAATAAAACGTCTGTTAGTAATTGTTCTGCCCCATAATTCGTTTCCGGCATACCCGTCCCATTCACAATAATGCTTTGTGATTTACCGACTGCCAAAAATTGAAGGAAAAAAATTACAAGTAAAGTTTTTCTCATAAGTAAAACAAATTTGTTTAGTATTCTCCGAGTTAATTTTGCGGTTTTAAATTTAAGCCAATTTTAACCATAATTTCACACTTTTCCAATTCTTTTTTTGAAATTAACTTTCATTTGTTTCTTCATGTCTGTTTTTAAAAAGAGAAAAAACCACTCCTCCTGCCAGTGAGACAACGATAACGCCAAGAGAAACCCATTCAGGAATTTCAAGATTATTTTCTTTTAAATAATGATGAAGTATCATTTTAATTCCCACAAAAACCAAAATTATGGCTAAACTGTATTTCAAATATGAGAATTTATCCATGATATTGGCCAGAAAGAAATACATGGAGCGCAAACCTAAAATGGCCATGATATTGGAAGAAAAGACAATAAAAGGGTCTTCCGTGATAGCCAGGACGGCAGGAATACTGTCCAATGCAAACAAAATATCGGTAAATTCTATGATAATTAAAGCTAAGAATAAAGGAGTTGCAGCCCATACGCCTAATTTTTTAACAAATAACTGTTGACCATGAATCCCTTTGGTAACCGGTATTATTTTTCTGAGCATCTTAAAAAAACGGCTTTCCTTAGGATTAAATTCAGATTCTTCTCCCGAAAATGCCATATTGTAGGAAGTGTAAATCAGAAACGCACCAAATATATAGGTTATCCAGTCTATTTTGTTGATAAGCCAGATTCCGAAGAAAATCATCAATGCCCTGAAAACAATCGCCCCAATAATTCCCCAAAACAATACCCTGTGCTGGTATTTTTGCGGAATACTAAACGACCTGAAGATAACAGCTATTACAAATATATTGTCTACTGAAAGTGAAAGCTCCAATAGGTATCCCTGAAAATATTTTGAAAATGCCGTGCGTGGCGTATAATTTAAAGGGTTTTCAATATGCTGATTGGCGTACAACCAGTATACAACCCCGGAAAATGCCAAAGCCAAAGCTACCCAAAATGATGTCCATTTAGCCGCTTCTTTGGGAGAAATAATATGCGCTTTTCGGTTAAAGACCCCTAAGTCCAGTACCAATAGCAGAATAACTACAGCAATAAATATCTCCCAGGCCATTTTATTTCTTTATTTTTCGCAAATATCTGTAATTAAAATGATTTCCGTATAAATAAAAAATGGAGTAAAGAAGAATTAATATAATAAAAAAGACGGGGATTCCCGTCTTTTCATAATTAAGTTATAACGTTCAAGATTAAGCATCCAATGCTTCAGCCCCGCCCACAATTTCCAATATCTCATTGGTGATGGCTGCTTGTCTTTCCTTATTGTATTGCAATACCAACTCCTTTCTCAGTGAATCAGCATTGTCGGTTGCCTTATGCATGGCTGTCATTCTCGCTCCGTGCTCTGCGGCATTCGAATCAAGGACTGCTTTGTATAATTGTGTTTTCAATGCCTGGGGGATCAGATCCGTTACAATCTTTTCTTTGGACGGCTCGAAAATATAATCTACTGCAGAAACTGGTTCCGCGTCATTCTTTTGAATGTGAACCGGAAGATACTGTTCATCAATCACAACCTGGGTAGCGGCATTTTTAAATTGATTGTAAACAATTCGTACTTCGTCAAAATCCCCTTCAAGGAATTTTTCTGTAACCTCTTCCGAAATTGCAGCAACATCATCGAAATTCACATTGTCCCAAAGCGAAGAGTTGTTTTTATAAATTTTATTTTGCTTACGCAATAAATCATACGCTTTTTTCCCAATGGAAAGGATTTCTGTTTCAATACCGGCAGCCTGATTCTGAGCCAAAATTGTATTGGCTTTTTTGGTAACCGACGAATTAAATGCTCCTGCCAAACCTCTGTTGGAAGTAATAACTACCAAAAGCATTCTTTTAACCTCACGCTGTGCAGTTAGCTTTCCACCAGCATCATTGTCCAAAGTAGAGCTGATGTTTTCAAGGATTTCCCTTAACTTATCTGCATATGGGCGAAGCTGCACAATTGCATCCTGAGCACGTTTCAGCTTTGCTGCCGACACCATTTTCATAGCGCTGGTAATCTGCATGGTTGATGCTACCGACGTAATCCTGCTTCGTATTTCTTTTAAGTTTGCCATTTTAATTTAAAGTAGATTGTACAAGGTACAAATGCCCTTAATTATATTTCGCTGTTGTATCAGCAATTGCGGTTTTCAATACATCAATGATTTCATCTGAATATTGTCCTCCACGGATTTGGTCTAAAACATTTGCATATTTGTTTCTCATCAATGCCAGGAAATCTTCCTGCCATTCTTTCACTTTTGCTACCGGAACATTTCTCAGTAAACCATTGGTTCCTGCATAAATAATTGCAACCTGCTCCTCAACCGGGATCGGCGAGTTTACGTTCTGTTTCAGGATTTCCACGTTTCTTTCTCCTTTCCCGATAACCGCCATAGTTGCAGCATCCAAATCAGAGCCGAATTTCGCAAACGCTTCCAGCTCACGGTACTGAGCCTGGTCAAGTTTCAATGTTCCCGAAACCTTTTTCATCGGTTTTGTCTGAGCGTTACCACCCACACGTGATACGGAAATACCTACGTTTATCGCCGGACGGATCCCTGAATTGAACAAGTCGGACTCCAGGAAAATCTGACCGTCCGTAATGGAAATTACGTTGGTCGGAATATAAGCCGATACGTCACCTGCCTGTGTTTCAATAATAGGCAATGCGGTCAATGACCCACCTCCTTTTACTTTTCCTTTTAATGGTTCAGGTAAATCGTTCATTTGAGAAGCAACTTTATCGTCACCGATGATCTTTGCCGCACGTTCCAGCAAACGGGAGTGCAAGTAAAATACGTCACCCGGATAAGCCTCACGTCCCGGAGGGCGACGAAGCAACAGGGAAACTTCGCGGTAAGCAACCGCTTGTTTAGATAAATCGTCATAAACCACCAATGCCGGACGGCCTGTGTCACGGAAGTATTCTCCGATAGCAGCACCTGCCATTGGTGCATAAACCTGCATCGGCGCAGGGTCAGAAGCATTTGCAGCTACGACAACCGTATATTTGTCTGCTCCATGTGCATGCAAAGTATTCATAATCTGAGCAACGGTTGAACCTTTTTGTCCGACTGCAACATAAATACAGTAAACAGGTTCTCCTCTGTCATAAAATTCTTTCTGGTTCAAAATGGCATCAAGCGCAACTGAAGTTTTACCAGTCTGACGGTCACCGATGATCAACTCACGCTGTCCGCGTCCGATAGGAATCATCGAGTCAATAGAAACGATACCGGTTTGCATCGGTTCGTTTACCGGCTGACGATAGATAACTCCGGGAGCTTTTCGTTCGATAGGCATTTCAAATAATTCACCTTCCAACGGGCCTTTTCCGTCAATCGGGTTACCTAACATGTCTACCACGCGACCTAACATTCCTTCACCTACACGGATAGATGTAATTCTGTTCGTGCGTTTTACGGTGTCTCCTTCTTTGATTTCTTTGGACGGACCTAACAATACGATACCTACGTTATCTTCTTCAAGATTCAGTACCATACCTTCCAGTCCGTTGGAAAATTCCACCAGCTCACCATATTGAGCGTTGTCTAATCCGTAAACACGGGCAATACCGTCTCCAACACTAAGTACAGTTCCAACTTCCGACAATTCTACATTTACATCAAAATTGGAAAGTTGTTGTTTTAATATCGCTGAAACTTCAGCCGGTTTTATTTCTGCCATTTCTGTTTATTTAAAATTTAGGAATGTATTCGTTTTTGTCAAATTCTTTTTTCAATCGATTCAATTTACTTTTCACGCTACTGTCAATCTGCTTATCGCCAACGCGTAAAATGAATCCGCCGATGATATTCGGATCAATCTTATTTTCAATACTGAAGGAAGATTCTACCTTTAATTTTTGTTTTGCCGTTTCAACAATCTGCTGAACCATTGCATCATCAAGAGCAACTGCGGAAACAACTTCCGCTATGCTGATGTTATGTTGCCTGTTATACAGTTCAGTATATTGCGAAGCAATTTCTTTCAAAATGTCTCCTCTCCTATGATTTAAAACCAGTTTGATGAAATTTTGAGAAACGGGAGAAAAGTCTTTGAAAATTTCTCCTGAAATCTGGATTTTTCTCTTGGAATCCAAAACGGGAGAGCCTAAAAATTGAGCTAAATCGCGGCTGGATTGCACGGCATTTTTCAAATCAATCATTTCCTGATTGATTTTTTCTGCCTGATTGCTTTCATTGGCAAACTGTATCAGCCCTTTGGCGTATCGTTTTGCTGCTCTGAATCCTGCCATTATCAGTTCATTTTAGCTTCGTTAATCATTTCTTTTGCCAAAGCTTCCTGAGCTGACTTGTCACTTAATTCTTTCTTAAGTACCTTTTCGGCAACTTCAATTGAAAGCTGGGCAATCTGATTTTTCAATTCGGTCATCGCAGCAGCTTTTTCGTTCTGGATAGCAGCTTTTGCATTTTCAACCAATTTATCAGCTTCTTCCTGAGCGGTTTCTTTTGCTTTGGCTACAATTCCTTCACGCATTTCTCTGGCTTCTTTTAAAATCGCATCACGTTCAATTTTGGCCTCTTTCAGGATCTTGTCGTTTTCAGACTTCAAAAGCGCCATTTCTTCGCGCGCTTTTTTTGCCTCGTTTAATGCAGTTTCGATTGATTTCTCTCTTTCATTAACTGCACCTAAAATGGGCTTCCATGCAAATTTCCTTAAAAGGAAAAGCAACAAAAGGAAAAGCAATGTCTGCCAGAAAAACAAGCCGAATGAAAAATCGTTGATTAATTTCTCCATTATATTTTCGTTTTAAACTTTTTACTTAATTTTTAGAAAGAAACCCACTGCAACCAACCGTTGTTCAATGGGTTTCGATTTTTTGATTTACACTGCAAACAAACAGGCAAATCCGATACCTTCGATCAACGCCGCTGCAATCAGCATCGCTGTCTGGATTTTACCGTAAGCTTCGGGCTGACGTGCAATACCTTCCATTGCTCCTTTACCGATCAAACCGATTCCGATCCCGGCTCCGATTACGGCTAAACCACCACCTACAATTTTTGGAATTTCCATAAGTAAATATTTAAATAATTAAACAAATTCTATTTTATAATTAATGTGCTTCTTCGTATTCGTGATGCTCTTCCACTGCAAATCCGAAATACAATGCGGACAGCATGGTGAAAACATAGGCCTGCAACAGGGCAACCAAAAATTCGATCAGACTGATGAAAAATGTCAGTCCGAATGTCAACGGGCCTCCGATCCAGCTTTTGAAAATGAAGATCATTCCGATCAGCATCATCATTACTGTGTGCCCCGCAGAAATATTGGCAAATAATCGGATCATCAGTGAAAAAGGTTTGATAAAAATCCCCAAAACTTCAATCGGAATTAACAAAATATATAAAGGAATCTTTGCATACCAAGGCATTGAGCTTCCTAATGGATTGAAAATATGTGTCCAATAAGTTGATTTACCAGAAATATTTGTGATGATAAACGTCAAAATAGCCAGGACAAATGTAATGGTAATATTACCTGTAACGTTTACACCAAGCGGTGTCAGACCAAGCAGGTTCAGGAACCAAATAAAGAAGAAAATCGTCAATAAATAAGGCATAAACCTTTTATAGTGCTTTTCTCCAATATTCGGGATAGCAATATCATCTTTTACATACAATACAACCGGCTCGAAAAATTTGGCAACACCTTTTGGTACCAAAGATTTTTTGTAACCCTTTGCCATCGCACCAAACACCAATAATAAAATAATCCCAACCAAAATGATATTCACAACGTTCTTGGTAATGGAAAAATCCCAGGGTTTTTCATTTGACGGAAAATCTCCTTCATAATTTATCGTACCCTGCGCATCTGTTTTGTATATTTTGCTATGGTATAACTTGTAGTACTGTCCTCCTTTTTCCACGACATTCTCTCCATGATGAAATTCGGAAGCGCTGAAAATCTTCAATCCGTTGTCAAATAAAATCACAGGAAGCGGGAAACCGTAGTGTCCACCTTTTTCCTTGTCGCTGAAGAAAGTATAATAGTAGTCGTCTGACAAGTGATGGTTTTTAACTTCTTCAATTTCACCTCTCATTCTATCTTGTTCGGAAAGAGGTTTTCCGGCTTCACCATGTCCGGCCTCAGAAGCAAAAGAAACGGAAAAAGTCAGGATTAAAATCAAAAAAGTAAACAGTCTGCAAACGGTACCTTTCATTTAGCTCAATTTTGAGGTGCAAAAGTAAGTGTTATTTTGTTAAAAAAGAAACCTAATTTTCTGCTTTTTGTCATTTTTCAGGGTTGAGTAAAAGTTTTGCTGTATAAACCGTAATTAGAACTAAACTAATAAGATACAAAATCACAAAGCTGTATTTGTAAATAGGTTCATCTATCTCGTCAAACGAATTCATAAAGAGTTTTGCAGCAATCAGCTTCAGAGCAATAATCCCGATAAATATAAATCCCAGGCTTTTGTGGAAAAATTCATTTGATTCTCCAATTGCAATCAGCGTGACTCCGGAAACAATACCTGTGAAAATGTAAATCGGCAGAAAATCAGCAGAAGACTGAATGACAAATTCCATAATTATGAAATGAACCAAAAGACAGATCAGAAAAAAGAGAATATAAAGGCCCGATTTTTTTAAACTATTTGTCATTTAATCTTTTTAATTGTTGCAAAATCAAATACAAAGATACGCCCAAACCGACAAGTGCACCAATCAGTGTAAAATAATTTGTATCTCCTCCCGCCCATTTCTCATCGGCTTTTTTACCCAGCCAGATAAAAATCAGCATAATGGCCATCATCTGGAAAGCAATCCCGGTAAGCTGCAGGTATTTGGTGTATGGATTTTTGTTTTTTTCTTCTGACATTGGAATTCGTAACTTTGCAAAAATTTGATTTGGTAAAGATAGGAAACATAACATTACCGGAATTCCCTTTGCTGCTTGCACCGATGGAAGATGTGAGCGATCCGCCATTCCGTCGCTTATGCAAAATGCACGGGGCCGATCTGATGTATTCAGAATTTATTTCTTCGGAAGGATTGATTCGTGATGCCATTAAAAGCAAAAAAAAGCTGGATATTTTTGATTATGAGCGTCCTGTCGGGATCCAGATTTTTGGGGGTGACGAAGAAGCAATGGCTATGTCGGCCAAGATTGTGGAAACCGTTCGACCGGATTTGGTTGATATAAATTTCGGCTGTCCCGTCAAAAAAGTGGTATGTAAGGGTGCGGGAGCCGGCGTTCTTAAAGACGTGGATTTGATGGTCCGGTTGACCAAAGCCGTAATTGAAAGTACACATTTACCCGTTACGGTTAAAACCCGTTTGGGTTGGGATTATGATTCTATCAATATTCAGGAAGTTGCCGAAAGATTACAGGAAATTGGAATTAAGGCACTTTCGATCCACGGACGTACGCGTTCACAGATGTACAAAGGCGAAGCAGACTGGACGGAAATCGCCAAAGTCAAATCCAATCCCAACATCGAAATTCCGGTTTTCGGAAATGGGGACATTGATTCTCCCGAAAAAGCTTTGGATTATAAAAACAAATATGACGTAGATGGAGTTATGATTGGCCGTGCCGCCATTGGCAACCCCTGGATTTTTAACCAGATCAAACATTTTGTCCAAACAGGTGAAATTTTACCGGAACCGAATCTTACCGAGCGCGCAGAAGCTGCCAGACAGCACCTTACCTGGGCGGTGGAGTGGAAAGGTGAACGTACCGGTATCCTGGAAACACGAATGCATTACACCAATTACTTTAAAGGAATTCCACATTTTAAGCCTTATCGCCAGCGATTGGTAACCTCCGATGATTTAAGTGAATTGTTTGGAATTTTAGAAGAAGTTTCTATGCAGGTTTTGACTTCTGAGTCTTAAATTTTGAGCTAAATTTATACAATGCTGATTTACGAAAAAGAAATTGTCGTTACACAGGAATTCATTGACCAAAACGATCATGTTAACAATGTCCAATATGCATATTGGGTGGAAATGATGGCTGTCGAACACTGGGATTTACTCAAACATAAAAGCAAATATGCCGGAAATGTCTGGTTTTTGGTAGATCATCATATTCAGTACAAGAAGCAAGTTTATTTGGGCGAAATTCTTCTGACGCGTACTTACCCGGAAAATCCGGAAGGAATACGGCAGCCAAGAAAAGTAGAATTTTACAAAGATGGCGAATTAGTGGTCGATTCCCGCACTCAATGGATTATGATACATCCTGAAACGGAGAAAATCATCCGAATTGAGCCGAATTGGTTAAATGAGCTATAAGCTTGATTTTTACGCAAACGCCTACGTAAACAAATACCATTTCACCCCAAACTGTACTTTAAAATCGCGATAAGGAACAAATGGTGCGCTGTAATAATTGTTTTCTCCCCAAAATGCATTGAAATGGTCAGCACGAAGATAAATCCGCATTCTGTCCACTTTGATGTTCAGGAAGAAATCCAAAATAGGAAACCCACCGATCTTCTGAATTCCGTACGTTGAATTGCCCCTTTGAAGCATAAATTCATTGATAACCGGAAAAAATTCTCTTGATTCGAATTCGGTAAAATAATTTCCGTTAAAGCCGATCTGGACCTCAGCTTTGTTGTCAAACATTTTGCTTTGCCAGTAGATAGATGCCCGGGCAATCAAATCGGGCAGTGGTAAGAAAGCTTCATTCTGGGTTACTTTCTGGTATTGAACCGTTGTCCTTAAATTGATTTTTTTGTAAGTCAGTAAATTATTTCCTTTGATCTGAAACAAAGAAATACTTCCGTCAAGTTGCTTTGGCCGGAAGTCCGAACCCACATAGACGTAATTAGCGACATTGTATAATTCGGCTTCAAAAGAAGTTTTCAGCTTAGTCAAATCAAGCTTTCCAAACAATTTTTGCGTGTTTGTATTATCAAAACTGAAATTATAGTAATTAAAATCCTTATAAAAACTTTGATTATAAAGCAAATTAAGCGACGGATATGCCGACTGCACCAACGCACCGCCAATGATATGGTATCCTTCAAAAGGCTGGATGTCAAGTTCGGCATTCACATGGTATTGGTTTTTAAAAAAATCCCCGGTTTTAAATTCCGCATCGGTATTGAGCTTAATCCGTTCATTCCAGTCAAAATATAATTTACCGATACCTCCCATTAAATTGTCTTCAATCATCCGCGGAATATTGACTAATCCTATTGACAATTCTTCAGGCGAATAAAGTTTTACATTTTCAAACCGCAGCCCCGCTTCGAGTAATAACCTTTGTCCCCACTTGAATTCAAGTGAGGATGTATTTTGTAAAGTTTCGAAACTTTTCCTGTTTCCCCGTCCTAAATCTGAAAAAACCGTGCTTTCATAATAATCCTCTGCCTGATTTTCCTTGTATAAATATTTTTGCTTTTCGTAAGAAAAGATGTTTTTGATAATCAGCGGAGTCCTTAATTCAGCAGAATCTGATTTTGATTTTCCAAATAAGCCATAGCTCGCTCCCAGATGAAACCTGCGTGCATCAAATTCCGTGTCTGCATAATCAAGATTTACCAATATGTTCTGGCGGTTCGTGGTTCGCAAGCTATCATCAAGGACAAATTGATTCAAATCCTGGATTCCTCCATTCTCTTCGTTGTCTAAATTTTGAGAAGCAAAATGCGACCAGAACCTGAACCTTTCATTTTTAGACTTATAACTGATCGTGGCTATAAAAGCATTGTTAGATGCCAATTGATTCTGATAACGCCCAACCGAACGAAGCCCTCGGTAACGCACGGAATAATTGAATTGCGGTGTCAAATTATGAGCAAACGTAGTTGATAAATATTGCCCTTCACGCCATCCGTTCTCATAAATAAATTCGGTCATGGGTGTTTTAACATCATAATACCGAATATCTTCCGGATAAAGGTAATTGAAAGATTTCCCTGTAGGAAGAATTTGAATCCTTGGACTTTGGATCTCATATTCTAATGGATTAAAGGTTTGTCCGGGATTAGGTAATGGCATTTTACCAAAAATATCCTTCTGTACAAAATTCTGCAGGTAAAAACTCTCAATAGTTAAAACAGTATCAATTATGGTCGGTTCTATATCCCCCTCTCTCCAGATTTTATAATCTGAAATCACCGGTGTATGAACCTGCAGGCTGTCATTGGCTACTTTACGCTTCCCGAATTCCTGAAGAGAGTCAAGCTCAGCATTTACAACATTCGAATTGTTGTCTGATTGAAGAACCTGCGCATTCCCTGCAAAAAAGATAATAAAAAACAAAAGCCCAAACAGCTTCTTCATACAGAAAAAGATTTGGACAAAGTTAATTTAAAATTCGGGGAATAAAAAAACCCACTCATATGAGTGGGTTCTTATATTTTAAACTAGAAATTTAATAGCCGGGATATTGAGTTAAATTTGCATTACTATTTAATTCTCCTTCGTTAATAGGAAATACAAATCTTAAATCATTCGCTGGTAATTCACAGGCTGTACAATTCGAAGCTCTAACAATCGGAAGGTTATATCTCTTTAAATCATAAAATCTGTAACCTTCTGCAAAGAATTCTTTATATCTCTCTGTTAGAATATCATTTAGTAAGTTTGCACCTGTATAAAGATTTCCTCCTCGGGAAGTTGCAAAATTATTTAATTCACTTAATGCTGTTCCCGTTTGTCCAATTAAGTATAAAGCTTCTATCCTGTTTAATTGTGCTTCGGAGTATCTCAGGATTTTGATATCCCTTACAAAGTTTCCTGATTCAGAACTTCTTTTCCATTTTTTTGTAAATATTAAACCAGTGCTTGCTTGTTTTTCTAATAAATTTTGCCTTACATCCTGTGTTCCAATATTATCATAAAAATTCGTTGTAAAGTAGAAAGAGCTTCTAGTTCCTGTTCTTTCATAATAACTTGACAACGATAAATTAGAGCCAATATTGGCATAACGAATATTATCTGTACTTAAGTCTAATTCCCAAACTGTTTCAGGTTGGTTTTCAGAAACTGAATTTGATACTGCAGTAAAATAATCTAAATAACCTTGTACGCTAATAGGGTTATCAACCGTAGAAATCGGAGCATAGTTAGACGGGGATTCGTTAATTACCTGATTAGCATAATTTAACGCAAGCTGAGCATCTCCCTCTGCTCTTCTTGTCAAGTAGACTTTTGAAAGAATCAATCTTGCAGCTGTTTTAGTCAAATAGTTCTTTGTTGGTGCAGTATCATATGCTCCATCTATACCATCTTCTAAATCAGAAATAATTTGAGCATATACTTCAGCAACTGTAGCTCTCGGCGGTTGGATTGTCACATCAAAGTCACCTAATACTAATGGTACCCCATATTCTTGGTTTTGACCAGACGAAGGAGTGGCTGAATAAGAATTGACTAAATGAAAATATGCAAAAGCTCTAAGAATTTTTGCTTCGGCCTTAATTCTGTTTACATTCTCGGAATTCGGAACCAATTCATTATTTATAACCATATTACAATACAAGATAGTACTGTACATATATCCAAAAAATCCAAATTCACTTACTAATTCGTTATAATTAAAATTGGCTGTATTTAGATAAGAAGATGTATACATTTGGTCAGATAAAATGTCTCCAAACATTAATGCTTCAGCTCCGAAAGCTTTCACATTTGTGATATTTAAATAAGCATTATTTAAAAACATCTGGAGTTTTTCTTCCGTGTCTATAGTTCCCATATCATCCTGATATGAAGGCGTGATGTCTAATTCGTCTTCAGCACAAGAATTTATAAGCTGAACTGAAAATATTGTTAGACATATTATTAAAAATTTTTTCATAATTTAAAATTTAAAAATCGATTTGAATACCTAAAGAATATGTACGTAAAACAGGTGCAGAGTACCAATATCTTCCTTTACCAATCCAAGACCATGAGTTCGAATTAGATTCAGGGTCGTAATTTAAATCATCATCAAAGGCGTAAGTCCATAAGTTAGTACCTCTAAAGTAAATCGAAAAATTATCAATACGTGTGCTATTTTTAAATAAATCACCAAAAGAGTAAGTTAATTTAAGTTCTTTGAGTCTAATATGATCCCCCTTATTTAGAAATCTTGAAGATTCTAATCTTGATTCATCAATATCACCCAATACAGCCATAGGATTTGAAGCATTATGATTTTCCATACCAGGAGCGTCTGTCCAACTATCATAAAGAGCTCCTGTTATCTGATTTCTGGTTGGGAATCTACCATCATGAATTGTATATGAATGAACAGCATTTTGAACATAAAAATCAAATTGCCCCGCAAACATAACACTTAAAGAAATATTTTTATATGACCAATCAGAACTTATACCAGCAACGTATCTTGGGAAAGCATTCTTGCCCATCCATGCCTTCTCCGCCTCACTTTTAACAGAAGTTTTTTCAGTTTTTGTCCCGTCTGTCCAATACCACGGATTTCCTTCTTCATCAACACCACCCCATAAAATCGTATAGTATTCTCCCAATAAATGACCTGGTGCCAACGCTACAAAATCATTATCCGAATCAGACGGTCCTGTTTCTGGGTCCGAAGTGAAGGTAACTAAGTCCTGATAAAGTTCATCTACATATGTTTCTTGAAATGATCCATTAAGGTTCATAAACCATTTGAAATTTTCATTATTAATCAATGTACCATCAATAGACAACTCATACCCTTTATTGTCTAATGTTGCAATATTTCCGTAGTAAGTACCTAGGTATCCGCTAGTGCTGGACGGATCTACTGAAAAAATTGCCAAATCGGTTATTTTGTTATAATAATCAAATGTAAATTTCAGACGATTATTAAAGAATCCTAAATCCAAACCTAAGTCTAAGTGTTTAGATTCCTCCCATACCAAGTCCGTGTTTCCTGGTGAACCAATAAAACCTACACCTGTTTCAGCGCCCCATGTATATGAAGAATTATATCCTAATGATGCTTGTGCATCATATTGAGGACCCCATTGATCTGCATAAGGGATGTTTCCTAATACCCCATAACTTCCTCTTAATGTAAATGTAGAAAATACATCAGGCATAAAATCTTCATTGTGTGCATTCCAAGACGCTCCTGCTGACCAGAAGTTTCCAAATTTTTTGTTTTCTCCTAATGTAGAATTGCCATCTCTTCTGAATTGACCTGATAAAATATATTTATTATCAAATATATAATTTAGACGTGAAAAATAAGAAATTTGTGTCCATCTATAATCTACATTACTTGTTACAACTTCCTCATCGGAAAATCCAAAATAAGGTAAAAATCTTGTCATCCCTAATGTTGAAGATCCAAGATAATCATACTTATGATCTTGATACTCCATTCCTAAATATACCTGTAAATCATGTTTATCAGCAAATTTATTGATATAGCTCAAAGTATTTGTCCAGTTCCAATCTAATACTTGAGTTCTTGCATCGGCATAATAACCCCTATCATCAATAGAAGTAGTAAAATATGGTATATAAGGCGCAATTAACCGTGTTTCTTTCAACCATTGATATTGAGCACCGTATAATGAATTAAATGAAACATTCTTTATAAATTCCCAGTCAGCACTTACAGAACCAATGACTGTATTAACTAACGCATTCTCTATAGTACCATCCTGAACCCCAACAGGGTTAAAGCCTATTGTCACATCTTGCGTTGCTGTATTTCCTAAATTTTGATTATAATTACCTTCTTCGTCATAAACCGTTCTTAAAGGTGACAACATAATTGCTGAGTTAACAGGACTGGCAGAAGCTCTACCACCGGCATAAGTATCTCTGTCAATATTACTATAATTAACATTCATATTAAATTTCAATCTGTCGGAAGCTTTATGTTCAACAGCAGAATTCAAACTAATCCTGTTAAAAAGGCCATCTCTAACCCATGGTTTATTTTCATAATAGGAACCTCCTAATCTAAAAGATGTATTTTCCCCACCTCCAGAGGCAGAAAAATTATATGTCTTAACAGATGACACATCACGAGTTACTGCATCGGTCCAATCTGTGTAGGGATCACCAACAGTATATTGAGGCTCGTAGTTGGTTAAATAGAATTGTGTTGCCTCTTCAAATGAAGAAAATGTGGGAACTGTTACTCCTGCAAAAGATTCACCTTGAGAATTCCACATTAACATTCCCCCATATTTAATGTATTCGTCTCCGTTCATGAGTTTTAAATTCTCAAACGCTCTGTCTTGAACAGCCATTTCAGTAGAAAAACTGAATCTTGTTTTTTGATTATACTTCCCTTGTTTAGTTTTAACGATTATTACGCCATTTGCTCCTCTAGACCCATAAAGTGCGGTAGCTGAGGCGTCTTTTAGTACTGAAACTGACTCAATAGCATTTGGATCCAAAGCAGACAATGGATTCCATGATTCCATCATTGCTGAATTATCGGCTCCTTTACCTACAACCACTCCATCTATCACATATAGAGGATTAGGTGAACCCAATAAGGAGCTTATTCCCCGTATAACGACCATATTTGACGATCCAGGGTCTCCACTTGCAGAAGAGAAAGTCAATCCGGCAACCCGGCCATTTAAAACATCATCCACAGAAGAGTACGGTGTTGATTCAAAATTTTCGCTAGTAACAACATCATACGATCCAACCTTTTGAGCGGGATCAATTTTGATTCCACCCAACAACGTAACTTCTGGAAGAAGTAATTGTGCGCCAAATTTTAAAGTCCCCATATTCTTTTGAGAGACTTTGAAATCTTGCGATGTTCCCATAGCGTCGGTAATAACTAATACATCACCTACTTGAGCATCAATTGTAAAAGCTCCATTCTCATTTGTTGTTGTTGAAGCATCGCTACCCCTTACTATTACTTCCGCATCGGCAACCGGGCCGAAGTCATCTGCGACTGAACCAGTTATCTGAGCAAAAATAACCTGCCCCATAAAGAGCAGGGAAAGTGCACTCAAAAATGCAAATCTTGTCCTCATACTTATTTTTTTATAACATTATCATCGCAAAATTGTAACATTTTATTAAGAATTCCTAATTTATTTTAACATAATGAATATAATAATAGAAAATCAAAGCATAATATAATAAAAAAGACCACTCATAATAAGTGGCCTTTTATTAATGATTATTTTATCTCTTTACTGCCATAAAGGGTGCTGAGTCATTAATGGATTTAGCAACATTTCTGAATTCTCCGGCATTGGGAAAACCATCCATTTACTATTTGCTTCTACTGTACAGACAGAGCCTGCGCAATTTGTCAATTTTGTATAACCTAAATTATTCCTTTTAAGATCATAAAAACGCTGGCCTTCACCAAAAAATTCTTTTCTTCTTTCAGTTAAAATGTCATTTAACAAATCCGTTCCTGAGTAAGTGTTTCCACCTCTTGAACTTGCAAAAGCATTCAATTCATTAAGTGCGCTTCCTGTTTGTCCTAAATGATATAAGGCTTCAATTCTATTTAATTTTGCTTCAGACATTCTTAATATTTTTACATTAATTGTAAAATTCCCTTCTGAAGTTGTTCTTGGCCACTTTGTTGTCCAAACCCCAAGCGGAGTATCGGAAGTTGGGGCTCCTGAAGTTGAGAACAAAGATTTTCGGACATCGCCATCATTGAAGCTACTATAAAAATCTTGACGGAATAACAAGCTACCATGTGCACCAGTTCTATGATAAAAACTTGAAATAGCCGCATTAAGTCCAGGATTGTCAGTAGTCATATTTATTTCCCATACTGTTTCCGGTTGATCCTCACTTACCGCAATGTCCGAAGCATTGAAATAGGATACATAATTTTCATTTGACACAAATCCAAACTGTGATGGAGAACTATTTATTACCTCATTCGCATAATCTAGAGATCTTTGATAATCACCTGCTTCCCCTCTGGTTAAGTATACTCTTGATAGCAATAATTTAACCGCTGTGGGATTCAAATATCCTTTATTATTATTTACCGGTTGATTCATATTAGCAAGTGCATTTTCAAAATCTGAAATAATCTGATTATAAACTTCAGCTACACTTTTTCTTGGATAATTCTCAGAAGGGTTATAAGGTCCTGTATAAACAGGAACGCCGAACTCTTGATATTGACCAGAGGTAGGATTTGAAGAAAATAAATTCACTATATAGAATAATGCAAGTCCTCTCATAGCATATGCCTGTCCTTCTATATTCTGCACCACAGAAGTGTCTTGAAGAGTATTATTAAGCACAATGTTGGCATAAACTACTGATTTATATAATCCTCCTAAGAACCCTAAATCAGTTTGGTTAGAAATTGCTAGTGCATTTTCTTGAAAAAAGTAACCATCATTTGTATTGCTGACAAAAGTATTATCAGAAAATAAATCACCATATATAGATATGTTAGCGCCAAATACAGTTGCATTACTCAATTGGTCATACCCCCCTACCAACATCTCATTTAAACTTGCTTCATCTACTATTACAGTTTCAAGGGGGTCGGACAAAACCGGAAGAATGTCCAATCTTTCCTCTTCACATGAATTGAATAATGAAGTAACTAAGACTGTTGTAATTAAAATTTTTGTTATTTTCATTTTATTTGTATTAAAAATCAATTGAAACACCTAATGATATTGTTCTCATGATAGGGGCGGTATAGTCAAAAAGACCTTTTCCTTGCCAACCTCCACCATACTCATTGCTATTAGCTTCCGGATCAAAGGTTAATTCATCATCGAACACCCATATAAAAAGGTTAGTGCCTTTTACATATACAGTCAAGTTGTCAACTCCCGTTGCCTTCTTAAACATATCCCCAAAAGTATATGCGAGTTTGGCTTCTTTGAGACGAATATGGTCCCCATCTCTTAACCATCTTGTAGAAGGACTATTAGACAAAGAACTATTGCCAACAATCTGGATTGGATTGGTCACCCCTTCATTGTCTTCACCTCGTACCCAACTATCATATAACACATCAGCAGTCTGATTGTAATAACTCAATGCATACTGTCCATCATTGGTCACATAATTTTGCCATCTGTTTTGTACAGCATAGTCAAATTGTCCTGTAAAGAATAAACTTAAACTAACCCCCTTGTAAATAAATTGCGATTGTAATCCTGCCATATAAGTAGGGAATGGTGTTTTACCTTGAAAATATGGCGTAGCCGCATTAAAGTCCGTAGTGGTTTCTGTTTCTGTCTCGTCTGTCCAAAATAAAGCAGCTCCGGTTTCCGGATCAACACCTGCCCATCCTCTCATATAATATTCAGCAAATAGCTGCCCCTCTTTTATGCCTCTTCTTGAGTTAACCTGAATCTCTTCAGGGTCAAGCATATCACCTACTGTATTTTTATTATATGAAAAATTACCATCTATAAGCCATTTAAATTCATTATTGAATGGTCTCAAATTGAAAGAAACTTCAACTCCTTTATTTAAAATATTACCAATATTTCTTTGAGAGGCTCCTGCTGCAGAAGTGTCTGCAATATTGGCATTATATATTGCAGATTCTGTTTCTTTGTTATATACATCTATCGAAGCGCCAAAAATATTATTTGCCAAACTAAAATCTAAACCCAGGTTTAGTTGATTTACAGATTCCCAAATTAAAGCAGGATTTCCTATACTGGATATTCCTAATCCTGAATCAGAGCCATAAGAAGCTAAACCGGCCATCGTAAATTGATTATTGATAGAACCCCAGCTATCCGCATAAGGCACATTTCCAATTTCACCATAGCTAGCTCTTAAATTAAGTTGATTCAAGAATGATGGCATAAAGTTTTCCTTTGCTATATCCCAACCTGCTCCAACAGACCAGAACCATCCTGATTTGTCATTACCTAACGTTGAGTTATTATCATTTCTCACAGTTGCGCTTACTGAATATTTTTTATCGAAGATATAATTTAGCTTTCCATAGTAAGAAAATTGAACCCATTTAAGAAATTCATCATAAGATGGTAAAATTTCCGCCTGATCAGTAGAACCAAAAGAAATCCATGGCTCATCTCTAACTAACTGCCAAGCCTGTAAATACAAGTTATTGTATTTATGCTCTTGGTACTCTGTTCCGAAATACACTTGTAAATCATGTTTTTCTTTGATTATATTCCTATAACTAACTGATGAACTCCAGTTCCAATCAAAGGTTTGAGTGTTAGCTTTTGTTACTTGCCCTCCATAATTCGCACCATCACCATGCTCTTTGCTCCAAAAAGAGGTTTCGTCAATTACCTGATATTGTGTGCCAAACAAAGAATAGAAATAGAAGTTTTTAAAGAATTCAAGTTCAGCGTTCACAGAACCCACAAATGTTTTAATTGCTGCTTTTTGAAAGTCTGTTTGCTGAAGGCCTACAGGATTGTAATCTGATTGACCGCCTAACACTTGGTTATAATCTCCATTCACATCATAAACTGGAAATATAGGCGCAATTGTCCATTGAGTCAAAAACGGGTTCCTAAATGCTCCACCGTCATCAATCCCCGTTGTAGAAACATGGGTAAAATTTACATTAGAGCCAAGGGTAAATTTATCTGTAACCTTATGATCTGCAGCTAAATTTGCACTAAATCTATCAAATTTGCTATTTACTAATAAAGGTCTATTTTCTGTATAAGCACCTCCAGCTCTGAAAGATGTGTTTTCTCCTCCACCTGTAGCAGAAAAATTATACGTTTTAACACTTGAGTTACTTCTGGTAACAGCATCTAACCAATCCGTATTTGTAACACCATCCCAGCCGCTTTGTTCAATAAATTCATTTACTGCATCTTCTCTTGATCCTTCATAATTTGGTTGGTTATATAAAGTAAGCCCACCCCATTTGACAAATTCCTCAGAAGTCATCCAATCCTGTTTATCATAAGCTACATCCTGAATACCGAAATCTGTAGATAAATTGAATCTTGTTTTCTGGTTATATTTACCTTTTTTAGTCGTTACCACAATAACACCATTCGCACCACGGGCACCATACAACGCTGTAGCAGAAGCATCTTTCAAAACTGCTACAGTTTCAATACTATTGGGATCTATACTAGTCAGAGGGTTATACGATTCCAATACTGAAGCAGCATCTTGTCCTTTGCCTACGACTACCCCATCTATAACATATAATGGATTAGGAGTTCCTACAAATGAACCTACACCACGAATTGTAATAATATTGGTGCCACCTGGATGTCCACTATTAGCCGAAAAAGATAATCCTGCAACACGACCATTAAGAACTTCATCAATTGTTGCCACGGGTGCCAATTCAAAATCTTCTTTCCTTACTATTGTATTAGCTCCTAATTTTTGTCCGGTTTCCATTTTAATCCCTCCTACCAGTGTAACTTCAGTAAGTGTAACCGGCGCTCCAAATTTTAAGGTACCTAATTTAGTCTTGGGAATGTTAAACTCTTGTGTAGTTCCCATTAAATCAGTTATAATCAACACATCTCCTACTTGCGCATCTACCGAAAACGCGCCATTCTCATCAGTAACAGCTGATGCATCCGTACCCCTCACAGAAATCTGAGCATCTGCCAACGGAAATCCGTCAGCATCTTCTACTGTGCCTGTAACCTGGGCAAAAATCACCTGCCCCGCTAAGAGCAGGAAAAGTGCACTTAAAAATGCAAATCTTGTCCTCATACTTATTTTTTTATAACATTATCGTCGCAAAATTGTAACAATTTCTTAAGAAAAACAAATTTATTTCCTTAACGAAGCTTTTGTGGATAAAGACTGAAAGCTCTTTATCAATCTTAACAGGTAAAAAAGATCACACAAATTTCTATCAAAAATTAAATCTCTTTATTCAATTGTATGATCAGCTTTTTCAAATCTATCTCTTCTTTTAAAGAATATTTACCGGAATCTATCATATCCAACACATCCTTTTCTTTCCCTTCAAAGAGTTTCACAAAATCCTTTTTTGATTTTGGGATTTTAATTACTTTATCGTCTTTGATTCCTATATAAAATTCATTTTTTATTGGAATATATTTATCAGGAACTGTTTTGTCATATCCTGTTTGAGAAATCCTCCCTTCTTGTAATTTGATTTTCTCTTTCTTGTACAAAGTATACTTCTCTCCTTTTTGCAATATAACCAGATAACCATTTTCAGATCTGGTCTCATCTAAAAAATAAGTCAGATAAATATAGGTCTTATTCAAATTAATTATTTGAAACTCTTTGTCATTTATATTGGGAAAATATTCATAAATCTTATCTCCAGCCTGAAGTTCCATCCTATCTTCATAAGCATTATAACGAACTAAAAAATCCTGAAGCTTATCACCTACTTTTAAAGCCGAAAACTGTTCATAAAAATACATAGATCCTTGCGTATCTCCTTTGCTGGGTGTCTTCAGTGACATCGATCCGTTTCCTGCTGTTAAAAAACTATTATTTATATACGCATATTGTGTTTTCCCTCCTTCTGTTTGTGAAAATACAATTTGCGTAGCTATAAATACTAAAATATTAAGTATTGACTTCATAAAGCTAATTTCATATAAAGTTATAAAAATTCTCCCTAATCAAATTTTAAAAAAGCTTTTGCAAATTCGATTTTATTTTTTTGATTAATGATTACAAAAAAACCAGTAGAAAACTGGTCTTTTGTAATCACTCTTAAATCTTTAGCTACTCTATTTCAATTTCTTCTTCACCTCAACGGTTTCGTATGCTTCAATGATATCACCGACCTGAATATCATTATAATTTTTAATGTTCAATCCGCATTCATACCCTTTTGAAACTTCTTTCACATCATCTTTAAAGCGTTTCAGGCTGGCCAGCTCTCCGTCATAAATCACGACGCCTTCCCTGATGAGGCGAACTTTCGAATTTCGCGTAACTTTACCGTCGAGTACCATACAGCCTGCAATGGTTCCAACTTTTGAAACCTTAAATGTTTCTCTTACTTCTATATTACCGGTAACCTGTTCCTTCAGTTCAGGAGACAACATACCTTCCATTGCTTCTTTTACATCATTAATGGCGTCATATATAATGGAGTAATTCCGGATTTCAATTTCTTCCCTGTCTGCAATTTCTTTTGCGGAAGCACCCGGACGAACATTAAATCCGATGACGATCGCATCTGAAGCGCTTGCCAATAAGACATCTGATTCCGTAATCTGCCCGACTCCTTTATGCAATATGTTGATGTGTATTTCGTCTGTCGATAATTTCTGCAGGGAATCTGTCAATGCCTCTACGGACCCATCCACATCTCCTTTTAAGATAATATTCAGCTCTTTGAAATCTCCCAATGCAATCCGGCGTCCGATTTCGTCAAGCGTAATATGTTTCTGGGTTCTGATTGTCTGCTCTCTCTGAAGCTGCTCACGTTTTGTCGCAATTTGTTTAGCTTCTCTTTCGTCTTCATAAACACGGAATTTGTCACCAGCGGTCGGCGCTCCGTCCAATCCTAAAATTGTAACCGGTGTCGAAGGCCCCGCTTCTCTTATCTGGTTACCGCGCTCATCCAACATCGCACGCACTTTACCGTGATTGCTTCCCGCCACCAGATAATCTCCCACGCGCAAGGTTCCGTTTTGAACCAAGATCGTAGAAACATATCCCCTGCCCTTATCAAGGGATGCTTCCACAACTGTACCCAATGCCAGACGTTTCGGATTGGCTTTCAATTCCAATACCTCGGCTTCAAGCAAGACTTTCTCTAAAAGCTCTTCTACATTGAGTCCTTGTTTTGCGGAAATATCCTGCGACTGGATTGAACCTCCCCATTCTTCTACCAATAAATTCATATTGGCCAACTGCTCTTTCACCTTTTCAGGATTGGCTCCCGGCTTATCAATTTTATTGATTGCAAATATCAAGGGAACTTCTGCTGCCTGCGCGTGGCTGATAGCTTCGCGGGTTTGCGGCATCACCTGATCGTCCGCTGCAATTACAATAATAGCAATGTCTGTCACCTGGGCACCCCTTGCACGCATTGCCGTAAAGGCTTCGTGTCCCGGCGTATCTAAAAATGTAATTCTTTCGTCATTTGGCAAAACCACATTATAGGCACCAATATGCTGAGTGATACCTCCGGATTCTCCTGCAATTACATTTGATTTTCTGATATAGTCAAGCAAAGATGTTTTACCATGGTCAACATGCCCCATAACCGTAACAATCGGGGCTCTCGGGGTCAGGTCTTCCGGATTGTCTACTGTTTCTTCTTCTGAAGATATTTCCTCCTCTGCATTTGTAAACACAACTTCATATCCGAAATCATCGGCAACCAGCTGAATGGTGTCTGCCTCCAGGCGTTGATTCATGGTTACCATGATTCCTAATGACATACATGCAGATATGACCTCGGTAACCGCGACATCCATCAAGCTCGCTAATTCATTTACTGTAACGAATTCGGTAACATGGAGCGTTTTGTCTCTCTCCATGGCTTCGAGCTCCATGGCTTCCAATTCACGCCGTTCTTTTCTCTTATCCCGCCTGTGCTTTGAACCTTTGGATTTCACACCTTTATTGGTCAGCTTCTCAAGGGTCTCCTTAATTTGTTTCGAAACCTGTTCTTCTGTAAGTTCAACCTGGGGCCTTCTCGGCGGGCGGTTGTTTCCTCCTTTATTGTGCGGACGGTTATTGTTGTTTGAATTATTGTTTTCAGAAGGTTTTACGTCATCCAGCTTTACATCTTTACGGATTCGTTTTCTCTTCTTCTTGTTTTCTTTTTCCTGTTTTTGTTTCTCTTTTCTGTCCTCCGCTAACTTTTTGTCTTTTTCAAATTCGGACAGGTCAAGTTTTTTACCTGTAAAATTAGGGCCGTCCAGCTTCTGGTACTTGGTTTCAATTTTTTCAGGCTCACCGTTATTCTCCGCTCCAACCTCAGCTTTTTTAACCGGTTCCGGTTTGGCCATCACTTCCGGTTCTTTTTCTTTTCGAGGCTCTTCTTTCTGTTGAGGCTCTTCCTGTTTAGGCTTTTCTACCGGCTTAGCTTCAGGTATAGGCTTTATTTCTTTGGGCGGCTCTTCTTTCTTTTCCTCTTTTGGCTTAACCGGATTAAGCTTATCCAAATCAATCTTACCTACTGTCTTCGGCCCTTCCAATTCCACTTTTGAAGTAATAATTTTTTCCGGTTCTGTGGGCTTCGGCTCCGGTTCTTCTCTCTTGACTTGCGGCTCCGGCTTTCTTTCAGGGATTTTGTTGATAACAACTTCTTCCGAAGCTGCTTTCTGCTGGGCATCGGACTGGAATTCCTTTATCAAAACAGAATAAGTATCCTGGTCGATCTTCGTATTGGGTGTACGTTCAACCTGAATTCCTTTCTCATTCAAAAAGTCCACTGCACGATCAATTGAGATGTTTAATTCTTTAAGTACCTTATTTAATCTTATCGTTTCCGACATATATTGATTTGGATTTTCGGTTTGCAAATGTACTAATTCTAAATTTAGTACGGTTTATATTTATTTTGCAGGTTAATCTTCTAGTTCTTCACGTAAAATTCTGATCACATCACGTATGGTTTCCTCTTCCAGGTCGGTTCTTGAAATCAGGTCATTTACATCCTGTTCCAAAACACTTCTTGCCGTATCTAAGCCTATATTTCTGAAAGCATCAATTACCCATGCGTCAATTTCGTCACTGAATTCAGATAATTCTACGTCTTCATCCTGCGGAATATCTCTGAACACATCAATTTCCATTCCCAAAAGCTTTCCTGCAAGGCGGACATTGTGCCCTCCTTTCCCGATGGCTTTGGAAACCTCTTCCGGTTTTACATACACCGTGACTTTGCTGTCATCCTCATCTATTTCCATTCTGGAAATTTTGGCCGGGCTCAATGCGCGCGACACGAACAGCTGTAAGTTATTTGTATAATTAATTACGTCTATGTTTTCGTTTTTCAGTTCACGGACAATAGAATGAATTCTTGAACCTTTCATTCCCACACAGGCCCCGACCGGGTCAATCCTGTCGTCATAAGACTCTACCGCAACTTTTGCTTTTTCTCCCGGGATTCTAACTACTCCTTTAATGGTAATAATTCCGTCAAAGATTTCAGGAATTTCCTGTTCGAATAATTTTTCTAAAAATTTAGGAGATGTTCTCGACAAAATAATCTGCGGTTTAATTCCTTTCAGTTTCACTTCTTCAACTACTGCTCTTACCGATTCCCCTTTTCTGAAATAATCGGACGGGATTTGGTTTTCTTTCGGCAGGATCATTTCGTTTTGCTCATCATCCATCACAATGATGTGTTTCTGACGAATGTGATGAACCTCTCCCGAAACAATTTCTCCTTCCATATCTTTAAATCTCTCATAAAGATTGGCGTTGTCATGCTCCATTACTTTTGCCACAAGGTTCTGGCGTAAAGCCAAAATAGCTCTCCTGCCCAAGTCTTTCAGCGCAACGGGCTCTGACACCTCTTCGCCAACCTCAAAATCGGGCTCGATTTTTCTTGCGGCAGAAAGCTCAATTTCTGCGCTGTCGTCTTCAGCCATTCCGTCTTCTACCACGATCCGGTTGTGCCAGATCTCCAGGTCACCTTTGTCCGGATTTACGATGATATCGAAGTTGTCGTCTGAGCCATATTTTTTTCTTAAAACGCTTTGAAGGGATTCTTCCAAAATCGCCATAAGCGTAATCCGGTCTATGTTTTTTTCGTCTTTGAAATCACCAAATGATTCAATCAATGCAATATTGTCCATTTTGATATTGTTTTAAAAAGTGATTTTTACAATTGCTTTTTTTATGTCTGTATAATTAATTCTTTCTTCTTTCTCAACAGTATGCTTACCTTTTCCTACGGGCTTTGGCTCGCGTGCCGTCCATTTGAGTAAAATTCCTTCTTCGTCTGCCGAGACCAGTTCTCCTTCCAAGTCTTTCCCATCCGCAGTTTTTGTAATTTTTAAAATCCTGCCGATATTCTTTTTGTACTGACGTGGCAGAACCAACGGGTTTCCAACACCTGCCGAAGAAACATTCAATGAAAAGTCCGCTTCTTCCCTGTCCAGGTTATGCTCCACATGACGGCTGATCCGGACGATTTCGTCTATGGAAAGGCCCTTGTCGCCGTCTACCAGAATTTCTATGGCATTATCGGGCGAAATGCTCCAGTCCACCAAAAAAAGTGACGGGTTTTCCGCAACCGCTTCATCAATCAACTGTTTTACTAATTCCTGATTCATATGAACAAAAAAGAGAGCTAACGGCTCTCTTTCACAGATTTTCTCCTTAAATTCGGGGCAAATATACAACAATTATTTGAATTAATGAATTTTACCTCAAAATATCACTCTGAAATCGGATGGCTGGAAATCAAAGGAGCTGAAAACGAAATTCATTCTGTTCTTTTCTTTGATGAAGAACCGATAGTTACGGAATTCCAGCCCGAGATCGCTCTAAAACTGATCCGGCAATTAGATGATTATTTCAGAAAAGGAAAATGGACATTTGATGTAAACTTAAAGCCTTCAGGAACCGATTTTCAAGTACGTGTATGGAATGAGCTCCAGAAAATCCCGTTTGGAAAAACCATTTCCTACCTGAAACTTGCACAGGATTTAGGGGACGAAAAAACCATCCGCGCGGCAGCAAGCGCCAATGGCAAAAACCCAATTTCTATTTTAATTCCCTGTCACAGGGTAATCGGAAAAGACGGAAGCCTAACCGGCTACGCAGGCGGGCTTCATAGAAAGAAATTCCTATTGGAATTAGAAAAAGGGATCAAATCAATGGAACTGTTTTAGATTCTAAAAGAGTTCACCAATTGATTTCATTGAAAATATCGTGAAAGAAAAATGCGGCAAATATTGCCAGTGAAAGCAACATTCCGAATCCGCTTGTGAGAAAATACCCTATGACAGAGCCGAATGCCGCTTTGACGGCTCTTTTATGGTTTTGCCGGTCATATATAAGTTCTCCGACCAAAGCGCCCAGAAATGGTACAATTATAATGCTGACAAACCCGAAAGGCGAAAAAACGATCCCAACTATCAAACCTATGACCAATCCCCAAATACCATATTTGCTTCCGCCCATTTTCTTCGTGGCTGCAATGGGAACGGTGTAGTCCAGAACAATCCCGACAATGGTCAGGAAACCAAACAAACCTATGACCCACCAGCTTATTCCGGTAAAATGAAGGATTTTGGCAAGCAATAATGATCCGAAAACCAGCGGGGCACCGGGTAAAACAGGCAAAACGGCTCCTGCCACGCCTGCAAGCATAACCAGCCCGAAAATAATCTTAATAATTAAATCTTCCACACTTGTAAAATTACAATCTTTTACAATCAATTTAACAACTTAAACAAGCAGATGGCTTAAATTTGCAGGAAATTAAAATTTGTGTTAGGAGCTACGCCGAAAATATACCAGAATCAATTCCTCGCAAGCCTTGCGAAATTGGTAAGAAGCCATATAAAAGAATTATTCGGAGGAGCTGTAAATAAAGCTTTTCTGCCTTTTATAGAAATCTTTTTCTGGATTCTGGCTCTATTATTGTTCGATTTTATCCTGCAAAAGATATTCGGCGGAATCTTTTACCTGATGGCTAAGCACACAAGGATCAACTGGATTAAAAAGTTCTATGCGCACAAGGTGTTCCGCACAATCTTTCATTTTATTACCATCAATTTACTGATTTCCATCAATCCTTATGTTTTTCAAAAGTACCATGGGATTGACAAGTTTGCCGATAAGTTCATCGGGCTGATTGTAATCATTGTCATTATCAGGCTTGTTTTCCGGTTTATTGATGCTATTATCGACATAAATGATGAAAGACAAAACCATACTACGATTGGTATAAGGGCTTTTGGCCAGATGATTAAAATATTTGTCGCATTCTTTGGTGCACTTACTTTCATCGCCACGCTGATCGACACTGAAATTTCCAGCATTCTGACGGTGTTGGGAGCCTTAACTGCCGTTGTTTTGTTGATTTTCAGAGACTCTATCCTGGGTTTTGTTTCGGGGTTGCAGATTGCCACTTCTAAAAGTATAAAGGTAGGCGATTGGATTTCTGTTTCCAAATACGATGTGGAAGGAATTGTCAAAGAAATCAACCTTACCGTAACGAAAATCGAAAAATTCGACAAAACTGTTTCTACTGTCCCGACTTATGACCTGATTGCTTCCGAAGTGACCAATCATTCCTGGATGACGGCGAGCAATACGAGAAGAATTAAGCGTTCCATGGTGTTTAATGTGGATTCTTTCCGGTTTTGCGATGATGAAATGCTGAAGAAATTTGAAAAGATCGATCTGATCACACAATACATCAAAACCAGGCAAAAAGAAATTTCCGAAGCCAATAAAAATGTGAAAAATCCGGATCTGATCATCAATGGCCGGCAGCTTACCAACATTGGCGTATTCAGGGTTTATGTGAAAAATTACCTGAAAAGCAGGCCTGACATTTCCAAAAATGATAAGCTCATTGTAAGGCAGCTTGAGCTGACTTCGGCCGGAATGCCTCTGGAGATTTACTGCTTTGCCAACAATGTGCACCTATCCGAATATGAACAGATCCAGTCCGATTTGTTCGACCACCTGATCAGCGCGAGCAAAGAATTCGAATTAGAGATTTCACAACCTTTTATAATCCAGCAAAACAATGACTAAATTAAGTGTCAACATCAATAAAATTGCCACCTTACGCAATGCCCGCGGCGGAAATACGCCCAGTGTGATAGAAGCGGCAATCAAAGCAGAAGAATTCGGCGCACAGGGAATTACAGTCCACCCGAGACCGGATGAACGACACATCCGTTACCGGGATGTTTATGATTTGAAGAAAGTTGTAAAAACGGAATTCAACATTGAGGGAAAGCCGGTTGAGAGCTTCATGAAGCTGGTTTTAGATGTAAAACCCGAACAGGTAACTTTGGTTCCCGATGCAGATGATGCAATCACTTCAAACGCCGGTTGGGATACGATTAAACATCAATCTTATCTCACCGAAATCATTTCTGAATTCAAACAAAACGGAATCAGGACTTCTATATTTTTAGACCCCAATCCAAAGTTAGTGGAAGCCGCCGCCAAAACCGGAACAGATAGGATTGAATTGTATACGGAAAGTTTCGCTGTGGAATACGCAAAAGGAAATTTAAACGGAATTACACCTTATCGTGAAACGGCTGATGAAACGCTGAAAAATGGTTTGGCTCTAAATGCCGGGCATGATCTGAGCCTGGACAATCTGCAATATTTTATAGAGCAAATTCCTGAAATCACGGAAGTTTCCATCGGCCATGCTTTGATCTCGGAATCAATTTATATGGGATTTGAAAATACAATTCAGGCGTATTTGAAAAGGATTGAGCTGGGAAATAGGAATCAGAAATAATCTTCAGGATTTAAACCTGCCGCTTTGATGATTAAACGGCAAGCTTCATAGTAATGAGTCAAACCTCTTTTTTCTGTATAAAAATCAGGAGACCAAAAACTAAATTCAGTCTGATTGTCTGTCCAACCCACTCCTGATATAAATAATTTAGTGCTTGTCCCATCAAGTCCATTTATGTCTAATTCATTTAGCATAGCTGAAAAATCTATCTTTTGGATTTCTTCCACTATTCTTTTATATTCTTTTTTGAATAGATAGACAGACTGATTTTTTTTCAACCTTTCTTCCCCTAAATATGAGTCCTTTAAAATTGTTAATACGGGTCTTTTTCCTTCATATTCAATTGCAACATTCAGGGCAACGTTCATTCCGATCTTAAGACTGTGATGAAAGTCAAACTCTATATATCCTATTTTCGTTTGAGAAAGTGCCTGAAAACTAATTATCAAAAAAAGAACTGTAAATGCTTTTTTCATATTTTTCAATAAAAATATAGAATCATACTGTTCTCATAGCGTAACAATAATTATGGAACTTTTGTCAAACGCTATTTAAATGGTTATTTTAATTTTATAAGTATCATTTCCTCAGGTAAGGTAAAACCTGATTCTTTTCCCCTTTCTCCCGGCCTTATAATAGTATTGTCTCTTAATTCTTTCAGCTTTAAAAGATATTTTCCATTTTCTAATTTTGTAAAAATTCCCACAATATGTTTATTTTTTTCTTCATCATTTATTGATAATTCAACTGATTGACTAGTTACAACTCCTCCCATTATCTGATATGGTGATGTCTTTGTGTCTGATGTTGATATTTTATCCTTAGATTCTATTACTTTTTTTTGAATTATAATTTTATTATTTCTTTTATATTCTATAGAACCAAATAACATATCTGTATAAAAATCTGCTATTTCATAATAGAACTTTTTCTTTATTAATGTAATCAGGATCTCTTTACCATTATCATTTTTCCAAATAAAAACACCTTCAAAGTCATCTAACAAATTATTAGTTAAATAATCCCCCTTTTGTGGGCTATAATTTTCTGGTCGCTCATTTCCATCTATAATTCTTTCTTGAGCGAATAATATACAAGAAAAAAGTAGTAGTATGAGTAATTTATAATTTTTCATAGTTCATAATTTTATTGATAATAATTCGTTGTAACATTGTTATTATTATCTACATCTACTGTTTCCCATCCATAGAAGTTTAAATAATTACCTTTCATTAATTTTAATCCTGAGTTAAAATGTTTCAATAACTTAGCAAAGTTTTGTTCGTTACTAGATGCTGTATTTTCAGGAGTTATACCATATGTGACAGCATATATGGTTTCCAATCCATTATAGACTCCCGGAACACTAAAAAACGTTTGGCCAAAGTTATCAAATTTCGTATAATCCTCTATTACAACAAGATAAGTTGTGCTATCTGCAGTTACCAAGCCCATTACAAAATTTCTCTCTGGTTGTGCCATATTGCCATTCAGAAACATTGAATACATAGTGGAAAGATCACTGGCTGAAAATACAGAAAGCAATCCATTATAGTGTGAGTGAATTAATCCCGAATACTCTTCTCCTAATGGTATTTCAATAGAAATTTGAGGGTCATTTGGGCTGCCCTGTACTTGTGTATAAATATTACTTCCATTGACTCCGGGTTCCATTAGAAATCCTTTTTCAAAGTTATCATTCTGTGCAGAGTTTTTTAGATTCTGCATTTTATTTTTAAATGCTGTGTCTGTTTTTAGCTTCTTCCCTAACTCGCATGGACTAAGTTCTTGATTACCACCCCCACCGGATCCTCCCCCGCCTCCACCGGACCCATCAGCAGGTTCATGTCCTACGGGAGTTACAGGATCGTTTCCTCCGGCATCTCCTCCACCATCTCCGCTTCCGCCACCACCTCCACTCCCGGAGCCGCCACAATCACCTATGTACACTACCACCCAGCCACTTCCTTCACAATGGGCATCATCATGCCAGTAGCCATATTCACAAGGAGCAATAACCAGCATCAAACATCCCGCCGCCGAGTTCTTGCTAGAATAAATCACTTCCGTATTTTCAGCTGAAATTTTCTCTTCGCCGGCTAATTCATATTTAACAATATCCTGAATAATTTCTCCATTTTTATCATATATATACAAATTGTATAAATTACCGTCTTCACCGTCCAGCGGAACAATTTTCATAGAATAAGTAGTAGACGATGTTGTATTGATCTCTACAATTTCGGCAGTATCAATTTCAAAATCAGTCATATCTTTTCCCATAATCCCGGGAATTGAGAACCTTTTTGATACGGAAGAACCCGACAGCTTTTTCTGCAACTCCTCAAAAGAAATGTTTTGTTTATTCTGAATTTCAGAATCATAGGCAAAATCGTCTTCCTTACAGGAAAACATCATTATAACCCAGCTTAATAGAAATAAGGATAGGATTCTTTTCATAAGTGTTGGTTTTAGGGTTGATTAAAATTAAAACTAAAATTTCGTTTTTACAAATTTTTAAGAATTCAGTAAGTTTACCAATCGAAAAATTGATAATTTTAACCGGAAAACCGATAATATTATGGGAGTAGGTATCAAGATCAAACGTTTACGGGAAGAAAGAAAAATATCGCAGCCTGAGCTGGCAGAGCTTTTGGGTATTTCTCAAAGCACGCTGAGCAATATAGAAAGCGAAGCTTCCAAAAAAATAGACTTCCTGCTCATGGACAAGGTCTGCAAGGTATTTGACAAGGATTTTGAGTATTTTGTTGAGGAAAAGACCATCAATAATGTTGAAACAAATGACGGTGGAGTTGTTGGAGTAAACCATGGCACAATAAACAATTTTCCAGAAAACCTTGTTGAGCAGATCCAGCAGTTGATTGAATCCAACAAAGCAAAAGACCTTGAAATTTCCGGGCTGAAAAAACGTTTGGAAGAAAAAGAATGACGCAAATCCTCCACAGCAAAATAACAGGTGACAAACCTAAGCATCTTTTAATTTTCCACGGGCTTTTCGGGCAGTCCGATAATTTCGCAACGCTTGCCAAACAGTTTGCCGAATTTTATACCGTTCACGCGATTGACCTGCGGAATCACGGACGCAGCTTTCATTCGGACGATATGAGCTTTGAAGCTATGACTGATGATATTCTGAATTACCTGGATCATTACAGTATTTCAGAGTGTTATCTGCTCGGGCACTCGCTTGGCGGAAGGGCTGTCATCGAATTTTCTTACGGATACCCCAAACGAATTGAAAAACTCATTGTGGCCGACATGGCGCCTAAGGCTTATCCGCCGCATCACCAAGGAATCATCAAGGCATTGAATTCGGTGGATTTTGATAAAGTGGAAAAACGGTCTGATGTGGAAGATGTTTTGAAGCAATTTATTCCTGATACCGGAACACGCCAGTTTTTGCTTAAAAATGTTTACCATGCCGACAATGGTAAATATGCTTTCCGGTTCAATCTTAAAGCGCTGACCGATTCTTATAACGGAATGGTGGGCGGGAATTTAACAGACGGTTTTTTTGACAAACCTGCTTTATTTTTACGTGGGGCCAAATCAGATTATATACGGGATGAAGATTTTGCATTGATCAGAAAACATTTTCCACAGGCTGAAATCGAAACCATTCCAAATTCAGGGCATTGGGTACATGCAGAAAATCCGAAAGCGTTTTTTGAAGATGTTATTAATTTCCTAAATGAGAATTAAATTTGGGTAGTGAAGGACTTACAATTAAAATTTCGTAAAATCTATTTGCCATTATTTTTGACTCAAGTAAGCTCGATCGTTATTTATTCTGTTTTTCATTGGCTGATTTTAGGACTGCAACTAAAAGATTCATTATTAAATATTTTTCTTCCTCTCATTGTTTCTGGTTTAGCCACTTGGTTCTATTTACGCAAACGACTTAAACTTTTAAAAATTATCAATGAAAAAAACATAGATTTCTTTTCTTTCCTGAGTTGGTTGGCTATAGCCGTTCCTCTTATTATAAGCCAAATTTATATTGAAAATAAGAATGCAAATCTTACTGAAATAAGAAATATATCTGATATTGATTTTAATAAAACTACTGAATTATATTCAATTCAAAATGCGCTTGTCAATAAAGAAAATTATAAAATGTGGGTGGAAAGAAGCTTTAAAGGAAAGTATCAAGAAAAAATTGTAATTAGATGTTATTATATGTGTCCCTTAATTGATGACTTGTCTCAGCATTTGAATTTAAAAGAATCACGTATTTGGATAGGAGTTTCCTTTTCTGAAGATTTCTCTAATCGTGTCTTTGAAAATAAAGAAAAACAAAATAAAGCTATTAATAATTTTATAAGTTCAACACCGGAATTGTATAAAAATCACAAGTTCCAAACAAATTATTTAAAAAACTTGATTAGAGATGACGATTTTAATTCCTATTTCTATCTATTAAAAAGACAGCTTCCTGAAATTAAAAAGAACGATGTTTTAATTTTAAAGGAGCCGAGCGCTACCGCTAAAAGCAAAGCTTCTGCTAATTCGAAATGGTTTTTTAGAATTTTTATGGGAGGTAATTTAATCTGGTTAATTCTTATTGTATTTTCAGGAGTGGACAAAAAGGAATTAACCAAATTCAACAAAAAGCAAAAAAAGGCTTTTTCTTGGAAAAGTTCCGTCCAAGACTATATTTGGATTAAAGCCTTTTGGGGAACCTCAATTTTGATTGCTATTAATTTATTCCTCTTTGTATTCATGTATTTAGCCGACATAAATTTCAACAATTCATACGATTTACTGAGGTGGGGTGCAATAAGCGATAAATCACTGATTAATGAGGAATGGTGGCGCTTATTTACTTCTATTTTCCTACATGGCGGTTTTGTTCATCTGATTTATAATATGGTAATTTTGGTGTTTTTAGGTTGTTTGATTGAATCCATTCTGGGAACCAAAAAATTTCTGATTTTATATTTATTATGTGGAATTTCTGCTTCATTAATTACATTGTTATTTAAATCAAATTATGTTGAGGCAGGTGCTTCTGGCGCAATATTTGGGCTTTGTGGAATTTATTTCGGATTAACTTTGATTCGTTATATTGAAAAAAACTTTTTACTTGTTTTAATTTCAATATTTGTTATTCTAAACATTCTGTTTAGTCTCAGGAGTGGAATAAGTATGTCTTCTCATTTGGGTGGGTTAATTTCCGGGGTCGTTATCACATTGATTTATTTTCCTTTGGAAAAACAATTTAATCAAAACGTATAATTCCTCTAAAAAAGAATTTCCTAACTTTACTTTTCCAAAAATTTCAATTTATGAAAACGGGGGGATTATTTTCATCGGGTACAAGTGCCGGAAATGTTGATTTAGCGGCATTGCTGCTTAGGTTAACCGCCGGCGGGTTTATGGTATACGGACATGGCGCCGATAAATTTTCAAAATTCTTTTCAGATAAACCAATCGAATTTATAGATCCATTTGGCATAAGCGCAACGGCAACGCTGGGGCTGGTTATTTTTGCGGAAGCCATTTGCGCCATATTGGTCGCATTGGGCCTGATGACCCGTTACGCGCTTATTCCACTGATGTGTACTATGGTATATGCGGCTTTTGTGGCACATTCCGCAGACCCTTTCGGCAGAAAAGAGCTGGCATTGGTTTACCTTTTTATCTATATATGCTTATTGTTTTTAGGCCCGGGTAAGTATTCACTGGACAGGCTGATAAAGAAAAGAAGGCAAACGGTTTAAGGTTAATTCGTATAATAAAAAAATCCCGGTGCTTTGAGAATCTCAGCGACCGGGATTTATATTTTAACCTGTTTCAGAAATTATTTCTTAACTGCTTTCTGAACAGAAGCTTTTCCGTCAACAGTTACTTTTACTACATAAACGCCTTTAGTTAATCCGCTAACGTTTACATTGAAGCTGTTCGAACCATTTGCTTTCTGAACCAATTGTCCGTTCAAGTTGAAGATTTCAATCGTCGCGTTTCCTTTGGCTGAGAATGTTGCAGTATTGTTCCATACGGTTGTCATGGTAACGTTAGCCGTATTCATGTCTTTCACTCCTAAGTGATCAACAATGGCAACTAATCCTACCTGCGGAGTATCATTAAATCTTCCGCCGATTGTAACAACATTTGCGGTAGCCGGGATTGTCTGCCCGATCGCCTCAACATCGAAGAATGAAGTTCTCAATTCAGTTACATCACTTCCCTGAGAAATTTCATAATTGGTTGCTGTAACAAAAGTTCCTCCTGCATCTGCAAAAGCAACATCTGCAAAAGCGATCAATTCACTTTCGTAATTAGTCGGGTTTGCCATGAAGTCGGCAATCGTAATTATCTGATAGTTTACAGCGTTTCCTGAAGAAACTGGGGCGCCGCCGGCTTGTGAAGGCACAAATTCAAGGATACCATTGAAGGTAGTCAAAGTTCCTGTAATATTGGCAATTTTATCACCTGAAACATAAGCCATTGCCAAAACATTGGAAGGGTCATCTATCAAAATACCTGCAGTCGAATCCTGAATGTATTTCTGGTTTCTGTATGTCTGTGTAAATGTTACCAAAGCCTGTCCTGTCAATGTGTAGATTGTTCCGTCGGTCGCACCGGCTCTTAATTCGCCAATGTTTGCAACAGTGTTTGCATCCGGGATTGTAAAGGTAACAGAAGCGCTTACTTCAGGAGAAATAGGATTGTGTGAATTATCAACCAGCATTAGCTCCACAGTATGCTCACCAATCGACAAATCAGTCAGCTGGATAGGGTCGGTTGAATAATACATTACAACTCCACCGCCGTCAACGGTATAGTGAATGTGCCCGTCCACTCCTGAGCCACCAGGGTTGCCAACTGTAAAGTTAGAAACGGCAAATTCAATTTCAACGTCGGTTGTTCCCAATGGAAGCGTTACACCGTTTGCAGGGCTAAGGATAGAAAGCATCGGCTCTTCAGAACCGGAAGTAGTATAAGTTCCGATTCCTCCCATAACTGTCTGGAAGATTGTCCCCCCCTGACAGGCGCCTTGTCCGTCAAACTCACCTTTACCGTAAGTCCAGTCAGCAGCGTTGAAAGTTGCGCTGGCAGAAGTTCCGTTAATTCTTTTTGCGAAACCGTCTGTGTATTCCCAAACCTGGTCGGTTCCATCAACACCGTCAACACCATATACATCGATAACAGTAGAAGAAGCATTGACAATCCTTACACGGTCATCACCATTCAGGTTCATTGTATTTGATTCAAGGGCAGGTGAAGCATTAGGAAATTCAGTTGTTAAAACTTCAGGGTCGGTTGAATCAACGTATACATATACGAAATCGTTTGTAACAGTTCCAAAATCAGCTAAAGACTGAGGATTTCCCCATTCGGTGCTGGCATTTGTTTGATTTTCCAAAGTATACTGGGTAAAATCTACAGTACCGTTTGCGTAAATTTCCAATACTTTTGGTGAACCGCCCGGGCAGTCACCGTCCATAATTGCAGTAATAATCGGAGTTTGTGAAAATGTCACCCCAACCATTAATAAGGTTAACAGAGAATAAAGTTTTTTCATTTTTAAAAATTATTAATAATAAGCTGCAAATTTAATATTTTCTACCAAATTGGTAGAGTTATAGTTATTAACAAAAAGTAAATAAAAAACCTCTTCCCGGTTTTTCAATTCGGAAGAGGTTTTAATGTTATAAAAATCTATTATAAACCGGACATGTTTGTCCATCCTTGTGCCCAGTCAGGAAGGTTAACTCCATTGCCTGCGCCTGTTGCATCATTATTTACCGAATAAGCGTTTGATACATCTACACTTCCCCCGGCGGTGTTTGTTCCTTTGGCGCTGGTGATGATATTCACAAACTTCACTCCCTGAACAAACAGACCTGAAGGGATAAAGCTAAGTGACTGGTCATGCTGAATGTCTATCCCTGTTGCCCAGTTAGCCAGTACTACATTTGAAAAATGCGCTTTGGTTCCATGCCTTAATTTTAGTCCCTGAGGCTCTGCCCCCTGGTCTCCCAAGCCTACAAGTGTAAGATTGCTTACTGTCGGCTCTGAAATTGGGGTAACATCAAAATTTGCTTCTAAATTGTCACATTCCATACCTCTGTTTCCTGAACTAAAACCTTCCTTTCCATACCAGTATGAATTGGTTCCGTTCCAGCCTTCCGTCCAGTCAAACTGATCATCTTCGTTTCCTGTTGAAACCAAATGGTCCGTATTTACAGTTCCTCCGAAAAACTCAAACCCGTCGTCGCTGCCATGATAAGCCTGAATGTAAGAAACAGTTGTACCTGCACCTACACCAAATAACGTCAATCCGTTAAATTCTTTTTCACCGGTGATAATTTTACCGGCATACTCGATTCTTATGTATTTAAGAATCCCGGAATTATCATTAGGCTCATTTCCTCCATAAGTTAAATCTGCAACTTCTGAAGTTGCTGAAGACGCTTTATTGATCGGAGCTTTACCACAGATCACCAATCCGCCCCAGGAGCCTTGCCCTTGTGTATTGGGCAGCCAGATAGACTGGGCGCTTGTAAATACAATCGGGCTGGATGTGCTTCCCTGAGCGTCAATCTTTCCGCCCTGTGCAATAGCCACATAGGCATTTGCGCTGGTTGCCGTGATGGTAGTTCCAGCAGGGATGGTAAGAATACTGCCCTCCCCTATAACCAGTTTGCCTGTCAATTCATAGTTGCCGGCGGTCAGTGTTACAGTTTTTCCCTGGATAGGGCCGGACTGGCTTTCCGAAAGCGCCTGCTCCCATGTCAAAGAATCGGAGCCGATCGGCGTTTCCCCTCCCTCATCGTCACCGGAGCAAGAAGTTACGAATATAGCAGATGATAAAGCTGCTATTCCAAAAAACTTAAAAATTACTTTTTTCATTTGTTTTTATATTTAAAATTCATAATTAATACTTACGCTAAAGTTTCTTCCTTTTTTATAATGCCGGACAATGATGTCCTCTGTCGCATTTTCCTGAACCCTGTCAACATCCGGATCCAAAAGATTTTGTGCATTGAAATTGATGCCTATGTTCTTGTTTAATTTAGTTCTGAGGATAAAGTCAAGAGTTCCAAATCCTTTTTCCACAACATTTCCTCTTCCTTCTGTTCCTATTGCATAAACCCGGTCAGAGAAATAATTGTAGGCAACGGTTGCCATGATATTGCCACCCTTTTCCCATTCTTTGGCAAAGGTCAGGTCTCCATTTACCAGTAAATCAGATGCACCCTGAAGCGGAGCTTCGTCATGCGTAAAGTTGGCATTGAGACGGCTTCCGTTCTGTAAAAGTGTTTCTTCGTATATTTTTTCTGAATTTAACTCCTGATTGGAATGTAAATAAGAAACATTTAATCCCGCAGTCAGTTGAACCGGATTGAGGGTCTCCGTTTTGATAATGGATTTTCTGACTTCCAGCTCTCCTCCAAACACATATGCCCAGTTTCCCGTGTTGGCATAAGCCAAATCATTTCCGGCAGATGCTACGAATAATTTGTTGATTGGGTTTTCTATGTATTTTCCGAAGCCTGTTAATGAAATCAACTCTCCCTGTCCCGGAAACCATTCCCATTTCAGATCGGCGTTGTAGTCGGTGGAAGGATAAGTGGATGCCCAGCCGCCTGTCGTTTCTTCAGGTTCTTCGTACTGAAACAGTGCTCTTTCCTTGAATTGCGGCAGGGTATAAGTTTTGCTTACACCAAATCTAAGATTCTGCTTGCCTGTCAATTCATATTTCAGGTTCAGGCTTGGCAGAAATTCAATTTGGTCCAATTCGTTCTCACCATCTGATAAATTTGTGTACCACTCAATCCATTGATAAACATACTCGCCTCTTAAACCTAAAACAGCTGTAAGCTTTGGAGATAATTTGTACTCGATATTCATAAACCCGCCATGAATGTCCTGCTTACCGTTGTAGAGCTGCGCAGCAGGCTCTAAATTGCTTGCATTTTCACCGCTGAATGTCGACATGGTAAAATATCCGCTGCTAAAGTTTGACTGGTTAAAGAACGAGTCCGGGTTATCTGTATCAATGATCAGGCTGGTATAGGCCGGCGTTGCTTTAAAGTTGAACTGATAAGCTCTCAGTTCGCGTTTTTTGAGGCGTCCGTTATATCCTACAGTAATTTTCGCCCGGTATTTGTCTTCGCTGTCCTTTGCAAATTTGTAGTCGATAGACACATTCCCTGCAAATTCATTTTCATCCAAAGTCTGAAAATAACGGTTATTGCTGGACACGGAATTATGAGAACCAAGCACATAGCCAAAGCCATTGTCAACAAATGTATTCTGGATTCTGTCTGGCATATCGCTTGCGATTGTATTATAACCTGCAGCCCAGTTAAATTGCCAGCGGTCATTCAGCCTATGTGTTCCCAGTAATTGATTTATCCATAATTGATTTCTTACAAAAGTTCCTCTCCGAATAAATCCTTTCCCATTTTCAGCAACATCCACCATATAGCCGAAATATTCCTCCTGTTTTTCATTGGAAGAATTAATGAACAGGCTGTTGAATTTTAAGCTATTATTCGAATTTATCTTATAATTTAATCCCAATAATCCTGTTGAATTGGTGCTGTATTCATATTTGTTGTAGGTATGAAAATCTTTTTTGGCAACACCCTGCGTATTTACTGCTTTAACAAAACCTTCATCAATGCTTTTATAATCGTTATCAAAAGCAGCCAGTGCAAAGATCCCGAACTTGCCCTGTCGTCCAATATCGAAACGTGTTCCGCCTGAAAGAAGCATTCCGCTCCCAAGAGTGGAAGATCTTTGTGGATTCAGGCTGTTATCAAAGTCATAGGCCGCAATAGAGTTTGGTCTTCTGTCATTCAGTTTAAATCCGCTAAAGTCAGGCCCGTCCTGTAACCGGAATTTATCATTATTGAAGGCATTACTGTTTATCCGGCTGGTCATGCCGACTTTAAAAAACTCTTTTCCTGTTTGCGACCTGGTATTGATGTTTACATTTCCTCCCGCAAAATCACCAAAGAAAGTTCCGCTGTAAACCTTATCGATCCCCACATACTCCACAACATCGGTGGGAAAAATAGAGAGATCAATGTTTTTATATTCCGGGTCATTGGACGGAATTGGCAAACCATTCATGGTTGTCGAATTATATCGATCTCCTAATCCTCTTACATAAACCACGCTCGATCCTTCTTGCCTGGAAATACCCGAAACCTTGGTGACCGCAGTCGCTACATCACTTACTCCTTTCCTCTCCAGCTCTTTGGCACCAATACTTTCTGTAATAAGAACCGCTTTCTTCTGTTCATTTAACAATGCAGATTCTGTTTCTTTGTTCGTCTGACCTACAACAACAGCTTCACCCAGCTGAGTGGTGGCTTCAGCGGAAGTTTTTAATATGGTCGAATATTCAATTCTTTCTCCCGCATTCACCGTTAAGGACTGTATATTCTCCTGGTATCCGATAGAAGTAATAATCACATCATAAGTTCCCGGCTCAACCTCCATTTCATAATTCCCGTTTTCATCTGTAAAAGCCGAATAAATTGTTCCATCTATAAAAACATCGGCCGTATTTGCGGGAAACCCGGACTCATCTTTCACATTGCCATAAATAACCCCGAAAGATTGTGCTTTCAATGAAGAGAAGACTATTAAAAGCAATAACACACTAATTGTTTTATACATTTTTTCTTTTCAAAATTCTCTGCAAAGAACAGAAGCTTTGAGAAGTTTCAATTTTCTTGAAATTTAAATTTCGATTAACTAAATGTTACCATGTTAACTTAACTTTAAGTCTTCGTTAAGCCTTATGTTTACGCCTTATTTTGAGAATTTTAGCTTAACTTTGCACTCCGGATTTACAGAATTTCTATGAAAAAAATAAAAATACTTTTGGTCGATGATGAACCGGATATTTTGGAATTTCTTTCTTATAATCTGATTAAGGAAGGATATGAAGTTTTTACAGCTTCAAATGGAATGGAGGGAGTTAAGAAAGCCAAAATCGAAAAACCGGATTTGATTCTTCTTGACATTATGATGCCCGAAATGGACGGCATTGAGGCGTGTGCGGAAATACGGAAAATCGATTCGCTTAAAAAGACCCTGATCGTTTTCCTGACTGCCCGTACAGAAGAATTTTCTCAACTGGCGGGTTATGAAGCCGGAGCCGACGACTATATAACCAAACCGGTAAAGCCAAAAGTTCTGATGAGTAAAATCAAGGCTTTGCTTCGTTTAAAGTCAACCGATGAAAAGCAGCAATTCATAGAGCTGGAGGATTTTATCATAGACCGCGAAACCTATAAAGTAACTTTCCAGAATGAAGAATTTATGCTCCCGCGAAAAGAATTTGAGCTTCTGGCTTTGCTTGCATCCAACCCGAAACGGGTTTTCAAACGCGATGAAATCCTCGAAAAAGTCTGGGGGAACGAGGTCGTTGTGGGCGGACGCACCATCGACGTCCACATACGCAAACTGCGAGAAAAATTTGGTAACGATAAACTTTCCACCATCAAAGGAGTGGGATATAAATTAAACGCTTAAAGATGGCGACGCCAGACCGTTGGTTCAATACTTTTCTGTATTCGCTCATCGGCGGACTGTTTAGTGGAATTGTGATTTTCGTTCTTGCAAAATTTCTTTTTCATTATCCCATTGATCTATCAAATGATTTTGCAGAAATCCTGATCTTGTTTTTTTTCACTCCCTTTTTAATTATCTTCGGAGTTCTGAGCATTGCCTTCCGTTCTTTTTTTAAATTAAACATTTCGCATCTTTATGATTTATTACCCGACCTGAATCCGGAAAATACCGCTAAAAACATTGAAGCTCTTTCCGAACAGATTTCAACGCTTACAGACGATAAATCAAAAGAAATCAACACATTAACGGAAAGGGAGAATTACAGAAGAGAATTCCTCGGCAATGTTTCACACGAACTCAAAACGCCTCTTTTCTCCATTCAGGGTTATCTGCTGACGCTGATTGAAGGCGGAATTGAAGACGAAAGTATTCGTGACAAATACCTCAACCGGATCAACAAATCGGTAGAGAGGCTGACTTATATTGTAAAAGATCTGGATTTAATCACCGAGCTGGAATCGGGTAATTTAAAACTCGAACAAAAACCCTTCAACATTGTTGCACTGACACGCGAAATTTTTGATTTGCTTGAAATCAAGGCGCAGAATAATAACATTGTGCTGAAAATTGAAAATCCTGTTGATATCCCGGTCCGTGTAACAGGCGATATTGAACGCATTGAACAGGTTCTGACCAATCTCATTGTCAACGCGATCAACCATTCTTCCAAGGAAGCAATGGTTTCCGTTTCCTTCCAGCCCGTAAACGGGAAGATCAAAACCACGGTAAAAGACAACGGTATTGGCATCAAACCCGAACATCTGGAGCGAATCTTTGAGCGTTTTTACCGCATTGACAAGAGCCGGAGCCGCACGCATGGCGGTTCGGGACTGGGCCTGTCCATCGTAAAACACATTCTCGAGGCTCACGGAGAAAAAATCTACGTAAAAAGTGTTTACAAAGAAGGAACAGAATTTTCTTTCTTTTTGAATAAGGCATAATCCAAAATAGAAATAAAAAAACCACGATTAAGATCGTGGCTGCAGAGCGGGAAACGGGACTCGAACCCGCAACATTCAGCTTGGAAGGCTGAAGCTCTACCAATTGAGCTATTCCCGCTTTTGATTTTGCAAATTAAGTTCGAATTGTCCAATTTGACAATAAAATTCCCTAAAAATTAATGCTTAGACATAAGTATTTGTCTTAAATTTACACATAATAATCTAAAAATCAATTATATGAAAAAATTATGTTTACTTATCTTGACAATTGCCGGGTTTACTTTCACAAATGCCCAGACACAGGAGGAAATGAAAGCCTGGGAAGCACAGATGACGCCCGGCCCACAGCATAAATGGATGGCAAATTATGCAGGTGAATGGGATGCCGAAATTAAAATGTGGATGGACCCTTCGCAGCCACCTACAACTTCAAAAGGGAGCTGCACCAATACTATGATCATGGGCGGCAGATACATGGAATACAAATTTAAAGGAGATTTCATGGGAATGCCTTTTGACGGCCAGGGATTGATGGCTTATGATAACGCTGCGCAAAAATTCTTTTCTACCTGGTGCGACAGCATGAGCACCGGTTTAATGTACATGGAAGGAACACTTGATGAAAAAACAAATACCCTGACCTCTATTGGTGAGTCAATTGACCCAATGACAAAGAAAACCTGCCAGACAAAAGAAGTTACAAAATATATCTCAAAAGATAAACATGTAATGGAAATGTATATGATAACGGATGGGCAGGAAATGAAAATGATGGAAATTACCTATACCCGCAAGAAATAGGTTTTCAACAAAATCACATTGAAAGCCTGTGTAAATTCACAGGCTTTTCTTTTAACATAAAATTAGCGTTGAATCAGCCTGACAATCAAACTCGTATTGCCTACCTTTGCCCTGTCAAAAATCATTAAGCATGAATCACTCACCCGTTGAAGGTTTTTCCAAAATGTCCAAAGAGGGAAAGATCGAATGGTTGGTCAATGAATATCTAAACGGCTCAGAAAAAGCCATTCAAACCCTGAAGCAGTACTGGAACGATGACGTTGATCTCCAGCGTCTTCACGATGAGTTTTCAGAAAACACACTTTCCAATTTCTATATGCCCTTCGGCTTTGCTCCCAATTTCCTGATTGACGGCGAATTGCATTGCCTGCCTATGGCAATTGAAGAAAGCTCGGTCGTGGCCGCCGCTTCAAAAGCTGCAAAATTCTGGATTACCCGCGGCGGATTCAAAACAAAAATTCTTTCCAAGGTCAAATTGGGTCATGTTCATTTTATGTTCAGTGGTGACAAAGAAAAATTAGACAGGTTTTTCCTGGAAACCGTTTTGGCCAGATTGTTCAAAGACACAGACCCTATCACTAAAAATATGCAGACCCGTGGCGGCGGGATCTTAAACCTGAAATTAATTGACAAGACATCGGAAATAGAAAATTATTACCAGATTCATGCGGAATTTGACACTGTAGACTCCATGGGTGCGAACTTTATCAACTCCTGCCTGGAGCAGTTCGCCCAAACACTGAAAAGAGAAGTTTATGAAAGCGATTCGTTTACTTCTGAAGAGAAGGACTCTTTGCAGATCGTGATGTGTATTTTATCAAATTATACCCCTGAATGTATTGTGCGTGCTGAGGTAAGCTGCCCGGTCGAAGATCTGAAAGAAGGAAATGTATCTTCAGAAGAATTCATCGAAAAATTTACCCGCGCCGTAAGGATCGCCGAAGTGGAACCTTACCGTGCCACTACGCACAACAAAGGAATTATGAATGGCGTGGACGCTGTAGTAATTGCTACCGGGAACGACTTTCGTGCAGTAGAAGCCTGTGCGCATACCTATGCCTCCAGAGATGGAAAATACAGCAGCTTAACACATTGTGAAGTGAAAGATGGTGTTTTCCGCTTTTGGCTGGATCTGCCAATTTCTTTGGGTACTGTTGGCGGACTCACTTCCCTGCATCCGTTGGTAAAACTGGCTCTAAATGTCCTCGGAAACCCTGATGCGGAAAAACTGATGGGAATTGTAGCTGTCGGCGGGCTGGCGCAAAACTTTGCCGCACTTCGTTCGCTGGTTACGACCGGAATTCAGCAGGGACACATGAAAATGCATTTGCTGAACATTCTGAATCAATTGGAAGCGACCGAAGAAGAGAAAAATTATTTCGTAAATTATTTCAGGGATAAAACCGTTTCGCACCATGCGGTAATTTCCGAATTCTGCAATCTGCGTGGTGTGAAAAGCGTGGAGGAACTGAAGAAGTGATTCAAGAATGTATCTTCCCGACTATCATCAAAAGGCTAAACAACATCAGCTGGAACACAAAAAGTTCCTGGAGAAAATCAAAAATAAACCTCCCAGGGATTTCGACCGGAAAATGCAGGAGATCCATGACGAAGTTTTTGACCGGATTGACTGCCTTTCATGCGCCAATTGCTGTAAAACCACCGGGCCGCTTTTTACACAGAAAGACATTGAGCGTTTAGCCGGTCTGTTCCGTATGAGACCTTCGCAATTCATTGAGAAATATTTACGGATTGATGAAGATAATGACTATGTTTTACAGTCCGTTCCCTGTCCTTTCCTGGGTTCAGATAATTATTGTTCGGTTTATGAGCACCGTCCGAAAGCCTGCCGTGAATATCCGCATACCGACAGGAAAAAATTCTACCAGATCAATCATCTGACTTTAAAAAATACCTTGATCTGCCCGGCAGCTTATGAAGTCGTGGAAGAGATGAGGAAGGCTTTTAAATGAATCAAATAATTTTCTACATTTGACCGGACAAATTCTGATCAAATGAAATCAACATTTACATTCCTTATAGTATTTGCCGGACTAATTTCGGGTAATTCCCAAAACTGGGAGCAGTTGAGCATCCCGGAGTCTCCTGCACGGTACGACGACGTTTTTTTTCTGAACGAAAATTTAGGCTGGGCTGCCGACGGCTGGGGTTATTCTGTTTACAAGACAACAGACGGTGGGCAAAATTGGGAGCTTCAGTTGATAACCAATGAAGAATATTTACGAAACATAGAATTTCTCAATGAAAATGTAGGGTTCCTGGGAACGCTCACACCTGATTTTTACCGAACGACTGACGGAGGTGAAAACTGGGATGTAATCAACATTCCGGGTGTTCAGGCAATCTGCGGACTTGACGCGGTAGGCGAAAATACAATTTACGGTTGCGGGACTTATTTCGGACCGGCATATATCATCAAATCTACTGATAGTGGAAATAATTGGGAATTTATAGATATGAGTCCTTACGCTACTCAGTTGGTGGAAGTTTTATTTGTGGACGAACAAACAGGGTTTGCTTCGGGGGGGAATAATGAAGGCGGGATAATACTGAAAACCACCAACGGAGGACAATCCTGGAGTGAAATTTACAATTCAGGGATTCCGGGCGAGCTGGTCTGGAAAATGCAAAGATTGTTTTCCAATCCCAATGTGATGTTCGGCTCTGTGGAATCATTTGACCCGCTTCCCGGTAAGCTGATCAAATCGACAGACGACGGACAAAACTGGATTTCGAGAGATGTTCCGGATCCGTTTATTCAGGGAGTTGGTTTTATTACTGAAAACCATGGCTGGATGGGCGGCCATAACAGCGGTTTCCTGGAAACATTTGACGGGGGAGAAACCTGGAACGATACGGGATTCGGGTGGAGCCTGAACCGTTTTCAGATCTTCGATCAAAACCTGGTTTATTGCTCCGGGCAAAGTATTTACAAATATACCGATGACCTTTCCACAACAGATATCTCAACCCAGCGGCCGGAAGAAATGAAAATTACCGTTGCACCCAATCCGGTTCAGGATAAACTAAATGTTTCGATTGATTTTAAGAGGAAAGACCACATGGTCATCACCCTGTTTGATGAAAGCGGACGGCTGATCCAACAACTTTCCCGTGAAACCATTGATTCAAAAGGACTGAAAAATTACAGTTTTGATTTTCCTTATCAGCCAGGTGTTTATCATGTACTTTTTCATTATGACCTGGGTTACCAGTCAAAGAAAATCATTAAGAAATAATAAAACCTCAAGCCTGTCAGGTTTTGAAACCTGACAGGCCCGGGCTTGATAATGCTATAAAAATTTAATCTGAAGTATTTAACTAAAATCCTAAGTTGATTCCGAACTGGAGCATTTTACGGTCATCAAAGGTTTTGTCTTTGAAGTAAGGGCTTAAGTCCTGGCGTACAAAGAAATTTATATTGTTCAGGCTTAAGGTAAGCTGTGCTCCGTAAACAATATTGTTCAGGTTATAGTTGGTATCTTTTTCGCGAAAGCCGACATCCTCGCCTTTTACAATGTTGTTTTTTGAAATACGGAATCCTCCGTAAATATTTGCACCTATTCCCACCCCACGGCCGATGTTTCTGTATGAAAAATCATCTCCAACCTTTTTCAACGGAGAAATATTGAATTTCAACCCAATGGGAATCACAATATAAGTCGCTCTCAACTTACTTTTTTCCAGGTTTTTACCATATTGAACCAAATTCACGTCACCTTCATCGTTACGGTCAATCATATAATCATCATCAAAGCGCATGGTTTTCCATGAAAAATAGACTCCGGAAATAAACTCCCACGGACTGGTCCTGTTAAATTGCTTATGATAAAGGAACCCTGCGTCAATCCCACTCGAATAGCCCAAATGCTTGTTGAGCAATTCATTGTCATCATCTGCAAAATACATCATACCGTACGATAAATAACCTGTTACTTCATTTTTCGGTTTGTGCTTGTCCTGCAATGTATTAAGCTCATTTTCTTTGCTTAGCTTTTCAACATCGGTGCTCAAAATCGTATATTGGACCTGTTTTTTTGTGATTTCGTCCAGATCAAAATTAAGTCCGTGAATTCTGTCGTCAATTTTATCCGAATATCTTTGAGAAATTTCTTCTTTTTGCTGTTCCGCCTCTGATGAATTAATCGTTTTAACAGCCAAAACGGAATCAACCTTTGCAATTTCGGTATTCATCAGGACTTTTTCTTCAATCACTATCTTCCTGACTTCCAGGGCATATTCTTCGATTTTCTCTTTCACAACCGGGCTGATCAAATCGGATTCGGTTTCATTCTTATTAAAATCAAAGTTGATTTTCTGAGCGGAGGAAGTCATCCCCAACAGGCATAACATTCCCAATACAATAAATTTTTTCATCATATTTTTAGTTTTAATTATTTACGAATTGATTATTTGTTGAAATCGATAATGACCAGTTTTGTGTTGTCTTTTGACTCTGAGATGGTTTGGTTATTTTCCACCGAATAAAGCAGCATACCGGCATCTACGTATTTACTTTTTTTCACTTGTCCGTCAGCAGCCGGGTTTTCAGACTTGGGTTTTACATCCTGGACTTCATTTGAAGCTATCTGTTGAGGGCTCTCAATTTGGGGTAAGTTTAACTTAATTTCCGGTGAAACTAAAACTTCTGTTTTTTCAACCTCTTTCTGAGCAACTTTTGTTTGGTTTTGAATGACCGTTTCTTCTTTTTTAATTGATTTTAAGTCAGGATTAGCTTTTTGATTTTCTGTTTTAATTAATTTCTGTTCCGTCACAACATTTACAATCTCAGCAGAAACTCCACCTGAACTCATTTCATTTTCCTCAACAGGTTTTTCCTGAAACGTTTCTCCTGAATTCACAACCTGAATTTCCCGGATTTCTGTTTTTTCAAAAGGATTGACCACAAAAAGCGAAATTAAAATCACTACAGAAGCGGCAGCAGGATATAACCACCAACGATCTGAATGGATGTTCCTGATGCTTTCTGCTTTGGCTTCATCCGTCAGGCTTTCGCCTTCTATCATTCCGGACAATTTACCCCAGGCATTTTCCGAAACCGGTATTTCCCGGTTTTCCAGCTGCTGTTTGATTTGGTCTTCTATTTTTTTCATTGTCATTTTAATTTTGGAAGCCCTCGGCTTCGTTGGAAACATTTCGTTGGTTCAGAATAATTTCCTTTAATTTATTTTTTGCTCTCAGCAATTGTGTTTTGGATGCCGTTTCACTAATGGAAAGCATTTCCGCAATTTCCTTGTGCGAATAATCTTCCAGTACAAACAGGTTAAAAACCGTCCTGTAGCTTTCCGATAACTGATCCAGCAGATCCTGCACATTGATCCCTGTAAGATCTTCCTCAAAACCGGCAGACTCTTCTTTAATTTCCGCTTCATCAAGATAAACCATGCTTTTGTTCAGCTTAAGAAAATCAAGACATTCATTAACCATAATCCTGCGCATCCACCCTTCAAAGCTCCCTTCTGATTTATAGGATTCTATATTTTTGAAAATTTTCACAAAACCCTTGAGCATACAGTCTTCGGCATAATGCAGGTCGGAAATATAACTTCTGCATACGCTGAGAAATTTGCGGGAAAAGCGATCGAACAGCTCTTTTTGAGCCAGCCTGTCCTGCTTTTTCAATTGTGGTACCAGATTTTCCACTTTTTGGTTTCTATGGATTGAAATGACTTTCAAAATTATATGCTTCTATTGGTATAGACGACTAAAATTTTCAAAAAGTTGCAGTGGCTTGAATTTTTTTTGATTTTTTTCGTTTTAAATCAGATAAGTTATATTTGAAAAGTTCTAATACACAAAAAATGATAAAGAAATTTACACTTCTTTTGTGTTTTGCATTGTCTGTTTCACTTTTCGCACAATTCAAAACCATTCAGAAAAAAGACTCAAACGGTTACAGTTACGAAACTGTGGAAAATGATCCTTCCGGCACCCGGATTTATACACTCAACAACGGGCTGAAAGTCTATTTGGCTCAAAACAAAGACGAACCGAGAATCCAAACCTATATTCCCGTAAGAACAGGTTCCAATAACGATCCGTCTGACAATACAGGTTTGGCTCATTACCTGGAACACATGCTGTTCAAAGGAACTTCTAAAATAGGGTCGTATGATTGGGATAAAGAAAAAGTTCTATTAAAACAGATTTCAGATTTGTATGAAGCACACAAAGCTGAATCCGACCCTGAGAAGAAAAAGGAAATTTATCATCAGATTGATTCCATTTCCAATGTTGCTTCACAATATGCAGTTGCCAATGAATATGACAAAATGATCTCATCATTGGGTGCGACCGGGACCAATGCGCACACCTGGTACGAAGAGACCGTTTATGAAAACAATATTCCTTCCAATGAGCTTGAAAAATGGATGACAGTGGAATCCGAACGTTTTTCAGAGTTGGTTTTAAGGTTATTCCATACGGAACTGGAAGCGGTTTATGAAGAATTCAACCGTGCGCAGGACAACGATTACCGTCAAATGTACTATGCGCTGGTACAAAATCTTTTCCCTGAAAGCCATTACGGAACACAAAATACCATCGGGACTTCGGAGCATTTGAAAAATCCCTCTATGGTAGCGATTGAAAAATATTTCCATGAATATTATGTCCCAAATAACATGGCTGTTGTTTTGGTGGGCGACCTCAACTTTGAATCGGCTATTAAGATGGCAGATAAATATTTTGGACGTTATAGAAAAGCTCCGGAACCTGACCGCTATGTTGCCAAAGAGCCTCCATTGAAAGGAATTAAAAAAGTAGATGTTTTTACGCCAACTGCCGAACGGGTTCAGTTCGCCTACAGATTGGGCGGAGCCAATACAAGAGATGCAAAACTGCTTCGGGTCATGGACATGATTCTGAGTAACAGCACAGCCGGGTTAATTGACCTGGACATCAACCAGAAACAGACAGCGCAATATGCCGGAGCTTCTCCGCAAATTATGAAAGATTATTCCATGCATACTTTTACCGGGATGCCCAAAGAAGGCCAGTCGCTTGACGAGGTAAAAGGTTTGATCCTGGCAGAAATAGAAAAGGTCAAAAAGGGAGAATTTGATGAATGGATGATAGAAGCCATCGTGAATGATTTCAAAAAACAGCGTCAGCAGATCCTGGAAAATGCCGATGCTTTGGCGACGTCTATGTATGATTCTTTTATTCAGGAAACTTCCTGGCAAGATGTTGTTTCCGAGTTGGATGAACTCTCTAAAATTACCAAACAGGACATTATAAAATTTGCAAATGAAAATTACAAGGACAATTACGTAATTGTTTACAAAAGACAGGGCGAAAATAAAAATATTGTAAGGGTTGAAAATCCGGGAATTACTCCTATTGATTTAAATCGGGAACATGAATCACAATTCTACAAAAATTTTCAGAAGCTATCTGCCAAACCCATTGAACCTGAATTTGTGGACTTTGATAAAGCGATCAAGAGAGAGAAACTCAAAAATACGCCGCTTTCATTTATCCAAAATACAACCAATGACATTTCACGTGTTTATTACATTACAGAAATGGGTTCTGACAATGACAAGAAATTGTCTTTGGCTATCAATTATCTGGATTATCTCGGAACGACAAAATACAGTCCGGAAGACATAAAAAAGGAATTTTATAGGATTGGGATTGATTATGGGGTCGGAACCGGAAATGATCGTACATATGTTTACTTAAGCGGTTTGCAGGAAAATCTTGATGCGGGAATTAAACTTTTTGAGCATTTGCTTGCCGACGTAAAAGCCGATCCTCAGGTTTACCGGAATTATGTGGACAAAATAATCAAAAGCCGGGCTGATGCCAAGACGCAAAAACAAAACATACAAAACGCATTGAATCAGTATGCGATGTATGGACCTGACAGCCGGTTCAGGGATCAGTTAAGTGAAGCTGAGCTTCGCTCTCTCAACCCGGAAGAGCTGGTTGGCATCATCAAAAACTTCCTGAATCATGACCATCAGATTTTTTATTACGGAAACAATTTGGCCTCGACAAAAAAATCATTGGAACAATTCCATAATTTCGGAAAAGGATTGGTGATCCCTGCGGCCAAAGAATATCCGCAACCCGCAACTGACGGCAAAGTTTACTTTACTCCTTACGACATGGTCCAGGCAGAAATCTCATTGCGTGCACGTGAGGATGAATTCGATCAAAATTTGCTGACCGCTTCGGGCATTTTTAATGAGTATTTCGGTTCGGGACTATCTTCTATTGTATTTCAGGAAATCCGTGAATCCAAATCACTGGCTTATTCGGCATATTGTTTTTATTCTAATTCGGCGGAAAAAGATAAATACAATTACGTCAGCGCATATATCGGGACTCAAGCCAACAAATTGCCACAGGCAGTTGGGGCCCTGAGAGACCTGATGACAACCATGCCCAAAGCTGAAAACCAGTTCAATAATTCCAAGGTCGCAGCGTTGAAAAAAATCGCGACGCAGCGTTATACCAAATCAAATATTTTCTTTTACTGGCTGAGCCTGCAAAAACGGGGAATTAATTATGATATCAACAAAGATATCTACACCCAGACAGAAAAGATGACTTTGCCTGACCTGGAAAGTTTTTTCAACCGGCATATCAAAGGGAAAGAATTCAATATCGGGTTAATCGGCAAAAAAGAAAATCTGGACTGGGATGCCGTGCAGAAAATGGGTGAAGTCAAAGAAGTTTCTTTGGAAGAATTATTTGGATATTAAATAATTTAATTTGTCCTAAAAGTGGCTGTCTTAGCAAAGCCGGTGATATTTTTGAGACAACCGTTTTTCCGGAATCAAAAAAACCGTCCCTGAAAATTCAGAGGACGGTTTCCTTGTTATCTCCTATCTAAATATTACTTCGTTTCACAGGTGTTGAGATTTTAAATAAGTATAGCTATTTTCTTTCTTTTTGATCCTTATAAATTTCCCAATAATCAAAAAGAATCCAAACAAAATATCTAAAACCAAAAAAACAATGAGCAAGTAGTCGTAAGAAGAATCCTCAAAGTAATTGTTTATAAGGTTTGCTGCATACGCATTGATCTTTCCCGCAAATAATAAGCATATAAAAATGATCGTTTTGCCAAACGGGTTCTTGGTTCAGAAACGCAATGTAAAAAATTTAATCATTTAAATCTTCTTCAATATCGTCTTTTTGGTCTTTGACTTTTTGGGTTATTTCGTCTACTCCTTCATCCAATTTGGCAATATTATCAGAAACTTCCCCTTTTATTTCCTCAGCCTTTTCTTCTGCTTTACCTACAGAATCAGAAACAGCAGATTTTGCATCATTCCACACATCCTTGGCTTTATCAGATAAGTTGTCGGCTGCATCTTTGGTATCTTCCCAGGCTTCTTCCGCTTTGTCTTTTACGTCGTCCCAAGCTTCGGCGGCCATGTCTTTGGCTTTTTCAGCAGCTTCTTTGGCCTCACCCCACATTTCGGCAGCTTTTTCTTTCATGTTTTCTGCCGCTTCCCTCGTTTCTTCCGCCACTCTGTCTCCTGTTTGTTTCATATCAGATTTTAATTCGGAAGCATTTTCTTTTGCGCCGCCAAATAAATTTTTTAAAAAAGATCCTAGTCCCATTTTTATAATTTTTATAAAGTTTATATGTTTACTAAGTTAAAGACTATGAAACAATTAAACAAATCATTTTTGTTATAATGAATTTAAATCTCCGAATTGATTTCAATTTGTAAATTTGTGCCTATTGATTCAACATAAATTTTCAACTTTTGGATTTACCGCAAACGGCTTTTCTCAACGCAAAACAATTCGGCAAATTTTCCCGTTTGATTGAAGATTATCTTTTGCAGAAAAAAGAAACGGAAGATCTTTACAGTCTTTTTCCAAATGAAGAAAACCTAATTGCCCAAACCCGCCAAAAGCTGGAAAATTATCCGAATCGCAATGAAGTTTCCAGAATTCTCAAATCCCAGCTTTCAGATGTTGATTTACAGCCAAAGCAAATTGACAATCTCAAGAAATTTTCACTTTCCAATAGCGTAACGGTTACTACCGGCCACCAACTGAATTTACTGACGGGCCCGTTGTATTTTTTTTATAAGATCCTGCAAACCATCAAATGCTGCGAAACACTGAATGCCGGACATAAAGAATTCAATTTCATTCCTGTTTTCTGGATGGCTACCGAAGACCATGATTTTGCGGAAATCAATCATTTTAATTACAAAAACCACAAAATTTCCTGGAACCGGGCGGTAAAAGGAGCAGTCGGACGGTTAAATTTAAACAGTATCGGGCAGATCTTTGAAGAATTCGAAAAAATCCTTCCACCTTCTTTGAATGCCAATTCGTTAAAAAAATTAATTCAGGATTCTTATTTAAGCTCAGGAAACCTGAAAGAGGCTACACAAAAACTTGTTCAGGGGTTGTTCGGCCAATATGGATTGCTGATGATTGATGGTGACGATAAGGAACTAAAAAAGCTGATGATTCATGCATTTGAAGAAGATTTGCTTAAGAATACAGCTTTCAGAGCTGTTTCGGAAACCAATGAGAAATTAATTCAAAACCATTACAGCATTCAGGTCAATCCGCGTGAAATTAATTTGTTTTATCTGGGAAACGGAGAAATCCGGGAAAGGATCATTGAAGAAAACGGGATTTTTTACGTGGCAGATTCCGATTATCAATTCACAAAAAAAGAAATTCTTGAAGAACTGAAAAGCCATCCTGAAAAATTCAGTCCGAACGTAATTCTACGTCCGCTTTACCAGGAAACCATTTTGCCCAATATTGCCTATATAGGCGGAAGCGGCGAGATTGCCTACTGGCTGCAGCTGAAAAATTTCTTTGAATCGCAAAATGTTTTGTTCCCGGTTTTGATTGTACGGAATTCCGTTCTCCTCATCAATGAAAAGCAAAAATCCAAACTGGAAAGACTGGAAATTGAATTCAAAGAATTGTTCAAACCACTCTATCTGATCGTAAATGAAAATGTGATGCGACATACGCAAACCGATATTGATTTTGGGAATTATGAGCTTCAGCTCAGGGAAATTTTTAAAGAATTAGATGCCAAAGCAATTGAAACTGATGTTACCTTTTCCAAAATGGTCAAAGCGCAGGAAAAAAAGCAGCTGGACGGTTTGGAAAAAATGAAAAAACGCCTTGTAAAAGCTGAAAGGAAAAAACAGTCGGAACGTGTGGAAAGGATTGAATTGATTTACAGCGAAATCTTTCCGAACGGCAACCTGCAGGAACGTGTTGTAAACTTTTCCCAGCCCTGGATGGAATACGGCGGGAAATTTGTAAAAGAGGTTCTGGATGAAATACATCCGTACGATTTTCGTTTTATCATAAAAACGTTACCTTAACAGAAAGAATTGTATTTTTGTTTTTTAAATTTCTGACAGATGAAAAATCCATTTCTGGTATTGCTTATTTCTCTATTTTCTGTAGCCGCTCTCGCTCAGCAAAAAGTGCATACAGTTCAACCCAAAGAAACAGTTTACGGAATCACACATCAGTACGGAATTACTGAAAAAGCCCTGAAGCAAGCCAATCCTTTTTTAAATCAAAGAGGCTTGCAGGTGGGTGACGAGCTGGTGATCCCCGGGGTAAAAGCAGAAAACAATAGTGACGGGCATATTACCACAAATATTTCCCAGCCGGAAGAAGTTTACATACCTGAAGAGGACGAAAATTTTATTTATTACAAAGTAAAGCCTAAGCAGACTATTTACTCGCTTACCAAAGAATACAATATTTCGGAAACGGCCTTAAAGAGTCTGAACCCCCAGTTGGAACAAGGCTTGAAAGCCGGGGATATTATCAGGATTCCAAAGAAAAAAGAAGATAACCAGCAAGAGGAAATTGTGCCCGAAGGAATGCATAAAATTGAAAGAGGGGAAACCGTTTCTTCGCTTGCACAAATGTTCGGGGTAACGGAAGATGAATTCTACATTGCCAACCCGGCGGTTCAGACAGAAGGGTTGAAAGTCGGTTCATATATCAACATCCCGCAAAAAAGCAAATCCAATGCTGTTATCCAGGACGGATTTATCGAACACAAAGTAAAACAGGGTGAAACGATCTATTCCATCACCAAACTTTATAAGGTTTCATTTGCCGATCTGATGAAGCATAATCCGGAACTGAAAGACGGATTGAAAACCGGAATGGTTTTAAAAATCCCTTTACAGGAAGGAGCCAACATCATCAAATCTCCGGGAAAAATTAAACGGATAGACGATAACGAAATCAATGTAGCGCTTATTCTTCCTTTTCATTTAGATAATCCCCAGGGAAAAGAACAGGAACGAAATATCTCAACCGACATTCTAATGGGAGCCAAGATTGCCTTGGATTCGCTTGCGCACCAGGGTAAAAAAATAAACCTTAAGGTAATGGATTCTGAAAATAAATCTGCGACAGTGGAAGAAATGGTTTCGACAACTGACTTTTCAAAATTTGATGCTGTGGTGGGACCTCTTTTCGGAACAACTTTCAAAACTTTTGCGGGTATGCTTCAGGGCTCCGGCATTGCGATAATTTCTCCATTGAGTAATTCAGATGACCTGAAAGAACTGGAAAACGTACTAATTGCCACTCCTTCCGATGAAGCGATTGCAGATGCCGTCATCAATGAAATTAAAGTGAATTATAAGGGGGAAGCCATTCAGATACTTACCGATGACCGCGATGAAAGCCTTGCGCAATATGTTGCCGACGAATTAAAGAAAAAGCTCTCCGGCGCAGTAGTTATGGTTACCAAAGATGTAAACCAACTTGTTCAGAAAACCGAAACGCTGGATGAAAAACTGAGCAACGGAACAACTGTGAAGAAAGAATACTTCACACCCATCATCACCGTACTGGTTTCTGAAAATGCAGCTTTGGGTAATTCCTACGTACAGAAAATCAAAGGAATGAATGCTGAGAATCTTTTGGCTTACGGCGTAAAGTATGTTCCGGCTTATGATATTTACAATGAGAAAAACAAAGCCAACATAGCTGCGCTGAAGAACATCGGGTTTACGTTCGGAACGGTTCATCTTGTCAACATTTATGGCGCCAGCGAACGAGCGACGCTTCAGACATTTATGGATAATTACTGCGTTACACCCAATGAATACCAACAACTTGGTTTTGACATATTGTACGATGTTGTGGACAGAATGAATTCAAAAGGTGACCTGCTGAATTCACTGGAAAGCGAGCAAACCCGTTTATCCACCAAATTCTCATACCAAAAAGACGGCAAAGCCTACATCAACAATGCAGTAAGAGTGGTACGTTTGTTTGTGAAACAGGATGAATCTCCTGATGATGTGGAGGATTTGAAAGATTAGGAACCTAATAAATCAAAAACGCCCACTAATAATGGGCGTTTTTTTATTTTTTTTCCCTTTATGTTTGGAATTTTTTAACATAATTTCTACATTCGGGAGTAATTTAAAACTTAAAACCATGAAAAGGAACTGCTTTGGCGTAAGCTGTTTGGGCATCGTCTTGTTTTTTA